>Ga0070726_10002334_pt1 | contig 17187 bp, 15 predicted proteins | sample tdAd471_FD_67275 | JGI IMG/M metagenome (GOLD analysis project Ga0070726, IMG submission 67275) | Marine sediment microbial communities from the Atlantic coast under amendment with organic carbon and nitrate - tdAd47.1 | ecosystem: Environmental > Aquatic > Marine > Coastal > Sediment | place... | reverse complement strand
CCCGAGCCAGGACGTACCGACCTGCCAGGTCCGCCCGTCCGTATGGACAAGGTCGTCACTGAAACCGGCCCATTCCAGCGTCGTCATCCAGGGACCGCTTTCATAGCCGATCGAGGCGGAAAGGGCTTCGTAATCACCCGCTCCGGACACGGCATTATTGGAGTGCAGCCAGCGTGCCCCCGCACGCCAGGCGCCCATGTCCCACCGGGCGCCGAGATCATAGGTCTCCACCCCGTCGAACCAGGCCAGACCGCTGCCATCCTCACCCCGCGCGGTGCCGAGCGAGACCTCAAGCGTGTGCTCGCCCCGCCGGATTTCGTAACGGCCGCCGATCTCGACGATATTCTCGGGCTGCGCGACGAGAATGCCCGCCGGGCCCTCGCCATAGTCGCAGTAATCAACGCCACACGCCCCGGCCCGGGGCGTGAAGGAAACCGAGGCGCGGACGGACCCGACACTGCGCGACTGACCCAGCGCGATGGAGCGGAAAACCAGCTTCGGGGCGAAACCGGAGACGCGATTGCGCGTCCGCGCCGTGTTCAGACCCGAGATGTCCAGACGTCCATCATCAGCCGCGCTGGTGCGAAACGCCGTCGGTCCGCCGACCGCGTCGATCGCCGCAGCACCCGCCCCGTAGCCCAGACGCCATTCACCCCAGCCGGAGTGGACAAAGACATACCCGGCCTGAAGCGCCACCCGGACCGCATCATCGGTCTCGGCTGCACCCTCCGCGTACAGGCCGGACGTGTACCCGCGAAGGGGAGCTGGCGGGCAATCGGCGCTGCCGGACGGGCAAGCGCCGCTGAGGCCGCCCCAGGCCACGCGGCCCCTGTCACGCTCGACCCGGCCGCCCAGGACCAGGCCGTAAAGACGACCGCTGTCGGTAATGCGCTCGAGCTCGAGGCGGGCATCGAGATCAAACAGCACGGTCCCGCTCTCATCAGAGGATGAGGCGAGCACACCGGTCACATCGAGATCGAAACGGACCTCGGTCTCGGAAAAATCAGTGGTTTGAGAAAATGTCGGAGGGGTCGCAAGGAGACCGGACGTAGCCGCGATCAAGACCGCGCTTGTTGTCCTTTTCATCACTTACGACCCCACCGATCGGCCCCGTCCCCCCGGACGTCGCACCTTACAGGAGTTTAGCGCGGCCCTCGGGTCAAGTCGCTCGCTCCGTTCCGCAGTCGCTTCCTGAATGGCTGTTGCACCATTGTCACGGTCGGGCCGGGTGCCTTTCTCCTCTGGTATCGAGAATTTCGCGTGCTATACAAGCAGCTCCATTGGGTGGTTAATCCCTTGATCGCCCCATAAAGGATGTGTACCCGCCGTCTGGTTCGAAGGAGTAACGGCACATGTTTGACCGTTGGAAATTTGCTGCCGCGCTGGCCGCTTCTACGCTCGCCCTCTCCGCTTGCAGCACCGCGCGCGATGACGCGGATTCCGCCTCCGCACGTGAGTCCTCCGGCTTCCGTCTGCCCAATCCGCTCGCACGCAGCGAGCCCGCTGAAGTCGAAGGCATCGGCGTCAACGGCTTCCTGTGGCGCGCAAGCCTCGACACGCTGAGCTTCATGCCGCTGTCCGAAGTCGACCCGTTCGGTGGTGTCATCATCACTGACTGGTACTCCAACCCGCAGATGCCGCAAGAGCGCTTCAAGCTCACGGTCTACATCCTCGACACGCGCCTGCGTGCCGATGCGGTTGCCGTCAACGTCTTCCGCCAGGTCCGGTCCGATGCCGGCGAATGGATGGATGCCCAGGCGAGCACCGAGACCGCTTACGACATCGAGAATGCTATCCTGACCCGTGCCCGTCAGCTGCGTATCGCACAGCTGGAAGACTAGGCCGGTCCTTTCCGGGAGCGCGGCCTCGCCGCGTGCCAATGAAATGAGCCGATACAATCCCCGCGAAGCCGAACCCAAGTGGCAATCGGCTTGGGCGGACAATGACTCGTTCCGTGCCAAGGGCCCGAGCTCTGGCAAGCCGAAATACTATGTCCTGGAGATGTTTCCCTACCCGTCAGGGCGCATCCATGTCGGACACTCCCGCAACTACACCATGGGTGACGTGGTCGCGCGCTACAAGAAAGCACGCGGCTTTGACGTGCTGCACCCGATGGGCTGGGACGCGTTCGGACTGCCGGCGGAAAATGCGGCGCGGGATCGGGGCATCCATCCGGGCGCCTGGACCTATGACAATATCGACGCCATGCGCGGTCAGCTCCAGCGTCTCGGCCTCGCCCTCGACTGGTCACGCGAGTTCGCCACCTGCGACCCGACCTATTACCGTCACCAGCAGGCCATCTTCCTGAAACTGCTTGAAAAAGGCCTCGTCTACCGCAAGACCGCCAAGGTCAATTGGGACCCGGTCGACCAGACAGTCCTGGCGAATGAGCAGGTTATCGATGGACGGGGCTGGCGATCCGGCGCTCTGGTCGTCCAGCGCGAACTGGATCAGTGGTTCTTCAAGATCACCGATTATGCCGACGTTTTGCTGGACGGGCTGGATGATCTGAACCGCTGGCCGGACAAGGTCCGCACCATGCAGGCCAACTGGATCGGCCGGTCGCGCGGCGCTCACGTCCGTTTCCCGCATCTGGACGAGGACATTGCGGCAGAATTCGGCGAGTCCATCGAGGTCTTCACGACCCGTCCCGACACGCTCTTCGGTGCCAGCTTCCTGGCGCTCGCGCCCGATCACCCGATCGTCCGCAAGCTCGCCGAGGACAATCCGGAGCTGGACCGCTTCATGCACGATTGCGCCCGCATGGGCACATCGGAAGAAGAGATCGAGAAAGCGCCCAAGAAAGGTGTCGATCTCGGCATCAAGGTCCGCCATCCGTTTGATCCGGATTGGGAATTGCCGGTCTGGTCCGCGAACTTCGTGCTCTCGACCTATGGCACCGGTGCGATTTTCGGCTCGCCGGCCGGTGACCAGCGCGACCTCGACTTCGCCCGCAAGTACGACCTGCCGGTCAATCCGGTGGTGCTGCCGCCAGAGGCCTCGGCCGACACGCACACGATCGAGGACGAGGCCTATACGGGTCCGGGCACGATCTACAATTCCCGCTTCCTCGACGGTCTGTCGACGGTCGATGCCATCGAGCGCGCGATCGAGGAGCTGGAGAAAGTCAATCTGGGCTCCGGGGCCACCACCTATCGCCTGCGCGACTGGCTGGTCTCCCGCCAGCGTTACTGGGGCTGCCCGATCCCCGTCGTCCATTGCGATGATTGCGGCGTCGTGGGTGTTCCCGAAGACCAGCTGCCGGTCAAACTGCCGGACGATGTGACCTTCGACCACCCCAGCAATCCGCTGGAGCGCCATCCGACCTGGAAGGACACGACCTGTCCGAAATGTTCCAAGCCGGCGCGCCGCGAGACCGATACGCTGGACACCTTCGTCTGTTCGTCCTGGTATTTCCTGCGCTTCACCTCGCCCTGGGGTGAGACCACGCCGTTTGCGGCGGAGGATGCCAATCACTGGATGCCGGTCGACCAGTATGTGGGCGGCATCGAACACGCCATCCTGCACCTTCTTTATGCCCGCTTCTTCTCCCGCGCGCTTTCGGATGCCGGGATGATGGACAAACAGGCTGCGGAGCCTTTCGCAGGCCTGTTCACGCAGGGCATGGTCACGCACGAGACCTACAAGTCCGCCGAAGGCAAATGGCTGTCTCCGGAAGAGGTCGTCCGCAAGGGCGAAGCCTATGTCGAGGCCTCGACGGGCGCCCCGGTGACGGTCGGATCCATCGAGAAAATGTCCAAGTCCAAGAAGAATGTCGTCGATCTCGACGCCTTCATCGAGGACTACGGTGCGGATGCAGCGCGCTGGTTCGTCCTTTCGGACAGCCCGCCGGAGCGCGATGTCGAGTACACCGATAGTGGTGTGGCCGGCGTCTGGCGCTTCCTGCAGCGTCTGTGGACGGTGATTGATGACCTGCCGGACGCGGCGCCGGGTCCGCTGACCGTGGCCTCCGACGCTTCTGGCGATGCCCTGGCAATCCGCAAGGCGGCCCACAAGACAGCGCATCTTGTCACCGACGCCATCGAGGGCTTCCGCTTCAATTCGGCTGTCGCGCAGATCCATGATCTCGTGAACACGCTGCGCCAGGCCAAGTCGGACGATACCGGCATGCTGGCAGCCCGGGCGGAAAGCCTCGGCATTCTTGTCCGACTGATCGCGCCCTTCATTCCACACATGGCTGAGGAATGCTGGGAATGCCTTGGTGGAGACGGGCTCGTGCTTGACGCGGCCTGGCCGACCATTGATGAGAGCCTGCTGGTCGAGGACAGCGTCCTCATGCCGGTTCAGGTCAATGGCAAGAAGCGCGGTGAAGTCCAGGTGCCCCGTGGCAGCGACGAAGACAGCGTGAAATCCGCCGCTCTGGAAGAAGAAGGGGTGGCGCGGACGCTGGAAGGCCTTACGATACGCAAAGTCATCGTGGTGCCTGACCGCATCGTCAATATTGTCGCAGGATAATCCCATGCGCGTACATCGTCTCGTCCTTGCCGGTATCGTGAGCCTCGCTGCGACCGCCGTGTCTGCTTGCGGGTTCACGCCCATGTACGGCGCGGGAAGCCGGGCCCATGAGCTGGCCGACATGCGGGTCGAGACCGGTGAAGAACGGATCGATTTCTATCTTCAGGAAGCGCTTCACGACCGGATGGGATCCCGCCACGCCAGCGGACCCTATGTCATCACAACCGAGACTGATCTGCGTCGACTGAGTCTTGGCGTCGGCGCCGAGGCCATTGCCCGACGCTATGCCATCCAGCTGACGGTGGATTATGAAGTCCATCGCCTGGGCAGCCTGGATCCGGTTGTCACCGGGTCGGTAACGGCCGAGGCGGGCTTTGATGCGCCGCTCGAAATGTACGGCAATATTGTCGCCCAGCAGGACGCCGAGGAACGCGCGGCGCAGGCCGCCGCAGACCGCATGATCTCCCAGCTCGTCCGCCATCTGGAGGAAAGCGAGGCTTGGTAAAGGTCGCCCCCCGAGACGCTGACAGACTCGTTCGACAGCCCGGGACTTCCTACCAGGCCTATCTCGTTTTCGGTCCGGACCGGGGGCTGGCGCATGAGCGCGCCGATACCCTGCTCAAAGCTCTGCTGGAAGACCCCGACGACCCATTCGCGTTGACCCAGCTCACCGAGGAAGATCTCAAAGCCGACAGCGCCGCGCTCGCCGATGCGATGGCCGCGATGTCCCTGACCGGGGGCAAACGTGTCGTCCGCGTGCGCCTGAGTGGCGAGACGGGCAGCGGGCCTGTCCTTGAATGTCTCTCGGCCATCGAAGGCAGCGGGGACGGGATCGAGGCAACGCTGATCGTCGAGTCCGGTGATCTCACCCCGCGCGGAAAGCTCCGCAAGGCGTTCGAGCCGGCCAAGCGCGCCGCCGCCATCGCCTGCTATGCCGACAATGCCCAATCGCTGGGCGATCTGGCGCGCGACATTCTGGGCAAGGAGGGGCTGACCCTCTCGGATGATGCCTGGTCGAACTGGTTGCCGCGCCTCGAGGGCGACCGGGCGCTGGCACGCGGTGAGATCGACAAGCTCGTCCTCTACAAGGGTCTGCGCAACCAGCGCGCCGAGGGAGATGACGTCATCACGCTCGCCGATATCGATGCGGTCGCCGCCGACCATGGCGATGCCAGTCTCGATCATGTGATCGGTCCGCTCTTCGATGGCGACGTCGCGCGGATGGACCAGGCCTATGCCCGCGCCCTGAGCAGCGGAACCTCGGTCGTGGCAATTTTACGCGCCATGCAGCGCCGTTTGGATCAATTCGGCGCTGTTCACGCCTCGGGCGGTCAGGACAGCGCGATCGCCCGCTCGGGAGCACCGCGCTTTGGCCCTCAAGCTGCTCAATTTAAAAGACAATTGGGTTTCTGGCAGGGGGTCCGACTGGATGCTGCCAGGCAGCTGACATTCGACGCAGAGCGTCAAATCAAGCGCTCTGGGAGCCCGTCAGATGCGATTATCGGGGAGTTGATGCTTCGACTGGCCCGTGGCGCCGCGAGAGCGCGTCACTGAGAACCGTTCGCACTCAACCGACGGCAGATATCATCCAGCTGTTCCAATGTCCGGTAGACTACCCGGATCTCGCCGCCGTTTGCGCCGTGACGGATGTCGACCTCCAGGCCCAGACGCGCGGCGATGTCCGCCTCGAGTGCGCGCGTATCGGCATCCTTGCCGCCCGCTGATTTCGGCGCCGCTGATTTCGTCTCGACCGCGACGCCACCCTTGGCGAGTTTCTCCGCCTCACGGACCGACAGTCCGCGCGCGATGATGTTCTCTGCGAGGATCTCCGCATTCGGAGAGGTCGCGATGGCCCGGGCATGACCGGCGGACAGACGGCCGGCCGCGAGATGCGCCTGGATAGACGCCGGCAAGGCCAGCAGGCGGACCATGTTGGCGATATGGCTGCGGCTCTTGGAGACCGCCTTGGCGACATCGTCCTGCGTATGACCGAAGCGCTCGATCAACTGCTTGTAGGCCTGAGCCTCTTCGACCGGGTTGAGATCGGCGCGCTGGACGTTCTCGACAATGCCGATCTCCAGCGTCTCGCGATCCGTCAGTTCGCGGATAAGGGCTGGGACTTCGTGCAGACGCGCCCGCTGGGCCGCGCGCCAGCGGCGCTCGCCCGCGACAATCTGATAGCGGTCTCCCGCAATCGGACGCACCAGGATGGGCTGGACAATCCCCTTGTCGGCAATGGATTCGGCCAGAGCATCGAGCTCGGTCTCGGTCATCGTCTTGCGCGGCTGATCCGGGTTCGGCTCGATCAGCTCGATCGGCAAAACGCTCACACCACGACGGGAGTCAGACCCGGTATGACCGGTTTCCGGAGCGGAATAGCTCTCGCCTTCCGTCTCCCCGAGCAGGGCTGACAGGCCACGACCGAGACGCTTGTTCTTTTCCGACGGGCTCATGCCGGTTCACCTTCTTGCTGGGCTTTGCGGTCGCGCTCCTGCCGGACGACTTCCTTCGCCAGGCTGACATAGGCCTTGGAGCCCGCACAATTGAGATCATAAAGCAGGACGGGTTTGCCCATGGAGGGCGCTTCGGACACCCTGACATTTCTCGGGATCACCGTCTTGTAAACCTTGTCACCGAAGTGCTCGCGGACGTCAGCAGCGACTTCGGCAGAGAGATTGTTGCGACCATCATACATGGTGAGCACAAGGCCCTGGATATCGAGCTTGGCATTGAGGTGGCCGCGCACGCGCTCGACCGTTTTCACCAGCTGGGTGAGACCCTCGAGCGCGAAGAACTCGCACTGCAGCGGTACAAGAATGGAGTCGGCCGCCGTCAGGGCATTCACCGTCAGCACGTTCAGGGAAGGCGGACAGTCGATGAGGATGTAGTCGATCGGGTCGTGCCGGGTATGACTGACATACTCTTCGATGGCCCGCTTCAGCTTGTAGGAGCGTCGATTATCATTCGCCAGCTCCAGCTCGGCGCCCGACAACAGCACGTCGGACGGGATGATGGAGAGCCCCGGAACGACGGTCGGTGTGAGCGCGTCTTCCAACTTGTCATCGCCAACGATCAGATCAAAAACTGTCAGCTTCCGCGCCGAGGGCGGCACGCCCAAACCCGTGGAGGCATTACCCTGGGGGTCGAGATCGACGATCACCACACGCTGCTTGATGGCAGCAAGTGCGGTCCCGAGATTGATCGCTGTGGTGGTCTTGCCGACGCCGCCCTTCTGGTTGGCGATGGCGATGACTCTGGGTGCGCGTGAGCGCGGCAGATCATCCTGCACGCTTGACCTCATGGATCTTGAGGATCACCCCGTCGCTGGTACGACTGGGTATGACTTCGGACTCGAATGTCCAAGTTTTGCGCGCTTCGGTCAATTCATCCGCGTAGCTGCGCCCCTTGAGAAAGACGCCTTGAGCCCCGTTTTTCAACAGCGGAGCGGCGTATCCCAATAATTTATGTAGCGGCGCGAAGGCACGGGCTGTCACTACATCCACCGGAGTCGCGGGGTCCAGCGTCTCCATGCGAATCGCCCGGGCTTCGGCGGGGGCACCGGTTGCGGCGATCACCTTCTTGAGGAAGGCGACTTTCTTGCCGACGGAATCGATCATCAGCACCTTGCCATCGCGGCCCCGATCCTCCAGCCCGAAGGCGAGGGCGAGACCGGGAAAGCCAGCTCCCGCACCCATGTCCACGATGGACCGGGCCTGTTCGGGCAGGTGTTCGAACAGCTGGAAACTGTCATAGGCGTGGCGAGTCCAGAAGTCCTCCAGAGTCGACCGGCCCACCAGATTGGTGTGCGCATTGGTCTCCTCAAGCAGGCGTCTCCAGGTGTCGAACTTCTCCAGTGTTTCACGTGAAACACCCGAGGCCTCCGCGAACTCGTCCCGCGTCATCCGTTGGCTTCCTTTCGGCCACGCTTCACATGAGCCAGCACCGCCGTCAGCGCGCCGGGCGTGACGCCTTCGATGCGCGAGGCCTGGCCGAGAGTCTCCGGACGGGCCCGTTCCAGCTTTTCGCGGGCTTCATTCGAGAGACCGCCCACCCGCGTATAGTCGAAATCTGCCGGTATCTGCACAGCTTCATCCCGACGGAAGGCGAGGATATCGGCCTGCTGACGTTCCAGATACCCGGCGTAAAGTGCATCGATCTCGATCTGCTCCACCACAGGCGCAGAGATTTCCGCCAGCTCCGGCCAGATGGCCACGAGTTGGGACCATTCAATATCCGGATAGGCGAGGAGGGCGCTCACATCACGGCGCTTGCCATCCTGGTTGACGCTGATCCCGTGCTCCCGGGCCTCGTTCGGGGTCAGAGAGAGGGATTGAACCAGCGTCCGGCTCCGGGCCAGTTCGGACATCTTCCGCTCGAAACTCTCCTGTCGCGCCGGCGAGGCAATCCCGAGGGCGATGGCTTTCGGGGTAAGGCGCTGGTCCGCATTATCGGCGCGCAGCGTCAGCCGGTATTCGGCGCGGGAAGTAAACATGCGATAAGGCTCAGACACGCCACGCGTGATCAGATCGTCGATCATCACACCGATATAGGCGTCCGAGCGGGACAGGATTACCGCCTCCTGACCGGCGGCAGACCGGGCAGCATTGAGACCGGCCATCAGGCCCTGGGCCGCCGCTTCCTCATAGCCCGTGGTGCCATTGATCTGGCCCGCGAGCCAGAGACCGGAGACCTTGCGGACCTGCAGCGTCGCATCCAGTTCGCGCGGATCCACATAGTCGTATTCGATTGCATAGCCGTAGCGGACCACCTCGACATTCGCGAGGCCCGGCATGGTGCGCAGAAACCGGTCCTGTACATCCGCCGGAAGCGAAGAGGAAATGCCATTCGGATAGACGGTATCGTCATCCAGACCTTCCGGTTCCAGGAAGACCTGATGGCTGGTGCGATCGGCGAACCGGTTCACCTTGTCTTCGATGGACGGACAATAGCGCGGCCCGCGGCCGGCAATGGCGCCGCTGTAAACCGCCGACTGGGTGATGTTCTCGGAAATGATCCGGTGTGTCTCCTCGGTCGTCCTGGAAATCGCGCAGGTAATTTGCGGCACGCGGATCTTGTCCGTCAGGAACGAGAAGGGGACGGGCTCATCATCCGCCGGCTGCTGTTCGAGCGCGTCCCAGACGATGGAGGATTTGCGGAGACGGGCCGGCGTACCGGTTTTCAGACGCCCCATCGTCAGCTCGAGACCATAGAGCGTGTCGGACAGCCCAATCGCCGGCGCCTCGTCCACACGCCCCGCCGGAATGCGTTCCTCGCCCCGGTGGATCATGCCCTTGAGGAAGGTCCCGGTCGTCAGGACAACAGAGCGGGCGCTATAGAGCTGGCCCTCTGCATCCACGACGCCCCGGCACACACCGTCCTCGAGGATCAGGTCCTCGACGGCCGCCGCCTGGATCGTCAGATTCGCCGTCGCCCGGAGTTCAGCCTGCATGGCCTCACGATAGAGTTTGCGATCGGACTGGGTCCGCGGACCCCGGACCGCCGGACCCTTGGACCGGTTCAACAGGCGGAACTGGATCCCGGACGCATCCGCAATCCGGCCCATTATCCCGTCCAGCGCATCAATCTCCCGAACCAGGTGACCCTTGCCGAGCCCTCCGATCGCCGGATTGCAGGACATCTCGCCAATCGTCTCGACCTTGTGGGTCAGGAGCAGCGTCCGGGCGCCCGCGCGTGCCGAAGCCGCCGCGGCTTCACAGCCGGCGTGACCTCCACCAATGACAATGACATCCCAATCGCTCATGGGCTCTTCCACCACACAGGGTCACGGCGCATCCGTGACCGTCCAACAGGAGGCCGGTTACATAAGGCTACAGGGGGTCTGAGTCGAGAGGATGACCCCGTGTTTCACGTGAAACATCGGGACAGGGTCAATCACTTCCCAATGCAAAACTGGCTGAAGACGAGATCGAGAATATCCTCGACATCCACGCGCCCCGTCAGGGACTCCAGGGACCGCACCGCGAGGCGGGCATCTTCACCGGCCAGCTCCGGGGCAATCGCCAGATTGGACAAGCAGCGCTCAATGGCATGGACAGCGCTTTCTACCGCCCGGCGATGGCGCGCGCGAGACAGGGCCGGTTCTTCACGGCGACTGAGCCGGTCCCGGACGATCTGTTCGATCCGCTCTTCAAGCTCCCCGACACCGTCACCGGACTTGGCGCTGAGACCATAGGCTCCGTCCTCTCGGGCTTCCGGCGCCAGGTCGAGCTTGTTGAGGACCAACAGATCATCATCCTTGAGGCGACCTTGCAGATCCGCCAATTCCTCGCGGCTGCGGGCATCCGCGACGCCGATGCGCAGATCGGCTTCCACAGCCCGCCCCAGCGCCCGGCGCACGCCTTCTGCTTCGACGGCATCCACGGCTTCACGCAACCCGGCCGTATCCGAGATGATGACCGGGAAGCCGGCCATGGTGACCCGGACTTCGATAATGTCCCGCGTGGTGCCTGGAATATCCGTGACAATGGCTGCATCGCGCCGCGCCAGCCGGTTCAGCAGGCTGGACTTGCCGGCATTGGGCGCACCAATCAGCGCAATCGTGAAACCGGACCGGATCCGTTCGCCCCGGTGCCCATCATCCAGATGTTCCCGCATCGACTCCAGCAGCGCCGTCAAGGGCGCGTGGGCCCGATGCGCCAGCGCGTCCGGAACATCCTCCTCATCGGGGAAATCAATCTCGCCCTCAATGGAGGCCATGGCGGAGATCAACTGATGGCGCCAACCTTCATAGACGCCCTTCAAGGCCCCCGAAAGCTGGGCCAGGGCCTGCTCCCTCTGCCCGGCGGTCTCCGCGTCGATCAGGTCCGCGAGACCCTCCGCTTCCGTCAGGTCGAGGCGATCATTTTCAAAGGCGCGACGCGTGAACTCACCCGGCTCGGCCGGTACGCCACCCGCTTCGTCAACCGCAGCCAGAACACCCTCGATGACGGCCGGCCCCCCGTGAATGTGAAGCTCCACCATGGTCTCGCCAGTGAAACTCGCCGGCGCCGGAAAATAGAGCACCAGCGCCTCATCCAGCTGAACACCGCCCTCACTATAAAGACGACGGAGTACGGCCCGCCGGGCCGGCGGGGTGGGCTTGTTGGTCAGGGCAACCAGGATGCCGGCGGCGTACTCTCCGGAAATCCGGACGATCGCGACACCCGCACGACCCGGTGCCGTTGAGAGCGCGTAGATGGTGGTGGACACTTACTTGTTCGCCTGTGAGCCCGTCGCGGTCCGCATGAGGTTGAGGAATTGATCCGTCATCTGGCCCCCATAGGCCGACCATTGGCGCATCAGCGCCTCCGGCTCCATGGACTCCATATTGGCTTCCATGCGCTTGACCATTTCATCGACCATGCGCTCATTCAGGGTCGTCACATCCGGCAGACCCAGAAATGCCCGGGCCTCCTGGGGAGAACACTCGATCTCGATATTGACCTTCATTCGCGCCTCGCTGACTCTCGCATTGATCCGATCACTCAACAGGAGCCCGCCATGGCCGGTCAAGACGTTCGCATTGATGGACCCGACGGTTCGTTCTCAGCCTATATCGCAATCCCCGCCTCCGGCACAGGACCGGGCGTCGTGGTGTTGCAGGAGATTTTCGGTGTGAACGCAGTGATGCGCGGTCATTGCGACGCGATCGCGGCACAGGGTTTCGTCGCCATCTGTCCGGATCTCTTCTGGCGGATCGAGCCCGGCATCCAGATCACCGACAAGACCGATGAAGAGCTTCAGCAGGCCTTCGACCTGTTCGGCAAATTCAATGTCGATGCCGGCATGGTCGATATCCGCGCGACGATCGACTTCCTGCGCCTGCACGAGGCCTGCACCGGAAAGGTTGGCGCGATGGGCTACTGTCTTGGCGGCCTTCTGGCCTATCTCACCGCCTGTCATACAGACAGCGATGCGACGGTCGGCTATTACGGCGTCTCGATCCAGGATCGGCTGGACGACGCCCGGGGCATCAAGGCGCCGCTGATGTTGCACGTGGCCGGCAAGGACGAGTTTGTTCCGCCCGCCGCCCAGGCGGCCATGCACGCCGGGCTGGACGACCATCCGCTGGTGACGCTGCATGACTATCCGGAGATGGATCACGCCTTTGCCCGCACGGACGGGCGTCATTACGACGCCGGGCAGGCAGCCATCGCGAATGGCCGCACGCTCGACTTCTTCAAGGCCAAGCTCGGCTGAAAGGGGCGATCACGAGAAGTTTAGCGCTGGATGGCTTGCCTCGATCTTTCGGGGCACGCACCGTTTCGCCATGACGATATCCGCGCATGTCTTGCTACCGCCCCGGGATTTCCGTGCCGGGACCTTGATCCGGGTCTCACTTCTCTCGCTCTCGACCTGGGTCGTGATGATTCTGGTGTTTGCTGCAGCGGACTGGGTGGATGGTGACCGCCTGGGTGACAGCGGAGGCAGCTATCTCGACTACCTTGCCATGTGGTCACGGGGCACCTTGCCCTGGATCTTTCTCTTCCCCGCAAGCTTCCGTCTCGGCGAGGCCTCGATCCCGGGGTCAATGGGTCAACGCGGCCTGATTGCATTGACGGGACTTTTTGTCTGCCTTGCGCTGACCATGGGATACACGATGTCTCTCAGCCAGATCCTGTCCTCCGCAAGCCTCGGTGAAATCCTTTCTTTCATGTCCGTCATGGACTGGTTCTGGGATGCCGTTTTTTTCATCCTTGCGTTCGCCAGCGGCCTGGTTTTCGGCAAACCGCTTCAAGCCGAACCAATCAGGCCTCGCCAGCTGGAAGTCCGCTCGGCGCGGGGCAGCGAATTCATCCCGATCAAGGATGTGCTTGGTGCCACGTCCCAGGGAAATTATGTGTGTCTCCATCTCACCACCCGAGACGTGCTTCACCGCACAACACTCTCCGAACTCGAGCGGATGCTGGGCGCTTGTGGCTTTCACCGGATACACCCGTCTCATCTGGTGCATCTCGCCTCGATCAGGTCCGCGAAAACACATTCCGGACGAGTCCGTCAGCTTGGCTTGAAGAATAGCGCCATACTTCCGGTTTCAAGCCGCTTCAGTCGCCCAATCTACCGAGCGATCCATAACGGGGAGCCCTCGGCGGAGATACATTCGTCACACCAAGCGCCGGATTCATCACAAAGCGTTTGAAATCATGAACGAAAAATTCCTCTGTGAGGCGCATCACTCATGGAGGCATACGTGTTTAGAAATTGCGTTCTGATATCCGCGCTCGCGCTCTCGACTGCGGCACCGTCCCTGGCATTCGCTCAAACTCAATCCCAGCCCGCTGCAGAATTCTACAACCCGTGCGAAAGCGAAGCTTTTGCGGAATGGGACTTCTGGATTGGCGATTGGGTGGCGTTTGACTACGACACGGGTGTCGTTCAAGGCATTGATCGAATTGAAAAAATAAACAATGGCTGTGTCATCGTACAAGACTGGTCGCAGATGACAGACCGCTATCGGTCGCCCGGCTCTCCGGATCGCTACGCCGGAATTTCCTACAACACGCTCGTTCCCGGTGCGGACGGCCCGGTCTGGGAGCAGACCTGGATCTCACAATATGGTGGCGTGGTCCGTCTTCGCGGAGGTCTTGATGCGGACGGACGCATCGTCATCTCCACTCCCGAATTCCCGACACAGTCCGGCCAGATTGCGATGCGGACCTGGTACTGGGCTCCCCTGGACGGTGGGCGCATCCATTCCTGGGGCGAGGTCAGGGTTCGTGACGAGGGCGGCGCATTCGCAGAGCCGACCATCCCGTGGAACCTGATCTATGTTTCGCGCCACGATATTCCCAACCTGATCGCGGTCACCGAGGATTAATCCCTTTCCAGGGCCTCCCTCCTGGGAAGGCGGGGATTGCACCTTGCTCACCGCGACGCGCAATCCCCATCCCCAAAAAACTGGAATCTTTCAGCCGGAGCGCTTTACTCAGTCGCCGCCGCTTCGCCCCAGCTCTCCCGGCTGGTCATGCGCTTGAAATAGTCTTTGAGATTATCCGGCGCATCGTTGAACTGGCGGATCATCCGGAGCAGGTAGCACATATAGACGACGGAGATATCCGCCGCCGTAAACCGGTTCGCGGCGATGAATTCGCGGTCACCGATCGCGTGCTCGCCCAGGACTTTGAGCAGCTTGTCGGTCTCGACCTTCGACCAGGCCGCCATCTTCGGATCACGCTGATCCTCCGGAAGCAGGGCGGTATGGCCGAGCAGGAGGGAGACCGGCATCATCATCCCGGCCTCGCCGAAATGCAGCCACTGCAAATAGCGTCCGTAATCGGCTTCGTCCGGTGTCACGGCCAGCGGGCTGGGCCCGTACTTGCCGAGCAGGTATTCCATGATGGCCACGCTCTCGCACACGATCGTATCGCCATCCTGGAGGGCGGGAACCTTGCGCTGCGGGTTGATCCGGGCGTAGGCCTCGTCGCCGGCCGGGCGGGTCGCAAACTGCACCGTCTCGAGCCGGTAGGGCAGACCCATCTCTTCCAGCAGCCAGCGGATGCGCACCGAGCGCGTGCGCGGCGCATGATAGAGACAAAGATCTGTTTTCACGTCGTTTTCTGATGTTTTTGCGTCCATGACATCCGAACTCATGGCCGACCTCCCGTTCTGGTTATTTTGCGGCGGCATGAAACGATCATCCCGCCTCTCCCCCAAGCGAAATCTTCGTATGGAAGCAATTTGTGATCGGTGCGACGCCATGAAAAAACCCCGCCCGGATGAACCGCGGCGGGGTTTTCTGTCTCGGGGCGACGTCTTCGTCAGGTATTCATGGAGTCGAAGAAGTCGTCATTGGTCTTGGTCTGGCGCAGCTTGTCGAGCAGGAACTCGATCGCATCCTGGGCTCCCATCGGGTTGAGGATACGGCGCAGCACGTACATTTTCTGAAGCTGGACGCGGTCAACAAGGAGCTCTTCCTTACGCGTACCGGACTTGAGGATATCGATCGCCGGGAAGACGCGCTTGTCGGCGACCTTGCGGTCGAGCACGACTTCCGAGTTACCCGTACCCTTGAATTCCTCGAAGATGACTTCGTCCATCCGCGACCCCGTATCGATCAGGGCCGTCGCAATGATCGTCAGCGATCCGCCATTCTCGATATTCCGCGCGGCACCGAAGAAACGCTTCGGACGTTGCAGGGCATTGGCGTCGACACCACCGGTCAGGACCTTGCCGGAGCTCGGGACGACGGTGTTGTAGGCGCGACCGAGGCGGGTGATCGAGTCGAGCAGGATCACGACGTCACGGCCGTGTTCGACCAGGCGCTTGGCTTTTTCGATGACCATCTCGGCGACCTGGACGTGGCGCGTGGCCGGTTCGTCAAAGGTCGAGGAGATGACTTCACCCTTCACCGTACGCTGCATGTCAGTCACTTCCTCGGGACGTTCGTCGATGAGGAGGACCATAAGGTAGCAATCCGGGTGATTGGTCTCGATGGCGTGGGCGATATTCTGGAGCAGAACCGTCTTACCGGTCCGCGGCGGCGCCACGATCAGGCCCCGCTGGCCCTTGCCAAGCGGGGAGACGATGTCGATGACGCGACCGGACCGGTCCTTCACGGTCGGATCCGGATGCTCCATCACGAAACGGCTTTCCGGATAGAGCGGGGTCAGGTTGTCGAAGTGGACCTTGTGACGCGCGCGCTCCGGCTCCTCGAAATTGATCGCGGAGACCTTGAGCAGCGCAAAATAGCGCTCGCCATCACGCGGAGACCGGATCTCGCCTTCGATCGTATCACCTGTACGCAGACCGAACTTACGGATCTGTGTGGGAGAAACATAGATATCATCCGGACCCGCGAGATAGTTGGATTCCGGTGAGCGCAGGAAACCGAAACCGTCCTGCAGCACTTCCAGAACACCGCCGCCGTGAATCTCCAGCCCTTTTTCCGCACAGGCTTTGAGAATGGCGAACATCATCCCCTGTTTGCGCAGGGAAGAGGCGTTCTCGATCTCAAGCGCTTCCGCGATTTCCAGGAGGTCGGTGGCCTTCTTCTCCTTCAGCACCTGCAGCGTCATACGCTCCAGGCCATCAAGCATCGGGGGCAAGGCGTTATCTTCGGTCATGATCAATTCAACACAAGAAGAGGGGAATCCACTCCCGGAACGGGAATGTGTTCTGTCTAGCAAGGGAGATGCCGATTGAATCTGGCATCGTAGAATATCGGGGCCTGACGCACTCCGGCGCGCTCGTCGCTCAAGTCGTCAAGAAAGGAAGGGTCTCTTGTCAGGAGTCCTCAAACCCTTGCCATGTTGCCCTCTACGGGTCAAGCAACTTGCGCGTCAAGCGGGTCAGCGCAAGGCAACAACGGCGATCAGCACGATAAGGATCGCGGCGAGGAACGGCATTTCGTTGAGAATGCGGTAGCGGCGATCCGGCCAGTCATTTGTGCCATTTTCGAACAGTTTGAAGCGAAGCGCGAAGATATGGTGCAGGCCCGTCATCACGCTCACCAGGACAAATTTGCTGATCCAGGCCCAGTGCAGGAAAACTGACCAGCCGCCGGCGCGCTCCGCATTGGCCCAGATCAGCAGGAGGCCGAAGATCCAGGCCGCGATCATTGCCGGATTCATGATGATTTTCAGGAGTCTGCGCTCTTGCAGGCGCAGGGTCCGGTCCAGCTCACCCTCAGGCTCGGCCCCGCAGTGATAGACATAGAGCCGTGGCAGGTAGAGCAGTCCGGCCATCCAGGCGATGATCGACAGGATGTGGAAG
>Ga0070726_10002333_pt1 | contig 17189 bp, 13 predicted proteins | sample tdAd471_FD_67275 | JGI IMG/M metagenome (GOLD analysis project Ga0070726, IMG submission 67275) | Marine sediment microbial communities from the Atlantic coast under amendment with organic carbon and nitrate - tdAd47.1 | ecosystem: Environmental > Aquatic > Marine > Coastal > Sediment | place... | reverse complement strand
TTGTGTATGGGTCGTCTACTGCGCGCAGTCTCCGAGCGGACTTTATAGACGCTACCAGTCTTGAGAATCTCCATGTGCTCGCGCAGGTCTCGCACCATGCCCGACAGCACGAAGTCCGGAGAGTCCATGTGCTTTGTGATGTGGTCGTACACGCCGCGTGGCGTCCAAGGCTCGATCTTTGTTTCGGTCTTGCGCAGGTCGGCGTTGCACGGTTCCATGATCTCTGTGCGGAACCACTCGGACACGAGAACACAAAGGCGGAGGATCTCCGTCCGTCCGTGCAAATCCAGGATAAGCTGGCGCAGGTCGTTGAGTTTGGTCTGCTTGACCCGGGTAAGGCCAACGCCGCGCGAGCAGCCATAGCAATCGTCCCGCTCCTCCTCCGGACCGAGAACGCTGTTGATGAGCGAAGTCTTTGGCGTGACAGCAGGCGCAAACGCCAGTCCCTCACTGTCGTTCTCCAGCTTCTCTATCAGATCGTCGTTGGTGTAGTTCTGCTGTCCGATCAACTTTCTCAGCTTTTTCTGGCCAGTGGTCAGCTGCTGCTTGGTTTGCTTCGCAGTTTGCAGAATGGTAGCACCGCGAACGCCGCGGGACAGCGACTCCTGCATTCTGGCCTGTTCAAGCCGGCGCGTATCTCGGTCATTGCCGTTCTCCTCCTCGCTCTCGTCATCGTCGAGGCCCAAATTACTTTGCAGTAGCTCCGAGTCTACAAAGGTTTGACCTCCGCTTGGTGTGGTAAACACACGCTGTCGCTTGCCACTGGGATTGCCGAAATCGGCACCACGCTTCATTCTGAACAGGTTATCCGGCAACACAATCTCTTCGTCACTCTCCTCCCCGCCGTAAAGCGGCACAAGATCGTGGCTGTCCTCGTCCATTGTTACGAGTTGTGTGCGCACTGCTTGCTCCACGGTACTTTGGTTATTTACTACTACCCCAACAGAGCGTATATAATACAAAACAGTGCAATGAGCATTTCCGTGCCCGATGCAGGGCAACCAGACGACGCCGTGGACGTCGAGGAGCAGTGGTCGCTATTCTCAGGGCCCCTCGACAAGATCATCGAGCCTGCCGACCCAAGCCGAGCCGGAAGGAAGATCCGACGCATGGAACACATCGAAGTTGTGCAGGAGGACTACGACATGCAGTACGACTTGAAGTCCCTGAAGTTCTGGAGCCCGGATACTGCAGAGAACGCACGGGTTCTGTACGACGCGCTGATGAAGCTGTCGCACGAAACTAACACGCTGACAACAGACCTGCGCAATGGTGCCCCGCCACTCTCTCGGGAAACAAAGGTTGAGCTGAACCGAATTCGCCACGACCTGGTTGAGCTGCTGGCGGACCATGGCAGGTTGCTCTCCGAGAAACAGCACTTTCAGGTTGATGGCACTGACCGGACCTACCGACCTGACGTGTTCGTATTCTTCGGGCTTATGCAGAGCATGTGCTGCCTGGCGCACGACTCTAGCTACGGTGAACTTCTGAAAACGACACACTGCAGCTCCGATACACTACACACTCTCGTGGAAAGTCGAATCGTCCCGGAGAATCTAAGCACTCGCCCGTTTGCAGAGTACCGGCTGCCGGACATCATATCATCGCTGAAGTGGCTCGAGGCACGGTGGCTGACCATTCCCTACTTTGCGTGTATGTCAATCTACATAGATCTGCTGCTGGCTCGACTCTCCGTACTGTGTATTGTGCCCCAGCCGGAGCACATGTTCGGCTCGATTACCGACTACAAGAAAACTATTGGCAACGGGTACTTCACGCACACACCACGACTTATTGAGGATTGCTGCTGGACGTTTGGTCCAATCTACAAAAAGCTCCTACTGTACCAGCGCGTGTGTCGCGAGCGTGATACGAGCGTTCAGATACCAAACGATGACAGGAAGCGCATCCAGAAGGAGTCTGTCGATAATGCCTACGACATGAACAACAAGGATCTCATCGGTCTGTTTTTCAAAACCTACATGAAGTGTGGACTGCGGCCGTCGGAGCGACAGAAGTTCTTGCGAGACTACCCCACCAAAGCCGTCTCTGCGCCAGCGATTATTGAGAAAATGCGCGGCGAGGACAGCAAGAAGCGCATCATGGAGCACCTGGCCAGAGCTCCGTGGGTCATCGCACGAGAGAAGCTCTTCGACAAAACCACAACAGAGATATTGTACATTCTGCTGCTAGACTCGTTTATTTCCAACATCACCGGTCTGCGCTGGATGGACACCTTTGTGGAGTTCAACGTGCAGCTGCTGAAACGCAAGGATGTCGCCGACTACCTCGATCGAAACTACCCACGCATTATCCAGGACTTCAATAATTTCAACCTGTTGCACAACAAGGTACTCTACATACACAACAGCGCTGCCAAATCGTACATCCACTGGCTGCACATTATGATGAAACCTCCGTTCAATGGACGTTTCCTGAGCCGTTCATTGGAGAGCCTGACCAAGTACACTCCGTCAATGAATGGCTTAGCATAATGCATGACAGCCCCGCAACCGTTCGGTCACACTCGGTTTTATTTCCCGGTATATGGACAAACGTTCCGGTGTTTGATAACTAAATGGCATAAAAATTACCCAATGCACACCTGGCTGCCTGTACCCTTATACCTTGTAGTTCTCCTGGCCAACGTAGCAGCCAATCTCTGTAATATCGACCCCCTAGAGGCTATTAGCAAATCGCTGCTCATGCCAACACTGATCGCATATCTGATCCTGAACTCCAAAACACACCACTGGCGCCACTGGCTCTTTGGAGCCGCGCTTAGTTTCTCGACGATTGGTGATATTGCGCTACTGTACAGTAGTGCGATCGCGTTTGGCATCGGCATGGGTGCATTCCTTCTGGCACATGTATCCTACTCGGCGACATTCTCGAGTATTGTATACCGACTGTCGTACATAGCACCGCGCCTGGGCATCCCGGCACTGCTCTACGGAAGTATTGCTGTTGCGGCCGGCGGTCTGGCTGTACAGGAAATCGCTCAGCCCTGGTGCACCGCAATCGCCGTCTACGCAGTTGCCGTCGCATGCATGGCCACACTCGCCGGAGTGCTGGGAGTACGAGGCGTAGTCGGTGGCTTGTTGTTCGCAATCAGCGATGCAATGCTTGCTTCAAAAAAGTTCCTCAATCCTGTGTGGTTTCCTGAGGCACCGCTTACGGAGGGCCTGATAATGCTAAGCTACGGCATTGCACAGCTGCTGCTGACACAAGGCTTCTTACAAACAATGTCCGACGCGGAGTTCAACAAACAGCGCGGCCAAAAGTTCATACCCCTCGATGTAATAAAGGTCTAAGCAAGCAAACATGAGCACAGCGCCCAAGTGTCTTGCGAGTGCGGCCAAGCAGTATACTGCAACAAAAAATGTCAAGCCAGAGCCTTTGCTGAACACTCTCTTATCTGTACCAGGTTTTCCTAAAGAATCGAACAATGCGCAAACAGTGCAATGGAAAAAAGTTTAGTAAATTGAGCCTCAATCACTATCATCGTCATAGCTATGGCTATATCCACAATCATACGAATCCTCTTCAACTTCGGGATAGCAAATCTCGAAGTAAGGAGAGTCTTCGGCCGGCTCCTCGTCTTCGACAATTTGGGCACAGTCTCCGAAGGTCGCCAGCCAGGTGATCTCGGCAAGGGTAATGTCGCCAATCATGTCAAACGGTGGGAATGTAACACGGCGTACACCATCCACAGGATATGCGGGACGGGCAGTAAAGTAAAGTGCTCCTCCGTGTCTGTCGGATTCCACACAGACGATAGGCGTGAGCTCGGTATCGTTCTCGCAAATGTATATGTGTCCATATCCTTGAGCTCGGACTAGGCCATTGCCCTCTTTGTGCTTGTCCTCCAAGACAAGCCACAAATCCATTTGCATTTCGGCCAGTAAAGCCTTCTGCTCCTCATGAGAGCATGGCGTTCGGTTGAAAATATTGTCTGCATGGTTGCCAAAGCTAAAGGCCGGTCCGCCTTCAAGGTAATGACCTTTGTAGAGACGATGGCTCGTCAGGCATGACTCGGAGCACATCAAGTGCCAAGAAGAAGGCACAAACGCGTGACCCCGAGGCACGGTGCAGACAGGCACAAAGGTGGCATCCTCCATCGCCTTCTTGATATCTTCGGGCTTGTTGGAACTCGGATAGTCGCAGATCTCGTTTTCACAGCAGAGGGCTCGCTGGCACATGTACATTTTGAAAAGATCAGGCGCGTTGTTGTCGGCAAAGAATTGGTACAAATTGACTCTCCAATCCTTGAGAATTTTGCTTTTCTCAGCTTCGGAGGAAGCTTTGTCGAGTTGTTCAACGACGGCGGCAGGATTGATGGACGTGTTTTCCCTGATGATGTCAACAAAAGGCACAAATTCGTTCTTCTTCGTGTTCTTGCAACGTTCTTTGAGCTTGCGCTTGGGGGAAGCATCACGGCGGTCGAGCGCGTTCTTGGGGGTTTTTTCGGCAGTACGAGGCATTCTAACGTTAAATAGTAGTTTTAAGGTTCTAAAAAAGTAAAGAAGTGTAACTCGAGAGTTCTATTGGTACTGATGCGCGCGAATTGACATTCGCGCAAAAACGCGAAATTTGCGTTAACGCGAGAAGCGGCACGTGCCGTGACTTTGCGGTGATGGCGGGGAAATGAGAGCGGGCTCTATGTAGAGGAGTGTTTTTTTTTATTTCGTGGACAAGAAGTACGGGGTTTTTTGATTCACATGATAAGAGGCCGCTTAGAGTAGTTCCGAGTCGGACTGGAGGGATCGAAATGCAATGCCACTACTCCGGGGGAAGAGTAGTGAACACGTGCTCGAGCTTCTTGTAGGTGGCGTGCTCCAAGGGCAGCGAATCTAGTACACTATCCACATGGCGGTAGTCCTGTGTTGTCTTGGTGTGCAGACGGTGCTGGTTCTCCTTGCCAACCCAGTGAACGCAGGTGCCAACGTACTTGGTGAGAGCAGTGTCGAGCTTCCTGTGCTCGCCCGTGTGCCCAACACCACAGGGCAGGCAGTTGGTCAGCTTATCTGCACGGATAGAGTTGCTGGCCGGAAGGCCCTCGAACAGTGCAATGCCTTCGATCGGGCTGAGGGGAATGACAGAGCCCTGGGCATTTGACACGACGCCACTGCTCGAGTCGAAGATGGCTATGGCCTCGTGGTTGGCCTTGCCATCGTTGAACTCTACTTTGGTCAAATGTCCGAAGTAGGTGACGGTGTCTGGCACTGCGATGACAGCATGCTTGCGCGTGCTGATGTCGATAAGGCCATCAACGTCCTCACGCATTCTGTTCACCTTCAGTTCAAGCTTCTGAGCCAGCTGCATGGCCACACGGTCGTTGTTGCGACGGGCCAGCACTTTGGCAAACTGGTACTCCTTGCGAGCCATAAAGCTGGCCAGCTTGGTGGGAGTGTTCTTTCCCTCGATCGAGTGGATGTCTGTCTGGAGGCTCATGTCGTCGGCGATGTTGACCAGCTCGGAGGAGAGTTTGTCGTTGCTGTTGAAGACGCAAATGTAGTAGGTAGATTCGAAGCGGCGCGGCTCGTACTTCGAAATTGAGACAAAGCCACGCTTGCCTAGCGATGGCTTCCACTCCGCTTTGTCGCGGCCGGCGAGCTGCGGGTCACAGTGCTCAACGTAGATGTCGCCGAGAGAAGGCCCCTCACCCAGTATCTCCTGCAGTGCCGCAGAGATATGCTCAGGCGAGAACGAGCTATCCTCCAGTGGCTCGCCACTCTCAGAGGAAATCTTGTAGATCGTAAGCGCGGCAAGGAGTCGAGAGGGGATTAGCGACGGGTTCAAAGATGCGTCAGAGCTAACAACGGTCAGTGTTCCCCGAGGCAGTGTGCTGGAGTCCGCGACGTTCTTGATGTTCGGCAACGCGAACACTCTCATAATCTCCGGATGCTCGTTGAGGTGAGTCTCGAGAGCTTTCACAGTGGAGTCGGACAGTACGCCCTTGGATACGTCATTGATACGCACAGCTGACATGTTCTCCGATAGTGTTTCTCGGTACCGGGACTTTGTTCAACCTGGTGGAGTACTGGTGATCTAGATAGGGCACCGTTGAGTTCGGTATTGTAGCAAAACCGCACAAAGCACAACACGTTACCAAACCAAGCTCCGCTATGTTGATAGGTTGAGCGCTCAGGCATAATTAATACCGTTTAAGTTTAATTAAAATTCCGCAGAAGCGCCGGCATACACGCATTCGGAAGCAACGTCACTCTCAGCTGTTGCAGAGCAGCACGGCAAGATACTCGCACGCTTGCCATTCAATATCTGGCGGGGGAAAAATGCTCTCTATTCGGTTGCGACCAGTGTCTTCTGGAAAGCCTGCACGCATGCCGTGTAGCCAGCAGATCCACCAACCGACGCGGTCACGCGCAACGACGGCTCCCACCGGCCGGTGTTCTCCACCACGTGGTCCAACATATTGCGAATGTTGTTGGCAGGCAGATCCTCATTGCTGGACAGTGAGTCCAATGAGTCATCGCTGACCAGCGGCCACGTACGTCCAACGTACACGAAAAAGCTGTTCTCAAAGTAGATGGCCGGCTGCAGCGACAAGGGAAGACAAAGAGGTTCCTCCTCGTTGATCCAGCCCAGCAGTTGCGCAGGGTCAACTGGCGGTATGTCGGCAGAGCCATGAAAGCGATGCTCGAGGTTCACGACCAGCTTGATCAGGGCCTTCGTTGAGGGTGTTTTCATAATCGACTGACTGTCTGCCTCGCGCGTGACGTGGAAAGTGTGGCCAAAACGACTGATCTCGTAGTGTTTCCTCATGGTGTCCAAGTCCAGACCCTCGGTGACTGTGTGCTGTTCAACGCACACATTTCTATCGAGAGACTGGATGAGATCATCGACATGACTGGAAAACTCGCTGCGTGGCCAAAACTCCTTCACCGCCTCCGCATACTTTGCAGCGTAGCCAACCGGGTCGGCATTGTAGTCGGCAGAGAACATCATCCTGGCACTGCCACGATCCCGCCATTTGCAGACACCCTGCCCTGAGAACACTTTGAGGTAGTCGAGCACTTCGTCATCCATAAAGTAGTCTGTGGCCAGGAGCAGCTCGTACATGGCAGGAAAATTGCGCTCCGGAGTTGTCCGTCGGGAAATGCAGATCTCGCCAGTGATGTCCTTGCTTTTGTACGCAGCGCAGAGGTTCCTCGCCAGGGTGAAAAACTGTGAATCGGCTGGAATAAGCTGACCGAGCTTGTGTATGAATGTCCTCAGCTTCCCGGCATCGCAGAACCTGCGCGCCCCATCCCGTATGCCAAAGCCGCGAAGCACCTGGCAGCACGTCTTCATACTCGCATTTTGACTTGCGAGTATCTCACACACTCTTGGCAGGTGGCGGTAAGTGTCGAATGCAAGGCCGCCCGTTGGCAGGCTCACATTGTCGAGCAGTGGCAAGTATGAAGACTTCGACGGACGGCCTGTTTTGTAGCCGCCCGATGTGTAGAGTAGGGTCAGCGCGATCAGGGAGTAGAGCGCGGCCTGGTTGATCTCGGTGCTTTTCTCGTTGGCACACATCAGGTAGTTGCGCAGGGCCGCGTAGCTTTGCGGTATCTGCAGGGCAAAACCCTCGTCTTGTATGGGCTTGGCACTGAGCAGTCTGTACGAGATCATCAGGCACCGCAGCACCGTCATTGAGGCCGGCTGTGAGACCATATACACGCCTCTGAAACAGCGCAGTGGGAAGATGTCATTGACCGAGGGGAAGCTGTCGCCGAACCTCTCGGTAATCTGGTGCAGTGTATTGCGCAAATCGTAGAGGCTGACCTCGTTCGGCAGCAAGTAGGCTATGTAGAGCTCGCGTGGCTTGTCGGCGAGGAACTGGCGCAGGCGCGGGATCGTACCGGCAAACAAGTAGTCAGCGTCCAGTTGGCTCAGTAGAAGCGGAAGAGGGATCTCTGTGAGAGTGCAGGCAGACCAGTGATCACGTTCGCCCAGCTGCTCTTGCATGCGGGCTTTGATGTCCTCCGAGTAGCGCGAGTTGCTGTACAGGTGCATGTCTAGCTCCGGAGGGGTGGGCGCACCGCGCAGGTGCTGCGATATGTGATCTGCGACAAGCTCGATCTTCTCCAGAAGCACCGGCACCATATTGAAAAACGTCCGAGTGGGACTGCGGGCCAGTGTACGAGTGTCCAGGCTCTGCTCAACGAATGCCCGGAGGGTGGGAAACAGTACGCGCATGTCGAGGATCTTTTGGTGGCACTTGCAGTTCTTTCCATGCGCCATTTTGTACTGATATTGCACAGCGTCGACGATCTTGGCCACCTCTGTCCAGAGGTATGTGTAAAACCCCAGCATGCTCTTCGTGTAGCTCTCATTCGGCAAGACGTACTCCTCTTGCACAGATCGTTCCGGAAGAGCCAGCAAATTAACATTGAGCGGTGCATTGTCCACCTCCATGGGATCTACTTCTTGAACCTCGGGCGGGGGTGTAACGAAGCAGTTTTCACCATCTTCGTCGTTGTACTCGTCCAGAGTGCTGTAGAGCATTTCGTGTGTAATAAGACCGCGGCTGTAGTAGGCGTAGATGTCCAGACGGTCCTCGCAGCGCGAGGCAAAATTGCGAAAGAACATGTCCCGCATCTCTTTGCGCTTGAGGAACGCCAGCAGAATGTGCTCGGGAAAGTTGTAGACAGAGAGCAGGCGCTGGCGGAGCTGTGGATTGAGAATGGTGGAGAGTATGACAACCAGCGCCTGGGAGTGCGTCATGCGGAAGAACAGTTCGCCACCGTTGACAATTATGCGGTACTCTCCCATGTCATCGGCGTAGCCCTTGCTTATTTCTCGATTGCGGTCGTGCATCGTCGACCAGAAGCCCCCGTGCAGTGCGGAGTCTATGTGTAGAGGATTGACGGCGATGAGCTGGCGGCAGAAGTTTTGAGCATGCCAGTCTGGATCAGCACCGGTCCCCTGAAATCGTGCGACAAGCCAGTCTCGCATCTTGCAAACAATGGGATCTCCCGAGCTGAAGAAATTTGAGATGGCATATTCCATGTAAATCCGAAACGCAAATAGACCTCAATCCTGCAAGTTGAGATCCATGAACGTACCTAACTAGAAAGGAGGGCCAAACTTGTGGATATATAGTTTCGAAGCAGGAACTTTCGCGTCTGGGAAATTTATATAATGAATAGGACAAGGCGCGCGCCCGGCACATATCAGTACCAATAGGTGTCCGGAAGCGGACTGCACGCGCGAGTTCCAAAACCCGCACCATCACAATACAGTTTTACGCCTAACTGTGATTTATTTGCTATAATAGTACGTAACTTCAACAGTTTCAGCTCCACAACGAATGTATCGATATGGCTGATCGTTAGAGCGCCGATCCCAATCTTTTTTCGCATAGTTAACCCTAAGCAGGTCGCCCTGAAGATTGCAAACTGTCATGCCATCTCGATGTCGAAGGTTTCTAAAATAGGTGCTGTTGATAGACAGCTTGTAGCGCACAAAGGCCCATGTCGCGCGCCTTTGGTGGCCTTTGTACTTGGCAACGACATCAATGGGGCCGTAAACTGAGAACAGCTCGACAAATTCTTCGGTTGTCATGTTATGTTTCCAGTCCCTGACGCAAATTGTGTACTTCACTTTACTGGCAGCCGGATGCTTTCCGCGCACTGGACTGTGATCCCTTGCAAGAGAGCGATCAGAGTCGCGCGAAGGCGCATGGTGATGGTATCCTAGGCTTATTGGGGCATCGATATGCGGGGCTGATGGCTCCGGGAAGTACTCTGGAGTCCGATGATAGTATGTTTCGTTTGCCTTGTGTTCGGCGTAGTTCGGATGATATACCTCCCCCTCTTCATGGCCCAGCCTAGACAAAAACCTATCGGCGTAGAGTTTGGTGCGAATAGTTTCTAGCTGCCTGTCCTCCTCGGCGTGAGGTACATATTGCATGGTTCGCTATATACACCACACTTTCGTGTTTTCTATTATGTGGGCTTTGCGGAGCACTGTACGCAACGTGTCTGGTTTTAAATACATTGACGTGGCAAGTTTTCCACGAGTTTCTCCAACTTCCAGTTTGTGATCCCCGCAAAACACCAACATGTCCCAAACTGTGATCTTCTACTGTCCCTACCACAATGAACACAACATTAGAACGTACAGTTTGCCGACCGATGCCAGGACAGTGATAAAGAAATCGCGCTGCCAGCGATGCCGTCGATCAACCGAGAACTATCAAGAGTTCCAGGACCGTCTGAGAGAGATACAGCAGCCAGACCAGCCACTAACGCCAGGCCAAAGACGCATCCTCGCCCGATGGAAGCAGCAAAATCCTGCACGAGGCTACGATTGGATGTATTGACCTTTAGTATGTTTATTACAACAAGTTGGATGGTTAACTTTCCACCTCTCATGGCTTTTTTTTAAAACCAGTAAATCAACCAGTCCACTCGTGATGTTCGCGTCAGGGCTCCTCGAAGACTCGGTTGAATGTTATTCTAATCGTCGGTGCTTTCAGGTAGATCACAATTCGTGTCCACAGCAGGTATAGAAGCAGAGCCGGTAGTACGAGCAGATTGGTGGCGAACACCCACCCGCCGAATATGGCATCGACTTCCCAGATGTCTTTGAAGACTGATACAACGGCGAAAGAGATAACTGTTGTGATGAGCACGACACAGATCTCCATGCCCATCTCGGATTGCACTCGCATAATGCTGCGGTAGAGTGCCGTGTAGCTTCCGATGTCACGTTCGAAGAGAAAGCACGCGATTACCACGCAGCTGACTCCCACCATGTGTAGCAGCTCAGCGATGGTACTGGCATCTTCGTAGTGCGCCCCGGCATAGAGGAACGTGCCTGTGCAAGCACATGCAAGCAGCAAGAGAAGAACCGGTTTCACGACGAGACAGTTGTAGAGGACGCCTCGTTTGGGTGTCGGAGTGCACTTGTTGAACGTTGATGCTGCTCTGCGAATGATAGCTGCATCTGCATTTCCATCAAGGTAGACGATTTCGTACTTGGCAGGGCAGGGTTCGCCGCACGCAACCAGCCCCGTACCAATAGCTTCGCGCTCGGCGCACTGCTTGTGCACGTAGAACTCTTCACTACAGTTGGTACAGAAGCGCACGACCGGTCCCCCGGATTTGTGGCAGAATTTGCACTGACCGGCTAGCAGTCCCGTTTCGGGCACGTCATCTTCCATCCTGATCACAGTAGCTTTTCCTCCCGGACTGCCTTTTGGCTAAGCAATTTCCGAGGTCTATTTATATCAAGTCTCAGATCAATCATCATCAGGTCCCAGTGACAATACGCCAAGAAAACCACACTCTGAAGCATCATGACCGAAGAACAACCAAACGCCGGGCAGAATGAGTTCACAGACGTCTGTGTAGCCACCAACTTTGGAGAGCTCATGACCATGATCTGGCACTCGATAGCGTTCATACTTCGCGACGCGTCTTTCGCCGATCTGTTCTGGGCATGGATACCCTACATTGCAGGCATTGCAGTCCTGCTCTACGTTCTCTCCAACGTACAGTGGATCGGAGGAAGTGGGCGCGGCAGCAGCGGAAGGAGCCACAGACGAAGCAGCAGCAAGCCCCGCGACTAGCGTAGGAAACGCACACGCTCTGCCTGGAACGAATTGCACGACCTATAACGAACCTACACCAGAACAATAAAGAAAATCAATATATTCACAGAACGTAGTGGACATTTGCTCGAGTGTCTAGGGTTCTTTTAATGTTACGCCACAAGTATGATTTCTATTCCCTGCTTCCCATCTTCAGGTTGTGCCCCCGGAAAAACGACCTACTCGGCCGCTTTGATAGGGACGATACGGTACAGACTGAATTCCCCTGAGCGCATCGAGTGACCAGCAACGTAAAAGTCATCGAGCTTGTCGCCACCGACCAGCGTCGTGTTGACCATCATGTCGTCCAGCATGTTCGTCGGCATCACAATGGTTTTGTACTGGCCAGCAGAGTGGTCTCGATAGATGCGCAGGATCTCCGTGGAGTTGAATTGCTTCAGGCGACTGTCGTAGCAGGCGTCGCGGGTCATGAACACATCCATCTGATAGTTGCGCATGTTGTGCCCAGTGTACATCTGCAGAGAGCGCACGGGGCACTCGGTAGCTTCAAAGCTGACCAGTGCGTCGCGAGACGCCAGCATGGAGAATTGGTTTCGACAGGCTTTCCCAAAGCAGCTCTGCACAAACTCATCAGAGCCGTAGTTGTAGCCTTTGCGCAGGCTCTGCACGTGGCGCCTGCCCTGCGAATCCTCAATAAGACACTGAATTCGATCGGCCTTGAAGACACTGGCATCACAGTCGATCGGATCCTGAATTCCGGAAGCCCATACACGCTCCTCCACCTGGGTACGGTCTTCAGGCTGGCCAATAGCATAGATGGTGGATAGGGCTGGCGCACCCTCGTTTCTGCTGGCGATCTCCTCCTTGTTACCACCAACCGCTGTGTACAGCCAGATCTTCCGCGACGAGAAGCCCTCTCGAAGGCCCATCTTTGTCCAGCCGCCACTGCGCTGCGGTGTGTACTGTGGGATGCGCTTGATCTCCCGCACAAAGTCCAGTCCGAGACCGCTGTACTCCAGCTCAATGATGAGGTTGTCGTGGTCGCGGTAGCGATCGTTCGAGTTGTTTGGCGGATATGTAGCGTAGTGCAGGTAGACTTTTCCGTTCTTGTGAAAGTCGCGGTGGAAAGCAATGTCGTACAGGCCCTTGCCGTGGCGTGTATCGAGCTCGTGTGCGGGCAGCTTGTGCATCATCTTCATGTGGTTGCTCGCCGCATTGTAGCGATAGACCTTCCCATCGAGCGTGGTAAAGAACACTACACGACTTCGAGGTTTCGAGGGAGAGTCGGAGCCCGTGATCTGCGTACCGTCGGGGAACGACTGTATGTGCTCCAGCTGGAACCAGGGCTTTTCTGTGTAGGAGAGAGTACTGCGACACTTTTCCACACAGTCCTGCACACAGGCTGGCTCGTTGCACATCACATGACAGCTCTGGGTGCAGGGATTACTGTTGGCGATAGCGCCCGCGGCCAGAAAGAGCAGCAGAATAAGGTTATGCATGCTCTATAAATCGATACAAAAACGCTTTAGAACTACAGCAAACACAGTGTCAGTGTATGCACAATCAACAAGCTTTAGTCTGTGCACCGACTACTGGCATATATAGAGAAGAACTATGAACGCTGGGCGATTCGTTGTCGCGCTTCTGCTGGTCGCGCTAACGGCGGGCAGGCTACAGCTTGACCTGCAGGAGACCGTCGACAGTCTGTATCTTGAAGAGCGCCACATCTACCTCGGAGAGTTTCCTGCCTGCATTGCCCCGGAGATCTCTGGCGTGCGCAGACTGTTGCGTTTTGGCTCAAAAATCGACAACGTGGAAGATATAGCAGCACTTCGGGACGAGGCACCGATACTCTACTACTCAGCTGGCGGCCTGATTGGGGGCATACAGTTGACGTGCCTGCGAGACACCAGGTGCACTGTCGGCTCTCCGACGTACTACACATGCAGCCCACCGGCTGTGAGCCCAAACTGCTCCAGCATTATGCCGAGCGCTGCATCGTGTCACTGGATCGACATCTCGACGCTGAACAGTACAGAGTTCGACGTCAACCTGACACTGGAGAATGAAACGTACACGTTCTCGGTCAACACAGAGACGCTTAGCGGACCGCCGGACGAGGCCGTGCGAATCGCCACTGCCATGACGCTGCTAGTCTTCTGCAACTTGGTTATCATTTTCCTTCCCTACGTTGTGTATCGCGAAACCGATTCCGCAAATAAAGACAAGACAATCTAGCGATAGGTCGGGTTTATTTTTCGTTCACTTTGCAGCGCGTTTCTCGCCCTTCTCCAGGTGCGCTCTGAAGCATGGTGTGCACAGTGCTTTGTACTCCTTCTCACCGCCAGGAAGGAATCCTTCCTTGTCCGGGGCAACTTCGGCAATGCAGCCGCTGTGGGAGGCGTGCATCGAAGAGCAGTCGCGACAGACCGCCCAGGTCTGATGTACCTCGCACGTGTGCAGCAGGTCGCGTATGCAGGGCCACGGATGGCCCTCAAAGGTCTCGTTCAGTGCAGCCATGAACACGTGAATCTTGCGGGCGTACAGCTCGTCGCATACATCCGCGATGTAGGGCACGAACTGGGCCTCCTCGATGAGCACGACGTCTGGCGGTGCACGGTCGACCACAGACAGGATCTCAGATTTGCTGCCAAACATTATTGCCTCTGCAGTCTGGCCATCGTGCGAGCGAACCAGCTCAGAGTCGCGCGTGTTCTTGCGAGGATTGAAGAGTATCACGGTTTTTCCAGCGTGCTGGAAGCGGCTCTTCACGTTTTGCAACTCAGTGGTCTTGCCGGAGAACATACAGCCCCAAAAGATTACGCGACATATTTCCTCGGGCTTCCGCCAATTAAGAGACATTTGGTTGAATGGTTAATGTTGGTTTCTATGTCTTTCGCAAGAATACAGTGCAAATTAGTAATTTACTGTCGCAGAAAATCTAACTGATTATGACAAAGGACTGGCCGGTGGACGAACAAACCCCCTCTGCCAAAACCGGCGCTCTATTGGTACTGATTTGTTCGGAGGGAATCCATCTCTCAGTTTTTAACCAATGCAAATGATGCGTTCATATGATGCACCCTGGGCTCTATACGAGCTTCCTAAACCATTCCTGGAACGCCTAGTTCAAATGCTCAGTAAGATGCACAGAGTTTCGCTCTACATTGCGATCATGTGGAACAAAGATTACAGCGGACTGAAGGAGCTCTACCACTCCGGCTGGTTTGAGCCCGATATCGACGAGGAAGAGCAGGAGCTGGAAAAAGAAATAGAAGGTGAATTGACAAAGCCTCCGTACTGGTGTGAGCAGATAGACGGGAAGGTGCGGATCGCTGACTTTATCTGCGATTCTCTTTCCAGGGTCTCGAATGGTACATTCTCCGCCAAACCGGCCAAATGCTCTCGCAGACTGGAACATGACACCACTGATGATAGTTGCGATGGCCTTGCTATGCATGCACTGCAAATGGAGGCTATCATCACACCAACTCCGAGCGAAGCATTTCCATGCTATGCGTGCTTACGCAAGGTCACATGTTCTCCCACTTTCCTGAATCGCTACACTGACCGCAATGTACCCTACTGCACTCAGTGTTTGGTGAAACCACGCTCGATGCTCCTGATTTCGGAGCGAACGCTGGAGACCGACCACGGCATACCGCGCAAGCTACAGCGCGAGCAGTTTCGATTTCATGAGTTTCCACTGACAGTGGACATTGCAACGAACATGCCATACACCGGCTTCGCTCATCTGGATTGCCGGAATGGCCCAGTGGTAGCTTTCAGACGGCCCGTAAAAGGGACTGGACCTGACCACTACTACTACTACATTGGAGATGCGGAAAGAATCAAGAGATTGGCCGGTGCCGAGTCCGGCGGTCTGGTCAGCGACGATACGCGAATCAAGCGTGTGCGAAAGCAGCCAGAGGTGAAGGAGAAGATTGCAGCGCTCGCGAGCGCGCTCAAGGCAGAAGGCTTCAAGATCAGCCGTCTGAGCATTGGTCCGATCAACCCGGCCAAACGGCAGAAAGTTGTCCCCGCTTTACCACCAATTCCCAAACCCCAGTCGATGCCCGTTCCCGAGCCCAACTCCCCGCTCCTTCCGACCTCTGTGCCAGTGCCAAACTTGTTGGCGTTGACCCAAGACTCGGTGCCGCAACAAGGATGGGACGACTGGCGCCCTCCATATCTTTGAGTTGGGTCGAGTAGATCTGATTAAGAGAATACGAATTACATATATGCATTGGCGCCTGATAGTACTAGCATCATAAAGATACAAGTGTAGCTCTACATCGCCGAGTCTTACATTCATCGATAGTTATTCGTCACAGCCGTTTCAAGAATGGGATGTAAAAGCTCCAAGAGCAGCGATGTCAACAGAAAAATACCACAGCGGACAGCATTCAATTTAAACTCTCTCGGCAACTGTGACCTGGTACTGTTCTCTGCGGAGGACCGATGGAGCCAGTCTATTATACGTGCAGCCACGCACAGCAAGTGGACCCACGTTGGCATGGTGGTGCACTTGCCCGAGCTCTATCCCGAACTGGGCATGCTGCTACTTGAGAGCTCATCCCACTATGGGGACGGACTTGTTGATGTTCTGACGGGAGTGGTGCGAACGAGTGGCGTGCGGCTGGTGGATCTACAGGCGCGGATACAGGCAACCACTGGGCGAGAGATTGCCTGCAGGAAGTGGTCCTCAACCTATGCTGCCCACGACGAACGAGTTACTACCCTCAGCGTGTTCGACGCCATTAAGCAGAGCTCCGGAAAGCCCTACGAGAGGAGTGCCCTGCAGCTGAGTATGAGTGCACTGCCAGTCAACCAGACGCCCGACGAAAGCTCACTCTTCTGCAGCGAGCTGGTTGCCGCATGCCTGCAAAAGTTGCTAGTGATCAGTGGAAGAAAATCAGCCAACAGCTACACGCCCAAGTCGTTCACAAAGGACAGCTTTGGTCTTATCAACAGCTCGTACACAAAGCTCGAATACATCCAGGAAATTTAGAGAGATATGTTAAGATGTCAAGCTACCACACATGCTCCTACTGTGCCTGCAGACACTCTCACATCGTTGGCAGTCGAATCGATTTTTTGTTCTCTACAACTTGTGTAATTAAAAAAGGCAACTGTTTGCATTTCGTTTACTGGGCGCGTGTTTACACTTGAATCCTGCGCTGGGCTCACCGTGGGGGCCGATTGGTCGGCGCGTTGTTGCTGAGGAATCGGCGATTGTAGAGTTTCCTCTTTTTCGCTCGACCGGTACTTCGTTTTTTTCTATCTGTTCTCTCAACCTTCGGTGTTGAGTTCTTGACCTTTCCCACATGAGCCACGCCGCCGTGATGTTTGCCTGCCGTGGTTACTTGTAATTTTTACCCATTGGTACGTATTTTTTCTAGTTTCGTTCTTTCCCAACGGTACAGGTTTGATAAAAAATGGTGCGAGCAAGCAATTTCCCACATATTTCTCCAATTCGACCCCACAAGAAATTTGCCTTAAAAGAGATTGCAAAACCCTTTTAAGGCCGCGAACACCCTAAACATGACGGAATTTTAACTTTAAGAAAGTGCCAAACTATTTTCTTAAAAGTGATGATTTTAAGCATTCGGTCAGTTAATTCTAA
>Ga0070726_10002326_pt1 | contig 17237 bp, 15 predicted proteins | sample tdAd471_FD_67275 | JGI IMG/M metagenome (GOLD analysis project Ga0070726, IMG submission 67275) | Marine sediment microbial communities from the Atlantic coast under amendment with organic carbon and nitrate - tdAd47.1 | ecosystem: Environmental > Aquatic > Marine > Coastal > Sediment | place... | reverse complement strand
CGGGTGGTATGGCCCCCAATGCCGAGGGTGGCGTCTTTCCTGGCGCGGCCGGCCTTTTTTCCGAAAAGGACATCGCGAACCATCGGATATCCACCGACAGGGTGCATGAAAACGGCGGCAAGATCGCGATGCAGATCCTCCACACTGGTCGCTATGCCTACAGCCCGGAATGCGTCGCGCCCTCGCCGATCAAATCTCCCATCTCGCCTTTCCCGCCGAAGGAACTGGATGAGGAGGGCATCGAAAAGCAGATCACCGATTTTGTGACCGCCACGCTCCGCGCCCGCGAAGCCGGCTATGACGGGGTCGAGATCATGGGGTCCGAGGGGTATTTCCTGAACCAGTTCATCGTAACCCACACCAACAAGCGGACAGATCGCTGGGGCGGGTCCTATGAAAACCGTATCCGGCTTCCGATCGAGGTTGTCCGCCGCTGCCGCGAGGCGGTCGGCCCGGACTTCATCATCATTTACCGCCTGTCGATGATTGACCTGGTGCCAAACGGCTCCACCACCGAAGAGGTGATCCAGCTGGCCCAAGAGATCGAAAGGGCAGGTGCGACCATCATCAATACCGGTATCGGCTGGCACGAAGCGCGCGTTCCGACCATCGCCACTTCCGTTCCGCGCCGGGCCTTTACCTGGGTCACAAAAAAGCTGATGGGGAAGGTGTCGGTCCCGGTGATCACCTCGAACCGGATCAACATGCCCGACGTCTGAGGCGGTTTTGGCCGACGGTTGTGCGGATATGGTGTCGATGGCTCGCCCGTTCCTGGCGGATGCCGATTTCGTAAACAAAGCGGCCGAGGGGCGCGCAAATGAAATCGCCCCCTGCATCGGTTGCAACCAGGCCTGTCTGGACCACACCTTTTCCGGAAAAACCTCGTCTTGCCTCGTAAATCCCCGCGCCTGTGCAGAAACTGAATTGAGGGTGGACCCGGCCGGGGCGGCGAAATCGGTGGCCATTGTCGGGGCCGGTCCCGCCGGCCTGGCGACGGCGATCACCGCCGCAGGACGGGGGCACAGGGTTACTCTGTTTGACCGGGCCTCGGAAATCGGCGGCCAGCTCAACATGGCCAAGACCGTTCCGGGCAAGGAAGAGTTTTTCGGGCTGATTGCCTATTTCGACACGATGCTGGCGAAGACGGGCGTGAGCATTCGCCTCGACACCCAGGTTTCGGCCGAGATGCTGACAGGGTTTGACGAGATCATCGTTGCAACCGGTGTAACCCCCCGCGATCCGGGCATTCCGGGGCAGGAGGCCGCGAACACGCTCAGCTATGTCGATGTTCTGTCCAAAGGGGCCACGGTTGGCGACAAGGTTGCGATCATCGGGGCAGGGGGCATCGGGTTCGATGTCGCTGAATTCCTTGTACATTCCGGTACAAGCCCGACGGAAAACCTTGATCTGTGGCGCGAAGAATGGGGGGTTGGCGACCCCGAGCAGGATCGCGGCGGCCTGGCGCAATCAGGCCCCCGGCCGGAAGATCCGGCGCGCCAGGTAACCCTGTTGCAGCGCAAGGCCACAAAACTGGGCAAAGGGTTGGGCAAAACCACCGGCTGGATCCACCGCGCGGCGCTGAACATGAAGAATGTTCAGATGGTCGGCGGCGTCAATTACGAACGCATAGATGCCGACGGACTGCACGTATCCCGAGGTGAGGCCCGCGAAGACCCAACCGTTATCGCGGCAGACACGATCATTTTGTGTGCCGGACAGGACAGTGACCGGTCCCTTGCGGACGCTCTGTTGGCAAAGGGCGTGACGGCTCATGTGATCGGTGGAGCAGATGTCGCCGCAGAGCTGGATGCGAAGCGCGCGATTGATCAGGGGGTTCGGCTGGCAGCAAGCCTTTGATCGCGCAGTTCATCCATATAGGCGACCAGTTCGTTGGTAATGCCTGGCTCTGACAGGGCATGACCTGCGGTCTGGACCATGATCAACCGACCATTTGGCCAACCCTCGGCCAGCTCATACGCCTTTTTGGGTGGGCAGATCATGTCGTACCGGCCCTGCACGATGATACCTGGAATGTCGGCGATCCTGTGGAGGTTGCTTAATATGGCCTGGTCTTCGGAAAGGAATCCGCCATTCAGGAAATAGTGGTTCTCCAGCCGCGCAAAGGCGCGCGCGTAATGTCCGGGGGGCATGCCGCGTTCCTCGGGCGGGTCCAGAACCGCCAGACTGTTTTCCCAACTGGACCAGGCGCGCGCATAGGTCGTCTGGACCGCGTGATCGTCACTGAACAGGCGCCTGTGATAGGCGGCGATGAAATCCTTGTGCTCCGGCTTGGGGATCAGATCGACAAACCGGGCCCATTTTTCCGGCCAGAAACGACCAGCGCCGCCGCCATAGAACCAGTCAAGCTCTTCCTTTGTCATCAGGAAGACGCCGCGTAGCACCAACGCCTCGACCCGCTCGGGATGGGTTTCGGCATAGACCAGCGACAGGGTGGCGCCCCAGGATCCGCCAAAGACGACCCACGAGTCGATGCCATGAGCGGTGCGTATCGCCTCGATATCGGCGATGAGGTCCCAGGTCGTGTTGTTTTCGACGCTGGCATGCGGTTTTGAGCGCCCGCAACCGCGCTGATCGAACAGGAAAATCCGGTAGTGGTCGGGATCGAAAAACCGGCGCATGGCCGGGCTGCAACCGCCCCCCGGCCCACCGTGCAGGACCACGACGGGCACGCCATTTGGGTTGCCGCACTGCTCGACATAGATGCGATGTCCGCCGGAAACTTTCATCATTTGCTGATCAAAAGGCGTGATGGCAGGATAAAGCAGCCCAGGGGCGTTGTCTCTGCCGCCGCTTTTGTGCATTTGTTCCATTGATCCGTCCGTCGTTAATAACCGTATCCTTGGCAGGTTGATTTGGAGAGTGCAATGACAACGACCACAATCGATCGCGAGGAAGTTGCCAAATTCCAGGCAATGGCGGCGGAGTGGTGGGACGTGGATGGAAAGTTCAAACCGCTTCACATGATGAACCCGGTACGCCTGTCCTATATCACGGATCAGATCGCGAGCGAGTTTGGCCGGGATCTTGATGCCGAACGCCCATTTGCCGGCCTGCGCCTTTTGGATATCGGATGTGGCGGTGGATTACTGTCAGAACCTATGGCCCGCCTTGGGGCCGAGGTGGTCGGCGCCGACGCCGCCGCAGGCAATATCCCGGTGGCCCAGATGCATGCAAAGACGTCCGGCCTGTCCATAGATTACCGCCATACCACCGCGGAAGCGTTGTCCGCAGCCGGCGAGCAGTTCGACGTCGTCCTGAATATGGAGGTGGTGGAACATGTTGCCGACCCAGCCCTGTATCTGAAAGCCTGTCACGACCTTTTGCGGCCGGGGGGTTTGATGTTGGCCTCGACCATTAATCGCAACGCCAAAAGCTTTGCTGTGGCCATTGTCGGAGCCGAGGTTGTCATGCGCTGGCTGCCAAAAGGCACCCATGATTGGGCAAAATTCATCACCCCGGATGAGTTGTATGAGCTGATCGCGGGGGCGGGACTTCAGCCCGTTGACCGCAAAGGCTTTGTCTTCAACCCACTCAGTTGGCGCTGGTCAATCTCAGCTCGGGATCTGAGTGTGAATTACGTCACGGCGTCGGTTCGGCCTGAAACGTAAGGCGCACGCTATTCGTCGATTTCCAAAGTGGTCCGAAGGCTCCGCAGAAATGGCAGGGCTGCCCGCGCGGGCGCGGGCCCGACGTTATCAATGATTTCGTCCAAAACCGGCGCAATGGCGCGAATCGCGTCGTCGCGCGCCAGAATGCCGGCCTTGCTGATCGAAATGCATTTTCGTCGCGCATCGTCCCAGTCGGGGCGAATATGCACATAGCCAGCCAGTTCCAGCTTGCCGAGTGTGTTGGTCATCGCTCCTTTGGTCACGTGGAACAGCCGAGCCAACTGCGCCGGGCTGCGTTCCGAGCTGGTATGTGCCAGATGGTTCAGAACGGAAAAATGTGACAACTCCATCCCCCTGGGCAGGGCGCGCACGATCCTGGCTCGGGCCAGTTGGTCGACGACCATAATCTCGCTAAACAGCGTCACGGCAATGGAATCGTCACGCGCGCTCATGTCGCTGCCTCAAATTCGCGATCATGCCTGAGCGAGGGGATCCGCCCACGCGCCTCGGCAACTTTGGCAAGGTCGATATCGACCAATGTGACGCCGGGCGTGTCTTCTCCGTCGGCGAGAACCTCACCCCACGGAGCCACGGCAAGAGAATGCCCATAGGTTTTGCGTGGTTTGCCCTCGGAAATGGAATGAGATCCGCATTGCGCTGCTGCAAGCACGAAACAACCGGTTTCTATGGCCCGTGCCCGCAACAGAACATGCCAATGGGCGGCCCCGCTGGCGGGCGAAAACGCGGAAGGCAGCAACAGGATTTCGGCCCCCGACTTTGCGAGATGCCGGTGCAGATGTGGAAACCGGAGATCGTAACAAATCGTCAGACCAAATGCGCCAAGCGGGGTTCTTGCCACCACAGCGGATTTTCCAGGGCGATACCCGGCAGATTCCCGAAAACTTTCGGTTGCGTCGATATCGACGTCAAACATGTGGATCTTGTCATATTGCGCGACGATGGCCCCTTCGGGGCTGATCAGAAACCCCCGGTTGGCGAAACGGCCATCCGCGTCCGTGGTTTTTAGCGCCAGCGACCCGATGGAGAGCCAGATTTCCAACTCGGCCGCAACATCCCGCAGGCGCGCCAGGGTTGGATCGTCATCTTGCAGGGACAATACGCGCTGCTGATGGGCGCGACTGGTTGAAATGATATTCGTCACTTCCGGCGTCAGAACCACGTCCGCGCCATCGGCCGCAGCCTGGCGGATATACGCCTCGGTGACCGCAAGGTTTTCAAGCGGTTGATCGCTGGCGCAAATCTGAACCAGCGCCGCTTTCATTCCGGATTGGCCGTCAGGATAGAGTCGAGCGTTCCGGCGCGCTCCAATTGATAAAGTTCATCACAGCCGCCAATATGCCGACCGCCGATGAAGATCTGCGGCACTGTACGCCCGCCATTGGCGCGCTCCATCATTTCACCGCGCTTCTCAGGGGCCGAGCCAACGTCGATTTCATCGAACGTCGCACCTTTTTCGGTCAAAAGCCGCTTGGCGGCGACGCAAAACCCACAAAAGCGAGTTGTGTAAATTTCGACAGGTTTCATGTCTTTCCATCCGTTTCTGAAAGGCATGTAGTGCAATTAGTGGTCCGTTGCAACGCGCGCCAGCACCAGAATATCGACCGACGCTGCGTCGGCGGTGCGGCAAGCCTGGGTCGCGGCAGCAAGGGTCGCGCCCGAGGTCATCACATCGTCGACAAGCACAATCCGCCGCCCTTTCAACTTGTGGCGATGGCTCGGCGATGCCGTTATTGCGTGGCGTTGATTCTGAAACCTTTCGTCCACGGTCATCCCTTCCTGCGGCGTCGTTGCGCGGGATCGCAACAGAGCATCTGGGATATGCTCGGCCCCGCGCAGCCGGGCAAGATTATGGGCCAGAAAGGCGGACTGGTTATACCGCCGCACCAAAAGCCGGCGCCAATGCAGCGGGACCGGGATCAGCAGGCTGTCCTCGTCGATGATCGGCCCGGCGGCCTTCGCCATCCATTCCGCCAGCGGGCGCACCACATCCAGCCGATCACCGTGTTTCAGGGCCAGAACAAGGCCGCGTCCAATCCCGTCATACCGGATCGCCGCGCGCCCCTGCCCCCAGGGCACTGGGTTTGACAGGCAACTATCGCATCGGATCACTTCAAGGCCATCGCCCGGCAAAGGCAAGCCGCAGGAATCACAGCTGGACCCCGCAATGAATTCGACCTTCTGGAAGCACCGGCCGCAAAGCGGTGCGTTGTCAGCAACCTCGGACCCGCAGCCGATGCATTGCAACGGATAGATTGCGCTGAGCGCCGATTGCAATTTTGCACCGACCTGACTAAGTCCAATGACGCTGGGCGCTGTCAGGAAACTCATATGCCGGAACCTCTGACCGATTTTGGTGCGCTGGCGCGCAATCGCGCGCGGGCCTGCGATGACGGGTTGTTTCTGCACAACCGCGTGCGCGACGAAATCCATGAAAGACTGAAAGAGGTTAACAGGGCGTTTACGGCACCGGCGATCGTCACCCCGTTTCCTTCGGTCTGGCAGACCGAATTTGTTGCAGCGAAATTTATTCCCGAGGCCGAAGTTCTTGATCTGGCGCCAGGGGCCCATGACCTTGTGATCCACGCGTTGTCGCTTCACTGGGCGAATGACCCGGTGGGCCAACTGATACAGTGTCGCCGTGCGCTGCGGCCCGACGGATTGTTGATCGCCGCGATGTTCGGTGGTCAGACGCTGAACGAACTTCGCACGGCACTGGCCGAGGCCGAGGCCGCGGTGAGGGGTGGTCTCAGCCCACGCATTCTGCCGATGGGCGACCTCCGTGATCTTGGGTCCTTGTTGGTGCGCGCGGGGTTGAATCTGGCCGTCGCGGATAGCGATCGACTTGAGGTTAAATACAGAAATATCAATGCCTTGATGCGAGATATTCGCGCGATGGGTGAAGGTAACTCACTCACCACACGACCCCGAAACTTCACTGGAAGAAACCTGTTTTCGGCGGCTGCGGAGAGTTATGAAACCCATTTCGGGACACCCGATGGTCTTCCTGCGAGTTTTGAGATCATTTATCTGACCGGCTGGGCGCCCAGCAACACGCAACAGGTCCCTTTGCGGCCAGGATCGGCCGTTGCCCGTCTGGCCGATGCGCTGAGTACCGACGAAACCCCCCTCTAATTGGAAGACTGCATGAAACCCGCAAGCCATCCTCCTGTTAAACATGGAAAAATCGGCGTCTTGATCGCCAATCTCGGCACCCCTGACGGAACAGATTATTGGTCAATGCGCCGATATTTGAACGAGTTTCTGTCAGATCGGCGGGTCATTGATTACCCGCGTTGGAAATGGCAGCCGCTGCTACAATTGATCATTCTGACCAAACGACCGTTTTCCTCCGGCGCTGCGTATAAAAGCGTCTGGAACACTGACCGGGATGAGGGGCCATTGCTGACCATCACCCGCAAACAATCCGAAGCCCTGCGTGCGCGGTTCGGGGACAACGTCATCGTCGACCATTCCATGCGATACGGAAACCCGTCGACCCAGGACAAGCTGCGCGCATTACGCGATCAGGGCTGCGAGCGCATCTTGTTTTTTCCTTTGTATCCGCAATACGCCGGGGCGACGACGGCGACAGCCAATGACAAGTTTTTCGAAGCCCTCGGTGCCGAAAAATGGCAGCCTGCCGTGCGCACCGTGCCGGCCTATTTTGACCATCCGGCATATATTTCCGCCCTTGCACAATCGGTGGAAACAGCTTTGGCCGCATTGGATCAACCACCGGATGTTGTCCTAGCCAGCTATCACGGAATGCCCGAGAGATATCTGACCGAGGGTGATCCCTATTATTGCCAATGCATGGCAACGTCACGTCTGCTGAGGGAAAAACTGGATTGGTCGGATGACCGGCTGATCTCCAGCTTCCAGTCGAAATTCGGTCCTGAGGAGTGGCTGAAACCCTATACCGTGGAAGAAGTGGCGCGCCTGGCCAAGGCCGGAAAGCGGCGGATCGCGGTGATGGCACCAGCCTTTTCAGCGGATTGTCTGGAAACGCTGGAGGAGATTCAGGAAGAGATTCAAGAAGCCTTTGTCGAGGCCGGTGGCGAATCCTTCACCTATATTCCTTGCCTGAACGCGGAAACAGCGCATATCGACATGATGGAGAAGATCATTCGGACGGAACTCCGGGGCTGGGTGGATTGACCCCCGTGTCTGGTCACCGGCGGACTGAGGTTACCGTCCGCCCCTCCCTATAACCAGTCGCGCAGGATTGGGATAAGCGGGATATCGGCTGGTGGCATCGGATAGTCGCGCAAGTCTTTCGGGCGGACCCATTTCAAGGTCTGCCCTTCGCGTGGTGTGACGGTCCCCTCCCACCTGCGACAGACAAAGAGCGGCATAAGAAGGTGGAAATCGTCATAGGCGTGGCTGGCAAAGGTTAGTGGCGCAAGGCAGCTTTCCCAGGTTCCAATACCCAGCTCTTCCTGAAGTTCTCGCATCAAGGCGTGTTCGGGGGTTTCACCGGGCTCGACCTTGCCGCCTGGAAATTCCCACAGACCGGCCATGGATTTGCCGTTTGGGCGCTTGGCCAAAAGGACACGATTGTCAGGGTCCACCAAAGCGACCGCCGAAACAAGCAGGATTGTCACGACCGATAATCCGCGTTGATTTCGATATACCGTTTGGTGAAGTCGCAGGTCCAAACCCGGCTTTTGCCGGAGCCAAGCCCAAGATCCACGGAAATCGCGAGCTCCTGCTGCCGCATGTAGGCGGCGCCAGCTTCTTCGCTATAGGTTGGCGAGACCCAGCCACCTTCGGCGACAAGAATATCCCCGAACCGGATGGTCAGCAGATCCCGCTCGGCCCTGGCGCCGGATTTTCCGACCGCCATGACGACACGGCCCCAATTGGGATCCTCACCCGCGATGGCCGTTTTCACCAGAGGCGAATTGGCAATAGCCATCGCCACCTTGCGGGCGTCGCCGTCAGAGGCCGCCCCCGAGATATTCACCTCTACGAATTTCGTGGCGCCTTCGCCATCTTTCACTACCAGATGGGCCAGTTTCAGCATCACCTGGCCCAGCGCTTCGGAGAAGGCCGCGTTTGACGCTGAACGGGGGCCGCCAATTTCAACACCCGAGGCGCCGGTGGCCACCAGGATCAGACTGTCCGAGGTTGAAGTATCGCTGTCGACCGTGATCGCGTTGAAAGTGCCGGAGTTGCGATTTGCGAGCGCCGCCTGCAAATCGCGCTGGGCAATTTTTGCGTCGGTGAAAATGAACACCAACATCGTCGCCATATCGGGTGCAATCATGCCGGATCCCTTGGCAAAACCAGCGATCCTGACGGGGTTTCCGTCGATCGAAACCTCGGCAGATGCCCCCTTGGGGAACGTGTCGGTGGTCATGATCGCCTGCGCCGCCAAAGCCGCGGAATCGCTGGACTGGGTATCGCGCAACTGATCGACCACCGCCGTGATTTTTTCCGCCGGAAGCGGTTCGCCGATCACCCCGGTTGAGGCGGTCAGAACATGCGACGACGGAATGCCAAGCGAGGCTGCGACAGCATCAACCGTCACCGCCACGGCCTGATCCCCAACCGAACCGGTAAAGGCATTGGAATTGCCGGAGTTCACCAGAATTGCATAACCGGCATTCATATCATCTGGACCGTAGGCGGCGATCTTGGCCTGGCAATCGCGCACTGGTGCTGAGCGCGTCGATGATTTTGTGAATACGCCGGCCACGGTTGCGCCGGCTGCCACGCGGGCCATCATAACGTCGCGCCGACCCTTGTATTTCACACCCGCTTCGGCCGTCGCAAAGGTGACACCCCCGATTTCCGGCAAGCTTGGAAAACCGCCTTCGGGCGCGAGCGGCGAAACCGTGGCTCCCAGCGCCGAAGAGGTCATCTCCGCCTTCAGCGCCGTCACCTTCTTTCGGGCCTTTTTCAACCGTTTACGCAGCCGTTTGATCTTGGCCTCGGTCGTTGTTTTCTTGGATTTGCTGGCCACCATACCCTCCGCAGCCTTGTCGGATATTACTTGTCGAAAACCGATCCGTCGCGGATCAGCGCGGGGTCAATTCCATCGACAGTGCGGGTAATCTCGGCTTTGTCCGTCAAAGCGGCGACCGCCTCTTCCAGCATTTTTTCCTGGAGCTGGACCGTCAGGTCCGGGCGGACATCTTCCAGCCCGGGGATATCCGTGCTGCGCATGTCGTTCAGCTTTACAACATGCCATCCGAACTGGGTTTGAACAGGGGCTGAAACTTCGCCCACGGCCAGGGCCAGGACGGCGGCTTCGAATTCGGGCACCATTGCGCCCTCGCCGAACCAGCCCAGCTCACCACCGCTGGGGCCGGATGGGCCTGTGGATTTTTCCTTGGCCAGGGTTGCGAAATCAGCGCCATCGCCCAACAGCGTGACCAGAGTCTTTGCTTCATCCTCGGTCGCGACCAGGATATGCGATGCGTTATATTCCTGTTCCGGGATGGCGGCGTCGTATTTTTCAGCATAGGCGGCCTGAATGGCCTCTTCCGAGATTTCGACCTCGCTCATTCTGGTCAGCATCTCATTTGACAGGAAAGCGCGTTTTTCATTTTCCAGGCTGACGGCGGTACGTTGATCCAGGTCGGCGCCAAGCGCGCCCATCAACACTGTCTGGTGAATCAATTGCTCCAGGATACCCTCCAACAACACCTCATCCGGCAGGGTTTGATATTGCTGAGGCAGGCGACCACGCAGGGCGACCACATGGCCAAGGGTGATTTCCGTGCCGTCAACGGTTGCAAGCACGGTGGATGCGGTCGGAGCGTCTTCGGCCGATGCGGAGAGGGCAAAGCTTGTCGCGGTCAGACCGACCGCAAGACTGCGCAAAAATTGTTTCATGGGGTAACCTTACAATTGTGGGGATTTCGTCCCGGTTTTCGGTTCCGCCGACCTCTGTCGGGGCATAGCGTTGACACCTGCTGAGCATCACCTTACATGCCAACAGTCGTTGTTCATAAGGTGCGAAGCCAAGTTTTCTTTCTGGGTTTCTACGGCTGTCCATCGGGACAGACAAGACAAGCCTTTACACGAATGCGTAAATCATCCGCCAATCGCGGAAAACACGAGACGGAGCAGCCATGCTGGGCCTTGGAACCATCGCTAAACGTGTGCTTGGCACGCCAAATGACCGCAAGATCAAGGCCACGCGCCCGTTGGTCGACAAGATCAATGCGCTGGAGGATCAGTTCAAAGCACTGTCCGACGATGAGATCAAAGCCAAAACCGACGAATTCCGGGCGCGCTTGGACAAGGGTGAGTCGCTGGAAGACCTGTTGCCCGAAGCCTTCGCCAATGCCCGCGAAGCGGCGTTTCGGACCCTGGGCCTGCGCCCGTTCGATGTTCAGCTTATGGGCGGGATTTTTCTGCACGAAGGCAATATCTCGGAGATGAAGACCGGTGAAGGGAAAACCCTGATGGCGACCCTGCCGGTGTATCTGAATGCGCTGACGGGCCGTGGGGTGCATGTCGTCACCGTCAATGACTATCTGGCGCGCCGCGATGCCGAATGGATGGGTCAGGTGTATGCTGCTTTGGGTCTGAGCTGTGGCGTTGTCGGCCCGAACCAGAGCGAAGAAGAAAAGAAGGCCGCCTACGAGGCCGACGTCACCTATGCGACCAATAACGAGCTTGGGTTCGACTATCTTCGTGACAACATGAAGTCTGAGCTGAAAGAGATTAACCAGCGCGACCACTATTTCGCCATCGTGGACGAGGTCGACTCGATCCTAATCGACGAAGCGCGGACGCCGCTGATCATTTCCGGCCCCTCCGAGGACCGAAGCGAACTGTACTCCCAGATCGACACGATCATTCCGGATATCCAACCTGAACATTACGTCCTGGACGAAAAAACCCGGAACGTGACCTATACCGATGACGGCAATGATTTCCTCGAAACCAAGCTGCGGGAAAGCGAGCTGCTGACCGACGACGCGACGTTGTACGATCCCGAAAGCACGTCGCTTGTGCACCATGTGACCCAGGCATTGCGCGCGCATATCGTGTTCCAGAAGGACAAAGACTATATCGTCCGGAACAACGAGGTCGTCCTGATTGATGAATTCACGGGACGGATGATGCCGGGCCGGCGTCTGTCGGACGGTTTGCACCAGGCCATTGAAGCCAAGGAAAACGTGCAGATCCAGCCGGAAAACGTGACCCTGGCGAGTGTCACTTTCCAGAACTATTTTCGTCTTTATGAAAAGCTTGGCGGCATGACCGGCACCGCCCAGACCGAGGCCGAGGAGTTTTCCGAGATCTACGGATTGGGAGTGGTCGAGGTTCCGACAAACCGCCCGGTTGCGCGTCTGGACGAAGACGACATGGTCTATCGGACCGCCCGCGAAAAATATGAGGCGATCACGAAAGCAATCCAAGAGTCGAACAAAAAGGGCCAGCCGATCCTGGTCGGCACCACCTCGATCGAAAAATCCGAAATGCTGTCGCAGATGCTGGAGCAGGCCGGGGTCAAGCACAACGTCCTGAACGCCCGCCACCATGAACAGGAGGCGCAGATCGTTGCCGATGCCGGCCGTCTTGGCGCGGTGACCATTGCCACCAACATGGCGGGCCGCGGAACCGATATTCAGTTGGGCGGCAATGCAGAACTGAACGTCATGGCCGAGATCGAGGCGAACCCAGAGGCCGACCCGGTCGAAATCCGCAAGAAGATCGAAGCGGAACATGCTGAAGAAAAACAGAAAGTTATCGAAGCTGGCGGGTTGTATGTTTTGGCGACCGAACGGCATGAAAGCCGCCGTATCGACAACCAGTTGCGTGGTCGGTCAGGACGCCAGGGAGACCCGGGAAAATCCAGCTTTTTCCTAAGCTTGGAAGATGATCTTATGAGGATCTTCGGGTCCGCACGTCTGGACAAAGTCCTGTCCACCCTTGGTATGGATGAAGGCGAAGCGATCCAGCATGCCTGGGTCAATAAGAGCCTGGAAAAAGCCCAGGCCAAGGTCGAGGGACGCAATTTCGATATTCGAAAACACCTGCTGAAATATGATGACGTGATGAACGATCAGCGGAAAGCGATCTTCAGTCAGCGCCGCGAGATCATGGAGGCCGAGGATCTGTCCGACGTCGTTCAGGATATGCGTCATCAGGTAATTGACGATCTGATCGAAGAATTCATGCCGCCGAAATCCTATGCCGATCAATGGGACATGGAGGGGCTGAATACCGAAGTGCAGAAATATCTCGGCACCGATCTGCCTGTGGTCGACTGGGGCCAGGAAGAAGGCGTCGATGACGACGTCGTCGCCGAGCGTCTTTACAAAGCCAGCGACGAATTCCTGGCAAAAAAGGCTGTCGATTTCGGGCCCGAGAACATGCGCACCATCGAAAAGTCTTTGCTGCTGCAAACCATTGACGGGAAGTGGCGGGAACATCTGGTGACGCTGGAACACCTCCGTTCGGTTGTCGGGTTCCGTGGCTATGCTCAGCGCGATCCACTGAACGAGTTTAAGACCGAAGCGTTCGGGTTGTTTGAATCGCTGCTAAATTCGTTGCGTCGCGATGTCAGCGAGCAATTGTCGCAAATCCGCCCTCTGACCGAGGACGAGCAGCGCGCGATGATTGCCCAGATGATGGCGCAACAGCAGCAACCGGCCGAACTTGCCGCGGACCCTGAGGCTGAGGTGGAAACCGGTGCCGCGATTGCCGGGTTTGACGAAAAGGACCCGTCAACCTGGGGCGATCCCGGTCGAAACGCTGCCTGTCCCTGCGGCTCCGGAAAAAAGTTCAAGCATTGCCACGGGGCGGTCTGAACGGCCTGGCTCAAAGGCCGTAATTTAGCCTGAATTGTTAACGTCGGGACGAAAATTGTCACCGCGTGGGCACCATGCGGCGCAGATATGGGCGAGGATCCTCCAGCTTGTCCATATGTAGTGGGCGATGACGCGCGCCAAGCGTATCATGCTTGAAGCAATACACTGTAAATACCTCTAAATTGTCACGACTGGTCAGGATTCTGGCCACATTCCCGCGTCAAATTCCCTTTCGAACACAAAGGGTTCATGGGCTGCGGAGAATCACAGTGCGCATCAACGAAAAAATGGGGCTGGTCTATACCGCGCTGTTTCTGACGGTGTCGATCGCAGTGATCACGCAAAACTCAGACGAACTGATGGCCAAGTTCCGGGGCGAAAACGGCGTGGTGGCGGTCGATGACATCTATACCGTCGTCGCAGGCCGCGATCACGACCTGACGGTTTTGCGCAATGACTTGCGGATTCACAAAATCTCGCTGGCGGATGTCCATCTGCTGGGCCAGCCGCTTTGCGGAACGGTGAAGCCAAACGGCGCGACCTTCCGCTATTCGAGTGACAAAACCTGCACCGGGCATCAGGCATTTTCTTACTGTATCGACACCCGTTCGAAATGCCAGGCGGCCACGGTCGCTTTGCGCATCGTCGAGGCACGCGATCCCGTGAACTCCATTGTCGAGGGGCCGATTCTGGATGTTTCGGGTCTGGAGGTTCAGCAGGACATCAACAGCCAGGATCTGGAAATCAGCAATATTCGTCTGGGCAAAATCGCCCCGGTCGAAGAAACGGCGGTATTGGCGGCGTCTGTCCATCTGCAAGATATCTCGGTTGACCCAACCCGCCTGATGCCACCGAACCTGGAAAAAGCCGGGTTCGCGCGGTCGCAGCGGAAACCGGAAACTGAAAACCTGCCAGCAGACCGGCATGTCGCCCAATTGGGTACGACCATGACGGACGCGACAACGCCCCGCCTTGCCGCCGACGTGACGCTTCCGCGTGGGCCAAAGCTTGGGATTCTCGGCTTTGGTGTGTTGGATGGACATGCGGCATCCCTTGCACGGGTCGCCCGCCGCGAAGCCGCGGTAACGGCCCCAACCCTGCCAACTGAGGCCGCGCTTGGCCCGTTTGGCACCGGATGCGACACCCGCATGCGCGTGACGCCCAGAAAGGGCGGCATTGCAGACCTGTCGCTGGTTGCCACCTGCCTGCCAAATTCCAGGATCGAGATTCGGCATGGACCAGTGGTGTTTACTTTGCAGACCGATCCGACCGGCCATGCCGCGGCCGCAATCCCGGCACTTGAGGCAGAAGCCCGTTTCGTGGTGCATTTTCCGGACGGACGAACATTGACGGAAACCGTGCGCATTCCGGACATGCTCAACATCCATCGGGTCGCGGTGCATTGGGCCGGGCCGGCGGAAATTGACCTCCACGCCTTTGAATTCGGGGCCGGGGAAAACGAAAAGGGCCATGTCTGGGAAGGTCAACCAGGCCAGGCGACGACCGGGTCGATAGCGATGCTTGGAGATGCAACAGAAACCCGGGCGCACCGGGCTGAGATTTACACCCTGCCAAAGACGGCGGCGGGACGCGGCGTCGTCGATTTTGTCCTGGCGGCCCATCCTGACCCAGCGACATGCGGACAAAGCCAGGTGGTGCGCATGGTGCAATCGCAAAACGGTCATGTTGTCCTGGCATCGGGTCTGAAGATGAAACTTCCGGCCTGCGGCGCCGCGCCCACAAGCATTGTCTTGAAAAACGCGATCAGGGGCATGATTATCGCACGGAATTGATTTTCCGGATGAGGCGTCATGCTCCCCTACATATGGCAGGTTTTCCGACTTGTTTCCTGCCTGGTCATCTGGGTCGGTGCCGGCGCAGCCGGGGCTGAAACGGTCACCTTGAAATCCGCAGACGGCACTGTGACGTTGGACGGCACTCTTCTTGACTATGATGGCGAGGTTTACCGGATTGACACCCGCTTCGGTGAGATGACGTTGAACGCGTTGGGTGTGACCTGTGCGGGACAGGCCTGTCCGGATGCCGGCCAATATGCCGCCGACATCTCATTTGCGGCGGCGGACAACCTGGCGGATGGGTTGCTGCCATCGCTGATCGAACATTACGCGTTCCGGTCAGGCCTTGAGGCGTTCCGCGAGGATCAGGGCAAAAACTGGACCTATTTCCTGGCCGACAGCGCGCGCATTCCGGTGGCGCGGATCCAGAACCGGTCGGGAAATTCCCGGTCCGTATTCGCAGCTTTGGGAAAAGGCGACGCGGATTTGGTTTTAACCAACCGCCCACCGCTTGCCAGTGAGGTGACCGCCGCATCGCTCAGCGTGGATGCACGCCACCAGATATTTCTTGCCCGCGACGCACTGGTTTTTGTTGTCGCGCCGTCCAATCCGGTATCGGCCCTGTCGGTTGAAGACTTGCGGCGGATCTATTCTGGTGAGATCACGAACTGGTCCGAGCTGGGCGGCGATGATGCCGCAATCACCCTTTACGGACAGGTTCGCGGGACTGAGCGCGCCGCGGCCTTTGACGCGGCCATCGGAACCGAAACCGGTGACCGCGAAGGCGACAGCCCGTCGGCAAAAATTGCCAGGATGGCTGACCGCGCAATTGCCGATGCGGTGGCGGAGGACCCGTTTGGGATTGGATTTACCGGGCTTGGATTTGTCCGAAATGCCAAGCCTCTGGCCATCGCCAGCGAATGCGGGATCCGCCAATACCCGGATGCTTTTGGTGTGAAAACTGGGGATTACCTGCTGACCAACCCGATTTATCTTTATCGTCCGGCGACCCGGTTGCCGCTGGTTGCGCGGAATTTTCTTGGCTGGTTGCCATCGGAAACCGCGCAATTTGCTATTGATGCGACTGGCTTCGTCTCACAGGCGTTTGTGGCAACGCCGCTCAGCCATCAGCAGTATCGGGTGTCCAATGCCATCGTCGAGGCAGATGAGGATGTGACATTGGAGGAATTGAAGCGCTTCACAACGCTGTTTGCCAATGCCAGCCGTCTGTCCGCGACTTTCCGGTTTCGCGATGGCTCGACGGAGATGGATGCCCGCTCCCGTCGCGACCTCAACCGCCTTGCCTTGTCGTTGGAACAGGGGGATTTCACGGGGCGGACGCTGATCGTCGCGGGGTTTTCCGATTCGCAAGGCAGTGGCGACGGCAACCGAACCATTGCGCTGCAACGGGCCCAGAAATTTGCGAAGATGTTGCGCAAAGCCGCGACGCGCGCAGATTTTTCCAAATTGGATTTTCGCGTCGTCGCATTGGGTGAGGTTGCACCAATTGCCTGTAATGACACGGCCCAGGGGCGCAGCCTGAACCGCCGTGTCGAAATCTGGGTCGAGTGACCGCCTAGCCCAGCATTCCATGGGCGCGAAAGCTGAACTCGCTGGATTTGCCGATCACCAGATGATCGTGAATGGCGATACCGAGGGCTAGCGCCGCACGCTCAATCGCGCCGGTCAGCGACAGGTCGGCCTCGGACGGGGCCGGATCGCCGGAAGGGTGATTATGAACAAGAATCAATGCCGAAGCGTTCAGTTCCAGCGCCCGGCGCACAACTTCGCGCGGATAGACCGGGACATGGTCGACACTGCCTTCGGCCTGCGCCTCATCCGCGATCAGCACATTTTTCCGGTCAAGAAACAGGATCCGAAACTGCTCGGTTGCGCGATGGGCCATTGTGGTCTGGCAATAGTCCAAAAGCGCGTCCCAGGATGACAGGACGGGCCGGTGCAGCACTTTGGCGCGGGCCATGCGATGGGCGGCGGCTTCAACGATCTTCAGTTCG
>Ga0070726_10002324_pt1 | contig 17247 bp, 15 predicted proteins | sample tdAd471_FD_67275 | JGI IMG/M metagenome (GOLD analysis project Ga0070726, IMG submission 67275) | Marine sediment microbial communities from the Atlantic coast under amendment with organic carbon and nitrate - tdAd47.1 | ecosystem: Environmental > Aquatic > Marine > Coastal > Sediment | place... | reverse complement strand
CCCGAAGAACCTTTCGTCGGCCGCATTCAGGAGTACGCCGCCAACGGACTGGAGAAAACCGGCCATCACGGGCTCGTCGCCGCCATGGGCGTGCCGCGCGACCAGCTGCCGACCTGGGAGGATATCCAGTTCGTCACCGGCCAGCTCGACACGCCGCCGCTGCTTGACGAGACCCCCGTGGGCACCGACGTGACGATCGGCCCGGGGGCCAAGCGCCCTCTGAAGCTCGATATCCCGCTGTTCGTGTCGGACATGAGTTTCGGCGCCCTGTCCGAGCCCGCCAAGGTCGCGCTGTCGCGCGGCGCCGAGCTCGCAGGCACCGGCATCTGCTCGGGCGAAGGCGGCATGCTGCCCGAGGAACAGGCCGAGAATTCACGCTATTTCTACGAGCTCGCATCGGGCCGCTTCGGCTTCTCCATGGAGAAGCTCGCCAACGTGCAGGCCTTCCATTTCAAGGGCGGCCAGGGCGCCAAGACCGGCACCGGCGGCCATCTGCCCGGCGACAAGGTGAAGGGCAAGATCGCGAAAGTCCGCGGCCTCGAGGAGGGCACGCCCGCCATCTCGCCGGCCCGCTTCCCGGAATGGACCGAACGCGCCCAGTTCCGTGACTTCGCCGAGGAGGTGCGCGACGCCACGGGCGGCATTCCCATCGGCTTCAAGCTCTCGGCCCAGCATATCGAGAAGGACATCGACGCCGCGCTCGATATCGGCTGCGACTACATCATCCTCGATGGACGCGGCGGCGGCACCGGCGCCGCGCCGCTGATCTTCCGCGACAATATTTCGGTGCCGACAATTCCCGCCCTGGCCCGCGCGCGCCGGCATCTCGACCAGGCGGCGCGAAAAGACGTCACCCTGGTCATCACCGGCGGCCTGCGCACCCCGGCGGATTTCGCCAAGGCCCTCGCGCTGGGCGCGGATGCGATCGGCGTGTCGAATGCCGCGCTCCAGGCGATCGGCTGCCTGGGCATGCGCGCGTGCCACAGCAACAATTGCCCCGTCGGCATCGCCACCCAGAAGCCGAACCTCGTCTCGCGCCTGATCGTCGACGAATCGGCACAACGCCTCGCGCGTTTCTTCGGTGCGGCGGTCGAGCTGATCGAGATCCTGGCCCGGGCCTGCGGCCACGAGCATATCGCCGACTTCACGGTCGACGATCTGACGACGTGGAAGAAGGACATGGCCGAACTCTCGGGTGTCGCCTTCGGCGGGGTCGGCTAGGCCCGGCCCGGAGCCCCGCCTAGATGCCGGCGTACCACTCGTAGCCGCGGTCTTCCCAGAAGCCGCCGTTGCCCTGCCCCACATTCGCGTAGCTGTCGACGATCTCGATCCGCATCAGATACTTGGCGTGCTTGTAGCCGAGCTGGCGCTCGACCCGCAGGCGCAGCGGCGCACCATGGGCGACCGGCAACGCCCGGTCGTTCATCGTATGGGCCAGGATCGTCTGGGGATGGAAGGCGTCAAACAGATCGACGCTTTCATAGTAGCGCCCGCTGTCCTCATAGACGTCGTCGGCGCAATGGAACACCACGTAGCGGGCGTTGGGCGCCAATTGGGCCTGTTCGAGGATATGGCCGAGCGGCACGCCGGTCCATTTGCCGATCGCGCTCCAGCCCTCGACACAGTCATGGCGTGTGATTTGGGTGCGCTGGGGCAACCGCTTGAGATCGGCGAGTGACAGGTTCATCGGGTTGGCGACCAGCCCGTCGACACGCAGCCGCCAGCTGCTGAAGTTGTTCGCTAGGAATTCCTGATAGGCCACGCCGCCGGGCATGGTCGTCCCGTTGGCCTTGAACACCGGCGACATGTCCGACGCGCTGAACTCGCGCGCCAGGGGTTGGCCCGCCAGCAACGCGCGCTGGGCATTCAGGGTCGCATACTCGGCGGATTCCAGAACGCGGAGGAACCCGGGCGCGCGCATGGCGCGGTACCCGGCATAGCCGACCCCGGCGATCGCCGCGGTGGTGCCGACATGCAGGAAGGCGCGGCGGGTGAGAAGCTTACGGGTCATGACTTGTCCTCCGGGGGCACGACGAAGCGGCCGGTGATCATGGAGCGGATTTCATTGATGGGTCCGGCGAGGAGCACCATCGCCAGATGCACCACCACAAAGGCCACGGTCGCGCTGGCGGCGAGAAAGTGGATTGTGCGCGCAGATTGCCGGCCACCGAACAAATCGAGCATCCAGGGGGCGCTGGCATTGATCCCCGGCGACATGGTGAGGCCGGTCGTGATCATCACAATCAGCAACAGACCGACGCCGAGATAGGCGCCTTTCTGCAGCACGTTGTAGCGCTTGGCCGCGTCGCCCTTCGGCAGCTTGAGCCGCGCATGGTTCCACAGGTCGTGCAGGATATGGCGCGGGCCAAGCTCGCGCCGTTCGGGCAACAGGTCCCGGCGCAGATGTCCGTTCAGCAGACTCGCACCCACATAGACCAGCCCGTTGATGACGAACAGCCAGGCGAAGAAGAAATGCCAGCGCCGGCCCGTGGCGAGGTCGCGGTTGGTCGGGATCGTAGCCCAGCCCGGCATGGCAATCACGCGCACGTCCCCGTCGCTGTCATTGGAGACGCCGAACAGCCCCGTGGTCTCGATGGTCAGCGGCCCGATGCGGGTGAAGCCCGCGAGATCGCCTCCGTCGGGACGAGCGGCGAAAAATTCGATGAACGCGGTGTCGTTGTCGGCGCCGAACTGGCCCCAGTATAGCGCCGGGTGCGCGTTGAGAATCTGCAGACCGCTCATCAGCAACAATGTGAAGCACAGCGCGTTGATCCAGTGGGTCAGCCGGGTCACCACGCGGTGGCGGTAGATGATTTCGCACGGCGCCGGCGCCGCGGCTTCATTATCCGGTGTTGCGATCTCGGTCATGATGCGGAATTCCCCGGATGGTCAATGGACGGCCTCAGAAAGACAAACACCGCACCGCTCAAGAAATTCCGGCGATCCGTCCGAATACGAAAAAAACCCCGAAAATCAGGATGTTTTGACCGGACCCAGAACCCGAATTTCGCGTTGCGGGAACGGGATATGAATGTCGTTGGCGCGCAGGGCGGTCCAGATCATCATCAACAGGTCGGCACCGACGCGGTTGTCGCCATCGTCGATTCCCTCCATCCAGAACTCGACCAGGATGTTGATTCCGGAATCCCCGAAACTCTCGATCTCGGCATCCGCCCGTTCGCCGATCGGCAGGTGATCGCCGGAGATCACCTGCGGGTGGCTGTTCACCGTGTCGCGCACGATCTCGAACATCGGCTCCAAGTCCGTATCATAGGCCACCTGAAAATGCAGCGCATAGCGCTGCTTCTGATTGTTGTGTGTCCAGTTGACGAAGGTCGTGGTGATGAACTGTTCGTTCGGCACCATGATGTCCTTGCCGTCGAACGTCTCCAGCGTCGCCGAACGCATGGTGAGCTCGCGCAGGGTGCCCGCCCGGCCGTCCTCCAGCTCGATATAGTCGCCGATGGTGATCGTGCGGTCGAGCAGGATGATGATGCCCGACACGAAGTTCGAGGCGATCTGCTGCAGGCCGAAACCGAGGCCGACACCCAAGGCGCCACCGAACACCGCAAGCGCCGTCAGGTCGACGCCGACCACGTTCATCAGCAGCAGGAACATCAGCACGAAGATGCCGATCTCGAACAGCTTCGCGATCACCTCGCGTGTGCTGACATCGATCGCGGTCCTGTTGCGGATAACGCGCTGGCCCGTGGAATTGGAGACCCGGCCCAGCCACAACAGCAGAATCCCGAACAGCAAGGTCCGGATAACCGCGAGAAGCGTGATCTTGATGTTGCCGACTTCGAAGGACACGGCGTTGAGATGTCCGGTGACGTCGTCGAGCAGCCCGAAAATAAACAAAAGGGCGATCGGCACCCCGATCCACCGCAAAATGAAGATGATGGTCGTGCTGTTGATGAAATGATTCGCGAGGCTGAACGCGAGCAGGATGAACGCCGCGCCCTGCGCGGCGCGCACGAACCAGGCCTCGCCGATAACCGTCGCGCTGATCGGGGTGGCGACCCCGAGCAACAGCGCGGTGATGACCGGCAGCACGAGGCCGCCCGCATTGTGGAAGGCCAGACGCATGTCGAGGAGCGCGCCCGATTGCGGCGCGTCGCGGAATATCTTCACCCGTGCCTTGATGCTTGATGTGAGCACCCAGGCCACCAGCAAGGCCGTCACGACAAACCCGATCTGGGAATAGAAGGTCGGAGACACGAGGTGCACCAGGATTTCCTGCCAGGCGGCGTCCAGCTGTTCGGTCAAGCGGCCCAATCGGTCCATCATGGAACTCCTTCAACGGTGCATCGTCGCCACGATAGGCGCTTCACACGCCGCTCACAATCGGATCGCGCGCGCCTGAAAAAGCACGCTACCTGTCTTGCGCGAACAAGACACCCCGCGCGTAAAGGTCATCGACCGCCGCTGCGTCCAACTCCAGCAACCCGCCCAAAATCTCCGGCGCCGAACTGCCGAACGGGGCGATCCAGTCGCGCGCGCCCACCGGCGCGTCATCCATCGTGAAGGGCGGGTTGGGCACCTGGAAGCTCCCCGCGCCATCGGACACCGTCGTGAAGGCCTGTCGGTGGACGAGTTGGGGGTCATCGAACAATTCATGCACCTCGCGATAGCGCGCGCACGGCACCTTGCCCGCCATCAGGATGCGCTCGCATTCGGCCGCCGCGCGGGTCTGTGTCCACCCCTCGACCAGCGCCATCAGGTCCGCGTAATTCCGGTTGCGGTCGGGATGGGTCAGGAAACGCGGGTCGTCGATCCATTCCGGCGCGTCCATCGCCCGGGCCATGGCCTCGAAGGTGAGCTGCCCGCCGGGTGCCACCATGACAAAGCCGTCGGCGGCCCGCACCGGCCGGTAGTAGCCGCGCGGGGTATCGAGCGGGTTCTGGGCCAGCTGGATTTCATAAACCAGCAGCCAGATCACGCTCTCCATCAGCGAGACATCGATATAGCGGCCCGCGCCGCTGCGCTCGCGGGCGAACAGCGCCGCGTTGATCGCCCCGAACGCCTGGACCGCCGCCATCACATCGGCCAGGAACACGCCGACGAAGCCGGGCCGGGTCATCTCGGGCTGTTGTTCCAGATTGGCCATCTCATAGCCCGAGGCTGCCTGCACGACCGGCGCGTAAGCCGGATTCTGGGAGTCCGGGCCGGTCTGGCCGAACCCCGATATGGAACAATAGACGACGTCCGGCCGCACGGCCCGGATCGCGTCATGGTCGAGGCCGAGCCGCGTCATCACGCCCGGCCGGGCATTCTCCACCACCACGTCGCAATGGCGCGCCAGATCGAGCGCGATGCCATGTCCCTCGGGTGATTTCAGGTTGATCGCCAGGCTGTGCTTGCCGCAGTTGAGCTGGCCGTAGACCGCGCTCTCGCCGTCGCGAATGGGTGCGGCGCGCCGGTTCTGCTCGCCGCCGGGAGCTTCGATCTTGATGATCTCGGCACCCAGATCGGCGAGCTGGCGGGTGCAGTAGGGCCCGGCCATCATGGTCGTGAAATCGAGCACCCGGATGCCGTCGAGAAGTCCCGTCATGGACAAGTTAGTCTCCCGCGCCTGCGCGCCACTTACTTGAGAAGGTCCCGCGCGATCAGCATGCGCTGGATCTGGTTGGTGCCCTCGAAAATCTGGGTCACCTTGGCGTCGCGCATCATACGCTCGACGGGAAATTCCCTCATGTAACCATACCCGCCGAGGATCTGGACCGCGTCGGTGGTGACCTTCATCGCCGCATCGCTCGCCAGCGTCTTCACCATCGCTGACAGCCCGCCATAGCCGTTCATCTCGCCCCGGTCGTAGCGCGTGGTCACCTCATAGAGCAGCGACCGCGCCGCCTCGATCTGCATGGCCATGTCCGCCATCATGAATTGCAGGCCCTGGAACTCGGCGATCGGCTTGCCGAACTGCTCGCGTTCCTTGGCGAAGGCAACCGCCTGGTCCAGCGCGCCCTGGGCGATCCCCAGCGCCGAGGCCGACATGGCGGGCCGGTTGAACTCCATGCATTTCATGGCGATCGCGAACCCTTCCCCGTCGCCGCCGACCATGGCGTCGGCGGGAACGCGGACATCTTCGAAGAAGAAGTCGCAATTCGGGGTGGCGCCGTTGTAGCCCATCTTCTTGTTCTTCGCGCCGCGTGTCACGCCGGCCAGCGACGTGTCCACGATGAATGCCGACACGCCCCTGGCGCGCGGGGCGTCGTTGGTCCGGGCGAGCACCAGCACAAAGTCGGCGACCGGGCCGCAGGTCACGAAGATCTTGTTCCCGGTGATCAGCCAGTCGTCGCCGTCACGCACCGCGCGCGTGCGCAGCGCGGCCGCGTCCGACCCGGCCTCGGGTTCGGACAGGGCAAAGGCAACCAGCGTCCGTCCCTTTGCCAGCAGCGGGAAATACTTTGCCTTCTGCGCCTCGGTCCCGCCGAACAGCAGCGGCAGCGCCATGCCGTTGCCGTTCTCCCCCACCATCACCGACAGGGACAGGGAGTATTTCGCCAACTCCTCGCGCGCGATGCACAGCATGGTCAGTGAGCCCTCGGGCCCGCCATACGCCTCCGGCACGCTCCATTGCAGCAGCCCCATATCCCCGAATTTCGGGATCACCTCGGCCGGGAACCTGTCCTCATGGTCGATTTCGTCGGCGATGGGCGCGACCTCGCGCTCCGCGAACCGGCGGATCTGGTCCCGGAAGATCCGGTCTTCCTCGGTGAAGTGGATCGGGGTGAAGCCCATAGTCCTGTTTCCATCCGGGGCACAACGGCCCGCGCCCGACAGGCCGGGCGCGGCACCGTGATGACCGCTGGAAAACTGGGCCACGCGGCCGATTCGGCCCGACACAAATGTGCATGACGGGCCATAGCGGGCTTTGCGCGTGCGCGCGTCCCGCAATAAGGTTTCGCCATGGACAATTACCTGACCGTCAGCCAGATCGCGGGTTACGCGCGCGACGGGTTTCTGTTCCCGCTGCGGGCGATGGCTGCGGACCACGCGCAGCGCCATCGCGCCAGCCTTGAAGCGATGCAGGCGAGCCATCCCGAACTCATGCATGGTGTGGCAGCGCAGAAGCTCCACCTGGTGACGACCTGGATGGCAGACATCATACGCACACCAAAAATTCTCGATGCGGTCGAGAGCCTGCTCGGACCCGATCTCCTGTGCTGGACATCGACCCTGTTCGTTAAACCGCCGGACGGCAGGTCCTTCGTCTCCTGGCATCAGGACGGAAACTATTGGGGGCTGTCCAACCCCGAGATCGTCTCGGCCTGGCTCGCCCTGTCGCCAGCGACCATCGAAAGCGGCTGCATGCGGATGGTTCCGGGGTCCCACAACTGGGACACCACCGCGCACGCCGAGACGTTCGACGACGACAATTTGCTGTCGCGCGGCCAGGTCATGCAGCGCGAGATCGACGACGACGCCGCCGTGGATCTGGTCCTGAATACAGGTGAGATCTCGTTGCACCATGTGAATGTGGCCCACGCCTCGGCGCCCAACCGGTCGGCCGACAGCCGGATCGGGATCGCCATCCGCTACGTCACACCGAATGTGCGACAGCGCCTGATCAAGCGGGACAGCGCGACCCTGGTGCGCGGCGAAGACCGGGCGGGACATTTCGAGCACGAACAACGCCCAGCCCATGATTTCGAACCCGCCGCGATGGCGCGTCTGGCGCAGGTCGTTGCCCGGCGCAAGGCCGCCGTCTATCAAGACATGCCCGAATAGCTCCGAGGAAGTCCATGTCCCAAGCCATCGCCCCGACAATCAATGCCCACGGCGCCGCCATCCCGGCGGTCGGCTACGGCACCATGCTGTTCCCCGAGCCCGAGCGCGCGGTCGAACTCATCGGACACGCGCTCAACTGCGGCTACCGGCATATCGACACAGCGCGCAAATACGGCACGGAGCAATGGGTCGGCGAGGCCATCCGCACAGCAGACGTGCCGCGCGCGGAGATCTGGGTCACCACGAAGGTGACGGAAGAGAATGCGAAGGCCGACGATTTCGCCCGCTCGGTCGACACCAGCCTCAAGACCCTCGGCCTCGACTATGTCGATCTGCTGCTGATCCATTGGCCACAGCCCAATGTGCCGCTGGAAGAAACACTCGGCGCGCTCGCCAAGGCCAAGCGCGACGGGCTGGCGCACCACATCGGCGTGTCGAACTTCACCATCCCGCTGCTCGACGAAGCGATGGCCAAATGCCCTGAGCCCCTGGTCACGAACCAGATCGAGTATCACACCTATATCAACCAGGACCGCCTCATCGCGGCGTGCCGCAGGCATGGCCTGCTCGTGACCTGCCATGCGCCGCTCGCGCGCGGCGCGATGCTCGACGACCCGGTGATCCTCGAGATCGCGGCGGCCCACGGCAAGACCGCGGCCCAGGTCGCGCTCCGCTGGACGGTTCAGCAGCCCGGTATCGGCGTGGTACCACGGGCGCTGGAACTCTCGGAGATCGAGGAAAACATCGGTATCTTCGAATTCGCGTTAACCGACGCGGAGATGGATCGCATCGGGCAGTTGAAGGCGCGCAACCTGCGGGTCATCGACCCCGAGGTGCGCCGGCCGGTCTGGGACGAGAGCTAGGCAGGGTAAGACCGCGAGTGAACCTGGCACCGGCATGATACGTCGCGACACAAACAATTTCGACGTGGCGCGGCTGCTTTTCGCGCTTCTGATCGTACACAACCACCTCCTCGAACTGCCTGGCCGCGGTGTCTGGGAAAGCATCGTGCAGCCCTTCGGCGTCGGCCTGGACGGCCTGTTCGTCATCAGCGGGTTTCTTGTCTACAACAGCTGGCGAAACGAAAACCGCTTCGTGCCGTTCATCACCCGCCGGATGTTCCGGATCTATCCGGCATACATAGCGGTCGTGGTCGTGCAGTGCGCGATCCTGATCGCGCTAAGCAGTTCTTTCGACGTCGCCGACATCGCGCGCTACCTCGCGGCGAATGCGGCCTACCTGAACTTCCTGCAACCGACCTTCGGCACCACACTCGACGGGCTTCCGGTCCAGGCGATCAACGGGTCCCTGTGGGCCGTGAAGGTCCTGGCCGGATTCTATCTCCTGGTGCCCCTGCTGGCCGTCCTGGCGACGGGCCGAAGAATATGGATTCTCCTGGCGGTCTTCGCCGCGTCGTTCGCCTACTTCATGATCGTGAAAGACATCAGCACCCGCTGGGCGTTTCAACTGCCCGGGCGGCTCTATGTCTTCGGTCTCGGGATGTTGTTCTGCCTGATCGCGGAGCGGATGCGCCCGGTCCACTACTACATTATTTTCGCCACCGCGCTTGCGGCGCACTTCTCGCCGCTGCCCGAAATCGTGCAACAGCTTGGCCGTGATATCGCGATCGCCGCGGGCGCCATGGTGATCGCATTCGCCACACCGCGCATCCGGATTCCCCGTGACCTGTCCCTGGGTATTTTCCTGGTCCACTTCCCGGTCATTCAGATCTCACTCGTCCTCGGCATCGCCCAGCATATGAACTTTCCGGGAATGCTCGCCTACACCACCCTATTGTCGCTGTTGCTCGCGTACGGGCTGTCCGTTGCGGTGGAACGGCGCGGCATCGACCTGGGGAACAGGCTGGCGCGCCGCCTGCGCGAACACGACGGCAAACAGGCATGACGAACCCATGCAACATCCGGACATGGCGGCGCATTCTCGGCGCCCTGGCTCTTTCATGCGTGCTTGCGCCCTGGGGCGCGGGCAGCGCGGCGGCCGACGCGGTCAGTGATGCAGACCCGCGCATGGCTTTTTTTCTGGATGTCGACGGCATCGGCGATCCGGGCCCGGGCGCACCCGTCGATCTTTCGAAACTCGGCTACAAGTCGCCGCCCGTCATCCTACACCGCCCGTCCGGCGTCTTCCGTATTCTTTTCATCGGCGGATCGTCCGTCTACTCGATCACCACGCCGCAATACAGTTTCCCCGCCGCGTTCGCCCGGCACCTGCAACGGCAATTCCCGGACAAGACGCTCGAGGTCGTAAACCTCGGCGTTCCGGGTGCGGGCTTCATCGAACATATGGCGGTGTATCGCTTCTGGCGGCACCGGATCGATCATGATGCCGTCGTCTACGCGGTCCATCCGGGAAGCGACTGGCAGGACCATAAGCATTCTCACGCCCTGTCCCTCTTCGGGCCGGGCGTCACCGAACGGACCGACATCCTCGTATCGCCGAACGGCGTCAACGCCGCGATCCGGGCCGCCGCGACGAAACGCAATCCCGCGCCTGCCGCACCGACCCCACCTGCGTCTGCGGCACCGCCAATTGACGAACGCTACGAAGCACAGAACCAGTATACGGACGCCGCGTATGTGAAAATTCTGAGCAACTGGAGCCTGCCCTACCGCCCGGGCACGATCGGCGCGCTTTGCACCGGCCACGAATGGGCAAAGCGGTTCATCACCTTCATCGCCGAGGCCGAACAGGCATCACCGCCGTCCGTGGTTCTGCTCTTGCCGACCCATGCCGGCGTGTCGGCGCAATGGCGCGCGCGGCTCCTGGCGGAATTGCGGGCCTCGGGCGACGACCTCGACCCGCACATCCCGGCGGCCGTCCTGCTGCGGTTCGCCGAACGCGCCGGGATGCAAACACCCGTGTTCGACATCACGGACGCCCTCCGGCGGCAGGCGGAAAACGGCACGGATCTCTACTACGGCACCAACGCCCATTGGAGTGTCGCGGGCAATGCCATCGCCGGGGAGGTCGCCGCCGCACTCGCGGCGCGTCACCTCGTCCCGGCCGCCGCCGAACCGCAGGGCGAGAACGCGGCGCCGACGATCCCGCGCGAATCCCTGGAGACATGGCAACCCGTTGCCGACGCCATCTGGGACGGAACGAACCCGCGCTGCGGCTAACACCGCCACGTTCGGTCCTGCGGAGACCCGATCACGAATCGGGAGTCTTGCCCCCGTCTGCCAATGTCGTCAGAAACATTCGCAAAAATTGGTGGTGTCCATGACCCGAGACAGAAAAACCCGGATTTGCGCGTTGCTGAAAAGTATCGAAACCGGTGACCCCGCTCCCATCGCGGTGGTCAACCAGGCGAAGTACATCCAGCACAATCCGCAGACCCATGAGGGCAGCGAGGGGTTGGAGACGCTGTTCAAGCGCCTTTCGCAGACGTCCCCGCGGGTCAACATCGTGCGTGTGTTCGAGGATGGCGACTATGTGTTCGCACACACGGAGTATGACTTCGCACGATCGAACATCGGGTTCGAAGTCTTCCGGTTCGAAGACGATCACGTCGTCGAGCACTGGGACAACATCCAGCAGCGACACGGCCCAAATCCGTCCGGCCACACCATGGTCGATGGGCCGACAGAAGTGAGCGACCACGCCCTGACCGAGGCAAACAGACAGCTCGTCCGAGGCTTTGTCGATGACATTCTGATTCGCCGCCGGCTCCAGAATCTGGAGAGGTTCGTCGATGCGGAGGACTTCATTCAACACAACCCGCAGCTGACCAGCGGTCCGGCCGCGCTCCGGTCTGCGTTGGAAGCGCAATCCGGCGAGGAGTTTGTGACCGCGTATGAACAGCTTCACCGCGTGCTCGCCGAGGGCAACTTTGTACTCGCCGTCAGCGAAGGGACCCTGAATGCGGTCCGCAGCTCATTCTACGACCTGTTCCGGCTCCGCGAGGGCAAACTCGTTGAGCATTGGGACACGATCGAAACGGTCCCCCCGCGCAGCGCGTGGAAGAATGACAACGGCAAATTCTAGGTTCGGCGGCCAACCCGGCCCATGGCCAGTGCCGTTAATCGGCCGGTTCAGCCAAGCAGCGGCGGCGTCCCCAGTCTTGACCGCACATCCCCGAGTGTTCGCTCGGCGGCAGAGGCAACGGCGAGAAGCTTTTCCTCGTTTCCACCGGGCGCCATGAGCTGAAGGCCGACGGGCATTCCCGATCTATCCAGTCCGACCGGCAGCGTTATCGCGCACCAGCCGAAGAAATTGGCCCGGCAGGTGTTTCGCGCACAGACATGTTCGGGTGGATCGTCATCGGCAAAGACAGGGACGCCACCGACGAGGACAGGCGGGGTTCGCGGCACCGTCGGGCAGGCAATGACGTCGACATCCGAGAAACAATGGTCTGCCGTTTTGGCCAGGGACCGAACCCAGGATTTGCGCTTGATGTGGTCGGTCGCCAGATAGCGCCGCATCCGTTCCGCGCCTTTTTGCAGGCGCGGCTCCAGCTGTTCGGCCCATTCCGGAAGTTCGGTTTCGATGAAGGCGAACAGGTCCGGCATGAGCAACCGGCCTTTCGTGAATGCGCCGTCGAGATCACGGGATTCGGGCGAGTCCGAATCCCGCAGTTGCGCGCCTGCGGTCTCCAGTTCGCTCAACGCCGCCCTGACGGCCTCCGCGACGCCCGGTGAACAGCCGTCCCAGAAACACCCATCGGCAACCCCGATCGTGAAATCTCTCAATTCAGAGCGTTCGAGGTCATTCAGCAATCCTTGCGGGTGTCGCACATGCGCAGGATCGAGGGCCGCAAACACATACGCGGAATCCTGCACCGAGAGCGTCAGCGGCCCCGGCGTGTCGTGTTCCGGGTCGAGCGGTACAATGCCGTCGTCCGACCAGCGGCCAGCGGTGATCTTGAGCCCGACCACGCCCGACATGGCGCCGGGAATGCGAACAGAGCCCCGCGTGTCCGTGCCAAACGCGACCCGACAGGATCCCCCCCACAGACTTATCGCAGCGCCGCTGGACGATCCGCCCGTACCGCGCGGCAACGCCGCATCCCAGGGGTTTCGCGGCGCGCCCCAATGCGGATTGTCGCCAATGCCGCTCGCTGCAAACTCCACCGAGTGGGTTTTCCCGGTAACAACCGAACATTGTTGCTTTGCGCGTCGAACGACAGGCCCTTCGCGTTCCCATTTTTCGGGCAAGCGCCTCGACGTGCCCGCATAGGTGGGAAGGCCGTCGATGCCGTAATGGTCCTTGAACGAGATCGGGAGTCCCTGCAATGGGCCGAGATCGCGACCCGCGGCGAACGCGGCGTCGGCCGCCACGGCGGATTTCGCCGCCATCTCGTCTGCCCACACAAGATAGGCGTTCAGTTGATCACCGCGAACTGCGTGCCGCTCCTGCGCCGCCTCCCAAAGCGCGCGCGCGGTTACATCGCCCGAACGCAATGCGCCGGCTGCCTCGGCCAGACTCGTGCCGTTCCCCATCGAAATCAGCTAGGCATTGGGAAGGATGATCACTTTGCCGTCGCGCTGGTTCATCCCATGGGCAACCGCTTCCTTGATCTGTGCGAGCGGGTAGGTCGCGTCGATCCTCGCGGACAATCGCCCGTCGAGAATGTAGCCGCGCAGTTCGTCATAGACGGCAGCGCGCGACTCCGGTGTCGACCCACGCCCCTGGAGCCACTTGCTGGTCCACATGCCCTGGAGACGTATATTGCGGAAAATGATGTCCTTCGGAGACAGGGAGCATGGTTCGCCGGACAACAGGCCGTAGGACACGATCACGCCGTCTTCGGCCAGGCTATCGGCAAGATGCTGCGTGGCCTGGCCACCCACCGCGTCGACGGCGAGCTTGATGTCGGCGCCATTCGTTGCCGCTTTCACACGTTCACCCAGATCGGGCCCATCGACGATGCAGATGTCACCCCGGGCCGCCGCGATCTGGTCTTCGAGCCCCTCGCGGCGCACGACATTGACGGTGCGAAAGCCGTAAATGTTCGCGAGCTGCATCAGATAGTTGCCGACCGCCGAGTTCGCGGCGTTCTGTATGACCCAGTCGCCCGGCGCAAGATCGACAACCGTATTCAGAAGCTGCCAGGCTGCCGGCGGGTTGGCCATGATCATGGACAACTGTATCGGATCGCCTTCGGGGGGAAATTTGACGGTGATCCGTTCGGCCGGCACGACAATTTGCTGGCGCCAGCATCCGCCCGCATACAACGGAATCATAACGCGTTCACCCGGCTTCACATCGGTGACCGCATTCCCAACCGCAACTACCATACCGATCCCCTCACCGCCGGGAACAGCGGGCAGTTCCGGTTGGACGCCGTAGCCGCCCGCCAGGGTCAGCAGGTGGGGCGGATTGATCGCGGCGGCTTCGACGTCGAGCAACACATCGCCGGGGCCGACGGGATCCGTCTCCATGTCGACGATTTCGACGACGTCAGGCGGATGGCCTGTGCGCGCGAACTGGACAGCCTTCTTTAACTTACCCATCGTTCCGAACTCCTGGTTACTGTGCCGTCGCGCTACAGATTGTGCCTCATCGCGCAGCGCAGCTGGGCGTCAGACTTTAAGGCGATTTCCCCAGACCAACGAAGTCGAGGTTGATCTCGAGGACACTGATCGCGCGGAACGTGCCATTCGACGCCCCTGCCCTGTCGCGATGAAATTAAGTTTTGAAAGAGCCGTTTACTCGCGGTCCCACTGGCGCAACATCGGCTGATTCGCCGCCCGCATCGTATCCATGTAGGTCGTGAGAATTTTCGTGCCGGGCTGTCCCTTGGCATCCAGCGTCGCCGCCCATTCCTTGGCGAAATTCGGCATCAGCTTTGCCCATGCGGCACGATCTTCGTCAGTCATGACCGAGGTCTTGGCCTTGAACTGTTTCTCGCAGCGCGCCAACCCCTTCGCGGCACCTCCGACAACGCGTTCAACATTGTCCGCGTGCCAGACCTCGGCAGCGGCAACGAAAGCGCCACGCACTTCTTCCGGAAGAGATTCGAAAAAATCGAGATTGACGTTCATCCCGCCGCTCTGGATCGCGCCGAGCTTGGGATCGATCATATAGGGCGCGGGCTCACAGAGCTTGAAAGCTCCCATGGCCTGCTTCCAGGCGAGCATGTTGTCGAAAATGCCGGTCGTGAGGCTGTTGTAGGCATCACCCACATTCGTCTGAACACCCGCGGCGCCGACAGCCTTTACCCAAGGCAGGTTCGGCCCCGCGGCGCCAACCTTTCGGCCTTTTATATCTGCCAACGAATGGATCGGCTTCTCAGAGATCAGGACATAATTCTCGACCGTCCCGGTCGGATGCAGACCCCTCTGATTGAACTGCTTCCAACCCGCCTGATACTCCGGAAACTGTCCCTCAAGCTTCTTCATCGTTCGCCCGACCAGGTCCAGATCCTGCGTGGTGAAGGGTGTTTTGAAGGAGACCTCGTAGAGCGGCACCTTGTCCGCATGGAACGCGGTCACCACGATGCCGACATCACCCAGACCCGCCTCGAGCCCTTCGAGTTCGCCGCGCGGCTTCACCACCTGCCCGCTATGCGCCAAATTCCAATGGATCTTGTAATTGCCCGTTCTGGCGAGGCTTTTGTCGATCTCGGGCGCAAACGTATTGACGGCGGCAGCGACCACGGTCGTGACAATCGGCAAGCCCGAGAGGAACGTGACCTTGATCGTTTCCTGCGCCTGCGCAGTGCCGCCCATGGTGGCCAGAACAACAGCAACTGCAGCTGATTTGATGGCCAAATTCGTTGTGATCGACATGTGGGTTTCCTCTCTTAATGGCTTCGGGTGCGACAAACGCAACAAGCCGATGGGCATGCGAGACAGGCTCCAGATACAAGCCGCCGCCAAGACACGGTTGATTTTTTTAGCGAATACTAGGATATGAACCACAGCCCAAACGTCAACAATTATATAGCGATCACTATGAATAATAATTCGGAGACTCCGAAACGCCGTGGCCGAGGGCGACCACGGGCGTTTGATCGCGATGAGGCGCTCGATCGCGCCATCCAGATATTCTGGGCGAAGGGTTACGGGCCGACTTCGGTTGAGGAACTCACCAGCCAAATGGGGATCAGTCCGCCGAGCCTGTATGCGGCGTTTGGCAACAAGCACGACCTGTTCATGCTGGCGATGGACCGATACGCAGAAACGGTCGGCGGGTTGCCGACGAAAGCGTTCTCGGAAGCGCCGGATCTAAGGCGCGCCGTCCTGGGCCTCTTCGAAACCACCATTCGCTGCGCCACCACGACAAACCGCCCCAAAGGTTGTTTGCTCGTCAGCGTCGCAAGTGAAATGGCAGTGAGGGACGAAGACGTCCGCAAGAAACTCGCGCACGGTTACGCCGCACGCGTCAAAGCGATTTCTGAACGCGTTGTCGCAGACCAGGAAGCGGGTCGATTGCCCCAGCATCCATCCGCCGAAAGGTTGGCGAGGATGATTGTTTCCGTGACGCACGGCCTTGTCGCAAGGGCGCGCATGGGGGCAACACGGGACGAGTTGTCAGGTCTCGCGGCGGACTTTCTGGACACGCTGGTTCCCGCATCCGACTGAACCGCAGGTGCGGCTCTTGCCCACACGCCAATTCAGCCGCCTGACATTCTCTTGCTGCGCAACACGACGGGCGCACCATGGGGAGTCGACAGATAGGCATCCGCCCAGGCCGCACGCAGATCGTCCAGGCTCCGCCGATCCGCATGGTCTTGGGCGATCAGGAACGACTCCAGTGCCGCAAGCCAGACATCGTAATAGTCCGAACCGTCGGTCGGGCCGCCCGCTTTCTGTGCCATGTCGAGCGCCGCGCCGAAATGCGTCGCCCATGCGGGCCAGGTGAAAACACCGTCCGCCGCCAGCGCGTGGGTCAACCCAAAGATCTGCGCGTGCCAGGGTTCGGCAAACGGGCGTTCGGGCTCAGGCGGCCGGGACAAGATAGCTCTCCCAGAGATCCGCGGTCACGCTGTGGCCCGGCTCGGCCGCCTCGCCCCAGATCTCGCGGCCGTCAAAGCGCACCGCGTAGAGATGCTGCGGCGCGTCCCCTTCCATCGTGAAACTGACATCGGGAAAAACATGCGCCCCGTGATGCAGGACGATCTCACCGACCCGGTCACGCAGATAACGCGGCAGGCGCGTGTGCCCCGAATGCATATGCCGGGCCGTGCGAACCCGATCGCCCAGCGCGAAGGCCGGCGGCGCATCGATTTCGCGGCTCGACGGGCGGCCCTTGGGCAGAAATGCGAGAACCCCCGTCGCGTCCACGGGCGGCGTCACGCGCTCGCCATCCGCGGCGGGATGACCGGCGCGCACCTCGTCGCGGGTGATCAACCCCTTCTCGACGGAAAGGTTCACCAGGCCGGCGGCCCATTTTTCGTAATAGCTCATCGTCAGATAGTCGCCCGGCCGAAGCTGCTCGAGCGAATGCCGGTTGGCGTCGATGTTCCAGCGCCCCCAGAAACCCATGAGAAACCGCAGCCCCAGAACCCGGCCCTCCCATGTTCCATGGAAGACGGGTTCATCGGCTTCT
>Ga0070726_10002323_pt1 | contig 17262 bp, 13 predicted proteins | sample tdAd471_FD_67275 | JGI IMG/M metagenome (GOLD analysis project Ga0070726, IMG submission 67275) | Marine sediment microbial communities from the Atlantic coast under amendment with organic carbon and nitrate - tdAd47.1 | ecosystem: Environmental > Aquatic > Marine > Coastal > Sediment | place... | reverse complement strand
GATCCGGACGACCCCGTCGCGGCGACCCTGGAGGAAGTCATGGCGCAGGGCCGGAACCTCTCCTCTCGCTGGGTCCCCGTCTCAAATGCGGGACGGCAGGCAATCGAGGCGGAGATCGCATCGGTCCGGGATTTGACGAAGCGGCTGCCCGCGCCGTTGAAGACGTTGATTTCCTTCGACGCCCATCCCGGCAATTTCATCGTCGAGGCCGCAACCGGCCGCGCGGTCCTGGTGGATCTGGAGAAGGGGCGCTACGGCGGGGCGGGGTTCGACCTGGCCCATGCGACGCTCTATACTTCCACCACCTGGGATGTCGCGAGCTATGCTGAACTCACGGTGGATCAGGTGGCGGGTTTCCATGCGGCCTGGCTGGATGCGGTTCCGGCCGGGATCGGCGCGGCGCTGAAGCCCTGGCTGCTGCCGATGCGCCGGATCATGTGGCTGTGGTCGGTCACTTGGTGCGCCAAATGGGCCGTCGAAAGCCGCGCCGCGCGCAAGGCGGACAAGCATGCCGTCTCCTCGACGGAGGATTGGTCGGCGGAGAATACGGACCGCGCGCTGATCGACCATGTGGCGGGGCGGGTAGAGTGCTATCTGTCCGACGAGATCATCGCGCGCGTCCGGTCGGAATGGCAGGGGGACAATCCGCTGACCGCGCTGCTGTCGGAATAGGTGTCTCCACCAATTGACGGGCGGCACGCGATTGAGATGCCGGGCCCTTCGCCCTATCTTTCTGCGAAACACGCTATCCCGCCCCGGCGACGGCCTGTCCGGCCGGGCGAAAGCAAGAGAGGCAAGCCTGAATGTATTTCGACCCCGCCGAGTCCCTGAAGCCGCCGCCGTTTTCCTATCGGCCGTTCAAGTCTCTCGTCGTGCCGCGGCCGATCGGCTGGATCAGCACGATCAACAAGGACGGCGCGCCGAACCTCGCGCCCTTCAGTTTCTTCAACGCGATCGCAGAAGACCCGCCGATGCTCTGCTTCTCCCCGAACGGTTATCATCAATCGGGCGGGCGCAAGGATACGCTGCAGAATATTACCGAGACGAAGGAATTCGTCTTCAACCTGGTCGGCTTCGACATGGCGGACCAGATGAACGTGACCTCCGGCCCCGCGGCGCATGGGGAGGATGAGATGGTCCTCGCCGGCCTCGCCGCCGCGCCTTGCGAAAAGGTGAAGCCGCCGCGCGTCCGCGACGCGGCCTCCAGCTTCGAATGCGTGCTGCATCAGATCATCGACCTGCCGGAAAGCCGGACGGGCGAGCCGAATACGCTGGTGATCGGCCGTGTCGTCGGCATCCATGTCCGCGACGACGTGATCACCGGGGAAGGGCGGATCGATGTCCGCAAGATCAAGCCCTTGGCGCGCCTCGGCTATATGGATTACGCGGTGGTGGAGGATTTCTTCACGCTGGACCGTCCGCCGGGAGGGGGTATGGAGCCCGTCCCGCCGGTGAAGGCGGCGAAGTGAGGTCAGCCTAAGGAGGGGCGACCGGTCGCCACCGCCGTCACCGTGCTTTCGACGAACAGGTCGCGGCCGCCCATCTGGCGCACGAAACGGTCGTCGCGGCTGCACTCCACATGCACGGTTCCGGCCCCGGCTTCCAGGGCCTGATTGTGGGCAAGCGCCGTCGCCTGTTCCTCCGCCAGACCGGCGGCGGATTCGAAGTTCGGATGGTCCTTCAAGCCGTCGGGCAGATGGACCCGGAAGGTGAATTCGTCGGGCGCGGAAATCAGGATACGCACCGTCTGCATGACACCGCCGGCCACCGCGCCCACGGCGTTGGAGACATCCGCATGGGGCGGCAGTTCGATCTGCGTTCCCGTCCGTTGCCCGAAGGCGGGATAATAGGTCGCGGCGGGGGCGCCGATGCCGGCGACCGGGGTGCGGAAGCGCAGACCCACTTCCAATTCGCTTCGCGGGCCGTGCCGGTTCTTGCCCGCGAAGGCGGCGGAAAGCAGCCGGCGCGCCACCAGGCCCATCCTCTCGGGAACGGCCATGCCTTCGGCGTCCAGCACCGCAAGGACGAGGGCCTCGCCCGCCTGTTCGATCACCAGGTCGAAGACGGTTTGCGCGAAGTCGCGTTCATCCTGCGCGATCGGCTGGCCGGCGCGCAATTCGATACGGGACCAGATTTTCGCGCCCAGCCGGGCCGCCTCCCCATCCCAGGCATGGTGCAGGCCAAGGACATGGGCAGCGTCGGACGGGGTGAAGGCGCTGATCGCCACCAAGCCGCGGTCGACCAACCGGCGCAGCGGCTGTTCCGGCGCGCGGTCGGCCAGCAGGGTTTCCAGATCGGCCGGCCCGTCGGCCAGCTTGTCCCATATCCGCTGTTCGTTCGCCGACAGTTTGGCCGCCCCGTCGGCCAGCCTGCGCTGGCGGATGGCGAAGCGCCCGTCATAGGTCTTCATATAGGCGCGTTCCGCCTGCGCGCGCAGGACGGGGACGACGAAATCATATTGATGGGCCAGCAGGCTCAACGGAACCGCCCGTCGCGGTCCCGCCGCCAGTTTCTTTTCGTCGTCCAGGCGGATTTCGCTGTCCCCGCCGAGGCCGACCGTATGAACGGCGATCGCTTCCACCATGGTGCGCCAGCCGCTGACATTGGCGCCGTCCATGTTCAGTTGCGGGCGGCCGCCGCGCAGCAAGGCGATATCCGTCGTCGTGCCGCCCATATCGACCACGATCAGGTCGTCCTTGCCGCTCAAATGGCGGGCGCCGACGACGCTGGCGGCGGGGCCGGACAGCACCGTCTCGACCGGGCGGTAGCGCGCCGTTTCAGCGGAAATCAGCGATCCGTCGCCTTTGACGACCATCAGCGGGGCGGTGATACCGCGCTGCGCCAGCAGGCTCGTAACCGCCTCGATCAGGTCGGCGATCAGCGGGATCAGTCTTGCGTTCAGCACCGCGGTCAGGGCGCGGCGGGGCATGTCCAGATTGGCGGACAGTTCATGCCCGCAGGTGACCGGCCGGCCGGTGCGTTCCAGAACGGCGTCGCGCACGCGCTGTTCATGCGCCGGATTGCGGGATCCGAAATGCGCCGACACGGCGAAGGCGGAGACCTTTCCGGCATATCTGTCCAAAGCGGCTTCGACGGCCGGCATGTCGAGCGGTGCGGATTCGTCGCCGGTCGACCCGTGGCCGCCCGCGATGAAGACGACGGGGTCGCCGCCCAGCGCCTGGCGCAGGCCGCCGCGGTCCAAAGCCGCCTCCGTCTCTCCGATCATGATCAGGCAAACGGGCTGGCCGTGGGATTCCACGACCGCGTTGGTGGCCAGCGTGGTTGAGATCGAGACGAGGCGGATCGCGTCCGCCGGGACGGATTCTTCGCCTTCCGGTTCCATGATGGCGGCGATCGCCTTGCCGATCCCGATGGTCAGGTCGTGCTTGGTGGTCAGGGATTTCGCCGTGCGGAAGACGGCGCCGTCCTCCCGGCACAGAACCGCATCGGTGAAAGTGCCGCCGGTATCGATCCCAAGCCTCAACCCGTCCGCCATGTGATGTCCCATCGCTGCAGAGAATGCCAATCAGCCCCGATAGCGAACGGGGCGGGGGCAGGCAAGCCGGATCTGGGCCTGTTTTGCTCAGCCTAGCGTGAGGGAAACAATCGGCCGGCGGCGCTAGCCGTCCATCACCATGCGTTTGATCAAGGCGTTCTTCACGTTTTCCGCATTGCCGTTGGAGACCTGGCATGTCCCGGCGGCGTGATGGCCGCCGCCGCGGAAGGCCAGGCACAATTCCCCGACATTGGTCTTGGAAGTACGGTTGAAGATGGACTTGCCGATGGCGAAGACGGTGTTCACGTTTTCCCGTCCGCGCATGATGTGGATGGAAATATTGCAGTCCGGGAACATGGTGTAGATCTTGAACCGGTTGCCGGGCCAGATGTGGTCTTCCGGCCGCAGATCCAGCACCGCGACATTGTCATGCACCGTGGTGCAGCGTTTCAGCTGGTCCTCGAACCGGTCCTGATATTCCTCCACCAGGGCGATGCGTTCCTTGACGTCGGGATCCTGCAGGATTTCCTCGATCGTCTTTTCGCGCACGAGGTCGATCAGCTTCATCATCAGATCATAGTTGGATATGCGGAAATCCCTGAACCGGCCCAGTCCCGTCCTCGCATCCATCAGGAAGCCGAGCAGGATCCACCCCTGCGGGTTGGTGACGTCCTCCATCTCCAGCATCGCCGCGTCGGACTTGTCGACCGCTGCCATCAAATCGTCGCCGATGGTGGGGAAGGTCTCCTTGCCGCCGTAGTAGTCGTAGACGACCCGCGCGGCGGAAGGGGCATGCGGATCGATGATGTGGTTGGAGCGTTCCGTCGTGCGGACCGCTTCGGAAGCGTGGTGATCGAAGGCCAGATAACATCCGGGAACAAAGGGCAGGTTCGTCGTGATATCCCGTTTGGTGATGCCGACGACGCCGTCCTGCATGTCTTTCGGATGCGCGAAGGCGACGTGATCGACCAATCCGTTTTCGCGCAACAGGACCGCGCAAACCAATCCGTCGAAATCGCTTCGGGTTACCAGACGGTATTTGTCGTCCTGGCTGTCCGTTTCCGCCATTTGTCTTCTCCCCTGAACTCTGACGCTGACCGGTCTTCTTCCCTACCCCTGCCCGGGTATAGAGTAGCGCAACTGAAAACCAATCGCCACGGGTGCTTGGGCCGTGGCCCAAACTCTTCGCCGGCTAACCGGCAAGTAATCCGGAAAACCCGTCGAAAAGCAGTTTTGCGCCGGCGAGAATTAAGAAGATGTAAATGAGGCGGTAGAACAGCACCTCGTTCACCCGATGGTGCAGTTTCAGTCCCAGCCAGATCCCGACCGGCGCCAATGGCGCCAAGGCAAGCGACGTGCCGAGGCTGGCGGTGGAGAACTGCCCCAGAAAGCCGTACGGGACCAGCTTCACATAGTTCACCAGAAAGAAGAACCAAACGGTCGTGCCGACATAGAGCGTCTTGTCCAGCCGTTGCGGCAACAGATAGACCTGCACGGGCGGGCCGCCGGCATGGGCAACGAAACTGGTGAAACCGGATACGCAGGACCAGACCGACCCTTTCAGCCAGGACGGGCCTGCCGGCGCCTTGTCGCGGCTGCGCTTGATCAGGTTGCTGATCGTGAAGGCGATGGCGATCCCGCCGATCAGGATGCGGATGACATCCTCGCTCATGAGATCGAATGTCAGCGTGCCGATGGCGATCCCGGCGACGGCGCCGGGCGCCATCCGCAACAGGTTCGGCCAGCTTGCACGCGTGCGATAGGCGAACAGGCCCATGATATCCATCGCACACAGGATCGGCAGCATGATCGCCGCCGCCTGGAGTGGCGAGGTCGTCAGCGCGATCAGCGGCGTGGCCAGCATGCCGATGGAACCGCCGAAACCGCCCTTCCCGATGCCAGCGATCAGGACGGCGGGAATGGCGGCCATGTAGAAGACGGGATCGGTTATCGGGTCGAACATCGTCCCCCGCACCTAGACGGTATTTTCATCCGCGGCAATCGGACATTCGGCAACATTGCTGTTCCCGCCACCGGTCCTTTGACGGACGGCCGCTTGCGCGGGCGCGCCGGCCCGGATATCGATTGCCGAGAAACGCTGTCCCGGAGGCATGGAATGTCACGCCGTACCCAAGAAATCCCCTTGATGTCCCCTGCGCCGGGAACGTCCCGTTCCTTGATCGTTCACCGGTATGGGGAGGCGGGCGCCGGACCGAAAGCCTATATTCACGCCGCCGTTCATGCCGATGAATGGCCGAGCATCCTGGTGCTCCAGAAGCTCATCCCGATGCTGGACGAGGCGTCGGAACGCGGCGACGTCCAGGGGGAGATTGTGCTGCTGCCCTATGCGAATCCGACCGGCCTCGCCCAGCGTATGGGCGGCCATGTGACCGGCCGATATGATTATGACGGCAGCGGCAATTTCAACCGCAATTGGCCGGACCTGTCGCAGGCGGCGGCCGAAAAGCTGGGCGGCGCCCTGCCGGAGGATACGGCGGAAGCGGTCGCGGCGGTTCGTGCCGCGCTGCGCGCCGCCGCCGGCGACCTGCCGCGGCGGACGCGGAACCAGGAATGGCGCGCAATCGTGCTCGGCCTGTCGATCGATGCCGATTTCGTCCTCGACCTGCATTGCGACAGCGAGGCGACGCTGCACACCTATACCAATGTCCGGCACAAGGACCTGGTCGAGATGCTCGGCGCGGATCTGGGATCGCCGGTGAACCTGCTGGAGGTCGAGGCCGGCGGCGGCGCTTTCGACGAGGCGAACGCCAAGCCCTGGTGGACCATCGGCGACTACCTGGAAGGCGGCGCGGATCTGCCGGCGGCGTGTTTCGGCGTCACCGTCGAACTGCGCGGACGGGCCGATGTGCTGGAGGAATACGCAACCGCGGATGCCGAAGCGCTGTATCGTTTCCTGCAACGGCAGAAAGTCCTGCGCGGCGACGCGGGCCCGATGCCGGCGTTGAAAAACCCCGTGACGATGCTGGATGCGGTCGATCTGGTGCTGGCGCCGCGCGCCGGGATCGTCGGATACCACAAGGAGGTGGGCGACTATGTTTCGAAGGGTGATGTCGTCGCGACGCTGTACGATCCGGCCGCTCTCGATCCGGTCGGCGCGCGGTTGGACCTCGTCGCCGGGACCGATGGCGTCATGTTCTCCCGCTTTGCCGACAAGCTTGTGGAGCCCGGTGAGCACATAGCGAAGATCGCCGGGACGGAAAGCTTGAGCTACCGGAAAGCGGGCTCGCTGCTTGAAGACTAGGTTGGAACCAGGAAAGGAACTCCCATGCACCTGATCAAAGGCGTTGACTGTTATACGCCTGAAGCAATCGGGGTCCGCGACATCCTGGTCGGCGGCGGGAAAATTCTCGGCCTTTCGGAAAGCATCGATCCGCCCCGCGGCGTCGATTGCACCGTGGTGGACGGCGCGGGACTGAGCGCGACGCCGGGTTTCATCGACGGGCATGTCCATATCGCGGGCGCCGGCGGCGATGGCGGGCCGGATACGCGCACACCCGAGGTTCAGCCGAAAGCTTTGGCGGAAGCGGGCACGACATCCTGTGTCGGCTGCCTGGGCACGGACGGGTTCACGCGGACCGTCGGCAGCGTCCTGATGAAGGCGAAATCGCTCCGGGCGCAGGGGCTCAGCAGCTATTGCTACACCGGCTCCTATCAGGTGCCCGCGCCGACGGTGACGGGCGGCGTCGAGACGGATCTGTGTTATTTGGCCGAGGTGATCGGCGTCGGCGAGGTCGCCGTGTCAGACCATCGGTCTTCGTCGCCCACCACGATTGAGCTGCTGAAGCTCGGCAAGTCCGCCCATGTCGGCGGGCTGCTGGGCGGCAAGGCGGGGATCGTCCATGTCCATATGGGCGATGGCGCCGATCCGTTCAGGCCGCTCTACGATGCGGTCGCGGCCGGCGACCTGCCTTTGACGAAATTCTACCCGACCCATGTGAACCGCAACGACCATATCCTGGAAGAAGCCAAGGTCTTCGGCCGTCACGCCGCGGTGGACATCACGGTCGGCGCTGGGCCGGACGAGGTGCAAAAGGCGTTCGGTGCGACGGCCTGGGATGCGGTCATCGCCTTGCTGCAAGGGGGCGTGCCCCTGGACCACATCACGATGTCTTCCGATGCCTGCGGATCCCTGCCGGTCTATGACGAGAACGGCAATTTCGTCAGCATGCAGGTGGCGCAGCCGCTCGTCCTGTTGAAGACCTTCCAGAAGATCGTCCGCGACGGGCTGCTGCCGGCGGAACGGGCCCTCGCGCTCGTCACCGCCAACCCCGCGCGGATCCTGCAGCTTTCCGGCAAGGGGCGGCTGGCCGTCGGGGCGGACGCGGATATCCTGCTCTTCGGCAAGGAATGGGACCTCTCCTGGGTCATCGCGAACGGCGTGCCCTGGATGCGGGACGGCGGCCTCGTCCGGACAGGCACCTTCAACTGACGGGATGGCGACGGCGCCGATCCCGGCCCCGGCGGGCAGAGGGCCGGCTAAAGCTCGACGCGCCGGCCCTCGTTGGAAGACGCGATCAGGGCGTCGATCAATTTGTGGACCTCCAGTGCGGTATGGCCGCTGGACTGCGGCTGCCTGCCTTCCCGGGCGGCCGCCAGGAAGTCCTGGATCGCGGCCTTGTGCCAGTCATGCGGAAAGTCCATCGGATCGGCGCCGCCGCCTGTGCTGGTCTGCTCCCCGAATGTCTCCGATCGGCCGTCGCGCCAATCGACCTCCAACGTGCCCCCGGTGATCTTTGTGGAGGCGTTCTGGAAATTGAGCGCCATGAATTCGGGCTCTCCGGGATAGCGCGTGACCGTCGCGATCAGGCCGCCATTCGCACCGTTCGCGAAACGCATGCCCGCGCCGACGAAGTCTTCTGCCTCGAATTCCTGCAGGCCTGACTTGCCCGCCATGGCCTGAACCGATGCGACGGGTCCGGCCAGCGACAAAAGCAGGTCCATGGAATGGATCGCTTGGGATATCAGCACGCCGCCGCCGTCCCGTTCATAGGTGCCTCGACCCGGTTCGTCGTAATAGCTTTGCGGCCGCCACCAGGGAACGACAAGATAGGCCGAGGCCAGGCGCCCCAGACGCCCTTCATCGATCAACCTGCGCAATGCGAGCGAGCCGGCGCGGAAGCGATGTTGAAACACGATACCCAGGGTAATGCCGGCTTCCTCGCACCGGTCGACGATCCGCTTGGCGGCTTCCGTCGTCCGTTCGACCGGCTTTTCCATCAGGATGTGCTTGCCGGCGGCCGCGGCCTTGGCCGCCAGTTCTTCCCGTGCGTTCGGCGGCGTCATGATCAGCAGCCCGTCGAGCAAGGGATCCGCCAGCAACGCATCGGGTGAAGCGGCTTCCGGCACGCCCCAGGCGCTACAAAAGGCAGCCCGGGCGTTCGGCCTGCGGCTATAGACCCCGCGTATCTCGACCTCGTCGGCGAGGTCCTGAAAGGACTTCATATGCGGCTTGGCGGCCATGCCTGCGCCGACGATGCCGATCCCAAATTTCCGCTGCACGGGGGGCCTCCCAAATAGTCATTGTTGTCGTGCTTATTCTGTTACCGCCGGTCTGGACATGCACGGGAAAACCGCAGGGGTGTGAACCGGGTTGGGCGAGCGTCAGCGCACGGACACACTGAAACCATGATCGGGCCGATAGTCGATTTCGTAGGTTATCCGGTCGCAGGGCAGGGACCGCGGCCGGCCCCGTTCGAAATCGTCGCCGGGTCTGGCCGGGATCGTCCCCAATTGGGCCATGGCGTCGTCAAACAGGCCGATCAGGGACGCTTCCAATCCATGTTTCGTGTTCTTGAACAGGCGGCCATCGACCTTATCCGCGGTGACCATGGTGGCCCGTAGATCGACATCTCTATCCAGCACGGTCCAAAGGCTGCGCTTCAGATCCGCAGGAACCAGCTGATCGTCGGCGCCATGATAGGATACGACCACGGCGCGGTCCGCGCCGTCGTAATGCGGCTCCCTGAGGTCCCTGATCTGCATGTATTCCGGCTTCAGGTAACCCGGTTCGGACGGGTCGTCGCGCGTCCAAGGGGAAAAGTTGGTGTAATAGACCTTTACGCCACCGGCATCGAAATGGTGCCGATAGGGTTGCCAAAGATTGTTCATTTCCGTTTCGACGGCGTGGACCCAGCAGGAATTTTCGATCACCGCCGACAGGGTGTGCGGTGCGAATTTCAGCATCATCATCGCGAGATAGGCGCCGTGGGACGTGCCGAAAGCGACAACCCTCTCCCGGTCGAAGGGGATGCCGCGCCTGACCATGTCGGCATATACCTGCAGATGATCGAGCGCGCCGAGCGTCCCGAAGGACTCGTAGTCGGTGCCGCACTGTTTGATGACGCTGAACACGGGCGGCAATTCGTCAATGCCATTCGTGCGGAGCAGGGCGAGCACCGCTTTCGGGTCGTCCGGCACGTCGGCGCCGGTAATGCGCCGGAAATCGTCGAACCAACCGGGCCTCACCGTGAAGGTAGGCTCGCTCGCGGTGCGCAACAGACTGCCGTGATAACCGACGGTTACGGTCACGAACCCTTGGGAGACCAAATACGGTACGAGCTTGCCCGCAACGTAATCGTCGTCAGGCCTGAACCCGAAACCGCCGATGAAGAACAGAAGCGGCCGTTTCGAATTCCCGCTCGTGTGGGGACTGTGGACCGAATAGGTCAGAGGAAGCCGCGGGATACCCAATTCGATGTCCGGCGGTGCGTCGATCGTGAAATGCTGGACTTCCATTGGCACTAAGGCAGGTCTGAGCTTTATCCAACGAGGTTTCGGCTGCGGTTTCGGCGTGCGGTTGCGGCGGAGCTATTGCACGGGCGCGGCCTGCGGGCCTTCCGTTTCGACCCGCGGACGAAGATGCGCCAGCCACTTGTGCTCCCACCATTTGAAGACCCGCGAAATCCCGAAGACGAGGATCATGTAGAAGATCATGGCGGCCACGAAACCTTCATAAGCAAGATAGTACCGCCCGTTCAGCCAGCGACCAACCCCCAGGATATCCTGAAGCGTGATGGTGCTTGCGACGACGGAGCCGTGCAGCATGAAAATCACTTCATTGGAATAGGCCGGCAGCGCCCGGCGGAAGGAGTTCGGCAGGATTACCCTGCGCATACGCGTCCAGTATGACATGCCGGCCGCGCGCGCCGCTTCGACTTCCCCATGGGGCGTCGCCTCAATGGCGCCGCGCAGAAATTCGGCGGTATAGGCGGCGGTGTTCAGCGTGAAGGCGATCAGGGCGCACCACCAGGCTTGGCTCAGGATCGGTTTCCACAGCGCGCTTTCCCGGATGAACTCGAACTGGGCCAGCCCGTAATAGATCAGGTAGGTCTGAACGAGCAGCGGCGTGCCGCGAAAGAAATAGGTGTAGCACCAGATCGGCCCGTTCAGCAGCGGGTATCGGTAGGCCCTGGCGATCGCAAGCGGGACGGACAGCAACCCGCCCAGGAACAGGGCCAAAAACGTCAGTTCCAGCGTAACCCAGGTTCCCATCAGGAACCGGTCGAAATTGTCCACGACCGCCATGAAGTCGAGTGCGGCGCCCTCGCTGAAGGCGCGAACCACATCCATGACGCTGCGTGTTTCGTCCGCCATGGTCAGGCCCCTTCCGTCTTCCGCACACCGGCGCTGTACTTGATTTCCAGCCTGCGCAGGCCGATCTCCGACAAAGCGGTCAGGAGCAGATAGATGATCAGAACGGCGAACATGAAGGTGAACAACTGGCGGACCGACCGGCCGGCCGTGAAGGCCATATAGACGACGTCCTGCAGCCCGATCACCGAAACGAGGGCGGTCGACTTGATCAGGACCAGCCAGTTGTTGCGAAAACTCGGCAAGGCGTAGCGAACCATTTGCGGCCAGGTGATCCGCCGGAAGAGCATGAATTTGCTCATGCCGCAGGCAATCCCCGCTTCAATCTGTCCGGGTGGAATGGCTAGAATCGCGCCGCGGAAAGTCTCGGTCATATAGGCGCCGAAAATGAAGCCGATGGTCAGCGCTCCAGCCATGAACTGATTGATTTCAACATACCCCCAAAGCCCGGTAGCTTCACCCAGGTCGTTGACCAGTTGTTGGCCGCCGTAGAACAGCAACAGCATCAAGACCAGGTCAGGGACGCCGCGGACCAACGTGGTATAGGCGCCGGCAACCGTGCGCGGCAGCGGATTGTCGCTCAATTTGCCCATCGCCCCGATCAGCCCCAGGAGCACGGCGAGCAGCACGGACGCGATGGCGAGTTCGATCGTGACGATCGTTCCCTCCCAAAGGAGTCCCCGATATTCGTAAAGAACGTCCATCCGTCGATCCGCGCAGTCTTTTTGTTCAAGTCAAAAGGGGAGAGGCATCGGCCTCTCCCCTTCGACGATACTTACTTGGTACCCGTAGCGGTCATCCCGAGGATCAGGAACCGGCCGGGGCGCCGAAGATGTCGAAGTCGAAATACTTCGCGTTGATTTTGGCATAGGTGCCGTTGGCGCGGATCGCCTTGATCGCCTCGTTGAAGGCTTCACGCAGCTTGTCCTCACCCTTGCGGACAGCGATGCCCGCGCCTTCGCCGTGGCATCCCAGGTCGAACTGGTCGCCGCCCAGGAAGGCGAAGCCCTTGCCCGCGTCGGTGCCAAGGAAGCCTTCAAGCGCTTGGATGGAATCGGAAATCTGCGCATCCAGACGGCCGGCGGCCAGGTCCTGGAACACTTCTTCCTGCGTCCCGTACAGAACGAGTTCCGCCTTCGGGAACATCTTTTCCATGTAGCACTGGTGGATCGTACCGCGCTGGACGCCGATCCGCTTGCCGGCCAGGGCTTCGGGCGTGTCGGACAGGCCGGAATTCTCGGCCGCTACGAATTTGGCGGGCGTGTTGTAGTATTTGATCGTGAAGTCCACGCGCTTCTTGCGCTCTTCCGTGATCGACATGGACGCGACGATGGCGTCGTATTTCTTGGCGAGAAGGGCGGGGATGATGCCGTCCCAATCCTGCTCGACCATTTCGCATTTCCGGCCCATCTGTTCGCACAGGGCGTTGGCGATGTCGATGTCGAACCCGACAAGCTCGCCGGAGGCGGTCTTCTCGGAGAACGGAGGATAGGCGCCCTCAACGCCGATACGCAGGACGTCTTCCGCCTGCGCCTGCAGGCCGAGACCCAGGGCAAACGCACCCGCGGCCGCAGCCAAACCCAGCTTTTTCAGAAGCATTCACTTTCTCCCTTGTTGCACACGCGGTCATCGACCCCTGTCGCACTACCGCGCCTGTTGAAACCTAACTACACGTACGGCCCTGTCGGCAATGGTCCTCTTCGTGAATTTCATGCCTGTGACCGTCAGTCTTCTATTCCCGTGTCTTCGCCAGAAATTGCCGGAACCTCTCCGAGGACGGGTTGCTGAAGACTTTGTCGGGCGCGCCTTTTTCTTCGATCCGGCCTTGGTGAAGGAAGATCACGTCGGAGGAAACGTCCCGCGCAAATCCGATTTCGTGCGTCACCACGATCATGGTGCGGCCTTCTTCGGCCAGATCCCGCATCACTTTCAGAACTTCGCCGACCAGTTCGGGATCCAGGGCCGAGGTCGGCTCATCGAAAAGCATCACCTCCGGTTCCATCGCGAGTGCGCGCGCGATGGCGGCGCGCTGCTGCTGTCCGCCGGATAGATGGGCCGGATAATATTCCTTGCGCTCATAAATGCCGACTTTGTTCAGCAGCGCCTCGGCGCGCTGGATGGCATCCTGCTTCTTCATGCCGAGGACATGCACCGGCGCCTCGATGACGTTCTCCAGAACGGTCATATGGCTCCACAGATTGAAGCTCTGGAACACCATGCCGAGTTTGGTGCGGATGCGCTCTACTTGCTTGATATCCTCGGGCACTGACCGGCCGTTGCCGGTCCGCTTCATGGCGATCGTTTCGCCGGCGACGGTCACCGTGCCGGAATTCGGCGTCTCCAAAAGATTGATGCAGCGCAGAAACGTGCTTTTCCCGGACCCGGAAGAGCCCAGCATCGAGATGACATCGCCCTTCTGTGCGGTGACCGACACGCCTTTCAGGACTTCTACAGTGCCGAAACTCTTGTGAAGATCCTCAACAACCAATGACGGAACGCTGTCCGTCATATTCCGGTATCCCTCATCGACCCCTGTCTCCCGGTAACCGCAAAGCGCCTCCCCAGGCCGTTGCGATCCTCGACGGATTTTGCTCTGTACCTCAACCGATCGCGCTCTTCCCGGCGCCTCGGCCACGGCATCTTATACTTGACGGTAAGCTCTTGAACCCTTGCTGACAAGCCGGGAGAATTGCCGACTGTTCGCGGCTAGAACCGGCCTTTCGCGCTCCGACGCCAGGCCGTTGCCGCCGGTCGCACGCGCGGAATTCGGGCTGGGTGCCGGCGCCGGGCACGCCGAAGCCGGTGCCGAAAGGGGTGCTTGGCCGCGATCACGAACCGGCCGAAATTGAGGTGCGGCGGTTTCCTTGGTAAATTCTTTTGGCAGTTTTATTTTAATGGTTTAGTTATTTGTTATCCAAGACTTGGCTGAGTTTCATTTGAGTTTGTCTTGGTGTGACAGTTTTAGAGAGAAACTTTTGAGAGTTTTTCTACGTAATTTCCGCGGATGGGCGTCGCCGGTCCGCGAGGGCGCTATTGCGGGCACGACATTCGTGCGCGGACCCATTGCCATGCTCGGCTTCAGCATCATGCTGTTCAGCAACGAGGCGGCCTTCTCTTTGCCCTTGGAAGACGCGGTCCGGGGCGCGCTGCAGACAAACCCCGATATCGGAATCGTCGCCGAAAGCCGGCGGGCCATCACCTACGAATTGAAGCAGGCGCAGGGCGGCTATTTGCCCAGGGTAGACCTCCGCACCGCTTATGGCGCCGAATATACGAATGACCGGGCCAGCCGGGGGCGGGACAATACCGTCGGCAATGGCCGCAGCCAGACCCTGGGGACGTTCCAGTCCAGCCTGACGCTGACGCAGGTGCTGTTCGACGGCGATGAAACCTGGAACGAGGTGCAACGGCAGAAATCGCGGTTGATCGCGGCGTCCCGCCGGGTTCGGGAAACCTCCGAATTCATCGCGCTTGATGCGGTCGAAGCCTATCTGGAATCGCTGCGGCAGCGCGAATTGACCCAGCTCGCATCGGACAACGTGGATGCTCATCGCCAAACCTTGGGGCTTGTCGAAGCCAAGGCCTCGGGCGGGGCGGCAACGGTGGCCGACATTCAGCAGGCGCGCTCGCGTCTGGCGGCGTCGGAATCGACCCTCGCCGAGTCCAGAACCCGGTTGAGGGACGCGGATGCGACCTATACGCGGATCGTCGGCGAAAATCCGAACGAGTTGATTCGGCCGCTCGCGCCGACCTGGGCATTGCCGATCAGCATTGCCGGTGCGGTCGACATAGCGCTCCAGAACAATCCGACCATTTCGGTCCTCCGGGCGGATCTCGAAACGGCCAGGGCGGAGTATAATGGCACGAAGTCCGGCTATCTTCCGTCCGTGGAGCTGGAACTGCGCGGCGGATACGACGAAAACCGGGAAGGCACGGTCGGTGCGGATTACGAGGGCAGCGCGCTCGTCGTGATGAACTACAACCTTTTCAGCGGTTTTCAGGACGTCAATCGCCGCAAGGAATTCCTGGCGCGGATCGCCGAGAACCGTCAGCGCCTGAACCGCGCCGTGCGCTTGACGGAAGAGGAAATGCGTCTTGCCTGGAACGCGTTGATCAGCGCGCGGGAACGCGTTGCGGCGCAACGGCAGGAGGTCGATGCGAACGACCGGGTGCGGCAGACCTACCGTCAGCAATTTGATCTGGGCGGGCGAAGTCTCCTCGAGCTTCTGGATGCCGAAAACGAGTTTTTCCTCGCGAAAGGAACGCTGATCAGTTCGGAATTCGCCGAAATCTTCGCCGTTTATCGAATTTTGGCGACCTCGGGCGCGTTGCTGGCATCGCTCGACGTCACGCCGATCGAAGAGGCAAGCAGCACCTTCGACCCCATCCAACCCTACGAAATTGATCAGGAACGGCAGTTGTCCGATCCCGATTTCACCCGCCGTCAGGCATTGCAGGAAGTGCAAGGCGAGGTTCTGGAGCCGGGCGTATTGGAGCAATCGACCGCGCCGGTTTTCGATCCGAATGCCTTTTCGGCGCCCGGCGCGGTGATAAACCCCAATGCCGTTCTGGACCCGAATGCCGTCCTCGATCCCAACGCGCTGCTGGATCCCAATGCGCCTGTTTTGCCGGAAGGCGGTTTCCAGCCTCCAAGCGCTGCTTTGGAAGAAGAGGCCGCGCCTTTGGCGCCGTTCGGCGCCGCCGAGCCGCTGCAGCCCATCCCGCCGCCGATCGAGGCGGACCGGCCGGAAAGCCTGACGGCGCCGTCCCTGGAAGCGCCCGCGGCGACTTTGGAGCCGCCCTCGGCGCGGACCCAGCCGGGTGAAGAGGCCGCGCCGCCGCCCGTTGAGCCCGTTCAGGCATTACCCAATCTCCAACCGCTGGAGAACAACACCCTCTCTCCCGAACCTCAGCCGTCCACGGCCTTGCCGGCGCTTCCGCCCGCTCCGCCGCCGTCTGCCCTGAAACCGTCACCAACACCGGCACCAACACCGGCACCAACGCCGGCACCAACGCCGGCACCAACGCCGGGACCAGTTGCGCCGCTGCCTCCACTCGGCAGCCCGGCTCCGACCGCGCCGCCGGCCGCTTTGCCGCCCGTTCCGCCCGTGGGCCAACCGCCTGGAGGCGAAGGTAAGGGTGAAGGCTCCGACTTGAACGACGATATTTTCGACACGTCACGCCTTCAGGTCGTTCCGCGGACAGAATCCGCTGCCTCCGGGACGGATCCGAACTTCGTCGTAAGCGACGACAGTCAGGGCGCGCGCCGCCCGCAGCGGTCCATGATCATGGACCTGCCTTGGGGCGGTATCATGGGGAACGGAGAGGCGGGGCAGGCTCAGTAACGGCGCGTGTTCCTGTTTCCACGTAGCGCCTTCCGCCTTTCCCTCTCTGTTTGCGATGCGCTTTTCCCGGCGGGATAATCAAGGTCGATTCATCACAATATATTGTAATAAAACTATTTTTTCAATGTATACAGCATTTATCTAAAATTTTAATAAAAAGTAACGCGAATTTTTGCATCTCACGCTTCAAATGCTCATATCAATTGTCCATAAGCAGATTCACCGGACCAGTGTGTCCGGACCACGGATTTGCCGTGCAAGTGCCCCCGGAACTCTTCCCATAAGGCCGGGCCGGCGAAATTAGATTGGAAAGCGTGTAAACAGATGGCCGTAGAGAATTCGATCCCCGAAGCCGGATATACCAATGGCGCCGACGACGCCTTCGATTACATTTCGGAGACCCATGAACGCGCTGGTTCCGCTCTAGAGGTTCCGGATATCGCGGCAGGCGAAACCGTCCGCTTCGAGATCCAGCCCGGTCAGGCGCTGCGCCCCGAATTCGATATCACGGGTGCCGCCATCACCCGTGACGGAAATCTGATCACGATCCGCCTGCCGAATGGCGCCGTCGTCGAACTGGCAGGCCCGTCGGCCGAAGCCTTTGCCGCGGACCCGCCTCTCCTGCTGCAGCCGGAAGCCACTTTCGCGCAAATGCAGGCGCGGTATGAAAGCACTTTCGAGGAAGACGAGAAAGCGGAGCTGACCTCGGCTCAAGACGGCACCGCGTTGGAAGTGCCCCGTCCGCTGCCGGGCGAAACCGACGAGTATCTCGTTCAGCCGGGTCAGGATGTCCTGCTCGGATTCTCCCTG
>Ga0070726_10002322_pt1 | contig 17264 bp, 16 predicted proteins | sample tdAd471_FD_67275 | JGI IMG/M metagenome (GOLD analysis project Ga0070726, IMG submission 67275) | Marine sediment microbial communities from the Atlantic coast under amendment with organic carbon and nitrate - tdAd47.1 | ecosystem: Environmental > Aquatic > Marine > Coastal > Sediment | place... | reverse complement strand
TGATTTTGGTGATTTCCTATATCGGGGTGTACTCGGTCAACAACAGTTCTCTCGACATCACGATCATGACTGTCTTCGGCATCATCGGGTATTTCGCGCGGAAAATGGACGTGCCCCTTGCCCCCATCCTTCTTGGCCTCATTCTCGGAGACGACCTCGAACAGAACTTTCGCCGGGCACTCGTCGCCGATGATGGCAACTATCTGACCTTCTTCGACGGGCCGCTGAACATTGGCCTCGCGGTGGCTGTAGTGGTCGTCCTGTTCCTTCCCCAGATTCTCGATCGAGTTCGTGGGGGGAAGATCAAAGAAGAATTCGCCGACTCGGGCGCTGAGGTCTGACCAGACGAGAGGCGAGATGAGCGTCCGTATTGCTGTGATTGACGACTACCAAGGTGTAGCTGAATCATGCGCCGATTGGTCCAGTTTGCCGGACGGTGTCGACGTCACGTTCTTCAGAGATCGTTGCGCTACCGAAGACGACTTGGTGAGTCGACTTGAGCCGTTCGAGATCGTAGGGGTCATGAGAGAGAGGACGGAGTTCCCTCGACGGGTTCTGACGCGGTTGCCGAATCTTCGACTCCTCGCCTCGACGGGACGCAATAACGCTGCGATCGATCTGCGGGCATGTCGAGACCTCGGGGTCGCGGTGAGCACCACGAGTTCCCCCGGCCACGCCACCGCAGAGCTGACGATGGCTTTGATTCTGAGCCTTGCCCGTGGCCTGCAGCCTGAGACTCGCTCAGTGCGAGCCGGCGGATGGCAGGTCGGCCTCGGTCGCGACCTGAGGGGAGCGAGGCTCGGGCTACTCGGCCTCGGGCGACTTGGCTCTCAAGTTGCGCTCCTCGCCGCCGGATTCGGGATGGAGGTAGGAGCCTGGAGTGAAAACCTGACCGAGGAGCGGTCGGAGGAAGTCGGAGTAGCGAAACTGAGCCGCGGTGAGTTATTTCAAGAATCCGACTTTGTTTCCATCCACCTCAGAATCAGCGAGAGAACGAAACGAATGGTCGGCGATCGCGAGTTCGAGATGATGCGGCCAGATGCCTATCTGATCAACACCTCGCGGTCTGCGATTGTGGACGTTGACGCGCTCGTTCGTGCATTGGGGTCTGGCGCGATCGCCGGTGCGGCAGTTGATGTCTTCGACGAGGAGCCCCTGGCGCCGAACCACCCCTTGAGGGATATGGATGGTTTGCTGGCGACCCCGCACATTGGGTACGTGACGAAGGAGACCTATGAAGTCTTCTACAGCGAGATGGTCGCTGCGATCGCCGAGTATCTCAGCGGCCGGTGATGACCGTTCTGCTCGCCCAGGTGGGGGCCTCGCGCTGACCTGCCTAGCTGGCGGTGATCACGAAGGCCTGTACTCGGCTAGAGATGTGGTGGTTCCCGAACCGTTCGCGTATTGCCAGTGCCGCCTGCTTCGTGGCACTCTCAAGAGCGTTCGGATCCCTGGCTACGATTTCGGTTCGGAGTGGGGTGCCTTGGCAGTAGGCGATTGCGGGCTCTGATGGGTCCGCAGCACTGCTGATGGCTGTGACGGATTCAATCGTGACATGGTTGAACCCAGCAGCGGCGAGGTCAGAGTGGTATTCATCGGGCCTGTAGTGGCCGTGCGGAGTGCGTTCGAGAAAACTTGGAGGGTCGTCGGGGAAGAGCTCGGCAAGGGCACGGGTTACTTCGAACGCGAACTCGTTCACTTCGAGTGTGTCCCACATGCTGAAGACAAAATCGCCACCTTCGCGAAGAACGCGACGAACTTCGCTGTATGCCTTCACCCGGTCGGGGAAGAACATGGCACCGAACTGACACAGCACCATGTCGAATGTGCCGTCTTCGAATGGCAGGTCCATCACATCCGCTTGCTTCCACTCGATCCGCTCCGGGTGCGCCTGTAGCGATTCGGCGCGAGTCAACATGGGTTGATTCAAGTCCGACACTACGTACCTAGCAGAGGGCCCCAGCACGTCGGCGACGACGCGGCCGACGACGCCACTTCCCGCAGCCACTTCCAGCACATCATCGGGTCCAGCATCGGTGACGCGCTGCCCGAGGTCGCTCGCATACTGCTCGAAGATCAAAGGGACGAGATACCGGTCATAGATATCGGGAATCGAACCCTCAAAGACACTGTCCAACGCTTCAACCATCGTGTCTCCAACTCAATCGGCATGTGTGACCATAGACCAGGCCAATCCGGGGGTGCCTGATGTCGTTGACGGCTCACGTCCGCCGACGTCGCCTATGACGCTTCGGATTCCCCCCAGAGGATCCCTGACCCTGGCCTGCTGACGGAGCGAGCCGGGTGCGGGGTATCGTGCCCCGATGATCATCGGGTATCAAGGCGAACCACATAGTTACAGCCATCAGGCGTCCACAGAGTTGTATCCGGATGGGGAACTCATCGGGTACAGAGGCTTTGCGCTTGCATTTGCCGCCCTCGAGAGCGGCTCAGTGGACCGTCTCGTAGTACCGGTCGAGAACTCGACAACGGGATCGGTCCTTCCCGTCCTCGACCGTCTGCCTGGCGACGACTCTCACGTTCGCTTCTCAATCCTCGCTGAACATTTGGTTGAAGTCCGGCACACCCTGCACGGGCTGCCTGGCGCATCGCTCGACGACCTGGTGGAGGTGAGGAGCCACCCACAGGCTCTCGCCCAGGCAGAACGTGTCTTGTACGCCCTTGGAATTGAACCCGTGCCGACGCATGACACAGCAGGCGCCGTCCGGCAGGTTGCTGAAGGTGGAGACCCGAGTGTCGGAGCGCTTGCTCCTCAGAAAGCTGGCGAGGCGCACGGTCTCGTCGTGCTCAAGGAGGACGTGCTCGACAAAGCTCACAACACCACAAGGTTTGTTGTGATCCACGTCGGAGACCCCGAGGTCAACGAAGACGACGACAAGACGACCATCGTCGTGACATTTGCCCACACGCCTGGGTCGCTTGCCCTTGTCCTCACAGAGTTGGGTCTCCGTGGCGCGAACCTCACCCGAATTGAGTCGCGCCCAGCCGGCGCTGCATGGAATTATCGGTCGTTCATCGACCTCACCCACGCTCCGGGTGTCGATGGTCTTCGACGGGTGCTTGAACCGCCCCCCGCAAATGCGGCAACGATCCTGAACCTCGGCTCCTACAAGGCTGTCGTCTCCTAGACACATATCGGTGCTGCTGATGACGAGGGCGCGATGCTACGGTTCGCGGCGAGGAGGCACAGTGGCGACAAGCACGGCTAGCTTCGGGACTGGTAAGCGCGAAGGGCACGATTCGTCGGAGTACTACTCGAGACGAATGGCGACCGCACGTGACGTAGCCGACATCGGCCCGCTCGTCGACGCACCAGCGTCGATCGTTGACCGCCTCTTTTGCCAATCGTCGACCTCGATGGATCAGATTCCGGACAACTGCGTCGCGTTGATGGTCACATCACCTCCCTACAACGTTGGCAAGGACTACGACGAAGATCTCGACATTGACGAGTACATGCAGCTCCTCCGTGATGTATTCACCGAGTCATGGAGAGTGATTGAGCCTGGGGGCAGGATCGCTATCAATGTCGCCAACCTCGGGCGTAAGCCATACCTACCGCTCAATCAGTACATCGGCGAACTCCTGACGGACATTGGGTTCGACCTTCGTGGGGAGATCATCTGGCAGAAGGCAAAATCTGCTGGAGGCAGCTGCGCATGGGGATCGTGGATGTCAGCGAAGAATCCAACCCTTCGTGATGTCCATGAGTATGTGCTCGTCGGCTCCAAAGGATCGTTCTCTCGTGTGAGGAAGGGCGAGGACACCATCTCTAAGGAGGAGTTCCTCGAAGCGACGGTCTCAATCTGGGACATTCTTCCCGAGTCTGCACGGAGGGTCGGCCATCCCGCTCCCTTCCCCGTCGAGCTGCCGAGGAGGCTCATTGAGCTCTACACCTTCGAGGGGGATCTCATCCTCGACCCGTTCCTCGGATCGGGTTCCACCGCCGTTGCTGCAGTCGAAACCGGCCGTCACTACGTTGGATACGAGTTGAACATGGACTACATCGCCCTCGCCGAGAAGCGAATCCGAGACGGTGCCATAGGCAAGCGCGGAATCAAGGTCTGATGGTTCCCATCGAGCGAGCGCTCGTCCGAAGCGTTCTCTGGCTGGCAGCAGGACTTGGGATTTCAGTCCTCCTGCTCTTCGTTCCCGCGTCGGCGGACCCTTCGACCATCTTCCTCATCCACCTGAGCCTTCTCGTGCTGTTTGGGCTCGGTCTCTCGATTGCTCTCGTTGATCTGAGCGGCGCCGACTGGTTCGCCGGCTCAGGATGGACTGCCTCGGCTCGCCTGTGGGCAAGCGGCATCGGTCTGATTGTCCTTGCCACCGGAGTCGTAGGGCTTGTAACGCTCGCATCGTCGGCCGCGCTGCGATTCGATCCCTCAACCCAGTTCCTGCAACTGATATCCGCACTCGACATCGCGTGGGTCACAGCCGCCGTCGTCATCGGTTGCCACCGCTTGTGGGGGCGCCTCATCGCTGGCGTTGCGGGCCTCGGTATCGGCCTGTTCTGCGTGTGGTCGATCTGGCGATATATCGAGGCTGTCGGCTTCGGTGCCTCAGGCGAATGGATCGTGTCGGGTGAGAAGCTCATGACCCTTGTCCTGCCGTACGACATGGCGGCAGCAGTCCTCGCAATTGCGCTGTTTGCGCTCGGTGCAAGGCGTGCGGCTCAAGCAATCGAGCAGCCGAGCGCCCAGTCGTAGGAGGCGAAGGCCACCTTCGGCTTCTCCTGTCTGATGTAGTCGGCGTCGGAAGGTGAGAACCAGTTGGCCACGGCTGATGCCACCTTTCTGGAACCCGCCGGAATAATGGTCGGCATCCGGTTGGTCGATGTGAAATCTCTGCCATACCACTTGAAGACCCTCGACAACGTCAGAATGCCTGCCGATTGATCGACACTCCCTCCGCCATTGGTCACGAAAGCGCGCATCTGCGCGTCGAGTTGTGCGTCGATGCCGTCACCGATGAACGGGGTCGCCCTGAGCGTCGGACACGAGACCGATCCGCAAACCAGCGCTCCATGGATCCTTGGATCGCCAAAGCGGCGGATCTTTCCGTGCTCGATAGCATCGAGCGAAAGTGCCTCGCCGTCAATCCTGACCAATGGCTCTGAGAATCCCCCAGGGACCCTGAGTACTGAGTCTGAGCGGTCGGCGGCCGCCGTTCCAGCGACGATGAGGGCACCGGCGTTGTAGAGATTGATCCAGAGGGCCAAGGCATCATCCCGGTGCAAGGCATTGGGATCTACCGTTGCCACGTCGGCGACGTACCCGTGCAGCCGCTCGACCTCGGACGGAAGTGACCACACGCCAACGGTCGAGACCGTCTCGAGGACGGGGGTGAGGGCGGCGTGGTTCGGCGCCGCCACCGCATCTGCTTCATCCAGTGCGAAGCTCGGCTTGCGCACGCGGCGAGCCTTCAGCATTGAAGCTGCAACTTTGAACGGGTTTGGCCCTGTACTCACGTTGATTGGAACGGTGAGGGAGTTCGGATTGTTCCTGAGGTCACCCAGGATCGCGGTCGAGGCCGACGAGCGCGTCGTCGAAGTCCTCCTGTGGCGTCTTCATAGTTCTCAGTATGAGATAGCCGAGGATGCCGGCGATACCCGACCCGATGAAGATGCCAAGTTTTGCTTCGTCAGCGAGGATGGGATCGGAGAACGCGAGCTCCGTCACAAATAGCGACACGGTGAAGCCGATACCAGCGAGCGCTCCGAGCCCGAGCACGGTCTTCATCGTGGTTCGAGGCGGGAGAACGCCGAGATTGAGTTTGAGACCTATCCAAGTGGCGACCGTGATGCCGAGCGGCTTACCGATGAGGAGACCCGCCGCAACGGCGAGTGCGACAGGGCTAAAGACCTGTTCAACGAAGGTCGCGTCGTTGCCAACAAAGCGGACACCGGCGTTGGCAAGGGCAAACAGCGGCACGATGACGAACGATGACCATGGATGAAGGGCGTGCTCGAGGCGGTCGAGCGGTGAAACTGATGCCTTTGCGACGGCCGCAAGTTCGAGAGCATCGTGGTCGAGCCGTGCTTCAGCATCTGCTGACGCACGATTGATATTCCAGCGATCGAGGACTGCGACCGCTTTCTGACGAAACTCCTCGTTCGAGTATTTGGCCTTCACTGGGGTCAGAAGCCCAAGCGCCACACCAGCGATCGTTGCATGTACGCCGGACTCGAGGAAGAAGTACCAGACCACAATGGCCATGGGGACGTAGAAGAGCATGCTGATGATGCCGGCTCGCCGCGCAAGGTAGATGCCGACCAATCCTGCGACGCCGACTGCAAGGGAGGCCAAGCTGAGCGAATCCGTGTAGAACACGGCAATCACCGCGATGGCACCGATGTCGTCGACTATCGCGAGTGCAAGCAGGAACAGCTTCGCTCCGACGGAGATCCGCGACCCGAGCAGGGCAACCACACCGACGGAGAACGCGATGTCCGTCGCCATCGGGATCCCCCAACCGCTCACCGCTTCGTCAGCTCCCCCGAGCAATACGATCGCAACGAAGATCGCAGCCGGCACAACCATCCCACCAAGAGCGGCCATTGCTGGCAAGGAAGCCTTCTTGACACTATTGAGCTCACCAACGACGAGCTCGCGTTTGATTTCGAGTCCGACGACGAAGAAGAAGATGGCCATCAGTCCATCATTGATGAAGTGCTTCAGCGACTCATCGATGTGGAAGATGGCTCCGTCAAATCTGATATGCGTATCGAAGAGCTCGAAGTAGGACTCGTACCAAGGGGAGTTCGCCCAGATGATGGCGATTGTGGCAGCGATGAGCAGGATGAAGCCACCAGCAGCTTCTATGCGTGTGTACTCGAGAACGGGGCGGACGAACTTCGCCGGAACGAGGCGGTTGGAATCGAGCCAGGTCGAGTGAATGGGATCTTCGATGTCAGCCATTGAGTCGGCAGGTTAATGCCGCGTGTGTCGCCACGGCTGGCGCAGTCGCTCGGGGTACCATCGCCAATAATCGCTAGGAGTTGCATGGCCGTCGACATCGTGAGCATCATCGCCGGACTGGTGATTCTTATCGTTGCTGCCGACCGGCTGGTGTTGGCTGCCGTGCGCGTTGCGAAGGTTCTCAACATCTCCTCGGTGGTTATCGGCGCCGTCATTGTTGGCTTCGGTACATCGGTTCCCGAATTCGCTGTCTCAGCGGTCGCCGCCGGCGAGGGGAACATCGATCTTGCCATCAGCAATGTTGTCGGTTCGAACATTGCGAATCTCACGCTTGTCCTTGGCGTTGCAGGCGTGATCGTTGCACTCGCCTGTGCGCACTCGGTCATTCGTCGAGAGGGCCTCCTCATGCTGGGGTCTGTGTCTCTTTTTGCTCTCACAATCTTCGACGGGACCATCTCTCGGTGGGAAGGAGCAGGCCTCCTTGTCGCAATGGTTGTTGCCATCGTTCTCCTGATCAAATGGTCGAAGAACGGGATGAACGGGGAGTCCGATCTTCCTGGCGTCGATGCAGAAGACGTTCACATTGTGAGGGAAGCTCTGCTTGGGCTGGTCGCCCTCATCGCAACGGTCATCGCGTCGCAGATCCTGTTGGCGGGAGTCGAAGGCATCGGTGAAGAGATGGGCTTCAGCATCGTCCTCATGGGTCTGATCACCGGTGTTGGCACATCTCTCCCGGAGCTATCGGCCACCATTGCAAGCGCCAGGCGGGGACAGACTGATTTGATTCTTGGCAATGTGCTCGGCTCCAATACCTTCAATTCGCTCGGCGTTGCCGGACTCGCTGCCGTCATTGGACCTGGATCCACCGAAGCCATCGGAGGCGGGTTGATCTTGCTTATGGTCGGCGTCGCTGTGGTTGCAGGTGTGTTTGCCTACACCCGCCAACGGATCTCACGCATCGAAGGCGTTCTGCTGCTTGCGGCCTTCGTGGCGTACGTGCTCCTTTCGACGTGAAGCCTTCGAACGAAGCCATCGTCGCGGCGTTGAGACAACTGGTTTCGTATACCCAACTTGAAGATGGTCAGTCGCAGTCGTTTCGAACGAGAGCCTACGAGAAGGCAATCGACGCCATCAGCGGCACATCGGCCGATGTCGCCGACATGTCTCTTGGTGAACTCAAGGGCATCGACGGCGTCGGGGATAGCACCGCCCGCAAGATTCTTGAGTATGTGCAACACGGTTCGATCAGCAAGATCGATCGGCTGAAGGAGCGTTTTCCGCCCACCATGCTCGACCTCATGAAGATTCCCGGCCTCGGACCGAAGACGGTGCTTGCGCTGCAGGACCACCTGGGTGTCGTCGATGTCGAGGGCCTTCGGAACGCTATCGCTCAGGAGAAGCTTCGTGATCTTCCCGGTCTCGGTAAGAAATCCGAGGAGAAGATTGCCTCGTCGATTGATCTGCTCGGCATCCACTCGAACGACACACGCACTCCCATATTCGAGGCGATGCGGATTGCCAGACGCGTGATCGCAGACCTTGAAAGGACTGATGCGGTTCGAGACATTGCATATGCAGGAAGTCTCAGGCGGCTTTCGGAAACGATTGGCGACATCGACATTCTTGTTACGTCTGAAGACCCTTCGACGGTGATATCCGCGTTCACATCGCTTGCAGGCGTGACCGTGGTGCAAGGATCCGGGACAACCAAGGCGAGCGTGGTCATCGACGACGTCATCCAGGTCGATCTGCGGGTCGTTGAGACGCAAGCCTTCGGAGCGGCCTTGCTCTACTTCACGGGCTCGAAGGGTCACAACATCGAACTCCGGCAACGGGCGATTGATCGGGGGCTGACCCTGAACGAGTATTCGCTCTCGGACGTCGAATCAGGCGACGTCATCGCAGCGACGACCGAGGAGTCAATATACGAAGCCCTCGGACTTCCGTGGATTACGCCTGAGCTCCGGGAGGGCACAGGGGAGGTCGGTGCAGCCGAAGCAGGCTATTTGCCGCAAACCGTTGGTGAGCATGCGCTTCGCGGTGATCTCCATGTACATACCGACTGGTCAGGCGACGGCCGGTCTTCCATGCGAGACATGCTCGATACCGCCGTGGGCCTCGGTCTCGAGTATGTGGCATTAACGGACCATGCTGAGGACCTCGCCATCAATGGACTGAGCAGGGAACGTGTCCTGGAAGAGGCGATCGTCATCGCAGACATCAGGGGTGAGTACCCAGACCTCGAGATTCTGCACGGAGCCGAGCTGAATATCGGGCCAGACGGCGGTATCGACTACGACGACGAGTTCCTCGAAGTGTTCGACTTCACGGTTGCCTCCGTCCATTCGCACTTTGAACTCGACGAGGCACGGCAAACGGCCAGGCTCATCGCAGCCATCAATCATCCAGCAGTCAATGTGATCGGACACCCTTCGGGTCGAAAGATCGGTCGACGCCCCGGCATCCGGTTCGATATCGAGGAGGTCGGGCGGGCAGCGGCCCATGCTGGAGCAGCGCTCGAGATCAACAGCCACCTACAGAGACTTGATCTGTCCGCTTCGCATCTCCGCTCCGCCATCGGTATCGAGGGCCTGCTGTTCGCTGTATCTACAGATGCCCATCACGTCAGTGAGCTCTCTCAAAGACGCTGGGGAGTTGCTCAAGCGCGAAAGGGTGGCGTAGCTCCGTCACGGATCGTGAACTCATTACCAATCGGTGAATTCAGGGCCTGGATCGCCCGAAAGAGCGACGCTTCTCCTCTTTGATTGGTTCAATGGTCTCATGAGCGACAGGACACCATCCAATCACGCGATGCGCCAGAGATCCGGGTACGCCGGTATGGCTGCGGTCGCCGTCACGTTGGGCATCACGGAGTTGTTCGCTGGCCTCTTCGCCAGAGTTCCATCAGCCACCGCTTCGATAGGTGCGATCGTGATCGACTTGTCACCAAGTTGGCTCGAGTCATTTGCCATTTCAGTGTTCGGGACGCTCGACAAGTTGGTTCTCGCGATTGGAATCTTTGCCGTTGCGATTCTGATCGGCGGATTCCTTGGGCGACGGTCCGTGACCAACCCCGCCCCGATTCTCGGTGGATTCGTGGGATTCGGCGTCCTAGGCGTGCTTGCTCAGCTTCAGGAGCCAGGGGCCGAGGCGGGTCCGGTGATTGCAGCCATGTTCGTGGCTGCCGGTCTCGGGATTTCAGCCTTCTACGGATTCCGAAAGATCTTCGACCCCGGAGAGACAAGCTTCACGGACAATGACGTGAACAACATCGGACGGAGACGGCTTCTTCTCGGAGTTGCCTCGGCCGTGACCGTGACAGCGGTGTCCGTCGGTGTCGGCCGAGCCATGCTCAGATCTCGCTCCGAGGCGCAGCGATCGTCGCAAATCCTTCCGACCCCTGTTGAAGCCATGGCCGACCCAACGGCGGCACACGACTTTGACCTTGGAGGTGTTTCGCCCGTCGTGGTCAGCAACGACACCTTCTACAGAATCGACACGGCGTTGGTCGTGCCGGCGATTGATCCCGATATGTGGTCGCTTCGAATTCACGGCATGGTCGACGACGAAGTCAATCTTTCGTACAACGACCTCAGGGGCCTCGACCAGATCGAGCGGTATGCGACGCTTTCGTGCGTATCAAACGAGGTCGGAGGGCGCCTCGTAGGGAACGCCTTATGGACAGGCGTTCTCCTCAAAGATGTCCTCGACATGGCGGGGGTGAGGTCGGGTGCAGAGCAAGTCGTCGGTCGGTCCGTTGACGGCTGGACGGCAGGGTTCCCCGTGGAATTCGCCCTCGACGACAGGGAAGCCATGATCGCGATCGGTATGAACAGGGAGATTCTCCCCACGAGCCACGGCTTCCCAGCCAGGCTCGTCGTCCCTGGCTTGTACGGCTACGTGTCGGCAACCAAGTGGCTCACCGAGATCGAGTTGACCACTTGGGATGCGTTCGATGGCTATTGGATTCCACGTGGCTGGTCCAAGGAAGGGCCGATCAAGACGCAATCACGGATTGAGCGTCCGAAACACAATTCGCGGATCGATGCCGGTCCGTTCACTCTCGGCGGAGTGGCATGGGCCCCGACGCTTGGTATCACGGCTGTCGAGGTGCAGGTCGATGACGGTCCATGGGTGCTTGCGGAGCTTGCCGAATCCCTGAGCGACAACTCGTGGAGACTTTGGAAGCTCGATATCGACGTCGCACCAGGCCAACACACCGCCAGAGTTAGAGCGACCGATGGCACCGGATACACCCAGACATCGGAACGATCCAATCCGCGTCCAGATGGAGCCACCGGATGGCACATCGTCGACTTCTCGACAAACTAGTTGGGTAGCTTCGGACGTCGCCGGTCGCCGCCGCTCTCGCTGTTGAAGTGACCCATCACCCTCGAAGGTGACGACGCCTTCCTTGCGCTTCGACCTCTGACAGGATCCGGAGTCAGAGCAGTTCGCGGAAATCGTCAGCCAGGGCGATCGCCCATACTTGATAGGACTTCGAGGAGCCGAACGCGGGCTGGCTCAAAGGACCCGAGGATCATCGGGCCAAGGTCTTCCCAGGCTTCCTCGGGATCCGTTCTGAACAAGTAGGTGAAAAGAGTCCCACCTTCCGTCCGAGTCAGCACCAGGGTGACCTGCAACCCAGCGTCCACACCCTCCAGTTTGTCCTGGGTTGTGAACGTCGAATATGGGTGCCAATCAAGGACCTCTTGGAGCGTTGACGACCCTCCATGGGCACAGTGATTGACGGTGCCTACGCCCCTACGACCATCGAAGTTCTCCTTGACTTCGGTCAGTCCGAGCTGCCATTCAATGCGCTTGCTGGGAACCGTGACCCACTCCCACATCTCCTGTGGCGTCACAGGGACCTCACCCGAGTACACGCCATGAGCCGTCTCAGGAGTCACGACACCGAGAACGGAACGCTGTTCGGCTTTCCAGCGTTCCTCGAGGTTGTCGATGTAGACCGTGATCTCACCGACGTCGAGCGCCTCTGTGTGCTCGACAAGACGTAGGGCAGCCGGATCTCCTCCGACGGCATCCAAAGCAGCTGCCGTCACGGACAGATACGCGTCGCCACCGACGACATCGGTTGCAGTTCCCTTCAGGAGTCTGTGTACCAGGACAACATCTGAACCCGTCAACTCTTCCGACCGGCCGATGGTGCGGATGACATACTCGCCGGAATGAACCAAGAACTTCAGATCGAGCGAGGGGATGAGGACACAGGCATTGCAGTCGCACGTGGTTGAGTGCACGACATCACGCAGTCTCCGACGGAACGCGAAGTACGCGGCGTCAACCGTGTCGAAGAGTCGGGACGCGTCAAGATCAGCTTCGGCCATGTATGCGAACACTGCATCGCCCTCGAGTTTCGAGATCGTGAAGGGTGGTTCGACTTCGGCGATGATTGTCTCAAGGAGATCGGCGAGAACGTCCTGCGCGTGTTCTAGTTCGGTACCCGCCAGATAGGCGGTGTACCCCGATATGTCTGCCAGGAGCAAACACCCGCTTTGAGCAGAAGGCAGCACTGAGGTCACCGCAAGACCCTACCCAATTCAATCGTCCAACCCACATGATTTCGCCGATGGACGATGCGCTGCGTTGTTGGATGCTGCAGGAGGGGGTCTCGCTTCCGGCGATTCTCCGACCTGTTCCCCTTCCATGGCGGGCGATTCCACCTGTCGTAGCACCGGCGGAAGGGTCGTATGCTTGACCCATGTCTGAAAACTCCACATCCGATGCGAGAGCAACCGTCACACCTGAGGTCGTCGAGGGTCAACCCGACATTGAGAATGGTCGTCAGATGCCGAGCGTCACCGAACCGTCGAAGCTCATACGGATCGCCTCAATGACCCGTGCCATGCTCGATGAGGTGAGGGAAGCCCCTCTCGATGAGGCTGGGCGGGAACGCTTGCTATCTATCTATGACCGATCACTTGAGGAGCTGAAGGACGTTCTGTCTGAGGACCTCAGGGATGAACTTGACGCCGTGTTTGTCCCGATGAGCGATTCCTCTCCGTCCGAGGCAGAGTTGCGCATCGCACAGGCGCAGCTTGTCGGTTGGCTCGAGGGACTGTTCCACGGCATTCAGGCCTCCCTGATCAGCCAGCAAATGGCCGCTGCTGCCCAGCTCGATCGCATGCGTCAACCCGCTGCGCTCGAGACGAAACCGGACGCCGAGCCGGGAAGAGGCTTGTACCTCTGATATGTCGCTGTTCACGCTGCATCACCCGCCACCCCTCGAGGAACCGGTGCTTCTGCTCGGCCTCGCCGGGTGGGGAGACGCCGCGGCAGCGGCGAGCGACGCGGTGGATTGGCTCACAGAGGATGCGACACCTGTCGCTGTCTTTGATCCGGACTCGATCTATGACTATCGCTCCAATCGGCCAATCCTGAGGTCCTCGGCTGGCTCAGCTCTGTCGATTACGTGGCCTCGTATGGATTTGGTTCATATTCGTCCCGGCGGGAGGGATGTTCTTGTTTTGGTCGGGAACGAACCTGACTACCAGTGGCGTGGCATCTCAGAGGCACTTGTCGAGCTATCGGACCATTTCGGCGTCGTCCATGCAGTCACCGTCGGCTCTGTTCCGACACCGGTTCGTCATGCCATGCCGACTGCCGTGTTCGGAACAGCATCAGATTCGAGGCTCTTGCTTCCAGGCGACGAGATGCTGATGGACGAGATCGTGGTCCCTGCATCGGCCGGAACCGTCTTCCGGGCCGCCATTGAAGACGCTGGCATTTCTTCCATCGGGTATTGGGCGCAGGTCCCCCAATACGTCGGGCGTCCCTATCAGCCAGCGATGCATGCGCTCCTGGTCAAAATTGCGCTGCAACTTGGCGTAGAGATCGATGTCACGGAAGTCGAAGTTGAGGCGTATGCACAGATCTCCAGACTTGACGACATCCTCGCGAAACGGTCCGATGCGAGGGACTTCGTTGAAGGACTCGAGCTGAGCGTCGGAACGACCTCGAAGATCCCGACCGACCTGCCGACGGCAGACGAGATAGCAGACGAGATCGCGACGTTTCTTCAGACTTCCGGTGACGAGGACGACAGCTAGTTAGGCGCCAAGTATCCCGACGAACAGGGTGAGGACGCACAAAGCTGCTGTGACGCCGATCATTGCCCACACCGACCACGTAAGCCCCTTGATTGCGGCTATCTGATCGCGTATCGCTGCGGTGAGATCGTCGGATGAGCCGGCCGCGGCACGGGCTGGTCGAGGAGCGGCGGCTGCCGCCGCGACGACAGGAGCCGTACCGGCCGGTCTGGCAGCCGGACGATCAGCGCTCGGTGCATTCTGCGAAGCGGAGTCAGGAACCACAAAGGCATCGATGTCGGCTTGAACCGTGGCTTCGGAGGCGGCCTGTACTTCTACGATCGGCGTGAAAGTTACTTCCTCGCCATCGGTCGGGTGGCCGAGAATCAACGTGGTCGGGCCGTCGAGAGGGGTCACGTACACGCGCTCACCATCGAGGAATGTGCCGTTTCTCGACCCTGCATCCTCGACCTTCCAGTGTGCGCCGTCGAACGCTACGACAGCGTGGCGGCGAGAGATTCCTGGCCGCACAATGCGAATCTGAGAGGACTCACCGGCGCCAATCAATGCGCTGGAATCCTCTTCGACAACGACGTCGTTGCCCTGATAGCTGACTCTGAGTGCCACGATGCCCCCGAAAGAAAAAGGATGCTGTTTCTGAATAACAGAGTAGCGATGCTGGGTTGGCTTCTTCCCGTCTTGTTCCTTGATATCGCCAAGGAACGATTGAGTATCTAGCCTTAGGTCGCGGTCGACGAGGAGGTTGTGCCAGTGAAGGTCTCAGAAGTCATGACAGGCGACGTCACAACAATCGGTGCCGACGCACCGCTCAAGGAAGCAGCGATGCTCATGGTCAACGCAGGGATCAGCGGACTACCGGTGGTTGACGATCAACGTCGAGTCATAGGAATCATCACAGAGGCCGACTTTGTCTCGGCTGAAGCTGCACGGGCATGGGGCAGGCAGCGCAAGCGACTGCTAGCGAACGTCTTCGGCGAGGTCCAGACTCCCACTGCTTCAACCGTGGGCGACGCGATGACAACGAAACCGCACACAATCGACCGCGACAGTTCGGTCACCGAGGCCGCTCGACGGATGACAGACCTGAAGGTGAAGCGTCTTCCCGTGGTGACCCCTGATGGAACGCTCGACGGCATCGTATCCAGGGCTGATGTGATGGGCGCGTTCGCACGGTCGGATGAGGAATTGCGAACTGAGATCGAAGAGGATGTGATCGAGCGAGTGATGCGCCTTGAGGCCGGTTTGGTGGCCGTTTCGATCGATGACGGCGTGGTCGAGATATCTGGATCCCTTGAGACCCGGTCTGAGACGAGGCTCGTTGAGGAGCTCATCATCCGAGTCGAAGGTGTTGTGTCGGTAACGTCACATCTCACGTACGCCTTCGACGATCTCAAGTAGCCCATTGGTTGCGTCGGGATCGCTGAGGTTCGCCGGAAATGGTCGTTCGAAACCGCGCATGAGACGCCGATGCGGCCCGTTGCAGAAAAATATGGGAATCCGGGATTATCCCTAGCTCCGTATGTGTTATACGGACTCGCGGAGAGAAAGGGCAGGAACTTGCTGACTTTGAGTGATGTCATGTGGGAACCGGACATTGATTGGCGCAAGGACGCATCGTGCACCGGAGTCGAAAGCGACATCTTCTTTCCCGCCGCAGAGGATGAATCCGCCTCAAAACAGGCCAAAGAGATTTGTGCCGCATGCCCCGTCAGAGAAGCTTGTCTGCAGTACTCACTCAGCACCAACCAGGCGGCAGGTGTCTGGGGCGGTCTTGACGAAGGCGAGCGTCGGCGTCTGCGTCGACGTCTGAGAGATCGTGAACGTCGCAAGGCCTCCTAGCGACTCGATCGGCAATCACCGACACACCACAGACCAGAAGGGACCGGCTCCAGCTCGGTTCCTTCTTTCCGTTTCGAGGCTCTCCAGATCGCGCGAAGCAATTCCCGCCCACTAGTACGGTTCAGCAGCGAAAGGTGGTCATGAAGTCCTGGTTGATCTATGTGGTGGTGTTCGTCGCCGCTGGTGCCGTGCTCGTCCTTGAGACGATCGCGGGTCGCATCATGGCCCCGTATGTGGGCGTGACGCTCCAGTCGTTCACGGCAATCATCGGAACGGTCCTTGCGGCCATTGCACTCGGCGCTTGGGTTGGCGGATCGCTCGCCGACAAACGTGACGCCCGAGCCGCGTTGGGGCCGGTCCTCGCGATAGGCGGTGCGCTCGCTGTCGCCTCGCCGTCGTTTGTGTACATGGTCGGCCCACAACTGGTCGGTTCGTCAGCTCTCCAGACCGTCGTTCTCGCTGCTGTCGGGTTCTTCGCACCGGCTGCCGTTCTCTCGATGGTCACGCCTCTTGCTGCGAAGGTGCAACTCACCGATCTCGAAGACGCAGGGTCGGTGGTCGGTTCATTGTCGGCGGTCGGCACAGCTGGCGCCCTCTTCGGTGTGTTCGTGACTGGGTTCGTCCTCATTGCAGCATTGCCTTCGCGTCCTATCACATGGGCGGTTGGTGTGGTGCTGCTCGTCCTCGCCATCAATGTCTCGGTGCCGGGTTCGCGGCGCTGGGTGCTCGCAGCAGGGGTGGCGCTTGGGGCATCGCTTATCGGGTCTGCCGCCGTCGCCAGCTCCTGTGAAACCGAGTCGGCGTACTACTGCGTCCAAGTGGTTGTGGACTCGGAAAGACCGACGGGTCGAACACTCCTGCTCGACACGTCCAACCACTCGTACATTGATGTCGAGGACGCAACGTACCTCGGCTTCCGATATGCCAGGCTCATGGCCTCGATTGTGGACTCCTCAGTTGCCGGAACGGATGAACCGATCGAAACGCTCTACGTCGGCGGCGGCGGGTTCACCCTCCCTCGCTATTTTCACGCCGTCCACGGAGCCACCGCAACCGTTCTTGAACTTGATCCGACCTTGGTGACCGTGGCTGAGGAGCGACTCGGTCTCGTCCAAGGTGATTGGCTCCGTATCGAGATCGGCGACGCACGGCTGACCCTCCGTGGCGAGAACGATGGCACGTATGACGTTGTGGTCGGCGATGCCTTCTCGAGTCTGTCCGTTCCATGGCACTTGACCACGCAAGAATTCCTTGAGGAAGTCCAGAGGAAGATGAACAGCGACGGCATGTACATCATGAATGTGATCGACCGCACCGAGGCTCGATTTGTGCACGCCGAACTGCAGACGCTGTCGAGGGTGTTCCCTTTCATCGCCGTCGCCGCTCCACCGAACTATCTGGAGCTCACAAACGC
>Ga0070726_10002321_pt1 | contig 17270 bp, 12 predicted proteins | sample tdAd471_FD_67275 | JGI IMG/M metagenome (GOLD analysis project Ga0070726, IMG submission 67275) | Marine sediment microbial communities from the Atlantic coast under amendment with organic carbon and nitrate - tdAd47.1 | ecosystem: Environmental > Aquatic > Marine > Coastal > Sediment | place... | reverse complement strand
GTCACCATGCGCTGCACGTTGGAACCGGGCGACGAAGTCATCATCCTGGCGCCGCCCTATATAATGTTCGAAGGGGTGATCCGGGCGTGCGGGGCGGAACCCGTAACGGTGCCCTTGGACGCGTCCAAGGGGTTCGCCGTCGACGTGGAAGCGTTGGCGAAAGCGATTACGCCAAGGACGAAGGCGGTCCTTCTCAACTCCCCCCACAATCCCACCGGGGCGGTTGCGAGCCCGGAAAGCGTCGAGGCGGTCCTGAACACCTGCCGCGAAAACGATTTGTGGCTCTATTCCGACGAGGTCTATGCCGATCTGTGTTACGAGCGGCCCTTCACCTCGCCCTACACGATGGAAGGGGGGCCGGAACGGACCGTCCTGATCCGCAGCATGTCCAAGTCGCATGCGATGAGCGGCTGGCGCGTCGGCTGGATCGTCGGGCCGGAACAGCTATGTGTCCATGTGCGCAACCTGTTGAACAGCATGCAATACGGCGGGTCCGCCTTTATCCAGTATGCGGCCGCCCATGCGCTGAACAATGAGGAAGTCGCCGAAACCGAAATGCGCGAAGCCTATCGGCGCCGCCGCGACATTTTCATGCAGCACCTTTCCGGCGTTGAAGGCATTTCGATCCTGCGGCCGGAAGCCGGCATATTCTGTTTGATGGACCTGTCCGCGCTGGGCGTCACCGGCAAGAAATTTTCCGAAGATCTGCTCGACGCCCAGCAGGTTTCGGTTCTGGCCGGCGGCGCTTTCGATCCCAGCCTGAACAACCATGTCCGCATCGCGCTCTGCCAGCCGGAAGACGTCCTGGGTGAAGGGGCGGAGAAGATCGCGGCTTTCGTCCGCAGTTTCTAGTCCGCTGCGGCGGACGGGGCCGGAACCTGTGCGTCTTCGCGTTGCGGCCTCGGTAATTCCTCCGCGGTGAGGGTCTCCTTGACCATCAGCTTTTCCGCCGTCTCGTCGAGCATCGGCCGGTTCTTCGTCAGAATGGCCGTGGCCCGGTCGAAAGCCTGGTTCAGCAGCCGCCGGACGGCATCGTCGATCTGTGCCGCGGTCTGTTCGCTATAGTTGCGGGTTTGCGGTTGGGATACCGTCATGCCGCCCAGAAAGAGGGGGCGTTCCGCGTCGTAGGTGGCCAACCCCAACCCGTCGTCCATGCCATAGCGCATGACCATGTTGCGCGCGATGTCCGAGGCCTTGTCGAGATCGTTCGACGCCCCTGTCGAAATCTTGCCGAAAACCAGGACCTCGGCCGCCCGGCCGCCCAGAAGGCAGGCCATTTTGTTTTCCAACTCGGACCGGGTCATCAGGTAGCGGTCTTCGGTGGGCCGCTGAATATTGTAGCCGAGCGACCCGATGCCGCGCGGAATGATGGAAACCTTGTGAACCGTGTCCGTGCCGGGAAGCGCCAGGGTCACAAGCGCATGGCCCGTCTCGTGATAGGCAACGATCTTTCTTTCCGCCGGACTCAAGACGCGGCTCTTTTTTTCCAGCCCGGCGATGATCCGTTCCAGCGCGCGCGTGAAGTCGTCCATCGACACCGCATCGGCGTTCCGGCGCGTCGCCATGATGGCCGCTTCGTTGACGAGGTTGGCGAGGTCGGCGCCGCTGAAGCCGGCGGTCAGGGCGGCAATGTCTTCGATGTTTATGTCCGGTCCCAGCTTGATTTTCCGAATATGGACCTTGAGGATCTGGGCGCGCCCGACCTTGTCGGGGCGGTCGACGAGAATCTGCCGGTCGAAACGCCCGGCGCGGAGCAGCGCGGGGTCCAGCACTTCCGGCCGGTTCGTCGCCGCCAGCAGCACGACACCCGTCGACGGATCGAAGCCGTCCAGTTCGGCCAGCAATTGGTTGAGCGTCTGTTCCTTTTCATCCGCCCCGCCGCCGATCGTATTGATGCCGCGGGCCCGGCCCAAGGCGTCCATTTCATCGACGAAGATGATGCAGGGCGCGCTTTTGCGCGCCTGATCGAAAAGGTCGCGGACGCGGGCCGCGCCGACGCCGACGAACATTTCGACGAATTCCGATCCGTTGATGGAAAAGAAAGGAACGCCCGCTTCCCCGGCGACGGCGCGGGCCAGCAATGTCTTGCCGGTGCCCGGCGGCCCGACCAGCAGCACGCCTTTCGGAATATGGGCGCCCAGCCGCCCATAACCGTCCGGGTCTCTCAGGAAGGTGACGACTTCCTGCAATTCCTGCTTGGCTTCGTCGACCCCGGCGACATCGTCGAAGGTGACCTGGATATCCTTTTCGACGGCGATCTTCGCCTTGCTCTTGCCGACGGCCATGAAGCCGCCGCCGAAGCCCTGTTTTTCGGCGACCTTCCTGATCAGGAAGTACCACAGGCCGAAGAACATCACGGCGGGCAAGATCCAGGAAAGCAGGTTGTTGATGAAATTGCTTTCAATGACGCCCGTGAATTCCACGTCGTATCTGGCGAGGTCTTCGGCGAAATCCGGTTCGACCCGCACGGTATAGATATATTTGCGCCCGTCGGGCATCGGCTGGCGAAGAGCGCCGCGGATGCTGTTGTCGGTGATCGCGATTTCCGCGATTTTGCCGTCTTTCAAGAGACTCTGGAATTCGCTGTAGGGGATCGTCTCGACCTGCTGGCGGGCCATCCACCACTGGAAAGCCAGGACGAACAGCATCGCCCCGACGAAATACCAGACGTTGATATGCGCTTTGTTGTCCATAAAGACCTTACCCGCCGATACTTTGTATGAGGCTACGTGGTTCCTGTTGACCAGCCGAAAGGGGCCGGCGCGCCGATAGGCACGTACCATTGGTAGGAAGAGTGGCTGCGATGTCACGGCTTCGCAATAGCGGATCAGGGGAGATATGGCGTGCCGTTGACGCGCCGGCCCGATCGGGGCGGCTCTTGCGGATGGATGGGAATAGGTGAAGGGTTAAAGGAACGGAGCGCCGGAACCTTGGCGGATTGGCCGCGCGCCAGTGCTGAAATGACGGACCGAATCCAGGTTTGGAAAATTTATGGATAGCGAAAAAGATCATCTTCCCTGCTACAGGCTGGCCTATGAAGATTTGGATTTTCTGCAGCGGGACGAATTGCGGGCGGTGCGCCTGGAACTGGAACTGATGAAGCCCGAATTGGGGCTGCAGGAGCACAATGTCCTCTCGACCGTCGTTGTCTTCGGAAGCTCGCGGGCGCCGGCAGCCGCCGAGACGGTTTCTTCACCCGCGCCACCGGGGACGCAAACGGGCGACGGGCATGCGCAGTACTATGAACAGGCGCGGCGCTTCGCCCGCATCGTCTCTGAAGCGGGGCAAAAGGATTTGAAACGCCATTACGTGGTCATGACGGGCGGCGGCCCGGGCATCATGGAAGCGGCGAACAGGGGGGCCCACGACACGGGCGCGATCAGCATCGGGCTGAATATTTCCCTGCCGCATGAACAGGCACCCAACCCCTACATTTCGCCACAACTGTGCTTCCAGTTTCACTATTTCGCGCTGCGCAAGATGCATTTCCTGCTGCGCGCCCGCGCGCTGGTGATCTTTCCGGGCGGTTTCGGAACCATGGACGAACTGTTCGAGACGCTGACCCTTATCCAGACGAAAAAGATCGAGCCCATCCCGGTATTGCTGTTCGGCGAGCGCTATTGGAGGAGCATCATCAATTTCGACCGCATGGTGGAAGAGGGCGTCATCTCGCCCGAGGATCTGGACATCTTCACCTTTGTCCAGACCCCGGAAGAGGCCTGGCGGCTGATTTCGGAATTCTATGCCGCGAAAGGCGCGTGACGGTCAGCGCGGGTTTCCCGGTTCCAAGGCCCGCTTCACGCGGCGCAGGATGACCTTCCGACGCTTGTCGTCGGCCGCCGCGTCCAACTGCTCCCGGAGGCGCAAGGTGAAATCGGCGAGTTCGTTGTGCCAATCCAATTCACGGACAACGTCGCTCGCCAGCCTGTGCGGCTTGCGGCGAAACTGGATCTTGCCGTCGCCGTCGACGAGGTCGACGACGTCGTCCAAATGCGGGATGACGACCCGATTCCCGGAAACCCCGGCTTTCTCCAAATCGTCCCGCAACGCGCTCAAGGACGACTCTTCGCCATGGGTCAGGAATATCGCCGATTTTACCGGCAGCCTGTCCTTCACCCATTCGACCAATTGTGGTCCATCCGCATGGCCTGAATAGACGTCGATTTGACGGATTTCGGCGCCAACCTTGATCGACTCGCCCATGATCTTCACCGCTTTCGCCCCTTGCGACAGCAAGGAGCCCAGCGTCCCGGGGGCTTGATAGCCAACAAGCATCACGGTGGCGTTCGCGCGCCACAGATTGTGCTTCAAGTGATGGCGGATCCGGCCGGCTTCGCACATGCCGCTTCCCGCCATGATGATGGCGCCGCCGGTGACGCGGGAGATGACTTTGCTTTCCTCGACGGATTCGGTGAAGCGAATGTTGTGGCGCTTGAACAGATTTTGGACCGCGTCGGTATCCTCCAATTCGTGGGCGTTTTTCAGAAAAACCTCGGTTGCCCGTATCGCCAACGGGCTGTCCAGGAAGACGGGGACATCCGGTATCCGTCCGGTGTCGAACAGGACCGTCAGGTCAAGCAGCAGTTCCTGCGTGCGTTCGACGGCGAAGGCCGGAATCAACAGATTGCCGCCCTTTTTCAGCGCGGTATTGACTTCCTCTTCCATGATCGTGCGACGTTGCTCGGCCGTCACATCCGGCCGGTTGCGCCCGCCATAAGTCGCTTCGCAGCAGATATAGTCCCAATTCTCCGGGGCGTCGGGGTTCGGGTGGAAAAGTTTATGCTCCGGTCCGATGTCCCCGGAGAACAGAATTCTCTTGATCTGTTTCTTCCGCTGGCCGGTGGAAATTTCCACTTCGATCGAGGCGGCGCCCAGGATGTGGCCGGCGTTCCAGAAGCGCGCGCGGACGCCGCGGCCCACCTCCCGCCAATTTTCGTAGTCGACGGTGGAGAAACATTGCAGCGCGGTGAACGCGTCGTCTTTCGTATAGATCGGCGTTACGAGCGGCCGCCCGCGATGCGCGTTCCGGCGGTTGAGCCGCTCGACCTCCATTTCCTGGATGTAACCGCTGTCCGGCAGCATGTAGCCAAGCAGGTCGAATGTCCCCTGCGTGGTGAAGATCGGGCCCTTGAACCCTTTCTTGACGAGTTTTGGGATCAAGCCCGAATGGTCGATATGCGCATGCGTCAACAGGACGAAATCGATCTCCTTCGGGTCGAAGGGGAATGTCCCGTAATTCAGTTCCTTCACGGTTTTGGTGCCCTGGAACATGCCGCAATCGACAAGAAACTGGCATTGGTCTGTTTTCAGCCAGTAGCAGGACCCGGTGACCGTGCCGGCGGCGCCGCAGAAAGTCATACGCATGAGAACACCCGCGAATTATTTTGTCCGGCGACGCGCAACCGCCTCATCGCCGGCGCTTTTTGCCAGTCTAGTACGGTATTCCCGCATGGTCCGGTGAACAAGGATGAGGCAAAACGCCACGTGCCGTGCGCAAGCGTCGTTTCGGAAGAAAACGATTCCCGGCGATAGCGAGGGGCTATCGATACCATCAGCAACGGGTATTGGTGTATCGGCGGGTGGCGCTCCATTATCGGGCCGATACCAACCGGGCATTCGCGCCGCTGGATTACTCCTTTGGAAAGGGGAGGCATCATGATGGGAGTACTCGATATGAATGCCGCTACGCGACCGCTTTTCCCGAAATTGACGCTGGCCTTGATCGTGACCGCCGTTCTCGCCGGCTTGGCGGCGGATATCACTTGGGAATTCTGGGCCCGCGTGATCACGCCGCTCTGGGTCGGCGGCCCGCTGCAGCCGGCCGCGCTTGTGCAATCGGTCTTCGGTTTTCAGAACCTGCTGTTGGCGGAGGTGATTCACGGCGTCGTCGGCGTTGTGTTCTATCCGCTTGGCTTCCTCTTCGTGGCGCGCCCCGTCGCGCGTATCGTGACGCCTTTCCTGCCGTGGTGGATCGTCGGACTGGGGTTTGGCGTCGGTCTCTGGGTTTTCGCGCTCTATGTCATGGCGCATGTCTTCGCGGGTCTGCCGCCCTTCCTGGGCTTCATAACGCTGACCTGGGCCTCGCTTATCGGCCATATGTTGTTCGGGCTGGTCACCGCCGCGGTGGTCACGTGGCGAGAAAGCAGGCTGGCGCGCTGAGATTCGGATGGACGCGGGCGCCCCGGGCCCTCTGTCCATCATTGCTATACTGCGATTATTTGTGGTGTTTTATTGGTTTGACGCACAAATATAGGAAAAGAGGCAGTTAAAAAGCCTTATTATGCAACATTAATTGTTGTTTTTTGTGGGGTTCCTGCCAATCTGCTTTCTGGAATTTCCCGGACTCTTCCAAGGGATGCGGATATGGCGACCCATTCGGCAAAGCACCTCATCATCGGCGGCGGCATCATCGGCTGCTCCATCGCATACCATCTCACGAAAAATGGCGAAAAGGACGTTGTCCTGCTGGAGAAAGCGTCCCTGACGGAAGGGGCGACCTGGCACGCCGCCGGCCTTGTCGGGCAGCTTCGGTCCTCCCGGAACACCACCCGGATGCTGAAGCGCTCGGTCGCCATGTACGACGCGCTGGAAGAAGAAACCGGTATGGCATTCGACTGGAAAAAGGTCGGCAGCCTTCGCCTCGCCTCGACGCGCGAACGCCTTCTGGAAGCCAAACGGCTGACGACGATGGCGCGAAGCTTCGATCTGGAAATGGAGATGATCACCGCCGAAGAGGCGAAGAATCTGTTTCCCTATATCGATGCAACCGGGTTGGAAGGGGCCGCTTTCATCCCGTCCGACGGGCATGTGGACCCGGCCAGCCTGTGCCAGGCGATCGCGGCCGGCGCGCGCAAACATGGCGCGCAGATCCGCCAGGGCGTGAAGGTCGACGATTTCGAGGTCGCCGACGGCCGCATCACCAGGGTGCTGACCTCGCAAGGCGACTACGAAGCGGAAACCGTGATTTTCGCCGCTGGGATGTGGAGCCGTGAACTGGGCGCCAAGCTGGGCATCCATGTGCCGGCCTGCGCGGTGGAGCACCAATATATCGTCACCGAACCGCTGCCCGACGTGGAACTCGTCAAGGGCCTGCCGACGCTGCGCGATCCCGAACGCCTCGTCTATTACAAGCCGGATGCGGGCGGGCGGATGGTGATCGGCGGGTACGAGGAAGGGACCGTGCCGTTCGGGGATGAGGGCATTCCGGGCGAATTCGTGCGCCAGCTGCTCCCCGACAATCTGGATCGGTTCGGGCCGCTGGCCGAATTGGCGACGCAGGTCACGCCGATCCTGGAAGAGGTCGGGATCCGGCAGGTCATCAACGGGCCGATTCCCTATTCGGCGGACGGCGATTTCGTGATGGGCTGGATGCCGGGTTTCGACAATTTGATGATGGCGACGGGTTTCCTGTACGGCATCGCCGCCGGCGGCGGGGCGGGCGAGATGATCGCCGAATGGATCACCGAAGGCCGGCCGAGCCTGGACCTCTGGCCGCTCGACTGCCGGCGTTTCGGGCCGCACCACGGCGCCAAGGCCTTCATGTATCCGCGCGCGGTGGAACACTACGCCCATCACTACAAGATGCGCTATCCCGGCCAGGAACACGAAACCGCGCGGCAATTGCGCCTGTCCCCGCTTTACGAAATCCTCAAGGCCAAGGGGGCCGTCTATGGCTCGAAGAACGGCTGGGAAAGGCCGCTCTGGTTTGCGCCGGAAGGGGTTGAGCCTGTGGATCAGCTCGATTTCCTGGAACCCGGCTGGCACAAATTCGCGGCCGAAGAACACAGGGCGATCCGCGAAGGCGTCGCCCTGATCGACCAGTCGAGTTTCGCGAAGTTCGAGATCATCGGCCCGGGCTCGCTGGATCTTCTGCAGCGGCTCGCGGCCTGCAATATGGACAGGCCGGACGGCACGGTCATCTACGCGCAGCTGTGCAACGAGGCCGGGGGCATCGAAGCGGACCTGACGATCACGCGGCTCGGCAAGGATCACTTCTACATCGTCACCGGATCCGGCTTCGGCACGCATGACGCCGATTGGATCCGCCGCCATATGCCGAAGGACGGCTCCGTCCATCTGATCGAAATGACCTCGGCCCGTGCGGTGATCAATATCTGCGGGCCGAAGGCACGGGATGTCCTGCAATCGGTCTGCGAGGACGATGTGTCGAACGATGCGTTTCCCTTCGGCACGGCGCGGGAAATCATCATCGGCGCCGCGCCGGTGCGCGCGGTGCGGATCGGCTTCGTCGGCGAGTTGGGTTGGGAACTGCATGTGCCGACCGAGTTCGGCGCCCATGTCTATGAAACCCTCTTCAGGGCAGGCGCCAAACACGGCATCAAGGATGTCGGCTACCGCGCCATCGACAGCCTGCGGCTGGAAAAAGGATACCTCTACTGGTCGGGCGATATCACGCCGGATTCGACGCCGATCGAAGCCGGCCTGGGTTTCCGGGTCCATCTGAAATCCGGTGGCGATTTCATCGGCAGGCCGGTTCTGGAAAAGCAAAAGGCCGATGGACCGAACCGCAAGCTGTGCACCTTCGTGAGCGACGCGAAACTGCCCCTTTATGGCGGCGAGACAATCCTCCTTGGCGGGAATACGGTTTCCCTGGCGTCCAGCGCGGGGTATGGCCACACGGTCGGCAAGACGATCGTTTTCGGGTATCTCGACAAATCCCTGTGGGACAAGGAAGGTTTCGAGATCGAGGTGTTCGGGGACAGGCACCCGATCGCCAAGGTCGAAGGCCCGCTTTATGATGCGGAGAACAGCAAGCTGAAAGCGTGAGAGACAAGCAAGGGGGCGATATGCAGGAGAATGTCGAGGCCGCCGTCGCGGCGTTGAGGAACGCACCGGGTTTCGAGGCGATCGAGGCGGCGGACTGTTCCGTGACCCGGCTGGGCGGCATGACGAACCTGGTTCACCTTGTCGAGACCGGGGCGGACCGGCTGATCGTCCGCATCCCGGGCGACGGGACGGCGGAATATATCGACCGCAAGGTGGAACTGACGAACGCCACTGCGGCATGGAAGGCGGGCGTCTCCGCCGAAGTCCTGTGGGCCGACCCGGCAACCGGCGTCATGATCACGCGCGCCATCGACGACATCGTGACGATGACGCCGGCGCTGTTCTCCGAACGGCGGGGCTCGCCCGAACGCGCGGGCAAGGCGTTGGCGAAACTTCACACGTCCGGCGAGGCGTTTGATTTCCGCTTCGAGCTTTTCTCGATGATCGACGACTATCTCAAGATTCTCTCCACCAAGGACGTCGCGCTGCCCGATGGCTACCACGATATCGTCAAGGCGGCCGATCCGGTGAAGGCCGCCCTGCTGGCCAATCCCGTATCGCTGGCGCCCTGCCACTGCGATCCGCTATGCGAGAATTTCCTGGATGACGGGAATGTCATGTGGATCGTGGATTGGGAATATTCCGGCATGAACGATCCGCTCTGGGATCTGGGCGATCTGTCGGTTGAAGCCGGCATGACGGAAGCGGAGGAAACGGAATTGCTGCGCGGCTATTTCGGGCGCGAACCGACGGCCGGGGAAAAAGGCCGGGTCGTGATCTACAAGGCGATGTGCGACCTGCTGTGGACACTGTGGGGCCTGATCCAGTTCGCCGACGGCAACCCGGTCGAGGATTTCTGGGCCTATGCCACCGGACGGTTCGAGCGCTGCAAGGCGTTGATGCAGGACCCGGCCTTCGCCGGCCATGTCGCGGCGGTCGAGGCGCGCTAGGACGAAACTAGCGTTTCAGGTGGGGCAGCATCGCGGCGTGAAGTTCCGGCGTGCCCGCCGCGATGACGTGACCTTCCGAGTTCATGTCCAGCCTGTTGCCGTCCCAGTCGGTCATGACGCCGCCCGCCGCCTCGATCAAGCCGATCAAGGGCAGGTAGTCGTAGGGCTGCAGGCCGAAATCGACGCAGATGTCGATCTGCCCGGCCGCGACCAGCGCATGCGGGTAACAGTCATAGGCCGCCCGGCGCGCGCCGCCGACCGTCCAGAGATGCTCGAAAAGCGCCGGGTGGCTGCGGCGGATGCCGTCCGGCTCGTTGATGTAAAGGGAGGCTTCGCCGAGCGCGGTCGTCTTCCGGGTTTGGATCGGCTTGCCGTTCAGGGTCGCGCCCCGGCCGGGTATGCCGACGAAGGTTTCATTCAGGGCCGGCATCCGGACCAGACCCAGTTTCGGGTCGCCGCCGTCGAGATATCCCATCAACATGCCGAACAGCGGGTACCCGGTAATGAAGGACCGCGTCCCGTCGATCGGGTCGACGATCCAGGTCTCCCCGTCGAGCGAGCCGGAAATGCCGTATTCCTCTCCCAGGATGCCATGGTCGGGAAATGTCTCGCCAAGCGCTTTGCGGATGAAGGCCTCGGTTTCCCGGTCGGCGATCGTCACCGGGCTTTCATCGGCCTTTGAATCGACCGCGAAAGTGGCGCGGAAATACGACATCGGTACGGCGCTGGCTTCCTCGGCGATACGGATGGCGGCATCCCGGATTTGATCGATAGGCGTCGGCATTAGGTCCCCTGGTCCACGACTTGAATTTCGGTATTCCATTCCTTGGCGGCGGCGCAAATGTCCTGCGGCGGTTTTCTGTCGCAGACGAGGACATCGACAAGGGAAGGATCGCCGACGGTGATCGGCGCTTCCCGCCCGAACTTGCTTGAATCGGCGGCGACGATGCGGGTCGTCGCCTGGCCCATGATAAGCCGCGAAAACTGCGCCTCTTCAAGGTCGAAAAGCATGAAGCCGTTGGCCGCGGTGATCCCGGCGGCGGACAGGATCGCATAGTCGGTGCTGAAATTCGCCGCGAAGGCCATGGCATCCGCGCCGAAGGCGCCGCCGTCATGGCTGCGCAACTCCCCGCCCGCCATGAAGACCCGGTTGTCGTTCCGGGTCGCCAGACGATAGGCGACATAGACGGAGTTCGTGACGACGAGAAGGCGTTTGTGGTCGCGCAGGGCGTCCGCGATATGGGCGGTCGTGCTGCCGATGTCGAGGAACAGCGACGTGCCGTCGGAAATCATCCCGGCCACGTGTTGGGCTATTCGCCGTTTGGCATCCGGGTTTTCCTTGTAGCGCTGGTGGAAATCGACCTCTTCCTCCAGGCTGATCAGGCGCACGCCGCCATGCGTCTTCTCGACCAACCCGTCCGTCACGAGCGTTTTTACGTTCCGCCGGACGGTTTCCTCGGTAACGTGCAGGGCCTGCGCGATCGCGTGGACGCGCATCGACCCGCCGGACCGGCGCAGCTGGTCCAGGATCTCGTTCTGGCGATGGTTGGAACGCGGTTCCATTCTTCTTCTTCGTCCCCCTTGTCGATTCTTGGGCGTGCTGTTTGGAGGCATCGTTTCGTGTTCATATCAGCATTGGTATTAGGGCATCAAATGCAGCAAAAAGCCACATAAAATAGTCGAATTACCAATTTTTACGTTGCATTTTGTGGGATTTTCCAAGAGATTTAAGGGTAGCGCGCAGGTCAGGTCACTCGCGGCTTGAGATAGACGCGTGAAACCGCAGCAGCTCGGAGGCTGAACATGAAACCAATGAAGACTGTTCTTGCAGGGGTACTGACGGCGTTTGTCTCGACCGGCGCTTTTGCGGCCGGGGTCGAATCGCAGGACCCGATCAAACTGACCACGCATGACTGGACCGGCCAGATCGTCACGACCACCATCATGGGCGAGGTGTTGAAGAAGGCCGGATATAACGTCGAATACGTTCAGGCCGACTACATCGCCCAGTTCGCCGGGTTGAAGACGGGCGATCTGCATGTCGCCATGGAGATCTGGGAAACCACCGGCCGCGACGCCATGGACGAAGCCTTTGCCACCGGCAAGGTCGTCAATATGGGCGAGACCGGCATGGAAGCCATCGAGGAGTGGTGGTATCCCGCCTATATGGAAGAGGTCTGCCCCGGCCTTCCGGACTGGAAGGCGCTGAACGATTGCGCGCAGGAATTCTCCACGCCGGAAACCGCCCCGCTCGGCCGTTATCTCGGCGGCCCCGTGACATGGGGCGGTTATGACGACGAACGCGTCGAAGCGCTCGGCATGGATTTCGAAGTGGTCCATGCGGGGACCGATGCGGCGCTCTTCGCCGAATTGGAATCCGCCTATCAGCGCAAGGCGCCGATCGTCCTGTGGCTGTATTCGCCGCATTGGGCGCCGGCCAAATACAAGGGCAGCTTCGTGAAATTCCCGGCCTATACGCCGGAATGCTATAGCGATCCTTCCTGGGGCAGCAACAAGGATGCCGCCTATGACTGCGGCAAGCCGACCGGCCCGATCTGGAAAGTCTCCTGGGAAGGTGTCGAGAAGAAATGGCCGGGCGCCGCCAAAGCCATCAAGGCCTTCAAGGTGGACAATGCCGCCATGGGCGACATGGTCGGCAAGGTCGATCTTGACGGTGCGAAAATCGAAGATGTCGTTGCGGAATGGCTGAAAGCCAACGAAGCCGCGTGGTCCACCTGGATCAAGTAAGGCCGCCGGTCATCTTCGATTAGGGGCTTTTGACCCCTGCGGGACCCCACGGAGGCGCCGATTCAGGCGCCTCCGCCTGCCTCGGGCGGTTATACTCGACCGCTGAAGCACCCAATGACGACATACGAGACCGCGATGGAACGTCCCGTTAAACTTGATTGCCGCGGAGTCTGGAAGATCTACGGTCCCGATCCGGGGGGATTTCTCAAACGCCACAACGGCGCCCCGTCGTCCCGGGACCTGGCCGCCGCGCATATGACCGGCGCTGTCCGGGACGCGAATGTCGAAATCCGCGAAGGCGAGATTTTCGTCATCATGGGACTTTCCGGCTCCGGCAAATCCACATTGGTCCGGTGCCTGTCGCGCCTCATCGAGCCGACTGCCGGCGAAATCAATTTCGAAGGCCGCAACCTTCTTTCCATGAGCGACGCGGAACTGATCGAGGTTCGCCGCAAGAAAATGGGGATGGTGTTCCAGCACTTCGCCCTGCTGCCCCATCTGACCGTTCTGCAGAACGCCGCCTTCCCGCTGGATGTGCAGGGCGTCGACAAGAAGACGCGCGAAGACCGCGCACGCCGGATGATCGAAATCGTCGGCCTGCAAGGGCGCGAAGACCATTTTCCGCGACAGCTTTCCGGCGGCCAGCAACAGCGCGTCGGTATCGCGCGCTCCCTCGTCGCCGATCCGGATCTGTGGTTCCTGGACGAACCTTTTTCCGCCTTGGATCCGCTTATCCGGCGCGAAATGCAGGACGAGTTCATGCGTCTGCAGGCGATGCTGCATAAGACCATCGTCTTCATCACCCATGATTTCGACGAAGCGATCCGCCTCGCCGACCGCATCGCCGTCATGAAGGACGGCGTCATCGAACAGATCGCGACGCCGGAGGAATTGGTTCTTCATCCGGCCACGTCCTATGTGGAGGATTTCACCCAGCATATTCCCCGGGCGAAGGTGGTGAAGCTCCGGTCGGTCATGTCGAAAGGCGTGCCGGAAGGCGAGTATGCGGGCGAACTGCCGGGCACCTTGACCGTCGCCGACGCGGTGGACCGGGTCGAAGCCGCCCCTCACCCCTTCAAGGTGTTGGACGAAACCGGCCAGGCGGTCGGTACGATCGACGGCCGCACCGTCGTCGACGTCATGATCGGCCGAATCGCGCAATGAAGGGGGCCGTCGCACGTCTGGCGCGCGGACCGAGCCTTTTCTGGTTCGGGTTGCTCGCCGTGACCTGGGCGCTGTCGATCTGGTCATTCGATTTGTACAAGGCGCTCGACGCGCGCTGGATCATCCGGTTCCCCAAGCAATTCGAACTGCCGTTGGACAAATGGATATCGAACGCCATGTCCTGGCTGGTGGAAGACGCCAGTTTCGGCCTCTTCACCTTCCGGGACCTGACCCGTTTCATCTCGGCGCTTATTGAAGCACCCTATGACATCGTCCGCTCGCTGCTGATCGAAGGTTTCGCCGTCGGCCAGGGGCAGCAGGCGGTCGAAGTGGCGCCGTCGCTGAGTTGGATCGCCGTGATCGGGATCATCCTTGCGCTTGCCTATCATGCGCGCCGCCGGAATCTCGTCCTCGTCGCCGGGCTTTGTTTCCTCTACCTCGCCATGTTCGGACAGTGGCACAGCGCGATGATCACGCTGGCCTCGGTGCTGATCGCCGTGCCGATCGGCGTGGCCGGCGGTTTGGCGCTCGGCATTCTCGCCTATCGCGTGCCTTTGGCCGAGCGCATGATGCGCCCCGTCCTTGACCTGATGCAGACGGTGCCGGTCTTCGCCTATCTGGTTCCCATCCTTTTCCTGTTCGGTTTCGGGCCGGTCTCCGCACTGGTGGCGACGGTGATCTACGCCATGCCGCCGATGGTGCGCGTATCGACCGTGGCGCTGCAGAGCGTGCCGCTGGAAGTCATTGAAGCGGGCCGCATGGTGGGCTGCACGCAGCGGCAGTTGATGTGGAAGGTCCTGATCCCGACGGCGAAGCCGTCGCTGATGGTGGGCGTCAACCAGGTCATCATGCTGACGCTGAACATGGTGATCATCGCCTCGATGATCGGGGCCGGCGGTCTCGGCTACGATGTGCTGACCGCGCTGCGGCGGCTGGATATCGGCGGCGGCGTGGAAGCGGGCCTCGCCATCGTCGTCATGGCGATCGCGCTCGACCGGTTGAGCCAGGCCTTCGCGGTCCGCCGGTTCGACGCGCCGCCAAGCCCGTCGCTTCCATTTCATAAACGCCGCCCCCTGTTGACCGGCGTTCTTGCGCTGACGGTTGTGACGACGGCGACCGGACTGTTCGTCCCGGCCGTTCATCTCTATCCGGAAGAACTCACCATCACGACCGGGTCGATCTGGACCGCGGCGATCGAGTGGATCAACGTGAATTTCTTCGACACGTTGGAGTTCATCAAGACGCAGCTTCTCACCTTCCTCTTGGTCCCGATCAAGAAGTTCTTCGGCGGCATACCTTGGATCTGGGGCATCATCGTCATGGGCCTCGCCGCAGGGCGCGTCGGCGGCTGGAAGCTGGGTCTGCTGGCCGCGGCCCTGACGCTCTTCGTCGCGGCGTCCGGCCTGTGGGGCAAGGCGATGACGACGGTCTATCTCTGCGCGACATCGGTCCTCATCGCGAGCGCGATCGGTATTCCGCTCGGCATTTGGGCGGGGCAGAGCGCGCGGGCCAATTCGGTTATCGGCGCCTTCATCGATACGCTTCAGACGCTGCCCAGTTTCGTCTACCTGATCCCGGTGGTCATGCTGTTCCGCGTCGGCGACTTCTCCGCCATGATCGCGGTCGTCCTCTATGCGCTGGCGCCCGCGGTCCGGTACGCCGCCCACGGCATTCGGACCATCGACGCGGAACTGATCGAGGCGGGCAAGGTCTTCGGCTGCACAGACCGGCAAATATTGTGGCGAATCAAACTGCCGCTGGCGGCGCCCTCCCTGCTGCTCGGCCTCAACCAAACCATCATGCTGGCGATCTCCATGCTGGTGATCACCGCGCTGGTCGGCACGCGCGACCTGGGTCAGGAAGTGTATATCGCGCTGACAAAGGCCAATACGGGCCAAGGCATCGTGGCGGGGCTCGCCGTCGCCTTCATCGCGATCATCGCCGACCGGATCGTCACCGCCCTCGCCAGGTCTTCACAGGAAAGGCTGGGATTGAAATGACCGCGATCGACGAAGCGATTTCGAAAGCCTGTTCCCTACCATGCTGGGCGGACCCGAAACAGGCGGCACCGCTGGGTGGCGGAATCACGAATATCAACATCACCCTGACCGATCGGGGAAAGAAATACGTCGTCCGCCTGGGACAGGACATTCCGCAACACAGCGTGCTGCGGTTCAATGAGTTGGCGATCAGCCGCGCTGCCGAGGCGGCGGGCATCTCTCCCGCAATTCACTATTCCGAACCCGGTGCCCTGGTTCTGGAATTCGTGGAATCCCGGGCGATGGTGGAGGAGGATCTGCATGACGAAGCGACCCTCGTGAAGGTCGCCGGGCTGATCCGCGACGTCCATACCAAGGTCACTGACCTGGTCCGCGGCCCCATCGTCACCTTCTGGGTTTTCCATGTCATCCGCGACTATGCGGCCTTCCTGACCGAAAAAGGGTCGCCCCATACCCCGAAGCTCCAGCAATTGATCGACGATGCGGCGGCGCTGGAGCGGGCGGTGGGTAAAGTGAACCTCGTCCTGGGCCATAACGACCTGCTGCCGGCGAATATCCTTCAGGCGGAAGACCGGTTATGGCTGGTCGACTGGGAATATGGCGGTTTCAACGCGCCGCTCTTCGATCTGGGCGGGGTCGCCACGAATTGCAGTCTGCCGCCGGAGGCGGAGCGCCTGCTGCTGCGGACCTATTTCGGCGCCGACCCTGACGAGGCGCTGATGCAGAGCTATACCGCGATGAAATGCGGGTCGCTGCTGCGTGAGACCATGTGGAGCATGGTTTCCGAGATCACGTCCGAAATCGATTTCGACTACGGCGCCTACACCGCCGAAAACCTTTCCCGCTACCAACGGGCAATAACAAACTTCCTTCCCCAAAGAGGCCCCAAATGAGCGATTTTCCGAAATCTGCACAAGCGATCATCGTCGGCGGCGGCATTGTCGGCTGCTCGACCGCCTACCACCTGGCGAAGCTTGGCTGGGACGTGGTCCTGCTGGAGCGCAAGAAGCTGACCTCCGGGACGACCTTCCATGCGGCGGGTCTTGTCGGGCAGCTGCGGTCCAGCGCGAACATCACGCAGCTGCTCGGATATTCGGTGGACCTCTACAACACACTCGAGGAGGAAACGGGACAGGCGACCGGCTGGAAGATGAATGGCGGCCTGCGCCTCGCCTGCAATCAGGAGCGCTGGACGGAGGTGAAACGCCAGGCGACGACCGCGCATTCCTTCGGTCTCGACATGCAGCTTCTGACCCCGCAGGAGGCGTTCGACCTCTGGCCGCTGATGAATATCGACGATCTGGTCGGGGCCGCCTTCCTGCCGACGGACGGTCAGGCCAATCCGTCCGACATCACCGGCTCGCTTGCCAAAGGCGCGCGCATGGCCGGGGCGCGGATCTTCGAGGACACCAAGGTCCTGTCGGTCGATGTGGAAAAGGGCGTCATCAAAGGGGTCGAGACGGAGAAGGGGCGTATCGATGCACCCATCGTCATCGCCTGCTGCGGCCAATGGACCCGCGCCTTCGCGAAGACCGTCGGCGTCAACGTGCCGCTGGCTTCGATGGAACACCAATACATGGTGACCGAAAGGATCGAGGGCGTGCCGTCGAACCTGCCCACC
>Ga0070726_10002318_pt1 | contig 17279 bp, 13 predicted proteins | sample tdAd471_FD_67275 | JGI IMG/M metagenome (GOLD analysis project Ga0070726, IMG submission 67275) | Marine sediment microbial communities from the Atlantic coast under amendment with organic carbon and nitrate - tdAd47.1 | ecosystem: Environmental > Aquatic > Marine > Coastal > Sediment | place... | reverse complement strand
CGACCGGCGTCTGCGCCTTCATGTCGGTCCACGCGCTGGCGGCCATGCTGGCGACTTCCGCATCCCCGAACAGGATCAGCTGATTGGAGCCCGTCGCCGGATTGGTCGTGCAGCTGGAGATGAACGGGAAGACCGTTCCGGCCGCCATGCCCGTGATCAGCGCCCGCCGCGACAGGCGCACCTTGGGCGCGCCTGCGAGCGCCTCACCATCAAATTCGACCAAGTCTGCCATCTCAAATCTCCCTTGTGCCTCGAGCGGGAGCGTAACGCGCCCCCCTCAAAAAGCAATCGCACCAGCGTCCGATCTGTTCCGAACGTGCCTGTTCCTGCATGAATTTTTTCTGAACGGCCAGAGACCGGCCAAAGCCGCTCGGGCGCGCGCAGCGCCAAAGGGACCGCCGTGGATCAGGCGTCTTCCTCGGCCATGTCTCCGGCCAGGATGGCGGCCTGCTCGACCCAGCCTTCGCGCACGATGCGGCCGGAGAAGTTCAGCTCGCGGTCCACCCAGGCGATATTGTCCGGCGTCCAGGCGGCAATCTGTTCATAGTGCCAGATGCCCATGCCGTTCAGCAATTCCTGGATCTTGGGGCCGATGCCGCCAATCACGGTGAGGTCATCGGCATGACCGGCCACCGGCTTGTCGAGCGCGCTCGGCGCGATGCCGACCGGGGCGTCATCCTCGAAATCGCCGTCTTCAGAATCGTCTTCTTCAAAGTCGCCTTCGTCTAAGTCGGACTCCTCTTCGGCCTCGGCGTAGACGTCTTCGTCTTGCTCGTCGCCTACCTCGTCACTGTCGTCTTCGGCGTAGAGGTCTTCCCCCTCTTCCTCATCGGACAGTTCCTCTGACTCATCGTCTTCGTCGTCTAGCGCATCATCGGCGTCGAGGTCGGACTCATCATCCTCGTCCTCATCATCATACTCGGACTCGTCGTCTTCATCTTCGTCGAAGTCTTCATCTTCGTCTTCCTCGTCGAAGTCTTCGTCCTCTTCCTCGTAATCATCCTCGTCATCTTCCTCGTCATAGGAAGACTCATCATCATCTTCTTCGTCGTCGTCGGACTCATAGTCCTCATCGTCGTCAGACTCGTCCTCATCCTCATAGGACTCGTCATCCTCGTCGAAGTCTTCATCCTCTTCGGCGTCGTCATAATCCTCGTCATCATCGGAGTCCTCGTCATAGGCCTCCTCATCGTCCTGGTCTTCTTCCGCCTCGGTCTCTTCAACCTCAGCATCATCGTCCAGTTCGTCTTCGGATTCTGCGTCGTATTCCTCAGCCGCGTCGTCGTCTGCTTCGTCCTCATCATCGAGTTCGAGCGCCGCCAGAATGGCGCGGCTGGCCTCTTCGCTGGAAGCAAGCGGGGTCTCGTCATCTTCCGGCTCGTCTGCCGCGTCGGACGACTCGTCCTCTTCCTCGCCAGAGACCTCTTCCCCGGCGTCGGTACCGACCGTGTCCTCATAGACATCGGCGACGGTCATATAGTCTTCTTCAGATTCAGATGCGGGCGTGTCCTCTTCCGGCTCTGCCTCATCGGCCGCGTCGTCTTCGAGATCCACCTCTTCCAGATCCGCCATGTCCTGATCGGCCGTGTCGGCTTCAGCCTCTTCGGCGGGCAGCTCTTCCTCTGCAGGCGTAACCTCCTCCAGTGCGCCAAAGGCCGGGGCGATCGCGACCGGCGGTTCTTCGTCTGAGACGGGTTCATCGCCCTGGAAGCTAAAATTCGGCCTTTCCTCCGGCATGGCCTCTGCCGGGAGGGTCTCCACAGGCTCTTCCTCGGCCTCAACAGTGGCAGCGGTCTCAGCTTCCACCTCCTCCCGCGCGTCGCCCTCGAAATAGGCGAGACGGCCTTCCAGAAAGCGGTTGCGCCAGCGCAGGCGGGCCAGTTCTTCCTCGATTTCGCCCTCGCGCGGCGTATGGGCTGACGCAGCCGGGGCTGGCGTCTCAGCGGGCTGGGCCGCCGCTTCGGATTTGGCCGCTTCCGCTGCCTCAAGCGCCTGTTTCGCTTCGCTCTCAGCCTTGATCAATTGCTCTTCCAGCGCCTCGACGCGCTGGCGCAGGAAGCCGACCTGCCATTCTTCCTTGGCGGCCTCAGCGCCCGCTTCCGGCGCGGCGTCTGCGGCAAGGCCCACTTCGGTCGGGTCAGCGTCCGCGCCGCTCATCAGCGCGGCTTGCGGAGCCTCCTGCACGGCCGGGGCCGCTGCAACGCCTTGCTCGATCAGGCCTTCCAGATGACGCACGCGGCTTTCCAGATGGCGGTTGCGCCAGACCAGCGCCGGGGCCGGATCAGAGGCGACCGCCTCACTCATCGAGCGCGGCGCAAGCGAAGCCGCCGCCTTTGCGGGCTCCGGACGGTCTTTCAGATCTTCGAGTTGTTTCTTGGCGCGTTCCAGCTCATTCGCCAGACGGCTGATCTTCACTTCGCGCTCGGCCAGCTCTTCGCGGACATTAACCTCACCGCCGCCAATCGGCTTGCCCCGCTGGGCGGCATAGAGGCGTTCAATCTCGTCCTTGGCCTGCTCCAGCTCGGTCATCGTGATATCGCGCTCGACGGTCGCGCGGCGCATTTTGCCCACCAGCAGCATGCCGCGAATGGACCAGCCCAGAAGCAGACCGAACACGGCGGCGCCTGCCAGCGCTGCCCAGATATGTGCCAAAAGCCACGCCATCACTCGCTCCGTTCTCGAACCTTGAAACTGATCGGGCGATTCTTCGCCAGACCCTCCTCAGTGTCATTACTCTGCACCGGCTGGTCGGGACCATACCCGATTACAGTCAGCCTTGCAGCGTCAAATCCTGTGGAAACCATATATTCCTTCACAGCTTCAGCCCGATCCACGTTCAGCCCGGCAACGCTGTCGCGGTCTCCTGTCGCATCCGCATGTCCGCCGATTTCGATCATCAGGTCCGGCGCGCAGAGGCCGGCCACACGGGTCAGCTTGTCCAGCGCCGGCCCGCTCTGGCGGGTGATCGCGGCCGTGCCGGGGTCGAAGGACACATCGCTGGTTTCCATCACGGCATCAAAGGCCCGCTGGCAGGCTGCCACTGGGTCCGCGCTGAAATCAATGCCGTTGATCTCGTCTACAGTCACCCCCACGCTATCGGTGAAGACTGTGACAGGATAAGGGCCATCCAGGCCGGAAAGATCCTGTTGCAGGAATTGCAGCGTGGACGGCGAGGCCTCGCCCTGGAAGCTGAAGCCCGTCTCATCTGGGTCAAACGCCATCTCGCCACGCGTGAAGCGGCTGAATTGCGGCAGGCCTGCGCGCACACCGGTCATCCAGCCCTCATGCGGCTCTCCGGCCACCTGCATCTCGTCGCGCACCTCGCCGCCATAATATTGGCGCGCAATGCCGGTGATCTCTTCGCGCTCTGCCTCACTTGCCACCTTGCCGGACAGGATCAGCACGCCCGGCTGATGCTGCGCGGTCCACAGCGCCGGACCGCGGATCAGCGGCTCACCATGAAACGGCGCAACGATATTGGCGATCTCGGCCGTCAGGCGCGCGCGGATCGGGCCTTCCATGGACAGGCCGCTGAGGCGTACACGGGTATCGCGCAGGCTCGCTTCGCCGGTTTCCACCTGCCCCAGATCCTCCAGCACCATGCGGGCCATGCCCTGCCAGTTCGCGCCGGGCGCGCCGGCGGCCAGCTGCATCCGGTCTTCCACCGGGGCGCCCGCGGCCTGAGCGGTCGCCTGCTCGACCAGCTTCTGCCGCGTGCCGCGCGAGGGCACATAGCCGGTCAGGACATAGCCGCCCTCCGGCGTCTTGATCGCACGCCATATATAAGGAGACACAGGCGGGGCCGGGTCGACCGCGCTTTCGATGATCGTCACCCCACCCATGATCACGCCGCCTGCGCCATTGGAGGTCAGCACGGTTTCCGCCGCCGCCTGAACGGCATCGGCGGACGGGGCCTGTCCATGCAGCACCGCACGCTGTCCGCGCATCTCCACGCTGGCCCAGTCAAAGCCGCCCGCCTCCAGCGCCGCGCTGGCATTCTGCTGCAAGCGCGCTTGAAGGTTTACAGGCGTGTTTGGAGACTGGTACACGGCCCACCAGCTCGTCACTCCGAGCCCGATAAGCGCCACCAGTCCGAAAAGGTAGTCGAGCAGTCTCATAGAGGCCCCGCGACCTCCTCCATGTCTAATCCCCTGTGATTGAGGGATGCCCTATTCAGCATTTTGCTGCAAGAGTCCCCCGCACAGTCACCTAATGTCACACATACACAGCATGACACGCCCAATCGAGACCATAAGCAGCGCATCCAATCCGCTCATCAAGTCTTTGAAAACTCTGGAAAGAAAAAAGGGCCGAAATGAGACCGGCCTCTTTCTGGCCGAGGGCGCACGCCTGATCGGGCAAGGCCTGGCCAATGGCTGGAAACTGGACAGCCTGGTCGTCGCCGCGTCTATGGCAGACCGCCCGCATCTGTCGGATCTTATACAGAAAGCACAGGCCAGCGGCGCCCGCGTCGTGCTCGCCGCCGACAAGCTGATGAGCCGCGTGACGCACAAGGATAACGCCCAGAGCGTGATCGCCGCCTTCGCGCAAAAGCACCTGACATTGGCAGACCTGCCCCAGGACAAGGCAGGCCTGTTCGTCGCTTTGTATGAAGTGCGCGACCCCGGCAATCTGGGCACCATTCTGCGCACCGCCGACTGCGCCGGCATTTCCGGTGTCATTCTGGTCGAAACCTGCTGTGACCCCTACAGCTTTGAATCCGTGCGCGCGTCCATGGGGTCGATCTTCGACATGCCCTTCGCGGCGGCCTCGTTCGAGGCCTTCAATGCCTGGCGGCAGGGCCTTGGCCTCTCCATGAGCGCGGCCAGCGTCAATGGTACCGCGCGCCACGACCATACCGATTTCAAGCAAGGCTCTGTCATCATCATGGGCAATGAGCAATCCGGCCTGACGCCAGAGGCGGAAGCGGCCTGCGACCAGCTCTGCCTCATTCCGATGCGCGGCGGCGCCGACAGCCTCAACCTCGCGCAGGCCACCGCGATCATGACCTATGAAGCCTGGCGCCAACGGGATTTCAAATGAAGACGGACACACGCCTCCTCATCGCCGATGACTGGGAAGACTATGCCCTGCTCGATAGCGGCCATCTGCAAAAGCTGGAACGCTTTGGCAGCCAGACCGTCATCCGGCCGGACCCGCAGGCCTTCTGGGAACCCGCCCGCCCAACGGGCAGCTGGCGCGCCGATGCGCGCTTTTCCACCAAATCCAGCGATGATGACGGCGCCGGCAATTGGGAAGTGCTCTCCCCCAAGGCGCTGGACAGCTGGCCGATGCAATGGAACGGCCTGACCTTTGAAGCCCGCCGCACGGCCTTCCGCCATATGGGCGTGTTTCAGGAGCATTCCGTGCACTGGCGGTTTGCGCAGGAGAAGATCCGCGCCGCTGGCCGTCCGATCAAGGCGCTGAACCTGTTCGGCTATACCGGCATGATGTCGCTCGCCTGCGCGGCGGCGGGGGCGGAGGTGGTCCATCTCGACGCCAGCCCGAAATCCAACGGCTATGGCAAGGACAATCAGGCGATGAGCGGCCTGAATGATCGCACGATCCGCTGGATCGCCGATGACGCGATGAAGTTTACCGCCCGCGAGATTCGCCGCGGCAATACTTATGATGCCATAATTCTGGACCCGCCGAAATTCGGCCGCGGCCCCAAGAATGAAACCTGGCGCTTTGAGGAGAATTTGCCCGAATTGCTGGACACGGTGAAAACGCTGCTCAGCGACCGGCCTCTCTTCGTCATCCTGACGGCCTATGCGGTGCGCCTGTCTTACCTTGCCCTGTCCCAGGCCCTGGCAGACCGGCTCTCGCCGCTCGGCGGCACGATGGAAACCGGCGAAATGGCCCTGCCCCAGCAAGGCACAAACCGCCTCCTCCCCACCGCCATCTATGCAAGGTGGCACTCCGGCTGAACTGACCCCCCATTGTGGGACAGGGTGTAAAAATCTTGCCGGAATGACTTCAGATGACAAAACATGATGCTTGAATGTCACAATTCGTCACAATTGTGAGTTATTTGGCCAGATAACAGATTACCCTTGATTGACAGTTTGTAATCCAAAACGCAGCGTGGCCTCACCTTGTCAGTTACCGGTTCCAGAATGAGGAATGGGTGGCTGGCCTATTTGTAGACTGGCGGGGGCGTCAGTTTTATCTGGAGGCAACAGGTGAAGACGTACAAATCAAAACTACTCCTTACATCCATGTTTGTGGGCCTCATCGGGGGAATGCATGCTGCGCCAGCAATGGCACAGGAAGATGCTGATCCGATCACGGTTCCAGCGGATGAAATGGAAGAAGAAGCGGTTCAGGAAAAGATCTACGTGACGGGTTCACGTATCGTTCGTGACAGCAACCTCACTTCTTCTATCCCGGTAACCAGCCTTGGCCTGGAAGATATTCAGGCTTCCGGCGCTTACAATATCGCTGAAATGATCCGCGACCTGCCGGCTGCCGGTGTTCCCGGCCTGACGGCGTCAACGACGAACTTCTCGGTGTTCTCAGGTGGTCTGGAATCCATCGACCTTCGTAACCTCGGTGACAGCCGTACGCTCGTCCTGATGGACGGCCGCCGTGTCGTTCCGGGTGCGCCAGGCACATCGATCGTCGACTTCTCGATGATCCCGCCGGACTTCATTCAGAATATTGAAGTTGTCACGGGCGGCGCTTCCTCCGTTTACGGTTCGGAAGCTGTTGCGGGTGTTGTCAACATCATCCTGAAAGACGACTTCGAAGGCGTTGAACTCAACGTCCGCGGGGGTTCGACTTTCGACAAAGGTGGTGAGCAAGCCCGCGTGTCTCTGACAACCGGTGGCCCGATTGCTGACAAAGGTAACTTCATTGCGAACCTGACCTATGACGTTCGTGACGGTATCTTTGCTCGCGACACCGACCACCCGGATGATGAGTTCTACTATGGTGCGCCTTACGGCTTCATCCTGAACCCGGCTTACTCCACCTATTCCGAGTACGGCCGTTTCGACGTTGGCGCTGGCGGCACCTACTCCAACCTCGTTTATGACAACGAGCTTGGCGAAGTTGTGACCTTTGACGACGTTCCGGGCGCTTACGGTTACAACCGTAACCCGAACCGCCGTATTCTCATCCCGCAGGAGCGTTATTCTGCTGCTCTGAAGGCTGACTACGAAATCAACCCGTATGTGAACCTTTCGACCACGCTGCTTTACGCTCACGTGTCTTCCGACACGGACATCGAGCCCTACCCGCTCTCCTCTGAGGACGTGTACGACCCGACGGGCCTTATCGCTGCAGGTGCAGCGAATGGCGGCATGCCGCTGACGAACCCGTACATTCCGGACGAAATCCGTGATGCGGCTATCGCCAACGGTTATGAAAGCCTGCCTTTCGTTCGCCGTATGTCTGACGTCGCTGCACGTACAGGCCGTTATGACCGTGAAACGCTTGACCTGACCATTGGTCTGGACGGCGACCTCGGTGACACGGGCTGGACGTACAATACCTACATCAACCACGGCCGGTCTTCTTCCGTCCGTATTGGTACAGGTCAGATCAACGTCTCCAACCTGCGCTATGCGCTGGATGCTGAAGTTGACGGTGACGGCAATATTGTCTGTTCCGACCCGACGGCTCGTGCCTTTGGCTGTGTGCCGGTCAACCTGTTCGGTAAAGGTACGATCTCCCCAGAAGCAGCCGCCTACATTGCTGCTCCGGGCCTTCGTTCTGCTGAAACAGAGCAGACGGTTATTCAGGCATCCATCACAGGTAATGCTTTCGAACTGCCTGCCGGCCCGATTGGCCTGGCTTTCGGTACAGAGTATCGTGAGCTGAGCACGGTCGACCAGGTTGACGCTCTGACCTCTGCAGGTCTGAACGCTGGTAACCGTATCGACCCGACCATCGGTTCTTACGATGTGTACGAACTGTTCGGCGAGGTTCTGGTTCCGCTGATCAAGGATGCAGGCTTCATCGACACCGTCGACTTTGAAGGTGCGTACCGCATTGCGAACTACTCCTCTGTTGGCACCAACGAGTCCTGGAAGTACGGCCTGACGTCTTCCATGTTCGACGAACAACTGCGCTTCCGCGCTGTTGGCGCTCGCGCAACTCGTGCACCGGACATCAGCGACCTGTACTCTGGTAACTCCCAGAGCTTCGAATCCACCGTTGACCCGTGTGCTGGTATCGAAGCCTCCACGGCTGGCGACTATGCTGCAGCGTGTGCTTCCCTGCCGGGTGTTCAGGCAGCCTTTGCTGCTGACGAGCCGTTCGTGTATGACCAGCTCGAAACCCAGGCTCAGTATGTATTCTACTCCGGTTCCGAGAACCTGGAGTCTGAAACGTCTGACTCCTACACGGTTGGCTTCGTCTACACGCCGCACTGGCTGGAAGGCCTCACAGCGTCTATTGACTATGTGAACTTCGAAATCGACGATGCGATCACCAGCCTCAGCACGACGCGCGCTGCTCGTCTGTGTATGGAAGGTGGTAACCTGGCAGGCGACCCGACCTGTGCGAACATCGTCCGCGATCCGAACACCAGCAAAATCCTTTACGGCTTTGCTGTTCCGATCAACGCAGCGACGTTCAAAACAGACGGTATCGACGTTCAGGTTTCCTATCGCGGCGACGTGCCGACGTTTGGTAACACAACAGCTGACTACGGTTCGTTCAGCGCCCGTATCCTGTACGGCTACACGAACGAGTACGAGTATCAGAGCTCGGCAGATTCCGATCCGTCCAGCTTCATGGGCTCCGTTGGCTACCCATACCACAAGTTCAACGTGAACCTGGGTTGGGACAAAGGTCCGCTGTCTCTGGGTTGGCAGACATACGCCACGTCCGAAGTGGACTACGGTACGTATGCTGACTGTGCCACGGACCTGGCTGAGTACTATGCTTCCCTGTACCCGGGCAGCCGCTGCTACCACCTGGAGCCGGAATGGTACCTGGAGCACTCCATCAATGCTTCTTACAGCATCGAAGACTGGGGTGTTGAATTGTACGGCAGCATCGACAACCTGTTCGACGAGTTCGTCTACCTGCCATCCGGCCTGGCGGACAGCGATACCGGTCTCTCCACCGCTGGTGGCGTGTTTGACCCGATCGGTCGCCGCTACACCGTCGGTCTGCGCAAGACCTGGTAAGCTCATGATCTGAGCGATCAGATCAACCTGTAACCAGAACGGGCCCTGCTACACGGCAGGGCCCGTTTTCTTTTGGCCAACCTAAACCCTCAAGAAAGATACGGCGTTCGCCCTTTTCTGCTTCGCAGCTGCGCTCGGCTAAGAAATTGAAGCCCCCCATAAGCGAGACACTGGCAGGACCGGCACCGGAAATGAAAGGGCCGCCATATCGAGCACAAAAGAGGCTGGCAGTGTGGCCGGGCCCAAAGAGTTCTCAGATTGCCGCCTGAACATAGGCGCGGCCGAGCAAGCCGGCGCTCCTGCCCCCTTTTAACCCGCTTAGTGCAGGCTTCCAGATCTCAGACCAGGTAGAAGCTGAGGACGACGAGGCATATACTCAGGGTGGAAAGGATGATGGTGCTGATGAACAGCAGGATCAGGGTGCGCATCAGCGACATGAAACGCCCCGTGCCATAGGTCACTCGCAGCTGCTTGTAGATATAGATGACTGGCACCGTCAGGCCGAACACGACCAGCCAGATGATCTCGTGCGGCAGCAACGCGCCCACCAGCAACAGGCCGGTCAGCATGAAATAGATGAAGGTCTGGATGTGCAGGGCCGTGATCACATGATCATAAATGTATTGCTTGCGGTGCCAGACATAGAGCAGCGCCAGCAGCAGGGCCAGATTGGGCATGAACAGCAGGCTGAACCGCGGCGCCCATTCGCGTATCCGCGCGCCGAACTTGTCCTGATTCTCGAAGACGGTGGCGGCATGGTCTGCCGTGCGCCACATCTGCTCGCGCGCTTCGGGTGCCGTATCGGGCCCTATCCGCTCGTCCACCGCCTTGCGCAGGGCTTCGCGATCCACCCGCCCGTCCGGCATCAGGATATTGTCCATGTTGATACCGCCCTGCGCAGCGGCAAGCTGCTCGGAGAGCTCTTCCCGCCGCTCATCGGAAATGTCGGGATTGGCAAGTTCATCCCGTAATTCCTGAACATAGGCCTCATCGACGACAGGAACGTCTGCCGCGTCTCCCTGCGCATCTTGATCGTAAGTCACCGTGCCCGGAATCTCTTTGCCGATCTCATCACCGAGATGCCAGTTGCTGTACCAGCCGAGCTGGTCTCCCAGCGTGAACAGGGTGAGGAAAAAGAGAACGGAGCTGAGCAGGAACAGGCGGAAAGGTGGCACATAGCGAGCGCGCTTTCCGTCCAGATAGTTACGCGTCATCCGCCCCGGCCGGAACAGCAACAGCGGCAGGGAGCGGCTGAGCCGCCCGTCCAGCGCGAATGTATCCGCCAGGCTGCTCATCACCAGGTCCCAGACCGGGCGATGGAAGTTCGAGGCAAGCTGACCGCATGTGGTGCAGTAGCGGTCTTCGACAATGGTCTCGCAATTGGCGCAGGGCTGGCCGGAGCGCACCGGATGATGCTCTCCATGCGACAGGCCCCCGGCAGAACCGAGACCTGCGACCTCCATCTCATGTTCCATGGGCTTGCCTCCCCCTACTCCCAGGAAGACCTAGTCGGCAGACTTCATGCCATCGCGGCACAGGAAGCGCGAACGGTGATTGTCCTTCGCGTTCTCTTCCCAGCCGGTCAGCGTCGGATCGACCAGATTCTTGGTGACCTGGAACCACATCGGCGTAATCGGATACTCGTTCAGCATCAGCTCCTCGGCCTCTGCGAAAATCTTGGCTCGAGCCTTCAGGTCCAGCTCCTGGTTCGACTTGTCCAGCAGGGCGTCATATTCCAAATTCGAATAATCGCCGTAATTCTGCTGTCCGGTTTCACTGTCGAGCAGGTAGAGGAAGTTGATGGGATCGTCGTAATCGGCAATCCAGGCTCCGTCGGCAAAGGTGAAATCCTTCTGACGCAGGCGGGCATAGAGGACTTTGGTATCCTGCTTCACGATGACCGGCTTCACCCAGGGGGCAATGTCGCTCCAGTTGGCCTGCGCGACCGGTGCCACTTTCGGATTGTCGTCGGTGGAGCGGTGAATGAATTCGAACTCCAGCGGATTGTCCGGGCCAAAGCCCGCCTCTTCCAGCAGGCGGCGTGCCTCTTCCAGGCGCTGCTCGCGGGGCATGTCCTTCCATTCGACTTCCGGACGCTCGACATCATAATTGTTGATGCCCGGCGGCACGAAGGAATAAGCTGGCAGATAGCCGGTGGTCAGCACATTCTTGACCATGAATTCTCGGTCCATCGCCATGGAGAGCGCCTTGCGCACGCGCACATCATCAAGGGGCGCAACTTTCGTGTTGAATGTCCAGTAGGTGGAGATCAGCGCCGGTGTTGTGCGCAGCCAGCCCGGAAGTTTTTCGTCCAGCTCTGTATAGCGCGTACCGTCAAAGCCATTGTTGATGTCCATTTCGCCGGCCGCGATCTTGTTTTCCACGGCAACAAGATCTTCCAGTTCAAGATAGACGACCCGGTCGAAACAGGCCTCTGCCGCGCCAAAGCCGGTCGGGTTCTTGTCGGCGACCAATTGGTCGCCCGTGCGCCAGTAAACCAGCTTGTACGGCCCGTTCACGACGATGTTTTCGGGCTGGATCCAGGCATCGCCATATTGCTCCACCGCCCAGCTTGGGATCGGGAAGGTCGTATAGTGGCTGAGCAGGCCCAGCAGGTAGGGGGCTGGATATTCCAGTGTGATTTCAAGCGTCTTGTCGTCCAGCGCCTTCACGCCCAGCTCTTCCGGCGGAAGTTCCTGCGTGCTGACCTTTTCAGCATTTTTGACCAGCCAGAGCAGAGACGCGTACTGGGAGGCCGTTTCCGGCTTCTGGATGCGTCGGAAGCCATAGACAAAGTCCTGCGCCGTCACCGGGTGGCCGTCAGACCATTGATAATCGCCCAGCTTGAACGTCCAGACGAGGCCATCGTCGCTGACCTCATAGCTCTCAGCCATGCCCATTTGCGGGCGACCATCCGGACCATCTGTGGTCAGGCCGATGAACATGTCACCAATGATGATGTTCTCCCACTGAGCGGAGGATTTGTTGGGGTCCAGCGTATCGACCTTGGCCGAGATGCCGCGCCGCAGGGTCGGCACATCGTCAGAGGCTTTGCCACCACCGCCGCAGGCTGCCAGGGACAGCGCCAATGCAGCGGCAAGACCGGTGCTCATGAGGGATTTCAGCATATTGCAAACTCTCCTGAAAAATGAGGAAGGCCATCCCCTGTTCGGGGCAGGCCATAGCATATCTTTTCTCTTTACCATCCTTGCTGCCAGAACCTTACCGTTTTGCAAAGTAGCCTGCCGCCTCTGACATCCCGAATATGCTGTTTTTGCCTGCCGGAAGGGCGAACGGCAAAGGCCCCTTGCGCCCAGAGGATAGGCAAAGCCCCGCTCCGGCCCTGCAACAGCCCTGCCCCGGCTTGAAAGAGAGAATGAGCGGCCTAGCCTTTTGACAAGGACAACACCGCAGAGAAAGGGGTTCAGCATCTCCAGAAATGTGGACAAACTTGGCCGCCGCCCGCGCTGGCTGAAGCGGTTTAGACCGCCGGTCCTGTTCGCGCTGGCAGGCGTCGCCCTGCTGGTCGGCACGCCCTATGTGCCGAAAGACTATCTCGGCGATTTTGACCTTGTCGGCCTCGCCCGGATTGCCGCCAATGTGCTGTTCATCATCGCCATTGGCTGGCTGATCGCCACAATTGTGGATGCGCTGGTCAAGCGCCGGCTGGCCAATCTGCACCTGGACGCAGAGGACAATCTGGAAGCGCGCAAGGCCGCCACGCGGCTGGACGTCGTGCGGCGGATCTGGATCGTTACGGCGGGCGTCGTCACGCTGGCCGCGGCCCTGACCGTCATCCCTGGCGTGAAGCAGATCGGGGTCAGCCTGTTCGCCTCGGCCGGGATTGCCGGCATCGCGATTGGCCTGGCCGCGCGGCCGATGCTGTCCAATGTCATCGCCGGGCTGCAGATTGCCTTCACGCAGCCGATCCGGATTGATGATGCTGTCGTGGTGGAAGGCGAATGGGGCTGGATTGAGGAGATCGGCCTGTTCTATGTCGTCATCCGCATCTGGGACTGGCGCCGCCTTGTCGTGCCGCTGTCCTATTTCATCGAAAAGCCTTTCCAGAACTGGACGCGCAAGAGCGCCTCCATTCTCGGCAGCATCTTCTGGACCGTGGACTATCAAGCACCCGTACAAAAAATGCGCGAAAAGCTTGAGGAGATCTGCAAGGAGTCTGATCTCTGGGACAAAAACGTCGTGAACCTGCAGGTCACGGAATCGCAGGGCACATACATCACCATCCGCGCCCTTGCCTCTGCCAGTACGTCGCCCAAGGCCTGGGATCTGCGCTGTTACATCCGTGAAAAGATGATCGAGTGGCTGCAGGCCGAACACCCGGAAGCCCTGCCCCGCCTGCGTGCAGACACAGATGTCAAAGGGCTGAGCCCGGACGATATGAGAGACATGGCCGCCAGCGCGTCACAGCATGGCGCGCCGGAGAGCTGATCCCGGCCCTACCAGGGCAGGACATTGCCTTCATAGTCAAAGAAGCGCAGCTCAGTTGCCGGGGCGGTGCCGGTGATCACCTTGTAGAGGCCGGCGGCGCTGTCTTCCGGAGAGACCAGCGCATTCGGCCCACCCATATCCGTCTTCACCCAGCCGGGATGCAATGTCAGCACACTGATACCCTGCCCGGCCAAGCTGCGCGCTGCAGTCCGAAGCGCCATGTTCAGCGCGGCCTTTGAGGTGCGATAGATCAAGGCCGAGGGTGCATCCGTCACGTCGATGGAGCCCATCTTGCTCGTCAAATTCGCAATGACCTTCTTGTCCCCCGCTGCAACATTGTCTGTCAGCGCCTCGATGATGCGCAACGGCGCCAGCGTATTGACGCGCAGCACATGCTCAAACTCGCCATAGTCAAGGTCGCCGAGCCCCGTGCTGCTGGCAATGCCGGCATTGTTGATCAGATAGTCGAGCGGCGTGTCGCCCAGCCCGGCTTTCAGCGCGGCAATGGAGTCGGGGTCCGCAACATCCAGCTGCATGATTTTCGCGCCCGCGGCCTTCAGTTCGTCCGCCTTGTCCGGTTCGCGCGCCGTGCCGATTACGTCGAACCCGTTTGAGAGAAACTGTCGCGCGAGGGCGAGACCTACGCCACGATTGGCCCCGGTGATCAGAACAGTTGGCATAGTGGTATCCTCTTTATCAGCGTCAGTGTCTTGTCTCACCGTCAGCTAGCGCAGATCGCAGGCCGGACAAGCCGGCATCATTCGGGAAGGATGCGATAGACCGCCGTCGCCTTCATGACCGGCGCGCCATTTTGCAGGGCCAGGCCACCGGTAAACAGAATGGTGCGGGTGCGCCGGTCTATCCGGGCCTCCAGCTCCGTTGGGGTATCGGCATCGGCGGCAGCGGAGACATCAATCGTGACGGAAACCATTTCGACGGCATGGGGCGCGCAAGTCGCCTCGGCATCCGCGCGAATGGCCGCCATCAGGTCCAGCGCCAGCCGCTCATCCGCCTTCAGTGAATCCCGATCCTGCATGTCTGCCAGCCCTTTTTATAATCGACATCCGACATAGACAGGCTGGGGCGAAATGAAAAGGGCCGGACCCGACATGCAGGCCCGGCCCCCATTTGACGACCCGCACATTTCAGCGGTTAGGAATGAAATCTGCAGGTCACACTTGTTACGCGGAGATGGGCCCATTGGTTCAGATTGTTTCTTCAGACATGAAAAAGCCGCCCCGAGAGGCGGCTCGATCATACAGTCTTGAGGGCCTGGATCAGGCTGCTTGCGCGGCGGCGGCCTCTGCGTCGAGGTCGGATCCGATCAGATCTCCCAGATGGCCGAAGCCTGTCAGGCCGTGATGCTCTTCCATATAAGAAGAGATCGCGGGCAGCAGCTGGCCGATGGCCTTGTGATCGAGCCCCAGAGTATGCAGTTCGGTAATCATGGATTGGGCCACGAGGCGCTTGCCACCGGGGGTCTGCTCGATCATGCGGGCAATCGTGCCGGTCGGCGCGCCGATGTCGCTGCCGATACGGGCAGACAGGGCACGCGCGCCGGGAATGGTCTTGAACATGGCCAGTGCGAAAGGAGACTCCTGACGCTCCGCCGCATTCAGAACGATGCCCAGGGCACGCTTTGCGGTTTCTTCAGACAGGCCGTTATATTTGGCAAGGTGCGCAGTAATTTCGGTCAGCATGTGCGATTGCACTCCCAGGATTAACGGCTTCAGATGCTTTATTAACCCCTGTTGTGCTTACCGCTTCGTTACCATACAGGGGCGTGCAAGGACCGTTTACGGCCATTAGTGTTAAGAGCCGTTAGGGCCGGGTAAACAAAAAGGCCGGATCTGTTTACTTCTTATCCACAGGCCGCTTACCAGAGAGACGCAAAAGGGAAGAATTTGATGATCCGCATCGGGATACTCGGAGCCGCGAAGATCGGGCCTAAAGCGGTAATTGCGCCAGCCTCTCGCCGGCAGGACTGCACCATTACCGCCGTGGCCTCCCGCGATGGGGACAAGGCGAAGGCCTATGCCGAGCAATACGGAATACCGGCGGTCGAGACGGATTATCTGGCACTGGTCGAGCGCGAGGATGTGGACCTGGTCTATAACGCCCTGCCCCCGCACCGGCATGCCGACCTGACCATTGCCGCGCTGGAGGCCGGCAAGGCCGTTCTCTGCGAAAAGCCGTTTGCGATGAACACGCCGGAAGCCGTCAATATGGTGACGGCGGCCCACCGCACCGGCCAGACCCTGATCGAGGCCTTCCACTATCGCTTCCACCCCGCCTTCCAGATGGTACTGGACATTATCCGCCGCGAAGAGCTGGGCGCGCTGCATACGCTGGAAGGCATCTTTGATGTCGAGATCCCGTATCGCGAGGGAGAGCTGCGCCACACGCTGGAGCTGGGCGGCGGGGCCCTGATGGATCTGGGCTGTTACCCGCTGCACATGGTTCGCACCCTGGCCGGGGCCGAGCCGCGTGTTCTATCCGCAGAGGCCGTGTGCGAACGTGATGGCGTGGACCTCAGCATGAAGGCTCAGCTGGGCTTTCCAGGCGGCGTGAAAGCGAAGATCCAGACCAGCATGGCCCCCGGCGTGACGCGTCAGACTTTCCTGCGGGCGGAATGCGCCGATGGCTCCATTGAGATGACCAATCCGGTCCATCCGCAGCTGGGCCATGAGATCACCATCCATCATATGGGCAAGACCCGCATCGAAAGCGTACCCTCCACAACCACCTATGATCACCAGTTGGCACATGTGCTGAATGTGATGCGCGGACGGGCGGCCCCGCTGACCGGCGGCGCCGATGCGGTTGGTAACATGTCCGCGATTGACGCCATTTATGTGGCTGCAGGCCTCAATCCGAGGGGGTGATGGTCTGGTAAGCGGCGGTCAGCCGCCTATATCTGTTTTAAGGCAATAGAGGGCTGACCCATGAAAACAGCTGGCATCATCTTCCTCATTCTGGGCGCCCTGGCGATCCTGTTTCCGTTCATTGCGGGGCTGTCCTACAATTTCATTCTCGCCTATCTGATCATCATTGGCGGCGCGGTGCATTTCTGGTGGGCCTGGCGGCCCAGCCTGGATGGCAAGATGTACCATTTGCTGCTGGCGCTGCTGTATTTTGCAGGCGGTATCGCCTTGCTGGTTTTCCCGATGATCAGCCTGTTGTCTTTCACCATTGTTCTGGGCGTATCCTTCCTGGCGCAGGGCATTGTGCAGCTCGCCCTGGCGCTGAGCAGCAACCGCCTGCAAGGCCGCGGCAAGGGCATGCTGGTGATTTCCGGCCTGCTGGGCCTGTTGGCTGGCCTGTTCATCCTGATCGGACTGCCGAGCAGTGCAACCTGGGCCGTGGGCACACTGGCGGGTGTGAACATGCTGATCTTTGGCGCGTCCCTGCTGGCGATGGACAAGGCGCTGGCCGGTCCGTTCGACGACTGACACCTCAGCAATTCCCGATCTTGCGCGGAATAATATTCGCATGATATGGCACAGGCCTCACAACAGGCGCTGAGCGCGGTCTTATCCCCATGATGAGGCAACCGCGGCGCAGGATAAGTCCTGTGTGTGCGCCCGTTGACGGCAATCTCCAGGACCTTGCAGAGCCAGGAGTGCCAGACATGAAAACCATTATCGAACCTTTCCGCATCAAATCGGTCGAGCCGATCCGCATGAC
>Ga0070726_10002310_pt1 | contig 17335 bp, 13 predicted proteins | sample tdAd471_FD_67275 | JGI IMG/M metagenome (GOLD analysis project Ga0070726, IMG submission 67275) | Marine sediment microbial communities from the Atlantic coast under amendment with organic carbon and nitrate - tdAd47.1 | ecosystem: Environmental > Aquatic > Marine > Coastal > Sediment | place... | reverse complement strand
GGCTACTGAAAGCCAGTTTTGTTTAGTTTTCATGGTTTTCTTTTTAGCTGTAAAAAGAATTGGGTGCCTGCTCAAAAAGAGCAGTTCTGCAAGTATTGAGGTGTTAGTAGAGTGGCTATTATCTTCCGGTACAATTAAAAGACTAGTCATTTGTTTTCGCCTCAGTCCTCGACTAGCAAAGGACTGACTGCAAATGAAAATCAGGGTAGATTTAGTTTTATGTTACTGGATTATAACTTGAAGTGAGTAAGTAGAAATAAAGGGTTTAGTTCTTATGGCTAAAATGTAATCTATTGTGTAGTCTTATCTAGTATGTTTATTTCCTAAGTATGATACAAATGTATTCTTTATATTTCGAATATCAAAAAATATATACCATAAATTTTATTTCTAATTTTATTTATTTGCTAATTTGTTGATGCTTCCGATAAGTAGTTTTGTTTATAAATTATTATTAATCAGGTTATTGGTTATTACTTAGTATGTGTATCGATTTGTTTTTGTGAAATATGAATGTCTAAAATTTTATTTCTAATTTTAGTTTTTTTGAAAAAAAATTACAAAATTTGTGATTCTAAATACATAATGTGTATTTTAAGGCCAATATGTAAGCCCCTTTAATAAATAGAAGGGCCCATAAGTTTTTAGTGCCTGGTATAAGTATCAGTTAACAGCAATTGTTCATCGGAAGTAGCAGCCCAACTCAATGAAGTGAGGAAATCGAAAAGAAGGTCTTTCCTTCTCATTCATTCGAATTGCTTATTTCGCATAATCCCAAATAACCGCGGAAGGAACAAAAACTGAAATTAATGTCAAAGCTTACCGATGTTCTCGATTTCATGGCTGCGCTCCATAAGAGTGAGAAGCGCTATGTAAGCGTGAGATTGAAACAGGATAAGGAACAGCAAAAGAAAAAAACACACCTGGATTTATTCGAATTGCTAAACCCGCTGCTGAAAGATACAGATAAGGAAAAGGAACAAATCTACCAAGCTGCCGAGACCCTGAAGCAAAAGAAAAAATGGGCTCACCTTTTTGTGACGGTCAATGTCATCAAACTCCATGATTTTTTACTAGACTGCCTGCGACAGTTCAATGCCGATAAACCCCTATTCAAGATAGAGGGGATGATTCAAGATATCCGAATTCTGCAACAGAAAGGGCTATATCAACAAGCCTTGGGCGTTATTAAAAAGGTGAAAAAGGAATTGGCAGAACGCTATGAAAATGAGCTGAAGACATTTGAAGTTCTTCAATTGGAACGGCGTATCTTTTTAGCTATGCGTCAACCGGACTACGAAGCTTTAGCGGTCTTGCAAAAAGCTTCGCGGATTCAATGGGAAAAGGTGAAGATTATCCTAGAAACGACGGATGATTACGAAAACATATTATACCGAATTCGTAGACTCCATTTTCAAACCGAATTTTCACTTTCGACGATTAATAGCCAGCTACAAGAAAACATGGAAGTGGTAGCTGACTTACCCTTTGAAGCGAATCTGCAAGCCTTGGCAACGCTATCTCATTATTACATTTATGTAAATTCCGATCCGGATCGAGCCATTGCCTATATTCAGAAGCTGCTGGAGCAATTTGAAAACCACAAGTATCGGAAAAATCGCTATCCAGAGAACTATGTGCAAAGCTTGATCTTGTTCTTTAATCGGTCGGTACAAGCAGATCGAATCAAAGCTTTTGCTCCGACTATTCAAAAAATCCGAGTTATTCTCAGCGACAATACCGATCTATTTCCCCATGCTGTTGCCAGCCGTAATCAAATAGAATTATCCACCGGAACGGTGATTCAATATCGGTTGATGGCCATTTTGGCCAACTACTACAACTACAATTGGTCAGCCGCCGATGCGCCGGATGCCATGGATCAAATAGCCCTGCTGCTGCGCCGAAAACCCAACATTCCCACTGCCCTACTAGAGACCTTGTATTTTAATATCGCCTCCTATAATGTATTAACGGCTAACCTCAAAAGGGCACGCCTCTTTCTCGATCATATTTTTGCTATCTATCCTAGAAAGGGAAGAGGTGCGGATGAAGATCGTCCATTCGAAGCAGAAATATTGGAAGGCGTACTCTTGTTTGAACAAAGTAGAAAACAAGCCGATAAGGAACAGGCCGAACAGAAACTGGCTTACCTCCTGGGTATAATTAGTCAACAAAAACAAGAAATTGTTAAGCGGATGTCCCGCAGCTTTATTAGTCGACTCAACCTATTGCTATTCGAAACCGATAATCAATTGATCTTGAATACCTTTAAATCTATGCTGAAAAGCTTGGATCGAAAAGAAGCCGCTCGGCATGGCTTCATTACCTTTCGCTTGTGGGTCGACAAGAAAATAGCTGAATTGAGCTAGAAACTACTTATATCCCCGTCTTCTTTTTTAGATTCTTCACTAAAATCTTACTTTGGGTGGCTAAATATGCGGATCGTAAGGGTTTGGGATTTCCTCAAACCCTAGATGTGAAGTATCGTTGTCAGATCAAACCTAAACTGTCATGAGAAGAATTGTAACGCTTATTGCTTTGCTCATCTTTATTCTTGGATCAACCTTTGCACAACAAAAAGTAGATCATGCGGCCCTGCATGCCTATTTTGAAAAGATGACCGTGGACTGGGATATCCCAAGTGTCGCTATTGGAGTGGTGAAAGATGGGGCATTAGTATTCAGTGGAAGTTATGGCGTAATCGAGAAAGGGAAGGAAGAGAAGCCCGATGAAAATACCCTGTATGCCACTGCATCCAATTCCAAAGCATTTACCTCTGCTATCATTGGTATGCTCGTACAGGAGGGAAAGTTAGACTGGAATGATAAAGTAAAGCAGTATCTGCCCTATTTCGAATTATATGATCCTTGGGTAAGCAATGAGGTGACCGTAAGAGATTTACTAAGCCATCGCGTGGGCTTGGGAACCTTCAGTGGAGATGTGATATGGTATAAATCCGATTTTACGGCAGAAGAAATCATCAAGCGCGTCAAGTACCTTCCTAAAGCCTATGATTTTCGAGCCGGTTACGGTTATTCCAACCTCATGTATATCACGGCAGGAGAGTTGATCAAAACGATTACGGGCAAAAGTTGGGGCCAAAATGTGAAGGAAAGAATATTAGACCCCTTGGGCATGAGCCGCACGATTACATCCATCAAGAATCTGGAGAAGATGGGCAACTTCGCTACGCCACATGCCCGAGAATCAGGCAAGAATATCCCGATTGTATGGGAAGATTGGGAAGTTGTAGGCGCTACTGGGGGAATTATCTCTAGCGTAAGTGATATGTCTAAATGGATGATCTTCAATTTGAATCATGGCGTTCAAGGGAAGGATACATTATTGAGCAAACGAACCCGCAATATGGTGTGGCAACCCCATAATAGTTTTGCGGTAGACCATACCAATTATAATGATTTCAATACCCATTTTCGGGGCTATGGCCTGGGCTGGGGCCTCAGCGACTATCACGGTAAGTTGATGGTGCGTCATACTGGTGGATATGATGGAATGATTACTGCGGTAACCTTGGTGCCTGATGCCAACTTGGGCGTAGTGGTCTTGACCAATGGCATGAAAAGTCCGATATCCGCAGCGACCTATTATGCGCTTGATCGATTCATGGGAGCGAAGGAAAAAGACTGGTCTAGTATTTTGCTAGCCAATTCTAATCGCAACCAAAAAGGAGACGATCGAATTGCTACCCGGAAAGCAAAGAAGGAGATGGGAACAAAGCCATCGGTTGCTTTGGAAGCCTATACTGGCACTTACGAATCCGCTATTCATGGCGCGATCCATATCAAAAAAGAAGGTGCGGGTTTGAAAATGACTTTTGAACATTCACCGGCCTTGTCGGCTAGCCTGCGCCACTGGCATTATGATGTATGGGAAATCGTTTGGGATCAAAAGCATGCCTGGTTTAGTTTCGGAACGGTTAAATTCAATACCGATAACAACTTGAAGGTGACCCACATGGACTTTGATGTGCCCAATGATGACATCTTTTTTGAAGAACTGAAACCCAGGAAGGTAAAATAAAGGCATTGACTAGTTGTTATAGGCGGGCAAATCGGTCGGCTTTAGTGGATAATAAATGTGGTATCTCTGAGTCGAAAATAAGCCTTTGCTAAAGTAGTGAATGGCAAATCAGAAAAGGGCGTCAACAGTGATCCAACCCAAAGCAAAGTAAGCTTTGTCCTTTATGATAACTTTCGACATAATCATTACTTATCGCCGATATCGTCCCACTACTGGCCGGCCTGGAAAAACATCTTTTACAATCTCCCCATTTTTGACTACCCACTGACCATTGACCAGAACATAGGTTACGCCCTCAGAGAATTGCAAGCCTTTGAAATCAGCTTTATCAATGATAGTCTCAGGATTGAATACCGTGATATCGGCATCGGCACCTACCTGGATTCGGCCTTTCAAACGCGTAGCGGGGGAAATTTCTTCTAATCGTTGAGCGGGAAGTAAGGTCATTTTTCGGAGGGCTTCCATTAGGCTGATGACTTTTTCTTCACGGACATATTTTCCTAGTACCCGGGAAAAGGTGCCGGCCGTGCGAGGATGTGCTTTGGGGGCGTAGGGCATCCCATCCGAGCCGATCGAGGTAATAGGGGAGGCAATTCCTTTTTCTATCCATTCGGGTTTCATCATATGAATAATGACCACTCCGCCATGCTTTCGGTATTCTTTAAAGCTTGCTTCCGTTAATCGTTCGCCGCTCGCCTCCCATTGCAAATCCCCATAGGAGATTCCCAGCTTCTCCTGCCAGCCCTCATCGAAAATGGAGGATTGTAGGTAAGTAGAGGCGGCCGTATAGGGATATACCTCTGTCGTGATATCCAAGCCGCGTTGCTGGGCGGCGGCCACCATATCGAGGGTAACTTGTATTTCACCTAGCGAAAGGCTATTGGCGTGGACAATGTGCAGGGGCGCACCGCTTGTTGTAGCATTGGCAATAGCTTCTTGGATACCTGGCATGCCAAAGCCCCTAGTATGCGAAAATACGGGAGCCTGGTAAGCGGCGGCAAATTCATAAACACGGTAAATTTCTCCATGTGTTGCGCCCGGATAATAACCGACGGGGACTCCTAGACCTAGCGCCCCAGACTCTAATTCAGTTTTGAGTAAAGTCTTCATTTTGTCCACCTCTTCCTTGGTCAAGGCTTGGTAACTTGCTCGCCCCATATTGATCATGATTTTACTCAGGTTGGGGCTGTCAAAACCTTCTGTATTAATGATTTTCTTAGCAGCTTCGAAGTAGTGTTGATATTGTTTCATGGCCAGCGCGCGCAAAGAGCTATGTGGGATGGAAGCACCATAGTTTACCAATGTTTTACCAACTTTACTGTCCAGCCATTCTCTTAAAAATAAGACACCACCTTCGAGTTCAAGGGCGGTAGTGACGCCATCACGAGCTTGGTATTCATGTGCCTTAGGTGTCATACCGTGAACGTGCAAATCAATAAAGCCTGGCGCTACGACGAGTCCCGATACATCTATCACTTCCTGGCCGGGGAGGGTGGCGGCCGAAATCTCTACAATTCGGTCACCTTTAATTCCTACGTTTCGAATGGCATCCAGTCCCGTCTCGGGATCCATCACTCTTCCTCCCTGCAAGACAATATCATAACTACTATGCTGAGCCAATCCGGGCAGCATGAATAAGGTAGCGCATAGAAAAAGAAAGAGGGTGGCTTTTGTCATTACTACAGCTTTTGTTGGTAGACTCCCAATATACGACTGCACAACTGGAAGTCCACAAGATCGATACCTCTTTTGTAAGTATTACAGTGCAAAAGAGGTGTTTCCATCCACCTCTATCTATACTTTGAAGGTGTTTTTGAAAAAAAAACCTTGAGAGTTGATTATTGATTAAAAACTAATTATTATTGTTTATCAATAATTTTAAGTTGAAAAAAGATAATATCATGAATTTTTTGACAATCTCTCGAAACCTCCTGATGGCATTGCAGTTCTTATCCGTGATCAGCTTGATCTTTGGTACTTTTTTTATGATTGCTTCTCCCCAATCGATTACCACTTATAATTGGGGAGGACTATCGTTGGTACCCGAAAATGCTAATATATTAGAAGAATCAGGGGAGGTGATGATCACTTTTAAACCTGATCCTTCCATCAATTCAACATTAATCGTTACCGAGACCTCTATCAAAATGGATGGTATCATACCGGAATTAAGAGTAAGCTTTATAATTTTATTCATTATTATTGGCAGTATCTGGATTATCGTAGTGGAGCAAATTCGGAAAATGGTAGAAAGTGTAGCCGATCGCAATCCTTTTACGCCTTGGAATGTAAGAAGGATTTATACCTTGGCCATCGCTTCCGCAGCTGTACCGGTAATCAGTACGGGTTTCCATTTCCTTAATAAAGCTTGGATACAAACTAATTTTGATTTTTCTGGCTTAGTTTTGCAGGGCTTCAGTTTGAATATTTCTCCTTGGTTCTTGACGGCTGTTTTGCTCTTCACTATTGGAAAGATTATCGAATCTGGGATTGAAATAAAGCAAGATCAAGACTTAACTATATAAGGCATGCGCATTATTGTAAATTTGGATGTTATGATGGCCAAACGGAAGATTCGATCCAAGGAATTGGCGGAGCAAATGGGTATTACCGAAGCTAATTTATCTATCCTGAAGACGGGCAAGGCCAAGGCTATTCGCTTTTCAACCTTGGCACTAATTTGCGAGATTTTGGATTGTCAACCCGGGGATATTTTGGCTTATGAGACGGCGAGGGAAGAAGTTTGATCGCTTATTCCCAAGAGTGATTTAAACCCTACACTTTCAAAGTTCAACCTGCTACCCCCTACCCACCAGTCAGATGCCGTAAAATTACTTTAGATTCTTTGTGATAAGGATGGTTGGGATCGTCGATCATGGCTTGAAACAAGGGGTTGGCCTGATCAAGGTCGGCAAGTTTAAGGTAAGCCAATGCCAAATACCAGGTAGCAGAACGACCAAAATCAGTATCCTGCCCCGCTATACCTTCCAATAAAGGAATAGCTGTCTCTGCCTGGCCTTCAGCTAATAAATCATTGGCGGTGTAAAAGTCGCTGGCTATCCGTTCAGCCGATTGATCAGGAGTGTCGACTGGTAATTCACTGCCAAAAGAGAGGGCCGTATCTTGGGGCATTTCTCCTACTGTCTCCCCCCTTTCTATTTGTCCCAGTACATGGGGTGCGGGTTCATAATAACGCGCGAATAAATCCCCTGGCGACGGAGCAAACCTGGGCAATCCTACAAAAATGATAAGCAGGGCAATCGCTGCTGCCGCCGCTACGGCTCCCAATCCATATAAAAGGCGAATTCTCGTCCCTTTTTGTTTTTTCTTTGCTTCCAATTCTTTGAGCGCTGCATGCAAACGGTCTCGTTCATTCGCTTTTAGGGCAGCCTTTAGGTCTTCTTCGTCGAAAGACGAGTTTTGGTTTTTGGCCATATCCAATTTTTTAATTCCTGACCACAAAGGGCCGGAGATGGTATATTTTTAGTCAGTGCTTATTTGGGGATAGCACTTTTATACTTCATACCTTTCAGCTAGCAAAGGTAAACATTAATTCGCTTCGCTTCGGAGAATGAAAGCTTGCTATAACAGCCCTATTTGATTTTTTGCCATAAAAAAACGATTTTGATGTTTACCTTTTTTCAACTAGTGGTAATAAGGGATAGAAGTTCTTTTAAAATAGAGATAGAAGTGAGTAGCAGCGGTCTGGCGTGCCATACTTCATCTACATTAGACTTCCTTAAGATTAATCACCAAATTCCATCTAAAAATGAAACTGAAAACACTTCTCATTCTACTACTGGCATTATGTACCTGTACTATGGGCTTTTCTCAAACCCGAGCCGAAAAGCGAGCAAAAAATAGAGCTAATCAAAATGTTGACCGGAAAATCGATGAATCAGTAGATAAGGCATTCAATAAAATTGAAGGCTTATTTAAGAAGAAAAAGAAGAAGAAAAAAAAGGAAACCGAAGAAACGAAATCTACAGAGACAGAGACCAAAAGCAGTGAGCAGGAAGAGGCAGAGGCAGAAGCCCAAAGCCAGGAAATGGTTAATAACATCCTCAAACGTATGGGCGGGAATGATGAGCCATGGGAGCCGATCAAAAACGAGTATCTATTTAGTTTTGATGCAGACGTTACCGTTACCGACAAAAAGAATAAGGTAGAAAAATCACACATCCAATATGTATTTGATACCTGGCATACAGGTATGATCTATACTCTGGAGGATGGAAAAGTCGTACAAATGGTAATGGATAATCAGGAAGGTTCTATTACTATGGTTATGGATGAGGATGGCGAAAAGCAGGCTGTGAAGATGCGTCAACCCAATGTAAAGTATGATGAGTCAGATTTTGATCATCCCGATGCGGATGAAATTACGATGACCAAGACAGGCCGTACCAAGACAACAGAAGGAGGCTACTTTGCCCATGAATATGAAATGACTTCACCAGATGGTACCGGTACGGTATGGGTGACAAAAGATATTCCTATGGATTTGATGTTTGCCATGCAAAGTTCGCTGGCTCGCTCTAGTCGAGGCAAGCAAAATAAACGGCAGCAAACGCCTACTTTCAAGAACTTTGGAGTGGATGGATTTCCAGTTGAAAATCACTTTGTCAATAAAGACGGAAAAGAAAAGGTTGATATGGTGATGAAGAATATCAAAATGGGCGATAAGATTGACAAAACGCCGCTAGATACCAAAGGGGTAAAAGTAATGAATATGGGCTTCTAGCTAAATAAGCCCAAACAAATCATCGTAGGAGTTGGTCAGGCTAACTCCTGCGATGGTTTGCTTAGAACATGTTTGATCAGAGTTTATTTGCTGCTCAAAGGCAACTGAGGTCTGCCCAAACATGTTCTTAATTGTTTTAGCTTGTCAAAGCCGTGGTTTTAACGATAGAGCAAGCCCAGGCTTAGAATTCCTATGAGGCTGAATGCACCGACGATCAAGCTTTTTTCCCAAAGAATCGTTCCCCGAATAGCTCGAATTAGCGAACTCATATCCTCCTCGCCAAAAGTTCCAGGAATAATATAGGCTGCTACCATGTAGAGTACCGTGCCTAGCGCCCAAGTTAGCAATCCAATAACCAATAATAAGCCTAATTTTTCTGATACTGGACCCTCAATCATAATGCCTTTCTGCTTGGCCGAATAGAGCACAGCACTAAAAGCGACTGGAAAAATCAAGCCCAGTATTAAATATATACTACCACTGAGGCTAGCAATATCTGCAGCGTCTTCTTTAAGCATGAGGCTCAGCCAACCCGAAATAATACCTGCTGCTGCGCCTACATTCGCTAATCGACTACCAACCTTCAGTCCTGCTTTCAAGGAAAGTTTTCTATGAACGACTTCTTCTGACATTTTATAGACGGTTTAGCTTTTGATTCTTTTCCTGCAGCTAGGGTTTGATGGTGTTGCATATCATGTTTGGACTAGTAACGAACGTTGTCTTAAAATACTCAATTCTACCAGCTAATCCAAGACTTGAAAGCAGATTCTATATATACGGGCCGCTATCTCCCTATTTTTATCGCTATGTTTGCTACTTAATTGTGAAGTTGTTTAAAAATAGATATAGATAGATGAAAAATGGGTTGCTCCTTATTATTCTGCTCGGAATTTTCGCCTGCAACAACGGGGGGACTGCCCCGGCAGCAGATGGCCCGATTGATATCTCTGGTACGATTGATCTTATTCGTGAGTCTGATCGGGTGAGAAATGCTTTGAATGGCTTTCAGATGATCGAGGTCGATTGTGACAGTATGGCCTCCTTGCTAGACGAGGCTTATCGCAAAGACCAGGAGGTACGCCAACAAGGAGGAGATATGCAGTTGATCGATCAGCAGAACCAAAAAGTGGTGATCTCACTGATTGAAAAATGTGGATTTCCGAATATGGAAGAGGCGGGTCAGCATGGTTATACCGCCATTTTTTTGGTATTACAACATTCAGCAGGAGGGATCATCGGGCGTTATTATCCACCATTGGCAGCTGCAGTGGAAAGGGGTGAAATTACCAAGAGCACTTTTGCACTCATGCAGGATCGTCTACTCATGAATTTTGGGTACAAACAGATATATGGCTCCCAAATTATGAATGATCAACTCTATGAATTGCAAGCTCCTGAAACGGTCAATGACAGGCGAGCCGAGGTAGGCTTGGGCCCCATCGAAGCCTATCTCAAATATTTTAATCTTGATTTTGAAAAAGAAATAGCGAGAATGCAAGGAAGTGGGTCATAAGCTTTTACTGCTTGATTAGTTTTTCTATCCACTGCCGCCGGTCACTTGTAACTACTTCCAACCAATAGATGCCTGGGGAGAGTTCCGAGAGGTCCAATGACAGTGGCAAGCGGTCGATTTTTCCATATCCTTTCTCTAATTGGCCCCAGACATTGAGCAGGCGAATGCTTCGTATGTTTACTGCTTCGGCTTGATCATAGTTAAAATAAAGTTGACCCGATACAGGATTGGGGTATACCGAAAATAAAGGGGAAACAGTTTGACGTGAACCCGTACTGGATATCAACTGAACATCCGGAGAAATATTGATTTCGCCTCCTGTGGTGCTCCCTTCCAATAATTTTATTTCTTCACCGGCCATCACCTCTTTTAGTCGATCAACATGCCCCGTGGGCCAATAGACTAGAATAGAATCCACCCTTTCTGCGAGTCCAATACCAATGATGTTTCGCTCCGAGTTTTGCCCCAAGAAACTAGTCCCGCACTGGGTAAATCGGCTTTGTTGCTGCCCATCACTATAAACATCAATTCGGCTTCCTATGGCATCTCTATTACTCAGCACTCCTTCCAATTCGATACTGATATATCCGTGTGAGGAAACGGTCTGATTTTCCCACAACTGAGACTGAAAGGGACTCGAATTGATGACCATGAGGTCGATTTTCCCATCTTTATTAAAATCACCTAAAGCATTGCTGAAACTTTGCACCGTGTCTCCCACAAAGCCGGCAAAAAGTGCAGAGAAAGACTCATCGCCCATGTTATAATAGAACGCACTAGAATTAATATCCGAACCTACCTCCATACCACTTACATATAGATCTTCTCGTCCTTTATTGTCTGAATCTAAAAACAAAGCGCCCCAGCCAATGGAATAGAAGCCAACGCCTGATGGTTCTGCCAATTCCGAAAAAGACTCCTCCCCATTATTTCGCAATAAGACATTTCCGCCGGCTGTATTAGTGGCATAAATATCAAAATGTCCATCATTATTGTAATCACCAATGGTGACACTCATCGCATTCATGGCAATCCCTGTGGCGCTACTTTCACTAATATCAGTAAATGTTCCATCTTGGTTATTGCGCAGCAAGGTATTGCCTGAAAAACGATCATTGGCGGTATACAAATCAGGCCACATATCATTATTGTAGTCAAAAAAGGCATGGCAGAAAGGAATCTTAGCTGGGTCTTGCGCCCCCCGGCTAAACGCTACTTCTCGGAAAGTGCCGTCTGCTTGATTATGGTATAAAAGATGGGTATTGTCGGCAGGTATGCCTGTCCTTTTACCGATATACAGATCGAGCCACCCATCGCGATCGAAATCGCCAAAGGAGGCACCATAAGTGAGAAACCGCTCTGTGCTTAGGCCCGCCGCAGCGGTCACGTCTGTAAAAGCTAGATGGCCATCATTGCGGTATAGGCGGTTGACCTCCCCTCGACTAGCCATGAACAGATCTTTGTCGCCATCATTGTCATAATCGACCCAAAGGACTTGCCCTTGAAAAGTTTCATCGGGTACCAAGGGAGGCATCTTTTCAAAGACTCCTTCCTTATTTTGATAAAAGTCAATGGTTGACCCTCCTATCGTGGCTAGTGTTAAATCATCCCAACCATCGCCATTGAAATCACAGAAACTGACGCCACCACTAGGCACGGAAAGGCCGTAGTCATGAAGGATGTTTTTTGCAGTGGCTACCTCTACAAAAAGCGGCTGTGCATGAGCCCTTATCAGTCCTACACCAGCTAAAACAAGTAAGGAGAGAACCCTAGCAGAGGAAGCTGTTTGTGTTGAGTGTTTTTTCATTACTTAGGAATGGTGGAAAAAGATAAAGCATTTTGTGCTCCATTACTGATTACTCCACTACCTCAATATCGATAGCGGGCGTATAGAATTCAATGGAAGAAACTAAGCTGATTTCTTCATTTTCTTCCTGATTATCCTGTCGCTTTACCAAGTACAATTTTCCTGGACCTGGGCGTAATGCAGCTGTTTGTTCGGGACTAAGGGTAAACTCAATGGTTTTGGCGGGGCCCGTTAGGGTAATGGAGTAAGCTCGGTTTTCTTCGTCGGAAAATAGTAATACCAATTGCTCATTGGCTTTGATCAGCCCCCCATTGACCACCAAGGTCATGCCCTTACTGATACTGATGTCACCTTTCAAAAAGAAATCATTGATCGGCGTCATCTTGAGATGATAAGCCTTCTGCTTTCCATCATCGGCCTTAAACTGAAAGGGGAAATCGCCAATATATTCCGATTCTCTTTCCAGTTCATAGCGGATCACCTTCGACTGCAAATTGCGCTCCTGCATTCCACTGTTCTGAAAGGAAACACCGCCGGCAATTTGTTTGGGCCGTGATTCATCAGGAGACACCCCTTCGCTGAAAGAGGCCTGTGCCTTCAATTGCGATTCTTCTGCCAAGTATCGAACAAAGAAATCAATGAATAGTTTTTCCTCCGGCTTTTGCGGCATACTCCCCGTTTCCCGGCAAGCGCCAGCCAGTAATAATACAAATAAGGCAAAGAAAGCAGTATAATGTCGGCGCATAAGAAGGAGTTTATTTTCTTTTTCAGATAAAGACCGTCGTAAAACGAAGTGTGGACTTCAGAAGTTGGCCTAGCTTTTCTCCAGGCCAAATATACTAGGATTTCTTAGCTTTCTATGGCGCTTTTACACCCCCTTTTTCGATGCCATTCATTCAGGGAGAAGACTGGACGTATCAATACAATCTCTAGGATTTGTCTCGAAGTCTACTACAACTTTTCCAACTTCTCTAAAGTAAATACCTCAGAGTATGATCTCATTTCCACATTAAGACCTATATTTGCAGGCTTTCTGTGAATTCTATGTCATACACAGGACGAAAAAACCACTTTAGCCTTATTAGAAAGAAGCATAATATTACTGACCTTCGTTTTAGAAGGAATAGAGGGGCTAAATGATAGGTTTTGTAAGCTGTATGATGAATTGTAAATAAAAAAAGAGTCATCATAACTTGAAATCGATTATTTTTGTACCGTATTTTGACCGCCTACTGACACCCTCACTTATCTGACCGCCCTTTTTCGGAACCTTCAATAGCGTCCTATTGCTAGTTGCTAGGTACCGTGATTATGATGTCTTTCAGGCAATAGTATGAGAAAACTAGATGGTATGGTTTCAAATAGCAACCTTTGGTAATAGACTTTTAAGGGCTAAACTATTTTCTGTAAAGTCTATTAATATTCAATTGGATTTAATTAAACCCAAAACTATATGCTACGATCTTTATTCTTATTTCTCCTCTTTTCCGTAGTGTCTACCGTGGCTTTTTCACAAGCCTCCCTATCTGGGAAGGTAACTGATGAGGAAACATCAGAGCCGATGATCAGTGCTACTGTTGTTCTGTTCAAGAATGATGTACAAATAACTGGTACGATTACTGACTTGGATGGTAATTATTCTTTTTCAAATCTCGATCCAGGAACCTACGATGTTCAGATCACCTATACGGGGTATACCGATGTGAAAACAACGGGTGTCCAGGTATTGGCGGGTAAAGCCATTAAGCTGGACGTAGAAATTACCGAAGGTGCACTGATTGATATCGGTATTGTGGTGAAAGGTTATCGTGTTCCGCTGATTCAACAGGATAATACCACCTCTGGCGGAGTGATTACCAGCGATCAAATCAAAAACTTACCATCAAGGAGTATTTCTGCCTTGGCCGCGACCACTGCGGGCGTATCTAGTGCTGATGAAGGAGACGCCTTGTCGATTAGAGGGTCTCGATCCAATGGCACCGATTACTACATTGACGGTGTACGAGTTACTGGGGCACTGATCCCAGAGACGGAAATTGAGCAGCTGCAAGTGATTACAGGAGGTATGGAAGCCAAATATGGAGATGCGATAGGTGGAATCATTTCCATTGTCACTAAAGGCCCCTCCAATAAATTTTCGGGTAATGCAGAAGTGGAAACTTCGGAATTCCTGGATGATTTCAATCGCAACCTGGTAGGCTTAAGTTTGACCGGCCCGATCCTTAAAAATAAGAAAGGCATATCGATTCTTGGGTATCGTTTTGCCGGTCGTTATTCTTCCAGCGGAGATGATGACCCACCCGCTGTGCCTATTTATCGGATCAAGGATAGTAAGCTAGCAGAGTTGGAAGCGAATCCGACATTCATTCCCGATGGTGGAAATCAACCTCGAGTAGCTTCCGAGCAATTGGGGCCAGATGATGTCGACGTATTGGGCTATCGGCCATTTGAGGGTAGTAACCGAATAGATGTTACGGCCAAATTGGATGCCCGGCTTAGCGACGCCATTGACCTAAGCTTCACCGGCGCTTATGTAAATACCTATAACCGTTTTACACCTGGTGGCTGGCGAACACTTAATAGCCATAATAATCCGGTATCGGAATTTGAGTCTTATAGAGGGAACTTTCGTTTTCGACATCGTATCGGTGGTGCGGGAGGTAGTGAAAGCTCTTCGAGCACGATCCAAAATGCTTCTTATGTGCTACAGTTTGGTTACGAAACCACTAGTAGCAAATCTTATGATTTCAACCATGAGGATAATATCTTCGAATATGGCTACATCGGTAAATTCGATGTAGACTGGGTGCCTGTTTTTAGCAGAAATGATACGACAGGACTGTTAGAGCACCAAGATTATTTGCGTGTACTTCGCGGATATGATCCTTCTCCTGTTAATCAAGTGCTCGCTAATTATAACCTACCTTTTGGGTTCGGACCTGAAGAAGGAATCAATGGGCAGGTAGTTGATGTATTAACACCCGATAACTTTGCTGCTCCTAGTTGGGCATTGGATAACTTTAGTGTGATTAATGGCCGCTTGGATGGCCGACTGACTTCTGCTTGGAATCACCATTCTCATGTGGGGCAAGTATATAACACCAATAGTAGGTCAGCTAATGACTTATACACTTTCAATGGTAATGTCGCTTTTGACTTCTTACCCGGAGGTTCTGAAAAGGGGCGCCATAATATCGAATTAGGGATATACTACGAGCAGCGTACCAATCGCTCTTACACGGTAGCTCCATTTGGGTTGTGGGTCTTGGCTCGTCAGCGAGCGAATGAGCACCTGGAACAAGGTTTGACCAGCGATGTTATCGGTACGATCATGGTGCCAGGTACCGGAGAGGAAGCAGCGCTTAAGGATTATTTTACGCCGACTTCCATCGATGAGACCAACTTATTTTATCGAAAACTGAGGGAAGCGATTGATGTGCCGATTGATCAATGGGTGAATGTGGATGGATTAGATCCTAGCCAACTAGATTTGAGTATGTTCTCTGCCAGGGCTTTGAATGATCGTGGTTTCTTGGGGTACTTGGGGTATGATTATCTCGGCAACGAGTTCAACGGTACCTTTGATGACTTTTTCAATACGATTGACCCGGCTACTGGCTTCCGTAGTTTCCCCGTAGCACCTAATCGGCCTATTTATGGGGCGGCTTATCTACAAGACAAATTTACTTTCAAGGATATCATCTTCCGGGTTGGATTGCGAGTGGATCGTTATGATGCCAATACGCGGGTCTTAAAGGATATCTATTCTTTATATGAATTGATGGGTGCGGATGATTTTCATCAATCCTTTGGCGGTAATCGTCCTGGTAATATTGGGGATGATTACAAAGTATATGTAGCCGGACAACAGAGTTCTGAAGTAACGGCTTATCGCGATGGTGATCAGTGGTACAAAGCGGATGGAACACCTGTAAACAATCCAACGGATATTGATGGTGTAAATTCAGGTTTGGTTTTTGGCTTTGTAAAAGATGAAAGAGCACGAGATGATGTAAACTTCATCAAGAAAGAAGAATTCGACACGGGTATTTCTTTTGAGGATTATGAAACACAGATCAACTTCATGCCTCGATTGGCCTTTTCTTTTCCTATTTCGGAGGATGCCAACTTCTTTGCTCATTACGATATTCTCGTACAACGACCTTCTTCCAATACGATTGCCACGGCCTTGAGTTATTACAACTTTATCGATAATGCCGGAGCCATTAAAAACAACCCGAATCTTCGTCCTGAAAAGACGATTGATTATGAGGTCGGTTTTCAGCAGAAGTTGTCAGAAAGCTCTGCGATTACGATCAATGCCTATTATAAGGAGTTGCGAGATATGATTCAGGAAAGGGTCATCTTCCCCGTGCCTGATATTGGACAATACACTACTTTCGACAATATCGATTTTGGTACAGTGAAGGGGTTTTCGTTGAAGTATGACTTGCGACGTACCGGAAATATTTCCATGCAGGCTAATTATACTTTGCAGTTTGCAGATGGAACGGGCTCTAACGCTAACTCATCAAGAGGATTGAATAACCGAGGCGTTATTCGAACGCTTTTCCCCTTTGATTATGACGAGCGCCATCGCTTTGTGATTAACCTGGATTATCGTTATGCTTCGGGTGCCTTGTACAATGGGCCTCGCATCGGAGGACTTGATATTCTATCCAATTTTGGGGTCAACTTACAAACGACCGCTGTATCAGGGCGACCTTTTACCATTAATAATGTACCACAAGAATTTGGTGGTACAGGTTTGGCTAGTACCATCAATGGTGCCAGAAAGCCTTGGACCTATCGCTTGGATTTACGGGTGGACAAAACCATACGACTCAAAAAGAATTTTGCTTTCAATGTTTACCTAAGGGTTACCAATTTATTGGATCGCCGTAATATCATTGCTGTTTATCCTTTTACCGGACAACCTGACGATGATGGTTTCTTGCAATCCAGCTTTGGAGATGATCAATTAGGGCAACTGACCGAGCAAGAAGAGATCTACTACTTAGCATCCTATTCTTGGCGAATATTGAACCCCAATTACTATAGTTTACCGCGCCGGTTTTTCTTAGGTGCTTCTTTTAACTTTTAAAATTATATGCCAGATATGTATAAATTTTCATCATGGCTGTTGATGTTTATTGGCATGTGTACGTTCAGCATAGGCCATGCAAACATTAATCCCAATATCCATAAAAAAGGGAAGTCGGAGCAA
>Ga0070726_10002309_pt1 | contig 17340 bp, 15 predicted proteins | sample tdAd471_FD_67275 | JGI IMG/M metagenome (GOLD analysis project Ga0070726, IMG submission 67275) | Marine sediment microbial communities from the Atlantic coast under amendment with organic carbon and nitrate - tdAd47.1 | ecosystem: Environmental > Aquatic > Marine > Coastal > Sediment | place... | reverse complement strand
TCCTTGTCATGGGGGCCATTACGATTCTGTTCTTTAATTCAAGTCCCGCTAATGTTGTTGCTTCAAAAACTTTCATTTTACCTTGTATAAATTATTAGTAAGTACACTTCATGGTTAATGCGATGACCTCTTTACATTATAAATTTTGGATAAGGCGGACCATTTGATGGGTAAATCCCCATTCATTATCGTACCAGGCCATTACTTTTAATAGGTCGCCATCGACAACCCTGGTCATATTCAGATCTGCTATGGACGCATAGGGACTTCCGACAATATCTGAAGAAACCAACTGCTCTCGCGTCGTGGATAGCACTTCGCGATATCGCTCTGTGGAAGCTTCAGTTTCTAAAATTTCATTGATTTCCTCTGGAGTTACTTTGCGCTTTGTAACAAAGGTCATATCCGATATGGAACCTACTTTTGCAGGAACACGTATGGCCACACCATCGAATTTATCCACAAATTCCGGTAATGCCTTGGTAGTGGCAATTGCCGCCCCAGTACTGGTGGGAACTAAGTTGTCTGCTGCAGCTCTACCCATTCGGTAGTTTTTTGGAGAAGCTCCATCCATTAAACTTTGGGATGCCGTATAGGCATGAACGGTGGTCATGATTGCTTTATGGATTCCAACCCTACGACTGAGGATTTCAACAATGGGGCTAATGTTGTTCGTAGTGCAACTGGCACATGAAAAAATCGAGGTTTCACCTAACGAAGAACTCACACCATGAACCACGGTTGGGACGTCCTGACTTTTGGTCGGGGCGGAAATTACGACCGTCTTTGCCCCAGCATTCAAATGCTTGGCGGCATCTTCACTTTGGGTAAATATCCCTGTACTTTCAATGACGACGTCAACATCAAGATCTTTCCATGGAAGGTCCTCAGGGTTCCTTTGTTGAAAATAGGGAATCTCCATACCGTCCACCAATAAAGTGTCCCCTGAGACCGAGACATTACGATGGTATGGTCCATAAGTGCTATCGTACTTAAGGAGGTAGGCCAAGTTTTCAATGGGTAAAATATCATTAATGGCCACAAGGGACAATTCCTCGGATTCTAGGATTACTTTAAGGGATGCCCGACCAATTCGTCCCATCCCGTTTATTGCTATTCTTTTCATTTTAATTTATTTAATTCGTTTTCCAATTCTGTTATACGTTCTTTCAAGGGGGTCATCATTTGGTCTATCTCCTCCGAGGTGTATCGCTGGACGATATGCTGTGGGCAGTTTACATCAACGGCCTTGATTTTGAATATGATGGCACGCTCTACATTGGCGGAGTAGCCGTCCACTGCCAAGGATTCCATCAGTGCTTTATCCTTGAATTCTACATGGGCCTCGCCCCATATCTTTACCCGGGTCCTTGAGGGGTAGTCCATCAAGAACATAAATGACCGTGGGTTTTCGGAAAGGTTACCGACACTTATATATTGTTGGTTTCCGGAAAAATCCGCAAAAGCCAATGTTTTTGGGTCCATGACCTTCAAAAAGCCCGGTGCCCCACCCCGATGTTGGATGTAGGGCTGTCCCTCTTGATTTGAGGTACCCATATAAAAGGAATCCCGCTTTTCTACAAAATCGATTATGGGAGGCGAAAGCTCGTTTGCCCACCCTCTTTTACTTTCCATTCGAGCATATGCCTTTCTTGAACCATAATGTTCTTGCAAGGCTTTAATAGTGGAAGTGAAGGCAATGTCAGAGGTGAAAATGTCTTTCTGCTTTTTCATTCTTGGTATTTTATTGGGTATAATTTTTTACCCTATACCCTTAGTATTGATTTTGAGGAATTCCTGACATGGAAAACACGTTTTGTTATTTACGCCAAGATTTTAGCAGCAATAATTCGAAAGAATTAACAATAGAACAACTACTATGAGGAAGCCCCTCGTGTAAAACATAAATTACACATCTAAGCCTCCTTGTTATGAGACACTTATCGAAAGACCTAATTGTGCGCTCAAAAGTGGGAATAAAAAGCATGATTTATTATGACAACTGAATGAAAGAAACCACCTAAATATATTATATATCAGTATTTTATAATGTTTTTCGAACTGATTTTCTAATTTCTATAACTCTTACAAATCAGTACATTTAAGAATAAAAATTAATGATGTTTTTATATTGAATCTTTCACTCAAAGCATCAAAGACTTGATCAATTTTATTGGTTGGCCGATACCTGAACAGTCGTTTTCGCGGAGTATAAATAACCATTTTCAGATATACCCTCGATGAACAATGAAATTTCCTTGAGTCCAGTATCCAATATTTTCAATTTACCTACACCATTTTTATTTATTGATAGATTAGGCGACCAATGTATGGTCCCAAAATGACGAAAAGAATCATTCATCATACTTTTATATTTGGGTATATAATACTGCTTTTTTGGAGTAAATCCTCTTTTCAAGACATGAGTAAAGAACTTATCGTCAGGTTTACTCATGTTTAGACTTGCAGCTCCAACATCCCCTTCTTTTCTGGTATAAACCCTGATGACACCGCCGGCTCCCCCAGCTTCCATGAACCCAGAGCGATCTATATAATAACTTTCCACGCGGGTTGTAGGGAAATCTATCAAAACATTGAAATCTGCATAACGGACATCATCAATATATAGAATCGGAGAGGGTTGTACGGCAGAAAATGACACAACCCTTTTCGTTGTGATCCGTATCCTATCATAACCCGTATTTGGCATCTCCCAAACATTGTAACCGTTGGAGCGGATAATATCTAGCAGTCTTGGATAGAGTCCCTCTGTCTCCTCAGTCACAACCCTTAGATTACCTTCAGATACAAATGGGGTAGTAATTCTTTTACCGCTTCGATTTTCACTTACCACCACTTCATCCAGGTTTACAATATTTTCGGGAAACACAAAATCCCGTAGATCATTTTCTTGGATTGGTCCTAAATTGGCTAATTCTTCAACAATATTAAATGGTTCAAGATTATATACCTTGTCCTCGGTTTCTCCCGTATTTACCCTTATAAAAAGATTTGGTCTAGACAAAATACCACGCTTGTTCAATAAAGTAAGTTTAAGTTCTTCTCCCTTATTAATTAAGTAATTTTTGAGTTTAAAACTCGTAGATTCTTCATTTAGATAGATGAGGGTAGGGTCAGTATTTTTGCCAGCATAGAAAAGTAAATCAGTGTTTTTTGGGATTTCCGAATTTATCTGTCCGAATAAATCAACTCCTGTCCTAAAATCATATTTTTTTTGGGGCGGTTTCTTGAATATATTTTCCCAACTGTACTTTGACCAGCCTTGTGTTAATAATAACAAATCCAAATCCGTTTTTCGTGTCTTAATAGCATCGTCGAAGTAGTAACGCGAATTCTCCACAAAACCTCGAACATAAGGCCTAAGTAGAAAAGAGCTTTGAATATTGGCGTTTTGCTTATATGCTTTGGTTTCTTTTGGTAAAACAGATACACTTATAGAGGATGATTTTTCTTTCTCAAACCCAGAAATTGAAATTACCAAGGAATCCTTTTCTACTTTTTCGACAAAAGCGGTCAATTCCACTTTCTTAGTTCCATTTTCATTAAAATGAAGTCGTTCGGCAATGGGTTCTCCCTGATCATCTATTAAAGTCACTATGTTCATTCCATCATGAAATTCACTTTTGTCGAGTATGTGCGACACATATAATTCCTCCTTTTCGAAAACCACATTCAAACTCTTCAATAGACCATCTCTATGGATTAGAATACTATAGGGTTTACTTCCAATCTGTTTTTTTGTTTCGGCATTGGTGCCTATTAAAATCATTGCCCTGCCACTTTTTAAACTTCTTACGGAAAGTGTGAAACCTAACTTATCGGCCAACGGTAAAGAAAACCTCTTGACTTCTCCATTTTTCAAATTAATAAAGGCCGAATATTTTTCTCCAGCAGATGGAACCATGGTAACCTTAGATAAGCCAAATCGATTAGTTCTAAAGCTGGTTATTTCTTCGCCCTTTTGATTCCTAATAACCCCCTTGAGGCCAGCGACAGATTTTCCTTGTTCATCCAATGCCTTTATTCCTAATACACTCTGAACATCGCTTACCCAATGGCCTCCCTCGGGAAAAAATTGAACATCAAATCCTATTCTTTCATTTTTTTTAGAAGACAAAATCTCTTCCCCCACTACAGCGAATTGCTGTACAAAAGAATCATCTTCCTCAAAATTCCGCATCCAACTGGTAGTGGCCTTCATGTAGTATTGGCCATGCTTAAAAGTAGAATCTATTTCTATTTGCCCTTCTGCATAACCTTCTTTACAAATGAAGAGATGTTTTGCAAGCTGATCTCCATTGTTGTCGTATACCCCAACATACAAGTTCACAGGTTCTTTCAGAGGAACTCCCTTAAGTCTATTGTATAGATATCCTTTAAACCAAATATGCTCCCCATTTACGTATGCACTTTTATTTGTATGTAAGAAAATAGACGCTCTTGGCTGTCCAAAGTATTCCTTAAAAGCTGGCTTTATTTTTTTAGTCACAGCTAAATTTTGCCCTAAAAGAAGTATGGGTAAAAAAAATAAAAGAAGTAAATATTTTATGGGGTTTTTGTTCTGCATTTAAGTACCTAATTGTTGTGTTAAAGTTGTTTTTAAAGATAGCAATTTGAATAAAATTACCTGCCACCAATAACATTTTAAAGTCATCTAGGGGTTATTTTCGAATTCTACGAGGAGAATCCTTGTCCCTGAATGATCTGCAGCGAGACTTATCTTAACAACCAACTATTATTAATCGTGGCATGTGAAAATCAATAGAAAACAACACTTCAGTTATTGAAGATATGCCTAAAAACACAAAACACTGAAAATCATAAGATTAACAGTGTTTTGATTGTACTTGAAAAGGTTAAGTCGGGATGACTGGAAGAAATATGTGTTCACAAACAACTCACAATCAACGTCTTATACTGTTTTCTAAAACTGATTAACCGAACTCTAAACTGTCTATAAAACGGCACATTCAGAGGCAAAACTTATAGGAGTTTTACAGCACTAATTTAAGCTTTTTTTTGATAAGCAACGGTTTATGTTTCAATGTATCTTATGGATGAATCAACTCGAATTTACCATGAAAAAGTTAGCCATACTACTTTCAATATGTTTTCTGTTAATCAATCAGTCATGTGACAACACGGATGAAGAAATTGACCTTCTAGACAACAACGTTTTTGAACTTCAGTATATCAACGCGGGAATGTCTGGAGAAATCATCGAGAAGAAAGATTTGGAGTTCAACGAATTCATTGAGTTTTCTTTTGACAATTATTTTGTCAAAAGAAGGGTATACACAGACAGTACCAGTATTGCTAAAGGCAATTATCTATTAATACAATCAAAAGGCACGACGTATTTCGAACTTGAATATGACGCGGAAAGCCATTTAATTCAAAACTGTACAAACTCCCTTAAAGAACGGATTTCAGTTTTGAACAACAGGGAAATATTTAATAGAAGTTACCTTCCATGTGATGGTCCGGGTTTTGGATATAGATTAGCCAAATAATAAATGTTAATCTCTAATAAGAAGCATCTGTTTTCCCAATTTCTTCAATTCGGGATGACTGAATCTTCGACGAAATCCCATATTTTTGAAAATCATTGTTTTAACCCTTAAATCCTAAGGATATTCCCGTTAATAACACGGAAAGTAAAAAACGCCTTTTGAACACAAATTTCATATGTTTAACTACAATTAAAAGAGTGGAATTTATTACTATTTTTACTTGTAGTTAACATCTACTTAGTGGAAAATCCTATCTCTAATGGCAATTGAATTCCTTTAGGGATGTCTGCAGATGGAGTTTAATTTACAGAATTGGTTTGAATTCTTTATCGGGGATATCCGGATAAGGTTTTTCATTATTGGTTTAACTTTCCATAGTAGAGTAGATCGACGATTTCTCCTGACGAGGTTTTGTATTCCCTTCTAATCTCTCCTTCCAATTCAAACCCACACCTTTCAGCTACGGTCTTAGAAGCAATGTTGCTTTGATGTATTCTCAAAAACAGCTTCTTGAATTTGAATTCTGAAAAACAGTACTCACTCAATACTTGAAGTGCCCCTGTGGCAATACCTCTTCCGGTGTATTCTTTATCTATGAAAAAACCCACTTCCGATTTTGGGATACTCCTGTCTATATTATACAGTCCAACAAAACCAATAATGCGTTGGCTTGATGAGTCAATAATTAAAAAAGGGAAGTACGAATTCTCTTGTGAGTTATTAACCATGCTTTCAACAAATTTCTTGGCTTCTTTATATGTGCTTGTTTTTGAAATAGTCCCGGCAAAAAAATCTTCAAGCCTTTTTCTATTAGTTTGCACAAGCTGATAATAATCTTCAATTTCTAAAGGCCTGATGCTATATTTGTCAAATTTCATTAGCAGATTTTTACAGTTTGTACATTACAGCCAATTGACTGGTATGGTATTCATATTAATTTCTTTTAGTGTTTTTCAATATTATATGATACAAATCTTCTTCTAATTTGTTGTAAGTCTCCTTGTACCTATTATTACTGAGTATAATCAAATATTCATTGCTCTCCGGTAGATAAATAGCCGAAGTTTTGTAACCTGACCAACTACCGTTATGATACACCCACCTACCCTTACTTTCTGTTTCATAAATTGCAAAACCAAAACCATATTTTGAAGATATAGTATCGACCGTTAGCATGTCACTTTTTCCTTCTTCAGTAATTAATTTGTTATACCTCAATGCTTTCTTCCATTTTTCGAGGTCAAGAATTGAAGCGTAAATACCTCTATCACCTACAATACCGTTCATCCAATGAATATGCCTATGCCTTTTGTCATTTTCCACTTTTTGGTATTTATCCTGCCTATCATTGTAGGTATATCCTTTTGCAATATTTAGGTGGGTCTGATGATTTTCACTTATACCATATACATAAGCTGTTGACATTCCCGAAGGTTCAAAAATATTTTTATGAACATAAGACTTAAAAGATTGCCCGCTTAATTTCTCTATTATTGAGGCTAAAATGACATAACCTGTATTATTATAATCATACTGGCTTCCTGGTTTAAAAACTAAATCTAATTTCAATTTTACTAAAACATCAATAACATCCTGATTGTATGCTATTTTGTTTCTTTTCCAATATTTTTTATTGTAAAATATATCTTGATAATCTGGTAGACCTGATTGGTGCCTTAGTAAATGTTCAATTGTAATGTTATCGTAAGGAAAATTATTAATTATTTCACTCACTTTAGTACTGTATTCGAGCAAACCCTTTTCCTTAAGTTGTACTATTGCCAATGCTGTAAACTGTTTAGAAACAGAAGCTAGCTCAAAAATCGTAGAATCATTAAGTGCTTTTTTATTAGAAAAATCACTGTATCCATAGTTACCTGTAAAAACTATTGAATCATTTGAGGAGAAAAGTACATTTCCGTTGAATCCTTTATTGTGATGTACCAAAGCCATGCTATCGATTTTCTTAATAAATTGACCTCTAACTATTAACGATAGAAGTCCAAAAAATAATAGAAGCCCGACTGTTCTGTTTTTTAATGATTGGTTTTTCATTTTCTTATGTTTTGAATAAAATCTAAATTAAATGTTTTGTGAATACCCTATTTCAATTTCTGATTCGACAATTCCCTTACCACCTGCCATTAAATTATCTATTTCTCCTTTATTTGAAATTTCTAAGTCAACATATATTAAGCTAGGAGAAGGAGATGACATAAATTTGCCCTGTTGTATTAAATATCTTTTTTTTTGAATTTTTAATTTATCATAGATGTAACAAGCCAAAGGTCCTGCGGCCATACCAGTGCCAGATTCCTCGTTAATACCATATCTAGGAGCAAACATTCTTGTGCTTGCATCTCTATTTGATAATTTTAAATTTGGTGTAAATACATAGTATCCAATTAGATCATGTTTCCCACTTATTTTATTCATTAAATCAAAATCTGGCTTTATATCTTTTAAGATCTGAAGATTGTTGACAGGGATTATTAAGAATGAATTACCTGTATTGACAATTTCTATCGAAGCATTTTTAAGCAAATCTAATTTACTTATTTTCAACGACTTTAAAATTATATCTTCGTCATCATTAATACTTTGATACTTTGGAGGTTTTTGTTGCATAAATGCCAATTCTCCATCAAATTTTATCTCTCTATTCCCATCAATTGTCTCCTTTGAGGATATTGAGCCAGTAACATATTCATTCTGTTTTAAATAAGAGAAAGTTGCTACTGTCGCATGGCCACAGTGGGCAATCTGCTTGGTAGGTGTGAAAAAATCCAATTTAAAATCAGCACTTTTTGATTTTGAGACGAAAGCAGTTTCAGATAGTCCAACTTTTTTGGCGATATCCAGTTTTTGTTGAGCCGTCAATTTATCGGAATTTAAAACCAATCCGGCGGAGTTCCCTCCTGTTTCATTGTCAACAAAGGCATTTATAATTTGAACTTTGATTGTATTTTCTACCATAACATTTATTTTAACTCTTTATAGGAAACTCTATTCTTTATTATAATCTGATTGGTGATTTAGTTTTTATTTTTTTATTTGAATACAAGAAACTGGTGGGCCCCATTCTTTTGGCACTTGATTAGATGTCAATAAATTAAAATGACCACTACATCCACCCAAATGCTTGGATTTCGCCTTGTAAATCACAGTGTCTATTCTATGAAATCGAATTGAATAACTGCACATTACACAAGGTTCTTTATTACTTATTAAAATTGCGCCAGACATATTTTTTCCAATAATTTTCCTTGCCTTTCTTATAACTTCCATTTCTGCATGGCAGCTAATATCCTTTTTTGAAGTGGCAGTTTCTTCAGCTTTTGCCACAATCTTGCCATCTAAGAGGATAAGGCTACCTACCATACTGTTACCTTTGGATAAGGCACTTTCTGCAAGGGCCTCACAAATTTCCATGTACTGTGTGAAATCTTGCATAGCATTGTTTTTTTTACCGAAATACTGGATGTTTAGAATATTCTATACCTTTTTATCTAAACTTAAGATATTACCTTAAAATCATATGATATGGGTCGTTATTTCCAAGAGTTCCATTCATTGACATTGAACAACATTATAGTTTGGAGCAGATAAATTGGCTACAGGAACTATCTTGTATATAAGAGTGTTCCCATAGCCTAACTATATTTACTTGATATTGTTTTTCTTAAGAAATCTTAAAATATGTTGTGCAATTTCATCACCTTTTTCCTCCAAGGCAAAGTGACCGGTATCCAACAAATTGAAGTCAACATTTTTGAGGTCTCTTTTGTAAGGATAAGCACCTTCGGCAGGAAAAATATAATCGTTCTTGCCCCAAACTATCAATGTAGGAGGTTGATAATCCCGAAAATATTTTTGCCAAACTGGATACAACGGTACATTGGTACGATAGTCATAGAACATTGCCAATTGGATATTATTATTTCCAGCTCGTTTCAAGTGCTGAAGATCAATATGCCAATTATCGGGACTAATCTTTGTGGTGTCTTTAACCCCATGCGTATATTGCCATTTAAGTCCATCTGGTGAATGAAATCCTTCAAGTGCCTTGCCATTCTCTTCAGTATATTCATTCCAATATTTTTTTATCGGAATCCAGAAATCACGAAGTCCCTCATCATATGCATTTCCATTTTGGATAATCAGTGACTCTACACGTTTAGGGTGCTTGGCCGCAATTCGAAAACCGATTGGAGCACCATAGTCCATAAGATAAATACTGTATTTTCCGACCTTTTTAGCAGCGAGGAAGTCTTCAACTATCTTAGACATATTGTCAAAAGAATATTCAAACTCCTCCATGGACGGTTGTTCACTTCTCCCATAACCCGGGTAATCCGGTGCTAGAACATGATAATCATCAGATAATTCCGATATCAGATTCCTAAACATATGGGATGAGGTCGGATAGCCATGCAACAAAAGAATAGTGGGATTTTCAGTGTTACCTGCCTCTCGATAAAAAATATCCACCCCCTCTATCTTTATGGTTCTGTAACTGGTTCTGTTTTTTACAGAGGAAATGGACACACCCTCCCCAACATTTTCAATTTTGGCAAACGAATAAAGGGATATTGAAATGATTGCAATGGACATTACACCTATTGCTGATTTTAAAATTGTAGTTTTCATTCTTATTATTTTTTTATTGTTGAAATTTCTCTATTTATCTTCACTTGTCTATTTGCTTTACAGTAAGTGAGTCTGTTATACTTCAAACCGTTTTACTAAACGATGACATTTTTGTGATGCGGTGTTTTCTTCTTATATCTCCATTTTTTAGTTAAACTTTAAAAACAATATAACCAAACGTTTGGTTATTTTTATGTTTAAATTTTTTTTTGTTCAATACATATTTTTCAATGATTGTATTACATTTTCGAATGGTTCTAATGAACCCAAACCTTCGGATACAACCAAACCTCCTTGAATTTGTACCAAAACTTGCACTGCTTTTTCAGTCGCTTCCTTCTCGCTTAAGCCAAAATCCATTCCTAAAACAGTAAATGCATCAATCCAAGTAGACATACTACTCTTTATTTTATTTCCGAACAGACCTTCATGGGAATTATCCATGGATAAAGCCCTGAGAATACACATATCCCTTCCATTTTTGTAAAGATCTTCGCCTATCGCTTTAAGTACCGAGTTAAGTCTCTCCTTTGGAGCTATGGAACGTTGGATAAGAAGTTTGTATACATGATCTTTCACCCAATCATAGGTAAATTCCAGTGCTGCGTCCGCAATTTCTTTCTTACCACCAGGAAACCTGTGATACAAACTCGCTTTGTTCAGTTGGGCAGCATCTGCTAATTGATTGAGACTTGACCCCTCATATCCTTTCTTTCTAAGAACAGACATTAAGTTAATTATCAATTCCTTATCTTCCATTTTCTTTGGACGCATAACCCTTTTATTTATAAATTTCATTGCAAATGTAATACATTTTTTTAATTTACCAAACGTTTGGTTATATTTTTTTTCCTTTAACATTAATTGCCCCTGTATTAAATAAAAAGGCTACATTCTCAATATCCCAACCTAGCTGTTTAAAAATATAACAAGAAGCACCCCCAAATTCTTACCCCCAACTTTTGCGCATGGATCCTTTCGGGTTTTTGTAGTGTTCCGGTGGATAAGCGTGAAGCAAAAACACGATAGGGCGCAACCTACTTTTTTGGATTTCAATAGCCCATATCCTCACCCGTACCCCTTGCCTTATCAATACCCCTTCCAAGTGCCTTGATGATTTTGGCCGCAATCTGTACTTTATTGGTCGGTATGCTGGGAGCTTTGACACCCATTGTTTTAAGTAGTTTAAAGGCCATTTCCTTTTCCCTGGTGGGCAGTCCCATCACCTTGGCAAAGAACTTCCCCGGCTCCTTGGCATGGGCCTTTCTCCCTACATAGGATTCCACATAATTCCTTTTGAAGCCCGTTGTCCTGTCAAAGGTCTTCTCCGCTGCTTGGTAAAAGCTGTCCCTATCAAATCCTCTCTTGACCGTCTTACCGTTCAGTTCCACTTCGGATGCCTTGTGCTTTGCCATTGGGGAAAGCGTATGGGTGTTAGTCACGTCCCTTCTACTGACAATAATATGAATATGGGTCTGTGGCCCCTCCTTTTGCATTCCTGCTGCCACCAATTGTCCGTTCAGTTTATGGGGTGCCAATCTTGTTTGCTCTGCAATACTCTTTTCAAGCTCCTTGACGTTCCCGATGGATTCGCCCCGTTCCACTTTGCGTATCTCGTTCCTGAGCCTTGCTATTTCACCACGATATGGGGCATTCTCCTGAACCTGCTTGTCAAATCCCCTATAGGTGCGTTCATGTTCGATCTTGGCATAATATTTTAGGTTCTCTGCCTTGACCTTTTGGTTCCTATGGAAACTCTTGGCATAGTCTTCCATCAGCTTCCTTGTGTATTCCCTTAGCATATTTGGGTCATTGCCGATGGCCTTCAGTTCCCTTTTATTGGGACTGACCACTATGGAATAGAATTTCGGGTCTTTCTGTCTTAACTTTGCCGTATTGGCATCTATTTCCTCGATGACCGTTTGAGGGCTTACGCTGTCGTTTTCTTGGTCAAAGAATTCCTCCATCTGTTCGGGCAACCGTTCTTCGTTCTCCTTTTCCAGATAGTCCGCATAGTTCCCTACACTGGAGTTATAGGTACTGCCCATTTTCTGTGCTGATATGGTAAGGTACATGGCCGTTATCTTAATTGATGTTTCAAGCTTTCAAAATCCCCGATGCCCATATTGATTTTCAGATAGGGCTTTCCCATCATGGGTTCTACCTTCTCAACATTGTAGAGGATTTCATTGCAGTGCTTTTTATATTCTTTGAATTCTTGCAGTATCCTGTCATGTTCCACTTTCGGAACGGTATTTCTAGGCTGCAAAAAATCCATTCGCTCTTCCTGTATCTGGACGGGTTCACGTTTAGGTTTCCTCCCATCTTTTACATAGGCCTCATAAAGTATGAGCACCATTTCATAGGTCGGCCGGATACTGGTCTTTTCCATGTTCTTGATAATGGCAATGAGCCTATCGAATTTTTTCATCATCTGACGCTCCAATTTTTTGATACTTTCAAGGATGATCTTTGTTCCCTCCCCAAAAGGATCAAGGTTGTTCTCCTTGAAGTATTGTATCATTCCATCCAAAACATCGCTATGGGACTTATTGAACCTTTTGGAATAATTGCGAAAGCGTAAAGCTGTTTCTTTCTTTACCGTGATGTTGGAATAACCTCCCGTCCCTTTCTTTTTTCTACCGTTTGCTGATTGCTTTTCCATAGGTGAGATTTTGTTTTTTAGTGAAATTGCGTCAATTTTTTCGTCAAAAATTTCCGGTGTTTACAGGGCTTCCCAAAGGGTTTACTGTAGATATGGGAAAAGTCTACTGTAGGCCCTGATTTTGTACAGTATTCCAAAATCAATTCAAGTTGCTGGTTTTCAACTTGTTGAAGACCCGAAAACAACAGTGATGGCGCAATATGCGCATCACCCTCTTGCTATTCCGAACAACTCCCATTCAGTCGTAGTTCTGAATACCCTTTTCAATCCCCGATTGCCTTTTTATGTTCCTTTTGGTTCATATGGTCAATCAAGTTCTGCATGTCCTCACCTATCTTATGCTCCAGTACCCTTGCATAGATCTGGGTAGTGGACAGTTTGGTATGGCCGAGCATTTTTGAAACGGTTTCAATTGGTACACCATTGGAAAGGGTTACCGTTGTTGCAAAAGTGTGCCTGGCTGAATGAAAGGATATGGTTTTGTAAATACCACAGGCCTTTGCAATTTCCTTTAGATATTTGTTTGTCTTCTGGTTGGAAAGCACAGGTAGTATTTTTGTATCGGTCTCTGGACTGTCCCAATACTTTTCAATGATTTCTTTTGCTTTGGGCAATAAGGGCAGTTTTACACTTTCCGAAGTTTTTTCCCTTTTGGTATAGATCCATTGGTTTCCATCAATACCAAGTACCAGTTGATTCTTTTCAAGTTCCCGGACATCGATATAGGATAGCCCGGTATAACAGGAAAAAAGAAAGGTGTCCTTGACCTTTTCATAGCCTGCTCCAGTGAAGTCCGTTTCTTCAATGAGCCTAAGTTCCCTTTCCGTTAGATAACTACGTTCAGTTTTATGAAACCGGAGCTTATAGTTAATGAAAGGGTCTTTGTCCAACCATTCCAACTTGACGCCCAGCTTGACCATTTTCATTAAACGCTCCAAGTGTTTCATCGCCCCATTATTGGTACACTTCTTTCCCTTTTGCAATTCAGGGCCGTTCAGTAGATAATGTTCAAAATCGGTAATGAACTTATAGTTCAATTGTTTCAAACGGATGTCGGGGAGTTTGTAATTGGATTCCAAAAAACGAAGGAGATACTTTTTGGTCCCATAATAGTTCTTCATCGTTCCAGGGCGGAGTACACTCTTTTGTGTTTTGTTATGATACTCGATAAGTTCAAGCAGGGTATTATGTTGCTCGTCCTGTCCTAGATAACGGGCCTTAATGGCCTGTGCTGTGATTACTTTTTCCTCCCGCAACAATACCTTGTGGGTGTCCATGATTGCAGCATACACCTCATCAAGATAGCTGTTCAATAAACGGGCCTTGTGGGTCAGACCATGGAGCCTTCCCTTATTTTCATCCCATTCATTCACCGAAACATATCGTTTAAGACTTATCTCGGCCCTCTTCCCATTGACGGTGATACGGGCATAAATGGTCAGCTTTTGGGGATTATTTGAAATGTCCCGCGTGAAAAGAAGTACTTTTAAAGTGTTGGAATTGCGCAAAATACATAACTTTTGGGTTTGACAAAACAGGTTTGCAAAACACCCATGAACAGCGTCAAGCTGTAGCTAAATTATGCACAAGGAACGTACCGAACCATTCACCGAACTCTACACCTTTTATATGTATTTAAATGATATCAAATGAATGCATAAAAAACAAAAAGCACTGTCAATCAGTCAGTTGACAGTGCTTTGATACCACTTGATTAGTGGTTCGTCGGGATGACTGAATCATCGACGCAACCTTATGTTGTTGAAAATCATTGTTTTAACACTGTAATCTTGAAGGCATTCCCGTTAAGAACACGGAAAGCAAAAAACAACTTTTGAACACAATTTTTATGTGCTTAACTATCTATAAAAATAGCAATAATAATCAAATCTATAATTCAATGCTTTGAATAACTTTTATTGAAAAGTGGAACTGACAAACCCTATATCTAAAACTTTTATTGTTTAATAATCCCTAAGACTAAATCATTCATGTTCATGTAAACAAGGATAGCATCAACAGCTCACTTGTTGAGGGAAAATTAAATAATTAAAAAAACTACCTTCAATATTAGCAGTAATTCATTATTCTACTCCTACCCTAAACAAAATTCCCTACTTTTAAGAAAACCAAAGGGAATGATTTCGTATTACTGCTCTGGCTCGTTGGTAAATCGCACCGGCCTGCGCCGTGGCTCGCCAGTCGCCAACCACAACGAAATCATAGCCCAAACCGCTATTCGTAATACTAATAAAAAATATGAGCTATAAAAACAAGTGGAAATTAATACTTGAAGAAAAACGTTTTAGAGAAAAATCTGCTACTATTGAAAGTGATGGACGTAATACGTTTGAAAACGACTATGGTCGCTTAATTTCAAGTTCCCCAATACGAAGATTGCAAGACAAAACTCAGGTTTTTCCATTGGAAGAAAGTGATTACATAAGAACACGCTTAACCCACTCTTTAGAAGTTTCATATTTGGCAAGTTCTATCGGACAAAGTATTGAAAACTGGTTATTAAACAAAAAAGAACTTGATATAAACTTAAAAGGGAATTTAAGTTCTCTTTTGAGGGTTGCAGGGTTAGTGCATGATTTAGGAAATCCACCGTTTGGGCACTTTGGAGAAGAAGCTATTAAAAAGTTCTTCAAAGAATATTTTGAAAAAAATAAAAAAACAACCCTTTCTGACCTCGAAAAAGCGGACTTTGAAAACTTTGATGGAAATGTCCAAACACTTAGAATTTTATCTAAACTTTACTATTTCGGTGATGAATTTGGATATAATCTAAATTATTCAAGTTTAGCTTCCATAATAAAATATCCATCAAATTCTTTAGAAGGAAATAAGAACCCGACTACTGAAATTGCCAAGAAAAAATTTGGCTATTTTGTAACAGAAACAGAAACTTATAAAAAAATCAATGACCATTTAAAATTAAGCAACAGGAGGCACCCTGTAGTTTACCTTCTAGAAGCAGCTGACGACATAGCATATAGTGCCGCAGATATTGAAGACGGTGTGAAATTGGGAAAAATTGATTTAGATGATATCGAAAGAATTTTTGTAAAAAACTTAGATCAAAACAAAGAACCTGTATTAAATCGAATAAAGGAATTAAGAGAAAAATATGCTGATGAAAAAAATATTGACTCTTCACTGATTATTCAAAAGTTTAGAATTTTCACTCAACAAATAATGATTGAAAGTATTGTAAAATCATTTGAGGAAAACTATGAAGAAATAATGGAGGGGAAATTAGAAAATGAAATAATAGATATTTCTGATGCTAAAGACATAAGAAAAGCATATAAAAATCTTCAATACATAGTTTTTGACGATAAATCAATTCTAAAAAAAGAGATTGCTGGATGGGAAGCAATATATGGGTTATTAGAAATCTTCGTTTCCGCTTCGCAAAGCGAATCATTTAAATCTGCTGGAAATAATTTAGAATCTCGTCTTTACAAGATAATTTCTACAAGCCACAGAAAAGTGTATGAGGATGTAGAAAAGTATTCAAATTCAGAATACAAAAAACTACAACTAATAGTTGACTTTGTTAGTGGCATGACTGATAGATATGCTATTAGATTGTTTCAACAGTTGAAAGGTATAAAAATTTAAATGTTGGATTACAAGGACATCAAATTTAAATTCAAATTACACTTTAATTCAGAGCTACAGAAAAACCCTGAATTCAGATACTTGTTGTACAACATATTTGTATATGGAAGTGCATACATAGTTGGTGGTTATTTCAGAGACTTTTTAAATTCAAAAGAATCCAGGGACTTAGACATAATTATAGATTTAGAAAACTCACGGTTACTTGAAATTATTGATGAATCAAAATGTAAATACACTATCAATAGACATAAGGGAATAAAATTACAGTTTAAGAATTTGGTTGTTGATATGTGGAGTATAGAGAATAATTGGGCTTTTAAAAATGAATTAGTAAAACTAAATGATAAGGATAAACTTAATAGTATTGCAAAAGGTTGCTTTTATAATTTTGATTCTTTAGTAATTAACCTGCATTCATTTAATCTCAATATTCAAAACTACTTGTCCTATTTAGAGAATAAGAAATTAGATATTTTGTTAAAATCGCCAATTTACAAAAATCTTAATCCGACAACTGAAGCTAACATTCTTAGGGCTTTCTATTTAAAAAAAACAGACAAAATTCAGTTTTCGTCAAATACGAAGAAATACTTAATTGATAAAATTGGTCAACTACGAGACAATGGATTAGACCCAATTGAGACTTTGAAACAAACCCAACTAAAATATCCAAAATACCAAGCTTACTTAGATGAGAATGACCTTGAAACGATGATTAAGCATTTATATTCCACAAATGAATTTGACAATCAATTTTATATTAATTTCTAAAAAGTACTATGTATGTAGATACCCCGATTGTCGCTCTTTAAGGTCACTTAAAATCTGGCAACAATATTTGACTTTTAAATCTATGTC
>Ga0070726_10002307_pt1 | contig 17344 bp, 14 predicted proteins | sample tdAd471_FD_67275 | JGI IMG/M metagenome (GOLD analysis project Ga0070726, IMG submission 67275) | Marine sediment microbial communities from the Atlantic coast under amendment with organic carbon and nitrate - tdAd47.1 | ecosystem: Environmental > Aquatic > Marine > Coastal > Sediment | place... | reverse complement strand
ATCCCCGTCCTGCTGCTCGAACAGAATGTCATCCCCGGTCGAGCGAACTGGTGGCTTGCCCGCCGCCACCCCATCTGCGTCACCTTCGACGAGACCCGCGAGCACCTGCCACGCCGGGCCGTTTGCCACGTCACCGGCAACCCGCTGCGAGAAGAAATCCTCGCCCTCTACAGCTCGACGTCTCCCCAGCCATTGGGTGCCACTGCTGGCTTGCCCAGCAGTGAGATACTGCCGGGCAAGCACACTTCCGGACAAGCGGGCAGTGCCACCCAGCCAAAGACGCTTTTGATTCTTGGCGGCAGCCACGGCTCGCGGCAGATCAACGAGTCCGCCTTCAACGCCGTCCGCAATCTTCGCGAGCAGCTCGCCACCTGGCACATCATCCATCAGACCGGCCCCGACGGTGCGGAGCAGGCTCGCCGGATTTACTCCCAGTGCCACCTGAGCGCCACCGCCGAACCATTCTTCGACGACCTGCCGCGACTCTACCCGCAGACGACGCTCGCCATCAGCCGGGCCGGAGCGACGACGCTGACAGAACTGGCCGCCGCCGGCATTCCATCGATCCTGCTCCCCTACCCACTCGCCGCCGCCGACCACCAGACCCGAAACGCCGACGCGTTTGCGAACGCCGGAGCCGCCATTCTGATCGACAATCCGACTCGCACCTCCGAGCCCCTCAACCTGACGGACGCCCTCGAAGAACTGGTTGCAGCTTCAGAGCGTCTGTCAGAAATGAGCATCGCCGCAAGAAATCTCGCCCACCCGGATGCCACTCGCGTCGTCACCGACCTGCTTCTCGCATCAATGCAGTAATGAATGGGTGGCTGCGGTCGAGTGCAGCCACTCTGTCACACTGCTGTTTCACCGGCCACGGTTGCGGGCCTTCTCGCGGATCTCTTCTTTGACCTTTGTCAGTCGCTCCGGCCAGACGAACTTCGGAGCCTTTGACGGATCGTAGCCTTTCAGGTGGCCCGTCAGGCGAGTCGCCGGTTTCGTGTAGACGAGTTCGGTGTCGCCGAAAACTTCCTCGCACAGCGCCGCCAGGCCGGGGTCGTACTCGCGAAGTTCCTCGCGCGTGTCGACGTGGTTGTGGTCGTGGTCCGGCGGGCGGTTGTTGTTGAACCACGACTGGACGCCCTCAGCGAAGTACTCGGCGTGATTGACCGACGCGTACTTCGTCTTCCACAGCCCGGCCATCATGGCGCGTTCGTACGCCGCCTTGAGCCGCTCATCAAATGTCGGGTCAATAACGACCAGCCCGCGGAGGTGGATGTTGTGTGCGAACTCGTGAATCAGGATGCACTCCGTCGAGTACGGATCGCCCTCAAACCCCAGCAGATTTTCCTCAGCGCACGAACAAACGGGATCCGTCCGCGATCCGCCCAGGCCACGCGCCCGCACATCCCAGAAGTCTTTCGGCGTCAGCTTCGAGTGCTCCGGGATGTCCGTCGTGAACTCGTCATGCGCCATCACGACGAGCCGCGAGCCGCCTTTGATCATCGCTTCCCGAACATCTGGCCGCTTCGCCAGCATCATGTTCACGAGGTACGCCGCTTCCTTCAGTGCGTAATCGCTGACTCTCTCCGAACTGACAATCGGATAGCCGTTCGCACTGATGTGCTTGCGGTAAAACGGGTCAAGCCGCAGCGATGCAGCAGGCTCGACGACAGGGGACTCGGCTGACGCGATTCGACACAGCAGCGTCAATTCCGACAGCACTGTCAGCGCCAGAACAAGAAGTCGATGCACCGACATAATGTCCCCCGAGAAATTCGCAGAGCAGTAAGGTCGATTCCCACCGGCCGAAGCGTTCATGGAACTGCAGGTTCTCAACCCGAATCGCGGCCTGACAGAGATCGCTCGATCACCTGCAGGAGTTCTGGCGGATCGACGGGCTTGTGCAGAAAGGCAACAAGCCCAGGAGGCGTGGTTCCCTGCAGATCACTGCCGTCCGCGTGACCGGTGATGACGATGACGGGGCGAGTCAGGCCGGCTTCGTTGAGCCGCTTGATCAACGCCAGGCCGTTCATCCCCGGCAAGCCCACGTCAATGATCAGCAGGTCGGCATCCGCAGCGGCTCCGGCATTCAGAAAGCTCTCAGCGTCCTCGAAGCCCAGAGCACGGTAGTCGCTGCACGTCAACAACAGGACCAGTGATTCGCGAACGAACTGGTCATCGTCGATTACGCAGACAAGAGCTTCGGATGGCGAAGTCACGACTGCTCTCCAATCTCTCCATGATCGACGGGCAGAAACAATGAGAACGCGGCGCCGCGCGGCTGACCATGCTGCACCTCAAGCCGGCCTCTGTGCGCTTCGGCGATCGACTGGCAGATTGTCAGACCAAGTCCCATTCCGTCCGGCTTGGTTGTATGAAATGCGTCGAAAACACGACGCGGATCGTCGAATGGAATTCCCGGCCCATTGTCCGAAATACGAATCGCAAACTCATCAGCTCCGCGACAACTGGTCACCACCTCAAGCTCGCGCTGCGACTGATCGACGTCCTGCAGCGCATCGATCGCATTGCGAATCAGGTTGATCAGCACCTGCTTGATCTGCACCTTGTCGACACTGGCAAAAGTGCAATCACTGGCCGACGTTCGCTTAACACGAATTCCGTGGCCGCGCAGATCGGGCTCCATGATCTTCAGGACGCGACCCACAATTCCTTCCACATCAACTCTGGCTCGAGACGGCACCTGCTTCTTCGCCAGCGTCCTCATACTTCGAACGATGTCACCAGCCCGCAAAGCCTGTTCTCGAATATTGCTGGCCCGCTCACACAGAGCGTCATACGGCGGCGAGTTCTGCTCACACAGCATTTCCAGCACGTACGCCTCATTGACCATCGCCATCAGAGGCTGATTCAGTTCGTGGGCCAGGCCCGATGCCATTTCTCCCATGGTGCTCTGCCGGTTGAAATGCGCCAGTTCGTTATGGGCCACCTGCAGCTGCTGCTCTGACCGCTGACGGCCCATTGCGATGCTCACCAGACTCGACGCCATCTCAAGGATCTGCAGCTGGAAGTCGGTCGGAGCAGCCTCTCTCGTGTAAGAAATCGCGAACGTTCCCAGCACCTCGTCCTGTTCATCGAAAATGGGAATCGACCAGCAGGCAAACAGATTGAATTCGTCGACGATGTGCTGCAACTCGCGCCAGTGCGGGCTCGTGCGAGTATCGGAAACAATGACGGGCCGTCTGAGACACACGGCTGAACCACACGAGCCTCCGGTCTCAGAAGGCTTCAACGGCTCAAACGCGTCACATACGGCAGGTGTCAGCCCCGGCCCGGCGGCGAACCAGAGTACATCGTCTTCACGATTGAGCAGCATCACGGTGACCATCGCGTCCGGCACCAGCCCTTCCACGAGCCGGCAAAGCGTATCGAGCGTTCCGGTCTGATCGCCCGACGTCGTCGCGATCTTCGCCAGAACTTCGCGCTGCAGCCGCAACAGTTTCTCGACTTCAACTCGCCGCGAAATATCGCGTACCCACGAACACGCGTATTCGACACCGTCAAACTTCAAATAGCCGACAGACACTTCGACATCGAACACCCGGCCGCTCTTCGCCCGATGCTGCGTCTCGAAGTTCATCTTTTCAAGCTGACGCAGTTCCTTGAAATGCGCAGGCCATCGTTCTCTGGGGTAATGCGGATCCACATCCGCAACGTGCAACCCGACCAGTTCATCCTTGCTGTACTCCAGACGCTCACACGCAATCTGATTGACATTCAGAATGAAGCCGTCATCTGAAACCGTGAACATCGCCTCCGCCGCGGTTTCGACAGCAAACTTCGTCAGCCCAGGCGGGATTCCCGTGCCCGGTGACGAATCCGTCGTCTGAGCAACTGTCACGAGACAACTCCTGCTTCTGCACGTCCTTGAAACTGGCATCCAGCCTTACAACGTCGGATAGACCGCCTTCAGGTCGAGTTCGTCGCCGGTTTCAGTCTGCAGGTCAAGCAGGCGTGCGAACAGGCGCTTGACGGTTTTCCGGTGCTCCGGCTGCTCGGAGAGATCGTGCATCTCAAGTGGGTCGGCCTTCACGTTGAACAGCAGCGTCTTGCGGGCTTCCGGATAAAGAATCAGCTTGTAGTCGCCGACGGTGATCGCTCGCTGCCCCTGCAGATAAGCGCCGTACACGGCTGCGTAGCCGGACTTCGATTTGTCTTTGACCAGCGGCAGCAGGCTGTTGAACTGGACATAGTCCGGCCGCTCGGTCGACGCCAGTTCCAGCGAGGTGGCCATAATGTCCTGCAGATAAACGTTGGCGTTACGTTTTTCTCCAGCGGGAACATTCGGGCCGACGACCATCAGCGGAACGCGGACCGAGTGGTCGAACATATTCTGCTTGCCCATCAGGCCATGCTGTCCGCAGGCGAGTCCGTGATCGGCGGAAAAGAAGATGTAGGTGTTGTCCGCCTGCCCGCTGGCTTCGAGCGTGTCCAGGATGCGACCGATCTGCTCGTCCATGTGCGTGATGATCGCGTAGTACTCCTGCCGGTTAACCTTCACGGAGTACTCCGTACGAGGAAACGGTGCGAGCTTCTCGTCACGCAGCCCGCGCCCGGCTTTCATCGCTTCGTTGTAGGGGTACTCTGTCAGGAAGTTCTGCGGAACCGCGACTTTGTCGAGCGGGTACTTGTCGACGTACTCCTTCGGCGACTGCCGCGGATCGTGCGGCGCGTTGAAGGCGATGTACATGAAGAAGGGATTGTCGCTTTTCCGGGCGGCATCAAGGTAGTCGCAGGCGTCGTCACCGACGACCTCGCTCCAGTGCTTGCCGCCCTTCCAGAAACCGCCGAAGGCCATGTCCCACGGTTTCCATTTCAGAGGCTGGCCTTCAATCGGACGGTTGTAGCCTTCCGGCGTTTGATTCGGCATGCCGCCGCGCACGTTACGGGCAGTCTTGAAGGCCTTCGTCGCGTCCGCACGGATGTGCCACTTGCCGGTGAAGTAGGTGTCGTACCCGGCTTTGGCCATCAGCTGCGGCCACAGGCGACCGGTGTCGAGATACCGCTTTGACGTTTCCTTATAGTCCTTTTCCGCGTGCCACAGAAACTTCCCGGTGATCAGCATCGTCCGGCTGGCAACGCAGACTGCTCCGCTCCAGGACCCCATGTTGTAGGCGTGCGTAAACGTTGTGCCGCGAGCGACCAGACGGTCGAGATTCGGCGTCTGAATTTCCTCGTTGCCCAGCGAATTGATCGTGTCGAAGCACTGGTCGTCGGCAAAGATGAAAAGAATGTTCGGTTTCCGCTGCGAGTCAGCAGCCGAACCGTCAGCCGGGCAGTTCAGTGTCAGGCAGAGGACGCAGAACAACAGAGTCGAGAAGCTCAAACGTGGCATCAGGCGAAACCTTTTCGGCAGCGGTCTTCGTGAAAGAGTGTGACAGAGGGGAAACCATAGCGAGGCAAGACGGGGCGGCGAAGCCGTGCAACGTAGCCATCTCGCTCCGTCGAGATATGCCGTCATCAATAATTCAGGTGCCCTGATGCAGCGTCTCTCCGGGCGGGCACACACACATTCGTCCGTCGTCACTGACGATAACGCCGACACTGGCTCAAGCCCCTTTTCTCGTTCGGCTCATCTCGGCGGAGCGAGATGGCGACATTGCCGGAACTCGTGTTACTCGGTCCGGCCTACTTCTGGTAGTCCTCGCCGTTGAGGCTGTTCGTGACGGACGCGAGCCAGTCGTTGAGTTGTGGTCTGAGCTTCGCCACTCGATCGGTTTCGTCGTCGAGGACGTTGGACTTTTCGGCCGCGTCGTCCGCGAGGTTATACAGCTCCCAGGTAACCTTGCCGTTTCCGCCTTCAATGCGATGCAGCTTCCAGTCGCCGGCGATCAGAGCGGAGTGGCCGGGAAAGCTGTCGAGCGGATACTTCGGGCTGGGCAGTTCGGCAGCCTTCCGGCTCGATTCATGAGGTTCCAGATCGCCGCCGGCCTGCTGAGCTTTCCACAGATCAGCCATCCAGCTCGCGGACGGTGTGCTGATGCCGCGTGTTGAGTAATCCCAGAACCCCATCGGCTTGCCACGCGACTCCGCCCGGCCATCGATCAGACTGACGAGACTCTCGCCATCGAGCACCGCCTGGTTCTCGACCTTAACATCGACGATGTCCAGCAGCGTTGGGTAGATGTCGCAGGTGTTGCAGCGGACGTCGGTCGTTCGAGGTTTGGGAATTCGCGCCGGCCATTCGAGGATCGCCGGAACGAGCAGTCCGCCATCATAGACCTTGCCCTTGTTGCCGCGGGCACCGCCCGTCGAACCGACCTTCGGAAGCGCCCCATTGTCGCTGCAGTACCAGAGAATCGTGTTATCGCGCACGCCCAGATCGCCGAGTGCCTTGCGGAGTTTGCCGAAGGCGCGGTCCATCCCAGTCACCTCGCCATAAAAATGCTGCAACGCCTTCGGCTGGTCGTCGTACAGCTTGCGGTCTTCCTCGGCGGCCCGATGCGGACTGTGTGGCGAACCGAACCAGACGACGGCGAAAAACGGCTGATCGCCCTTCGCCTTGCCCTGCATCCAGTCGATGGCGGCGTCGGCGGCGATGATCGAACTTTCGCCCTGCATCTGCACGGCCTTGCCGCGATGGCTGAGAATCGGATCGTTGTCGTAAAAGTTCGGAGCACTCAGCCATTCATCGAAACCATTGCGGCCGGGATTCGCCGGACTGGAGTTGCGGACCGATCCCAGATGCCACTTCCCGAAGTGTGCCGTCGTGTAGCCGGCCGCTTTGAGAGCCTCGGCGAGGGTCGTTTCCTGAGGCCGCATCGGGTACCCCCACTTGAAGACCCCCATCCGATTGGGGTGCCGACCGGTCATGACGCTCGCTCTGGTCGGCGAGCAGACAGGAGCCGCCGCGTAAAACCGATCGAACCGCAGCCCCGTCGCGGCAGCTTCGTCGAAGTTCGGCGTCCTGATGACGGGATGCCCGTTGTAGGCCATGTCCCCCCAGCCCTGATCGTCGGCCATCACAAGAACGATGTTGGGACGAGCCCCGTCAGCGGCATTCGCATCTGTCGGCGTCAGTTCTGACGCGGCGAGACAGGCGAGGAACAGAACAGGCAACACGATCGAGCGCATGGAAGATCCCCAGCGAGTCAATGAGGCGAGACAGCAGGCACGGCGCTGATCCGGACAACGCGCGAGGCCATCCGGTCACTGTGCTCTGATCAGCGGCTGACGATGTTGCGAGCAGTCGATTTCAACGTCAAGCGACGCGACTGTCAGAGCCGTTCCGCGCGGCGAACAGTAATTCGGAGCGTTGAGGACAAAGCTCATCAGGATGGACGACCTGTCCGCTGCTTCCAGTACGCGAGCCCCTTCGCCATCCCGACATCGTGAATCAGCGGCGGAATGGAACTGTAGGACGTCTTCTTCAGTATTCGTTCGCGGACGCGTTCAACCGTCCGAACCCCGATGTCCAGGTGCTGGGCGATGGCTTTGTAGAGATCGCCGCGGGTGAGCATTTCAAGAACGACGTGTTCGCGATTCGTGAGCGATTCCAGAGATTCGGCCAGCCGACGATACCCGTCCAGATCCGAACTGACCTCAAGCGCGAACCCGACGGCCGCCAGCAGCACGTCCTGATGAACCGGTTTCTCCAGGACGGTCAACGCGCCGAACTGCAGCGCCTGCACGGCAATGGAAACGTCGATCGATCCGCCCAGTACAAGGCTCGGCAGCCAGGGATGACTGCGTCTCAATTCGTCCAGCAGTGCCAGGCCATCCATTCCGGCGAGCCTGACGTCGACCAGAACGCACGTCGGTGCCGCACCGTGCTCGAACTCCAGGTACTCCTCTGCGGAGCTTGCCAGACGAACGCGATAACCGGCTGCCCGGCACAGTTCGCCAAGACTTTCTCGCGCAGCACGATCATCTTCCACTATGTCAACTGTCGCTTCACTCGCCATTCCAGAATCACCTGCAACTGGTAACCGACACATCACTCCGGCCGCCAGCGATGCCTGCCCATGCACTCGTTTTCTTTGATTCTCGTCACTGAACAAAGAGCGTCAACTTCCAGGCTGCAGCAATCATGGTCGAGCTGCCATTTGTCAGACATCCGTCAGCGCGACGGAATTTTCGACGCAGTTTCAGGACGCAAAATCGGTCTCGGTGGATTTGTGCCTCCCCGGATAAACTCTGTCCCAATGAAAGCCTTTGCAGGACGCCAAAGGCTGACCAGGCAGGGATGCCGCTCTTTGCCTGACGACGACACAACGTGTTGCGTCAGGCCTGTCTCCGGCAGGAAGAGGAGATTCGGCATGCTTCAGACATCTTCAGTCAACACATCTGTGGATCGCGTTCAGTTTTCGGAAACGGACTCGCCGGAACGCGACGGAAACCTCGTCGCCTGGTTGATGATGGGCGATGTGCGGTCGCTGTTGCAAAGCGACGTCGAGCAAGCGGAAACCGTCCGCTGGCTGCGAGCGACTCTGGCCGAACTGGTGCCGGTTCTGCGCGAAATCCGCGACAACCAGTTTCAGGCCGGATGCTTCAGCGATCTGCTGCACGCGTCCGTCGACTGGTCCGACAATCCAGACGACCTCGCCAGCGCGTTTCACACGCTGATTGACACACTCGACGAACTGGCGATCCGTCTCGAATGGAATCTGCCAGTGGCGGAAATTGTTCCGTTCGCGGATCTCCGCCTGGCCCGCTGGATTGCCGAGACTGGCTCGTTCTGTCAGCGCAAAACGGCAACAGCTTCCTGAGCCCCGATCGCTGCCGCCGCTGCTCCGGCCGATTCACAGACAGGTCGCGTCGTCTGACCGCGGATCGCCCGTCACGACGCAACCACTGTGAAGCTGGCCGTTCATGGCTCGCTCGCGCCACGGCCCGGCAGCGTCGAAGAAGTCCTTACGGAGTTCCATCTCGGTCAACAGGATGTCCGATCGGTGCAGCCTGAGCTGGCCAGTGATCTGACCGTCCGGACGGACGGCAAAGCTGCCCCACCGCGACGGTCTGGCCTGGCTGTTGTTCGCGCTGATCCAGAAGTAATTCTCGGCGGCCCGACAACTCATCGTGGCCGGCACGATCGTTTTCCAGATGTTGTAGCTCTGGTCGTCGACGACCGTGCTGCGGGCGTTGTGAAACGACTGAAACAGCACCTGCACCTTCTCGCGTTTCAGATCGCGATAGAGTTCGGGGAACCGATAGTCGTAACAGATCAGCACTCCGCAGGTGACGCCTTTGATGCGAACGATGCAGTGCCGGTTGCCGGGCGAGTAATGCTGCAGGTCGAGCGTCTGTCGGCGGCCATCGGTCCCGGTACAGAACCGTTTGTCATAACGGTTCACGATGCGACCGCGCGAATTGATAACGTAGACCGAGTTGTGCGGACGGTTGCCGTCGGTCAGTCGGTGTGTCGAGCCGAGCAGCACCCAGATGCTGCGTTCTTTCGCGCGCTGCATGATCGACTGGGTCGCGACGGTCAGCTCGGCCCAGTCGATGGCGTCGCAGTCGGGAATGTCGACGCCTGCGTATCCCGACAAGGCACATTCCGGGAAGTGGATCACGTCAGCGTCTTCGTCTGCGGCACGATCCATCAAGCGGAGAACCTCCCGCGTGTTATGAGCAACGTCGGCCTCAATGGAAAACTGGGCGGTAGCGACTCGCAGTGTCTTCATCGGTTTCTTTCATCAAGGTCAGCGAAACAGCGCTCAGTCTGATGGTGAGTGCTGGACAGCGCGACATCAGCATCCGAAGTGTCGGCGCGACGGCGGAAAGCGTCTCCGAAACCCACCGGAAACAACAAGGGCACGCCGTTTTCGGACCCCGGCCACAATTGTCAACACTCTGTGAATCCCGCGTGATTCTGCCTGATGGGACTTTTCCGTCTGTTTTCAGCGGCGTAAGATCAGGCCGCGTGAGACAGAGGTGGAGCGACTGGTGCTCCGGGCCAGCGTTCCTCTGATTCGATTGTGACCATCTCCGGAAGTGGTGTCTGATTCGATTGGCTCTCCTCGCGTAACGGACCTCACTGACATGGCAGGTGTCAGTCGCGTTGGGTTCGAGCTGGCCGGGAAGTTCTGGCCAGCAAAATTACTTCCCTGCAAGAGTTGCGTCAGGAGAACGATCGAATGGCAGAAGGCACCATCCGTAAGCTGGCTGAAAAGGGTTTTGGATTTATTTCGAGCGACGGCGGCGACGTGTTCTTTCACATGTCCTGCCTGGTTGATGTGCAGTTTGAAGAACTGAGCGTCGGACAGAAGGTTGAGTACGAGATCGGCGAAGGCCCGAAGGGTCCTCGCGCTGAAAACGTCCGCGTTGTCTGAGGACTGATGAGCCAGTCCGGCCTGACGATGGATCGGACGACGACCGGAGCAGCCTGCTTCCCGAAGCATGCAGCACGCTGGCTCAACGCGGTGAAATGACAAAGAATGCCAACGGTCCGGAACGTTGGCATTCTTTTTTTGTGCGCCGCGTGCCCGTCCTGGCGGCCCGAGAAAAGCAAACAGTTTTGACCGTGTCCAAAGCACACGGCGTCCAAAGCGCACGACGGGTTGTCAACCCGGACCTCATTCAGAATCGAAAGGAAACGGCGAGTGGGCAGTCAGTCTCTCATCGAAGTCGTCAAAAAGGGACGAGCAGCCATTGCGAAGTGGCGACGGTCCAACCCCGACGTCCTGCTGAATCTCTCGGACGCCGACCTGCAGGACGTCGATCTGCGCGGTGCCAACCTGAAGCGGGCTGACCTGACCGGCGCCGATCTCCGCGGTGCCGACCTCGTCGGTGCCCAGCTGGCTGAAGCCGAACTGACTCGAGCGGACCTCCGCGGTGCCCGACTGATCAAGGCTGACTGCTATCACACGCGCTTGTTCAAGGCGACGCTGCGGGAGGCGGAGTGCAGCGGCGCCTACTTCCGACATGCCGACATGACGCAGGTCGACCTGTCGGGTTCCGACCTGACGAAGGCCGACCTGATTGATGCGAATCTGTCGAACGGCAGCCTGAAAGACGCCTGCCTGCTCGGCGCAGACCTCAGCCGATCGTGCCTGACCGGAGTGGATGTGCGCGACGCCGTGGTTGGCTGGACCGTCTTCGGCCATCTCGACCTGACACAGCCCATCGGCGTCGATCAGATGCGGCACGTCGGTCCGAGCACCGTCGGAATGGATACCGCCGTCCTGTCGCAGGGAAAGCTGCCCCCTGAGTTTCTGCGCGGCTGCGGAATCAGCGAGGGCATTCTGCAGAACTGGGCGGCCTCGTTCGGACATCCGTTCGAACAGCTTTCGGCGTTTATCCGCTTCGCCCCCGACGACGCATCGTTCGCTCAGAATCTTCACCGGCTGGCCCAGGAGAAAGGCCTGCGCTGCTGGCTCGACGGCGCTCCCGAGACAGCGACGAAACGTTCCGCCCAATCGTCACCGGCAACGTACGAATCCACCGAACGCATCCTCCTGTGTGCGTCCAAGGCGTCGCTGACAGGCTGGTGGATCGACGAGGAACTCGACCGGGCTTTCCAGCGCGAGCAGCAACTGAAGAAGCAGACCGGACGCGACGTGAGACTTCTGTACCTGCTCAACCTGGACGGCTTCATGTTCGGCGGCGACTGGAAGCACCCGCGCGACAAGCAGCTCGCGAAGCAGGCGGTCGACTTCGTCGGCTGGCGTCGCAACGAGGCGAAGCTCGACCAGGAACTGACAAGGCTTCTGCAGACCATGACGACCGGAAAGTGACCGCGATGAGCGCCCCCGGCCACGCTGAAAATCTGCCACAGTCCGTTGCCCCCTCGACTGAAGAAAGCCGGTTGCCGCTGATCGCACTGACGATGGGTGACGCTGCCGGGATTGGTCCGGAACTGATCATTCGAGCGGCGACTGATGCATCGCTTCGCAACCGCTGCCGACTTGTCGCGGTCGGCCATGCCGAAGTGCTTCGCCGCGCGGCCTCGCTGCTTGATGCGGCGGTCGAACTGTCGCCGGTCCCCGACTTTTCCGCAGCAGCGACACTCGCGGATTCCGCCAGTCGTCAGGCAGTGCCAGTCGACACGTCTGCCGGAACAGCATCCGACCGCGTGACATTGCCGGTTGTGAATCCGTGCAGCGACGATGTGGCCGATGCTCCAGCCGGAAAGATCGATGGACGGTGCGGCGAGGCCGCGTACCAGTGCCTGGCAGCCGCCGCTCAAGCCGCCCTGGACGGAACAATCGACGGCCTCACGACAGCTCCGCTCAACAAGGCCGCGCTGTACGCCGCCGGTCGCGATTACCCCGGCCACACGGAGATCCTCGGCGAAATCTGCGGTGTCGAGGAGTTCGGCATGATGCTCTACCTCCCGGCCGGCGACATCGTGCGGCCTCGCTGCGGACTGGGCGTTGTCCACACGACGCTGCACACGTCCATCCGCAGCGTGCCCGGCCTGCTGACCACCGAAGCGATCGCCAGCCACATCCGCTTGATGGACGACTTCATGCGACGCGTTGGAGCGGCGCGACCGCGAGTCGCCGTCTGTGCTCTGAATCCGCACGCCGGTGAAGACGGTCTGTTTGGCGACGAAGAATCCCGCGTCATTCGTCCGGCTGTCGAAGCATGCCAAGCCGCAGGGATCGACGCCACCGGCCCGCTGCCCGCGGACACGCTGCTGCGGCGAGCGGTCAATGGCGAATTCGACGGCGTCGTCGCGATGTATCACGATCAGGGACACATCGCGCTGAAGCTGATCGGCTTTGACCGGGCGGTGAATATCACGCTCGGGCTGCCAATCGTCCGCACCAGTCCGAGCCACGGAACCGCGTTCGACATCGCCTGGCAGGGCAAGGCCTCTGCCGACGGCATGATCGAGGCGATCCGCATGGCGGCAATTCTGGCGGCCCGCCGAGCGGTCTGACGGATTCCGGGACGCCGCAAAACGCTGTTCTCGCCCTGCCGGGGAACTGGTACTTTTCGGCAGCTTGGGAGCGCGTCCAATACAATTTCCCGATTTAGCGGAACGGCGCAAGCCGTCCGGTCTTCGTCTCCAGTGCTCGACCGGAGGGCTTGCGCCCTGCCGCTGCAAATCGCGAAGATCAGCAATGCCCACGGAAGGAATCATGATGCGTCGACACGGATGGTCGATTGCCGTCGCAATAATTGCCGCAGTCGCGGGCTGTGAATCTGAGAACGGTGATCCACTTGGCGATCTGGAGATTCCCGATCTGCCCGTCGCACAGTCAGACCCTGACAGCGCAGCGGACGTCGCCTCGACCGGCGAATCTGACGCGACCTTCAACGATGGTTCAGCGGCCACCGAAGACGAGGGACCAACCGAAGGCAACCTTCAGTTTTCGCTGCAGGCCGACGAGCACTTCCCGCTCAGAAAAACGATCGAGCAGAAGCTGACTCAGCAGACGGCCAGCGGCCCGGTCACGAGCAGTTCGACGCTGTCGCTGCTGTTCGCCATTTCGGTCGACGAGGTCGACGAGGGCCGCCGCAAACTGCGGGTCCGTTATCAGCAGGTCCGATACTCGCATGACATTCTCGATGAGCACGTCGAGTACGATTCTCAGGCCGCTCCGCGGTTTGTGCCCGATTCGCTGCAGGTCTACCACGGACTGGCGGGGAACGGGTTCAGCTTCTGGGTGGGAGCCGACAATCGTATCATCGAACTGCTGGACTTCGACGCGTTCCTGAAACGCTGCGTCCGCCACGCCCCGGTCGACCGTCAGGCAGCTCTGCTCGAACAGATCGTCGCCACGCAGCAGGACGAAGGCTTCGCGAATTTCGTCGACGACAGCATCGGCTTGCTGCCTTACAAGCCGGACGCCAAAGGCCGCGAGACGGCCGTCACGCTCGACGAGGAATGGACGCGGTCGCGCCGCCTCATGCGGCCTCTGCCCATGGAAATCCGCACCACCTACAAGCTGGCCGAGCTGACCGATTCCCTGGCCAAGATCTCAATCATCGGCACGATCGACCCCGTCAAAACCGCCGAGCTGTCACCGATTCAGCAAACCTCGGCGCAGACAAAACTCGACCTGCGGGCGGGGTTCCAGACCGGCCTGTGCATCATCGATCGCAACAGCGGGCTGCCCCTGCGGTCCCGCGTCGAACGTCAGCTCAAGATGAACGTCAGCATCGACGGGCAGCCGCCATTCGAGCAGTTCAAGACGATCGTCACGACGGTCGAGGCCTACCCGACGCATCGCACGACGTTTTCAAGCAACCCGGCAGGCCCTCAGAATGCCGCCCACCCAATCATCCGGACCAATGGCACGGAACCGCCCCCCGGCACCCCGTCAAACGCCGGCGATCCGTCGAACGCCAGCACCCCGTCGAACGCTGTGCAGAACGCCGACTTCCAGGCTCCCGCGCCGCAATAGCATCCTGCCGGGTCCAGTCCTGCCGCGCTGGGTGGAGCCGGATTCGCAGGAGTTTCGCCGCGACCAGTCAGACCGCCTGCGAATCCAAACAGGGCGATCGGATTCACTCGCTACTCCGGCGGTTGCAGTTCGAATTTCTGGATCTTGCGATCAAGCGTTGACCGCTCGATCCCCAGCAACCTCGCCGCTTCGCGCTTGACCCATCCGGTCCAGATCAGCGTCCGATAAATGTGCTGCTTCTCCATTTCCATCAGCGGTGGCGGCGGCGCGTCGGACTGCGCTGCCTCCATCGAATCAAGCGGCACTTCGGCACTCACAGGCTCGAATCCGCGCGAGAACTTCAGATCGCCATCGGTGATCTCTCGACCGGCCGCCATGATCGCCGAGCGTTCGATCACGTTGCGCAGCTCACGAACGTTGCCGGGCCAGCTGTGCTGCATCAGACGGAGCTGTGCCCCCCGCGAGAGCGCTTTCGGCGTGCGGCCCCCGCGATCAGCAAGTCGCTCCAGAAACCAGTTGGCCAGAACCGGGATGTCTGCAACGCGTTCACGTAATGGCGGAACGAAGAGTTCGAGCACCTGCAGACGGAAGTACAAATCCTTGCGGAACTCACCGTCGCGCACCGCCTGTTCGAGGTCGCGATTCGTCGCCGCGACGACGCGCACGTTGACGGTGATCGACTTCTGTCCGCCCACGCGCTCAAAGGAGTGCCCTTCCAGAACGCGCAGAAACTTAGCCTGAGTCGACGCCGACATCTCGCCGACCTCATCCAGGAACAGCGTTCCCCGATCCGCCTGTTCGAACTTGCCAGCCTTACGTTCCGTCGCCCCGGTAAACGCCCCGCGTTCATGCCCGAACAGTTCGCTTTCGAGCAGCGATTCGGTCAGCGCGGCACAGTTCAGGCAAACGAACGGCTGTTCGCGCCGCGGACTGCCAAAGTGGATCGCCCGCGCGACCAGCTCCTTCCCGACACCACTTTCACCGCGAATCAGCACCGTCGACTCGGTCCGCGCCACTCTGGCCACTTCCGATGCCAGAGTCCGCATCGGTTCACTGTCGCCAACCATCTCGGTTTCGACTTCGAGCAACCGACGCAGCGCCTGAGCCTCCCCCGCAACCCGACCGATGCTCTCGGACAACTCATCACGGTGCTGCAGCGATTTCAGCAGCGGCGCCACTTCGTCGGCAATGGCCAGAGTGAACTCAAGTTCGTCCGCATTGAATGATCGCTCGGTCCCCAGCGAATAGAGATGAATGAGACCGAGCACTGCCTCACCGCTGCGAATCGGAGCACAGATCACACTGCTGGCATCCATCGTTTCGAGCGACTGTGACTCCTTGAGCGACGGGTCGCTCTTCACATTGAGTCCCAGCACGGCTTCGCCGGTCGACAGAGTCTCTCGTGACAGTCGTTCGGAGACCTTCCGGTACGGAACGCCTTTCGGCGCCCGATACGAAACCAGCTGCAGCGTCTTCGGACCAGTCGGGTCACCAGACAATTCTGTGAACAGCAGAACCGCACCGATGTCGGCGCCGCAGTTTCGATTCAGCCCCTTGAGTGCCGTGTCGGCAAGTTCGCGGACACTCGTCGCGCTGATCATCTCGTTCATCAGCCGGAACAGGCAGCGCAAACTCGCCTTCTGCCCCCCGCGACCTACCTCCCAGCAGTCGTCCTCCGCGAGAAAGCCGGTGGCGCGACGGCGCTCAAGAATCTCATCAACCGATTCCTCGCCCGGCAGGTCGAGCAGACCTTCGAATTCAGCGCTCGCCTGCGCGGTCACCCGCGCCGGATCCGTCGTGAACAGCAGCTCGGTCGATCCGATCCGCAGAACGTCGGACTCCTGAAGCAGGGCCGAACCATGATTGCGTTCGCCGTTGATCAGCGTTCCGTTACTGCTCCCCAGATCGTTCAGCAACCAGCCATCGTCCGTCAGACGCAGATCACAATGCCGGCGGCTGCATTTTTCGTCGTGCAGCGAAATGAAGTTTCCGCTCCCCCGGCCAATGATCATCGGCCCGTCGACGCGCAGAGAATGAACTTCCTGCCAGTCACCATTGATACGAGTCACGAGAAAAGCTTCGGACTGCGGCCCTCTGTCCCCCACAAGAGACTCCTTCACCAGACGTCACTTTTTAACGAACTTCACTGACAATGAACTTCACGGTCGACCGATCACTGCGTGACTGCCCACGAGCCCGCTCGGCATCCGCCCCACTCACCCCGCGAGGAGAACCAATCACACTGCGCGAGACACCCTGCCATGCGACCGCGACACCCGCAGCGAAGACTGTACCGCATCGGCACAGAAACTGCGTCTTCGTCGGAGGCAGTCAGATTCGCAGCCTCGGTCGCCGAAGAGCCTGCGCGCCGGTGAACGTTCGCGAGGGCTGCAGAATCAAACATGGTCGGATTCTGGAGTTGTAGAATTCCGCCCCACGCCAACCAGCTTTGACCGCCAGGAAATCCAGGGATGAAGATTCTGATTGTCGATGACCATGCAGCATGTCTGACGAGCCTTCAAATGCTGCTCGAACTCGAAAGCCATGAGGTCACGACAGCGCCCGACGCGACCGTCGCACTTGAGCAGCTCTCGAACGGGCATTCGTTTGATCTCGTCATTACCGACCACCGAATGCCGGACATCAGCGGGGACGAATTCTTCCGACATGCGCGTCAGCGGATGGGCACACAGACTCCACCATTCGTTCTGCATTCTGCACATCAGAACGAACTGACAGCCGACACGGCAGGCCTTCCGTGGCACGCCTGCATCCCGAAGGGCAACCCCGAGCAACTCCGCCGCTGTGTGCAGAGTTTGTGCTGAGTGTCTTCCCGCTCGGTCGGTCTCCCACCGACGCCCGCCGGGCTCCTGCGGGTACCCGCCTGCCGAGCCGCCTGCTGGACGACCGCAGGCTTCCGCGACACACTCAGTCAACCGGCGAGGCGGCGCGGAGTTCAGCGTCCCTCGTCTGCCCGTTCTGCGGATTCTGGAGTGCGTCTGTGTTAGGCCGGTTGCTGCTGTTAT
>Ga0070726_10002306_pt1 | contig 17345 bp, 16 predicted proteins | sample tdAd471_FD_67275 | JGI IMG/M metagenome (GOLD analysis project Ga0070726, IMG submission 67275) | Marine sediment microbial communities from the Atlantic coast under amendment with organic carbon and nitrate - tdAd47.1 | ecosystem: Environmental > Aquatic > Marine > Coastal > Sediment | place... | reverse complement strand
GGCAGACCCCACTCCCAGCCCAGCCCCACCTCGCCCACGAAGGTGACCACCGACAGCCACGTCGCGAAGAAGGTGCCGGCGATGAGCAGGGTGCCCGCGTTGCGGCCCATCACGTAGTAGTCGTCGAGGTCTCTGACCCGGGTGGCCCCGAACGCGCCGACCACCACCACCACGGCGACCGCGGCGAGCATCGCGAGGGCGTACACCTACAGCCCTCGCTTCAGCAGCCACATCGCGCCGAGGCCCATCACCACGGTGGAGGCCAGAAAGCCCGCGATCATCGCCAGCGCGTCGAGTCCGATCACGGGACCTCCCTGGGGGTTTGTACCGCATCGCGCGCGGTCCGTTCGCTACACTGCCCGTCGGAGCGGGAGAGCCCCATGGAGTGGTTGGTCGTAGCGATGGGGGGCGGCGCCTCGCTGTGCGCAGCGATCGCGGTGCTCGTGGTGCTCGTGCTCGTCGCTCGCCGCGCCCTGAGCTCGGCCCCCTCGCCGCCGGAGATCACGGGCCCCAGCGCGGCCCAGCTCGCGGCCGACGAGCGCGCCCTCGGTGAGGTCGACGACCAGGCCCTGTGCCGCGACCTGCTCCTGCACCGCATCGAGCACAGCCTAGGCCCCCTCGGCGACGCGCTGCGGGTCACCAAGGGCAGCCAGGGCGACCTGCGCCTGCGGGGCACCCTCGGCGGCGAGCCCGCCGCCCTCGACATCGCCGCCGACGGGCAGCTGGCCCAGGCGACCGTGCAGGGCAGCTTCTCCCCGGGGCGGCTGGTGCTGCACGCCCACCTCGCCCCCGACGACCCCGACGGGCAGCTGGTCTTGCTCCCGAGCCTGGAGGTGGCCTCGCTGACCCAGCAGATCAAGGCCGCCGGGCTGACCGCCCTGCAGTTCGCCCCCGACGGGCTCACCGCCACCGGCAGCGCCAGCCTCCACGAGCTCGAGGCGGGCAAGGAAGGCGAGGTGGTGTCGCTGACCCTCGCCGTGCTGCAGAACGCTGTGGGGCTGTGGCACGGCCGGCAGGCCCCCGAGGCCCCCGGCGTGCTGCCACCGCCGACGAGCTGATCAGGCCGTCACAGCTCGCACGACGGCCCCTTGCGGGCGAGGCTCTCCATGCGACCGATGGTGTCGCGGATGCTGCCACCGGCAAACTGGCTCGCCAGCCCGGCCGGCACACTGCCGCCCGGGTCGGACAGGGCCCAGAACTGCAGCAAGGTGGTGTCGGCATCGAGCGACAGCAACCACCAGCCGCCGTCGTTCTCCGCCGCCTGGATGCCCTTGGCAGCGATCGCCGCAGACGCAGCGTCGAGGTGCTCGGCACCGTCGGCCTGCTTGACCCACACCAGCTCCCGCACCTTCCCCTCGGAGCGCTCGCTCAGCACGGTGTTGCGCCGCTGCTCGACGACCCACCACCGGTCGCTCACCCATGGCACCGGCAGGAACTGAAAGGCCAGCCGCCGGGCCCCGCAGTAGTCGCCCTCGAGCAGGGTCACGACCGACAGCTTGCTGTAGGCCGTCTTGTTCCGGTCGTCGTTGACCGCCGAGAACAGCTTGGCCATCGACACCTTCAGCACCGCTACGCCCCAGGCGATCTTCGCCTTCTTGCCCTGCACGCTCGCCAGGCCCGTCTCGATGTGGCCGTCACGGAGGGTGGCCACCGTCTCCGCGGAGATGGGCGGGTGGCGGGTCGACAGCCGCAGCGGCGCCAGCGGCGCCACCGCGGTGAGGCGGGCCTGGATCTCGTCGGGGGTGAACGCGAACGCGGCACCCATCAGGCACGCCAGCAGCATGGTCCACCGTACCTCGCCGAGGGACCGGCCCGCTGGCCAACCCGCGGCCCACGGTGAGGAGGGTCAGGCAGGCGGCACTGGGCCCGCTACGACGCGATGGGCACCTGGCCCATCGCGGCGGCGTCGAAGATGTGGGTGGCATTGGCCGCCAGGAAGTTCCGGTAGATCAACGGCTTGCCCTCCTGGGTCCAGCACCGGGCTCCATCGGCACAGACCGCCTGGTTGCGCTCGATGATCTCCACGAACTGCTGCTCGACCCGAGCGACGCCCACGCGACCGTCGTCTTCGAGGACGGGGGTGTCGACGGTAGCGGCCAGGGTCGCCGTCTGCCGCAGCGGGCCTCCCTTCGTGCCCTGGATGCGGTCGAGCATGGCGAAGCCTCGATCGCGCATGTGGGACACCATCTCCTCGATGTCGGGGTACCCGGCCGCGTAGACATCGATGGTGACGTGGTTCAGGTCTGGCCCGAGGGCCAGGGCGCTCGCGACCTGGCCCGAGACCTGCGCCACCGCCTCCAGGGTGCTGCGGCGGATGGGGGGCCCGTTGCGACGCATCAGCACGTCGACGAAGTGCTCCAAGAAGCGCTCGGCATCGTCTGGTTCCAGGCAGCCGCCGGTCTCGAAGGCCTCGATGACCCGGAGGAACTCGCTGTGGTCGACCGCGGCGGCCTGCACGGCGTTGTCTTCCCGGATCAGGTCTGCCACGTGGGCCGGGAAGGCATCCAAGTCCACCACAGAGACGAAGATCTTGAACTGGCTCGCGTCTTCCCCGACCACCTGCAGGTCGAAGGAGACGAGCTTCTTCTCGGGGAAGGCGTAGTCCATCTCCTTGCGGAGGCCGATCACCCGAGCGGCCCTCTGGAACAAGGCGGCCAGCTCGGGATCGGCGACACGAAGGGCGCCGTGGTCGTTGTGAAACCGGCCGCCGCGGGCCTCTACCATCTCCCGCAGCGCAACGAAGTCGGGGACGTTGGCCGCGAAGCGGGCGGTGAGCCGCTCGACGAACTGGTTGCGGAGCTTCTTGGGACAGACGAGCACGTGACCTCCCCGGGGACCGGAATGGGCTCTCCCCTCTGCCGTAGGCACCCCGGGGCGCCCGCCAAGGTGGCGAGACGTCGCAGGGGATCCCCTCCGCGTCCGGGCTGGGATGACCACACGCTCTAGGTGGTCGACCGCCTACAGGGCTCCGTGCACTGCCTCGGCGGCCACGTAGCTGAAGGCCATGATCGTCAGGCTCGGGTCGACGCTCGGCGCGGTCGGAAACACGCTGGGGTCGGCCACGAACAGGTTGTCGGTGCCATGCACCCGATGGTCGAAGCCCACCACACTGTCGTGGGGACCCCGCCCCATCCGCGCACCGCCTCCGGGATGTGGCGCCGCGAACACGTTGCGACCCGGCTGCAGGTCGATGCTCGCCACCGCCGCCTCGATCTGGTCGGGCCGGGTGATCCGGGTGTCGGCGGCATCCCCGAACAGCAGCTCCTCGGCACCAGTCGCGAACAGCACCTCGCACTGCTTGCGCCACGCATCGCGGATGATCTGGCCGTTCAGCCCATCGAGGGGGACCTCGACCTTGCGGACGCCCCCCTCGAGCCGGATCGACCCCTCCTCGGCGTCGTCGATCCACGCGATGGTGCCCCCGAGCAGCGCCATCTTCGCCATCAGCCGCCGGTGCTCGGGCCCCGCCCCCGGCAGCACCGCCGCGAGCATGGCGGGCTGCAGCTGGTTGGGCATCAGCAGGTAGCCCCCCTCGCGGTAGCGGTCGCCGTCGAAGCGAGCGAGGCGGAACTCCTCCACCCCCCACGCCGCCGGGATGTTGCGCCACTGCACGATGGGCTCGTCGTACAGCGCATGCACCATCGGGCACGGGTTGCAGAAGAAGTGCTCGCCGAGGTGGGGCAGCCGCTCCTTGAGCCCCTGACGCAGCAGGAACGTGGGGGTGCCAAAGCCCCCCGCCGCCACCACCACCTGCCGCGCCGACACCGTCAGCGTGCCCCGCGGCTGCTGAGTCCCCCGGTCGAGCACGGACGCCCGCAGCCCGGTGACCCGACGACCGCTCCACACGAGCTGCTCGGCGCGCACGTCGCTGACGATGCGGGCCCCCAGCGCGTCGGCCCGGGCGATGTGGGTGACCAGCTGGCTCTGCTTGGCGTCGTAGGCGCAGCCCTGCATGCAGTGGCCGCTGCGAGCACAGCCGCGACGCGCCTGGGGCACCTTCTTCACGTCCCAGCCCAGGCCCTTCGCCGCAGTGGCGAGCTTGGCGTTCATCGCGTTGACGTAGCTGTCGTCGGCCTCGTGCACGTTCAGGTCGCGCTCGATGCGCTCGAAGTGGGGGGTGAGCGCCGCCAGGTCGTGCCCCTGCAGGCCGTAGTCGTCGGCCCACCGGGCCAGCCGGTCAGGGGGGGTGCGGTAGCTGTCGGCCCAGTAGTGCACGCTGGCGCCACCGACGTTGTTTCCGTAGGTGAGCGACACGCTGCCGTCGGCCGAGGTGTCGAGGCCACGCCCGCCGTCGATCTTGGCGAGCATGTGGGCCTCGCGCTGATCGAAGTCTTCCCGCGTGTAGTAGCCCCCCTGCTCCAGCACCACGACGTCGTGCCCGAGCTCGGTGAGCTTCAGCGCGAGGGTGGCCCCGCCGCAGCCCGAGCCGATGATGACGACATCGCAGGCCAGCTCGGTGTGCGCGGCCAGCTCGTGCCCCTGGATGATCATGTGGACCTCCGTGCCGCCACCGCGGCGGAATAGGCCTGCGACGAAGGAGGCGGCCGCGCCGTCGACACCCAGGGGCCGTCGTAGCCGATGGCTCCCCAGGCCTCGTCGGCCGCGTAGTAGAACAGGTGCGACAGCTGCTTGAGGGCCTGGGCTGCGCGCGCCACCGTCTGCGGGCCGGCCGCCAGCAGGTCGAGGAAGCAGGCCAGCCGCTGCTCGCTGGGCAGCGACGACAGCCGCCCGGGGTAGCCGTAGGCCGGCGGCAGGTGCTCGAGGAGCTGGATGGCGGCCTTCAGGTCGCTCTGCACAGGGGCGGGCGACGACCACACCTCCTCGTCGATGCGCTGGTGCACGCCCAGGGCCACCCCTGACGGGAAGGCACCCTCGGCGGGGAACAGGCAGTCGACCAGCGCCCGCACCACCGCCATCTCCTTGGTCGACAGCGCCACCGGCACGTCGTCGGGGCCGACGCGGTAGCCCATCGTGAGCCACGACAGGCCTCCGCCGAGGCCCAGCAGCGCGGCGCCACCGAGCCCGAAGGCCAGCACCCGACGCCGGCTGAGCACCCTCATGCGCCCAGCCAGCCGAGCACGGCGCGGGTGAGCTCGGTCGTCATCTGTGCCTCCGACAGGTCGTGCCCGCCGGGGAAGCCGTCGAAGCGCAGGTCGTGGTCGAGGGCGCCGAACACCAGGCGGTGCACGAAGGCGGCCGCCGGGGCTCCCTCGCCGGCGCGGTGCTCGGCGGCGCGGGCGTCGAGGAGGCGACCGAGACCCTCCACCGTGTCGAGGGTGAGGGCCTCCATGAGCTCACGCAGCTGCGGGTCGCGCCCCATCGCCTCGTCGAAGGCCCGGCGCAGGCCGCGGCGGGCGCGGTAGTCGGCGACGAGAAAGCCGACCAGGCCCCCGACCAGCTCGGGCAGCGCCACGCCCTCCCAGCGCTCGGGATCCGACCACACCGCGAGGGTGAGGCGGGAGGACCCCGCGTAGCGCGCATACAGCGCCCGCAGCAGGTCGTCTTTGCTCTCGAACCGCGTGTAGAAGGTGCCGACGGCACAGCCCGCCGCCGCGGTGAGATCGCGCACCGTCAGCTCGTCGAAGCGGCGCTCGGCGAGCAGCTGCTCGGCGGCGTCGAGCAGCTGCTCGAGCTTGCGCTGGCTGCGCCCTTGCTTCGGCGCGTCCTTCACCCAGGCGAGGTCCACACAAAATCCTGAACTTGAATTCATGTTCATGTTAACCGAGGCCAGGAAGCCCGCAAGGAGGAAGCATGTGCGACACCGTGGTCGTGGTTCGCCCCGACGCCCCTGACGATGCGCCGCGCGTGCTGTTCGCGAAGAACTCCGACCGTGACCCCAACGAGGCCCAGCTGCTGGAGTGGGTGGAGGCCCGTGACTGGCCCACCGATGCGACGGTGACGTGCAGCCAGCTCACCCTCCCCCAGGTCGCCCACACCCACGCGGTGCTGCTGTCGCGTCCCCACTGGATGTGGGGGGCCGAGATGGGAGTCAACGAGCACGGCGTGGTCATCGGCAACGAGGCGGTGTTCACCACGCGCCGCGTCCCCCAGGAGGGCCTGTCGGGGATGGATCTGCTGCGCCTGGCGCTGGAGCGGTCCGCGACGGCGGCCGAGGCGGTGCAGATCATCGGTGAGCTGCTGGATCGGTGGCCCCAGGGCGGCGCGATGGGCCACGAAGACCGAGGGTTTCGCTACGACAGCAGCTTCGTCATCGCCGACGCGCAGCACGCCTTCGTGCTGGAGACGGTGGGGGCGGAGCGCGCGGTGCAGGAGGTCTCGTCGGGGGCGCGGGCGCTGTCGAACAGCCTCACGCTGCCGGCGCTGATCGGTCACCGCAAGGCCGTGCACACCGCGGTGGCCGAGGCCGACCGGCGCCGGGCGAGGGTCGAGGCGCTCGCCGCCGACGCGCACACCGCCGGCGATCTGTTCCCCGTGCTGCGCGACCACGGCGGACCGGATGCGCCCCGCTACCGGTGGGTCAACGGTGCCCTGTCAGCCCCCTGTGCCCACGCCGGCGGCCTGCTCGCCGCCACCCAGACCACCGCCTCCCTCGTCGTGGCGCTGGGGGCCGGGGAGCCGCAGATCTGGGTCACCGCCACCAGCGCGCCCTGCACGGGCCTGTTCAAGCCCGTGCGCGTCGACACGCCCCTGGCCCTGGTGTCGCCCGGTGATGCGCCCGACGACTCGCTGTGGTGGCAGCACGAGCACCTGCACCGGCTGGTGATGCGCGACCCCGATCAGCGCCTGGCCCACTACCGTGCCGAGCGCGACGCCCTGGAGGCGCGCTGGCTGCGGGAGCCGCCCTCCTCTCCGGAGGCCTTCCGCCAAGGCCAGGCCCTGCTGGAGAAGTGGACGGCGGAGCAGCTGGCCCACGACACCCGCGACGTGCGGCCCTGGTACGTGCGGCGCTACTGGGCCGCGCGCACCCCCTGGGCCTGAGCGACAGCGCCCGCCGCGGCACGAGGCCGGGCGGGCGCGAAGGCGAAGTCCCAGGGAGCGAATCAGAAGCCGTGCTCGTTCATCAGCTGCTGCGCCTGGTCGTCGGTGGGCAGGTCGGCGAGCATCGACAGGTGGTCGACGGCGAAGGTCGCGTCGCCGGCGCCGAAGAAGACCCAGTCGAAGTCGCCCAAGCCCATGAACCAGCCCGCGTTCCCCACGTCGACCTTCTCGCCGTCGCGCCAGGCGAAGAAGTCGGTGCCGCCGAAGGTGCCCTGGCCGACCGCGGTGACGTGGAACCACTCGCCCAGCACCGCCTGGCCCAGGTCGGCGACCACGATGCCCTCGGTCAGCAGGGTGACCTTGCCCGTGGCGTCGACCTCGATCTGCACGTTGTTGCAGTTGTAGAGCAGGTCGCTGGTGGAGGGCAGCGCATCGACCCGGAGCCACATCGACACGCCGGCGGTGAACAGGGGCTCGAAGCTGTTGTCCTGGGCACGGCAGTGGTGGTCGAGGCCGGCCTGGGCGTCGTCGCTGACGAACAGCGCCGCGTCCGGGCGACCCATGCGGTCCGCCGTGAAGCCCAGCTCGCCCTCCATGACGTAGGCCTCCTGGTCGTCGGCATCCTCGGCGTACAAGGTCGCGTCGAAGGTCCAGATGCCGGTGCGCTCGACCATCGCGTCGGCCACCAGGGGCGCGCTGTCGGCGCCGTCCATGAGCCAGTCGCCGTCGCTGTCGGGGTGCACCGGGTCGGTGCCCGCGGCGAGCTCGGCGTCGTCGTCGAGGCCATCGGCGTCGGTGTCGGCCATCGCCGGGTTCGTGCCGAAGGAGCGCACCTCGTCGTAGTCGGACAGGCCGTCGCCGTCGCTGTCGATCTCGTCGTTGCTGGTGCCGAGCACCGCCTCCTCGCGGCCGAACAGCCCGTCGCCGTCGCTGTCGTCGAGCCACACCACCTCGAGCACATCGCCCGACCGCAGCGTCCACTGGTCGGCGGGCAGGCCGTCAGCGGCCTCGGCGGAGGTGCTCACCAGCCGCCACGCCTCGCGGTCGGCCACCACCGTGTGCAGCCCCTCCAGGTCGAGGCCCTCCGTACCGAAGCGCGCGTCGAGGTGCAGCGTGTCGGACAGGGCCTCCAGCACGCTCACGCCGGTGGGGCGGCCCTGCGCGTCGACCCGGGCGTTCGTCGCCACCCGCACCCGCATCGGCTCCCGCTCCACGCCGAAGTCGATGACCACCTCGGCGGTGCGGGCCTCGAGGTCGGTGCCGTTCAGCGCGTAGCTGCGGCCCTCGCCGTCGAGCAGCTCGTAGCTCGACACCGTGAGCACGAGGCCGGAGGGGTCCTCCAGCAGGTCGAGGCCCTGCTCCCAGGACAGGTCGTCGTTGGCGAACACCACGTCGGCGAAGCGGTCGCCCGGCGCCTGCGACAGGCCGGCCCAGCCGTCGAGGTCGGCGGCGACCAGGCTGCCCACGGCGACCTCCTGGGTGGGGTCGGTCAGATCGCGGTGACGCGCCGACATCGTCAGGCTCGCGATGGTGTAGGCGAGGTGCCCCGTGTTCACGACATCGACGGTGACGGCGAGGGAGGCGCCCTCGAGGGTGAGCTCGCCGTAGCTGGCCAGCTCCTGGCTCTGCTCGGCGGCCTGCCGCGACTCGCTGGTGTAGTCGTTGCCGTAGCTCACGGTCGTCTCGCGGGACGTGGTCTCGGTCTCCTCGTAGCTGAGGCTGCTCGACGCTCCGAAGTCGGTGAGGCTCGCCGACACCTCGGCCTCGGTGCCCCAGGTGGTGCTGGTCTCGGTGGCGTTGGCCGTGCTCGTCGACGTGCTCGTCGTGTAGCTGCTGGCGTACTCCGAGGTGCTGGCGACGCCGAAGGCCATCGACTCGCCCGTGGTCGACGTGCCGTACACGGTGACGCTGGGCACGCTGGCGAGGCGGATGTCGATCTGCGGCTGGTCGGCGACCAGCGGCGAGAAGCGGGTGGCGTCGACCGTGGGGTCGTAGCCGAGGCGGATGACCTCGTCGCCGTCCGACAGGCCGTCGCCGTCGGTGTCGGCGAGGAGGGGCGACGTGCCCAAGGCCAACTCGTCGGCATCCGACAGGCCGTCTTCGTCGGTGTCGACAGCATCCTCGACCGAGGTGGTGTCGCTGGCGACGGTCGCCGTCGGGGCCGTGCTGGCGGTCAGCGGCTCGTCGGAGACGGCGCCCCCGGTGCAGGCGGCGGCGAGGACGAGGGCGAGGGGAAGGGTGGGTCGCAGGGTCATGGTCATCTCCAGGTGATGCCCCCCTTCAAGCACGCACCGTGCCACCCCGACAGAACGGTCCAACCTTTCTTTTCCTCTGGGACCTCGCTAGCGGTCATGACCATCGTCGCGCTGGGTCAGTGCCTACAGCTCGAAGGCCACCGCCACCCCGAGGCACAGTGCTCCCGCCGCCCCCGCCACCGTCGACGCCGTCGCGGTGCGGTTCGCCCGCTGCCGCAGCCCCTCCAGCCGCTCGGGGGCCGTCTCGGGGGCCACGTAGTCGCTGATCGTGTTGCGGTTGCCCTGCCACAGCAGCCCGCTGGTCACCAGCAGGCCCGTTCCCGACAGCAGCAGCACCTGCTTGGGCAGCGAGCGGCGGCGTCGGTCCTCGTCGTCGAGGTAGGTCTGGCGCGCCGGGGCGAGGAGCGCGTCGGTCGTCAGACCCGCCACCTCGTCGAGGGCGGGCAGCGGTGCCATCGCCGGCACGTAGCTCGTCCACAGCACCTGGCCCGACGGGGCGGTCAGCTGCACGATGCTCGGCACCGTCGCCGGCCGCAGGCGACTGGGGACCCCGTCCACGCGCACATCGACGCCTTCCGGCGCGTCGACCGGCACCCACGGGGGCGGTGCCGACGTGAGGGACCGGGCCCACAGCGCCGCCAGCGGCGAGCCCTCCGACACCGCCTGGCCGTGCATCTCCCCCAGCGGGTCGAGGATGCGGGCCTGCTGCAGCGAGCGCAGGGCGGAGCGCTCGGCCCCGAGGGTGTACAGGCGCACGCCCTCGAGGCGATGGATGGCCGCCGCCTCGACCGGGCTGAGCACGGCCTCGGAGCAGGGAAGGCCCAGGGCGACCTCGCGCAGGGCCTGCTGAAAGCCCTCCACGTCGAGGGTGGCGAACGCCGCCTCGGCACGCTCCCCGGCCGCAGCCAGCGCCCCCGGCCGCGCCACCGCCGCTCCCTCATCGCAGCGCACTGGTGGGTAGGAGACCCAGCTGGGTAGCGGGTCGCGCGCCGCCAGCCACGCCGCGTCGACCAGCGCTCCGTCGGCGCCGAACACCTGCACCACCACCGGCTGGCCCAGGGGCCGCTCGTTGCTGGGGCGCCCGTCGACCACCACCTGCACCGCCAAGCTGGTACCGAACTCCGCCGTCGCCGGCACCCGGTATGCCCCCGCCGCCGACGCCAGGACGTCGCTGTCGGCCAACCAGGCCCCCGCCTCTTCGGGCGCCGCGCGGCGCATCGAGGCCAGTGCCCGGTCTCTACCTGCGTCGTCGCCCGAGCGCTGGGCCAGCAGTGCGCGGTTGCGGTGGAAGCGACCGGCATCGGCGGGCTCGAGGGGCGCTGGCAGGCAGGCGATGCGGGCCTCGAGCTCGGCCACCCCCGTGCGGAAGGCCACGTCGTCGCCCGCCAGGCCCTGGGCCCACAGCGTGTCGAGGGCCTCGCGCACCTCGGCACTCCCCATCGACGCGCCGTCGGGGCAGGGGCCAGCCAGCGCTACGGACAACAGCCACCACATCGCGGCGACGGTACCACCCGGTCTCGCCGTTGGGGGACGTCAGGTATGCTCCGCCCCAGGAGGCGCCGTGATCCGGGCGTGCACGCTCGCAGGGGTAGCAGCAGCCATGATGACGGCCCCGGCCCTCGCTGCCGAGCCGTCCCCTACGTGGGGCGTGGCTACGACCCGGGTGGAGCCGGTGGCAGACCTCGCCAGCATCGACGTCAAGGCCCTGCGCCGGTCCCGCACGCTGACGAGCGTGGCCTTCGTCGCCCCCGCGGTCAACCACGTGGGCTTCCTCGCGACGAGTCCCCTCCTGGAGGCCGACACCCTCGACGCATCGGGGGGCGGCGCCCTGGGCCTCACCAGCCTCGGCGCCCTGGGCATGCTGGTGGTGCCTGCCTGGCTCGATGGAAACGCCCAGCGCTCGCGACGCACCATCGCCAGCCAGGGCGGCAGCGTGCGCAAGGTGAGCGCCCCCGTGCTCACGGCGGTGCTGTCGGTGGTCCCCATCGTGCTCCGCGGCCTGCCGGAGGCCGGCGAAGACACCGCCCCGGGCCAGGTGGCGCTGGCCTACGCCAGCTACGCCGCCGTGGTGGCGCTGCCCCTCAACCAGCTGCGGCACAACCGCCTCGCCCGCCGCCGTGCCGGCTGGCTGGAGGGCACGTGAGGCGCATGGTGAGGCCGACCGTGTGCCTGCTCCTCGCGGCCTGCACCTGGATCGACGACGAGGCCGACCGGGAGCGTCGCGACCGCGACGGCGACGGCATGCCGATGACCGCCGACTGCAACGACGAAGACGCCAGCATCACCAGCCTGCCCGTCGCCGACGAGGTCATCGGGTGTGGGGAGGTCGTCGCCACGACAGTGCTCGGTGCCGACGCGCTGAGCACCAGCACCTGCCTGCACCCCCTCCGCGACGGCGAAGAGCTCGCCCAGTACGGCTCGCAGGAAGACCTGTGGTCGCTGTCGCTGGCACGCGATCAGCGGGCGACCGTGCGCCTGGTGCCCGGCGCGGGCTTCACCCAGGCCGACGACGCTCCCGGGGGCGAGCCCATCGATCTCGACCTGGCCGGCATCGTGCTGTGGGCCTGGCCCGAGGGCGACTGCGCCCGCGACGGCTGCACCCTCGGCCTGCCCCTCACCCAGGCCAGTGGGGCCCTCGACCGGGAGGTCACGCTGTCGGTCGACGGGTCCGACGCCGATCGCTTCGTGCTGGTGGTGAGCGCGGCGCGTGGCTCGGCCTACGAGCTGTCGGTGAGCTGCACGCCATGAGGCTGGCGGCTGGCGACGAGGTCGATCGCTACGAGATCGTCGGCCTGCTCGGCGAGGGCGGGATGGCCTCGGTCTACCTGGTGCGCCACCGCCTGCTCGGCTCCGAGCACGTGCTCAAGGTGCTGTCGCTGAGCGGCAAGGGGCTGGCCGAACGACTGATGGACGAAGGCCGCGTGCAGGCCGCCCTGCGGCATCCCAACGTCGTGGAGGTCACCGACGTGGTCCTCACCCACGGCGCCCCGGGCTTGATCATGCGCTACGTGCGCGGCCCCAGCCTCGATGCCCTGCTCGACGAGCGCCGCCTCACCCTCGACGAGGTCCGCCTGCTGGTGCCACGGATCCTGGCCGGGGTGCGCGCCGCCCACGAGCTCGGCTTCGTGCACCGCGACCTCAAGCCGGCCAACGTGCTGCTGTCGGTGGAGCGCGGAGGCGTCGTGCCCCAGGTGGCCGACTTCGGGCTGGTGAAGCGCACCGACGGGCACAACCGCACCGCGAGCGGCGCCACCATGGGCACCCCGCAGTACCTCGCCCCCGAGCAGATCCGCGGGGCGGACAAGGCCGACTCCAGGGCCGATCTGTTCTCGATGGGTGCGGTCTGCTACGAGCTGCTGTGCGGTCGGCCGCCCTTCGACGCCGACAACGTCTACGACATCCTCACCCAGGTGTCCGAGCTCGACTTCGTGCCCCTGCACGAGCGGGCGCCCGACACCCCACAGCCCATGCTGGCGGCGGTGGCGGCGGCGCTGCAGCCCCTCGACCAGCGCGTCGAGAGCGTCGAGGCCTTCTGGTCGTTGTGGGACCCCACGACAAGCCTCGACGAGGCCGCCGCCGGTCCCGCCCCGTGGGACACCGACGAGATCGTGTCCCTCGCCCCGGCACGGCCCAGCCCCAGCGAGGTGCCGAGCGGCACCTGGAGCGACGCGGGCGCGGCCACCAACGCCGATGCCACCTTCGCCGACAGCCTCGCGCCAGTCGCACCGTCTCCGACGCCGGTGCATCCCACCCTGCCCGCCCCTCGCTCCCGCGCCCCCCTCGTCGTCGCCGCCCTGGTGGCCATCGTGGTGGCCGCCACCGCGGGCGCGGGGGTCGCTGGCCTCGCCCTGTTCGCCGGTCTCTCCGCCGGAGGGTCCGCCCCGGAGGAGGTCCTCACCGCGCCTGAGCCGGAGCCTGCCCCCGAGCCCGAGCCCGCGCCCACGCCTGAGCTGGAACCCGCGCCGCAGCCTGCTCCCGAGCCCGCGCCGCGGCCAGAGCCCGCGTCACAGCCAGAGCCCAAGCCCAAGCCCGAACCCAAGCCCGCCCCCGTGCCCGAAGAGGGCCAGGCCACCTGGGCCGTCGCCCTAGGCGACGCCGGCAGCAGCGCCGTGCTGATCGGTGCCGACGGCCGAGAGCATGCTCCGGGGCCGATCCCGGCGGGCCGCTATCGCCTCGTGCTGCGCGTGCCCGGGGCCCCCGACGCCGGCTTTCCCCTCACGGTCGAGCCCGGCGCGGCGGTGTCGGCCACCTGCGTGATGCGGAACTGCCAGATCACCCCGTGAGAGCGTGACGCGTCCCGCACCGCCCGACCTCCGAAGGGAGGGGTGGGCTACGGCGGCGGCTGCGAGTAGCCCGTCTCCTTGCGCCCGCGCACACGCGGGTCCAGGTCGGCTACTCCGGCGGGGGCACCAGGTTGTGCACCGAGCAAGTGGTCTGCCCGCCCGCGTCGACCCCGACAACACACTGGAAGGCATGCTCCGCGCAGGTGTTCTCCTCACACACACTCGGATCGCGCTCGGCACAATAGGCCTCCCGCTCGGCAGCATCCATCGAAACGCAAGTCAGGTCATAGCAGGCCGGTCCGGGGAACCCCCAGTAGCAGCCGAACTGGTTGTGGCACGTGACGAGGTCGGGCATGTCACTGCACTGGAGGTCCTGCGGGCCGAGGTCGCAGTATTGCCCGGGGGCCTCGCCCTCAGGAATATCCCACGTCTGCACGCAGTAGTCCGCGGCACGACCGTTCGTGCTCACGGGATGGTACGTGCCGTTCTCGTTCTCGCAGCACACCAGGCTCGCGTTGTTGGCTTCGGCGCTGGGCGCAAAGCCGACCATCGCGACGAACATCGCGGAGGAAGCAGCCAGGGTCAGGGCAAGAAGGGTCGGTCGATGCGTCAAGGGATCTCCATTCGTAGGGCTGCTGCCCGGTCGGGGTGCGTCGCGGCGGACCCGCTCGCGAGCGCAAGCTAGACGATGACCCCCACGCACAGGGCCACTCGAGCCCACCCAGCCGGACCTCTCGTCGCCCTACATGCTTCGATATGGGCTGACACCCGCTTGAGACCCGCCGCACCCTCGCGGCCGGTTCGGGTTGCGCCCGGCGCAAGTCCAGCCCACGCCGTCGCCTTCACCCCGAGCGCTGGCGGGCCTGCCGCACGATCTCCTGCGGCTCCATCCCGAGGGCCTCAGCCACCGGGGCCACCACCACCGCCTCGAGGATGTGCAGCATCTGCCTCTCCCCGAACGGGGTCCGACCCGGCCGCGCCCACTGGGTGCGGAGGAAGATGGCCAGCGGCTCGGGGCGGAAGTCACGCATCCGGTGGGTGAAGTCGGCGTAGCGCTCCTTCCACGACCGCTCGTCGGGGGGCAGGGGCGCCAGCAGCCGCGCCAGGCGCTCCTCGGCCTCTTCCACCGACGGCAGCGGGTGCGGGTAGGACAGGTCGACCGGCACCACGGCCACCCCACCCTCGTCGAGGCGGACGACGTTGCTCAGCCGGCCGTGGTGGTCTTCCACCGCCTCTACGGTGCCCATCCCACAGTCCGTTCCTCGAATCGCCGGGCACAGCACCCGGTCGCCTACCTCGTACGTCGGCACGGGCCCTCCAGGGACCCAGCTTAGCGCCGCCTCCCGACCCCGAACAGCCCGAGCACCCCAATGGGCGCGCCGAAGATCAGGTTGCTACCAGAGCATCCGCAGCTCGACGAGCCCTCGCTGCCCCCGTCTTCGGGGACCTCGCTGCCGCCCCCCGACGTGCTCGACCCCGTCGGCGTCGGGTCGCAGGCATCACCGAGGCCATCGCCGTCGCTGTCTTCCTGGCCCGGGTCGGCATCGTCGGGGCAGAGGTCGCTTGCGAAGCACACGCCGTCGCCGTCTTCGTCGTTGCCCGCGTCGCCGGGGCAGGGGTCGACATCTGCGCACAGCCCGTCGCCGTCGGCGTCGTCGTCGGCGTCGTCCGCGCACACGTCGAGGCAGTCTTGCGTGCCGTCGCCGTCGCTGTCCGCTGTGAAGCCCTCGTCGATCTGGCCGTCGCAGTCGTTGTCGACCAGGTCACACACCTCGACCGCGCCCCCACCGGCGGTGCCCGAGCTGTCGTCGCAGTCGCCACACACCGCCGTCTGGCCGTCTCCATCCGCATCGGCGGTCGACAGCACCACCCGCTGGTGCAGCAGCCAGCCGTCGTTGGGCTCACCGACGGTGAGGTCGTCGGGGATCCAGTTCGCCGACACCGCACCCGTGGCCGTGAGGCCGTCGTGGGTGCCGCCCGTGCCGACAAAGCCGTAGGAGAAGCCGGCGCCGCCCTGCACGCCCACTGCGAGAAGCACCTCATCGCCTTCGTCGAGGACCAGATCGAGGGGCGGCGACTCGAACCACCCCTCGCCGGCCCCGAGCCGCTCGGTGTCGGTGCGCACCCGCTCCCAGTCGCCGCTGCCGTTCCGCAGCAGCACCGAGAAGGTCACCCAGGTCTCGGCAGGCAGATCGAGGTGCTGGCTGAACCGGTGGAGCACGCCGTCGTCGGCGGCTTCGTAGCTGGCGGCCCAGCCCCATCGCTCGGAGGTCGCCGTCGTCGAGCCGAAGGTCGCCTCGGCGGTGGCCACGGCGTCGATCACCCCGTCGCAGTCGTTGTCGATGCCGTCGCAGCCCTCCACCGCACCCGGGTGGACCAGCGCGTTGCCGTCGTCGCAGTCGCCCTCGCAAGCGCCCACGCCGTCGCCGTCGCCGTCGGCACAGTCCACCCCGAACAAGGCCTGCACACCGGCCTCGTCGTCGGCCGCCAGCCCGCGCACGCCACGCTGCGACGGGGTCATCGCCGCCGACAGATCCGCGGAGTGATCGAGGCCCAGGCAGTGGCCGACCTCGTGGGTGGTGGCCTCGACGAAGTCGGCCCCCGCGCCACCGGTCAGCGACCAGGTGATGGCGCCGCCGCCGGTGTTCTCGGCGTAGTAGAAGATGTCGCAGTCGGTCTTGTGGCCACCGACCAGCCCCCACGAAGAGGCCACGGCGATGGTGTAGTCGTTGGCCGGGCCGAGGTCCCAGCTGGCCGACAGCTCGCCGTCGCCGCCTCCGTGCAGCCCCGTGGTCCGCCCGCCGTAGACGACCTCGACCCGCGCGCCCGCGTCGTTCCAGTCGTCGAGGCCATCGACGAAGGCGGCCTCGATGTCGGCCTCGGTGCCCACGCTAGCGGGAAAGCCGGAGGTGTCGAGGTACAGCGGGTGGGCCAGGGCATCGTGCTGCCAGCCGAAGGTGCTCTCGGTGAGCTCGTAGGCGTGGGCGGAGCCGACCAGGGCGAGGAGGAGGAGCTCAGCGAGCATGGCAGACCTCCGACAGCTTCGGGGCCGGCGCGCCGTGGGCCAGGGGGACCAGGCCCGCCTCGCCGCCGGTGACCCGCCACGCGTCGCCATCGCGCGACAGCAGCAGCACGTAGCGATGGTCGACCCGCAGCGTCGGCTCGTGCTCGACGTGCTGCACCAGCCCCTGCAGCGTGCCTCCGAGGCTCAAGATCTCGACCGTCGAGGGAGGGGTCCCCATGAGGACTGCGCTCACCGCGCCCCACGACCGGGTGCGCAGGTCGCCCCGCGGGCCCGGCGCCCACTCCGTCTCGGTGCTCGTCACCTCGGCTACCACCACCGCATCGGCGAGAGCACACAGGGCAGCAGGGTCGGCGCTGCTCGTCAGCGCCCACGCCGTCGTCGCAAACCAGAGCATGGAACCTCCCGGCGTGCATCTATGGGGCCCGCTTCGCCCCGCGACTAAGAGCGCCTAAACTGTTGCCTTGTCACACTCAGGAGGCCCCATGCTCGCCCTCACCCTCGCTACCGCCCTCGCCGGCTACGGCGACGCCGTGAACGGCACCCCCGACCTGCGGGGCCGTCAGCTGCACCTGTGGACCGATGCGGTGCGGGTCGACCCCCTCGCCTTCGAGTCCGACTACCTGCAGGGCGGCTGCAGCTCCGCCAGCTTCGCCGCCAGCGAGCAGACGCCGAAGGCGCCCCTGGCCCACGATCCCGGGCTGATGGAGGCCGCTGCTGCCCACAACGACGACATGATCAGCAACAACTGGTTCGCCCACGACAGCTCCGACGGCACCTACTGGGCCGACCGGGTGTGGAGCTACTACGGCGGCTTCTCCATCGGCGAGAACATCAACCTCGGCT
>Ga0070726_10002299_pt1 | contig 17367 bp, 17 predicted proteins | sample tdAd471_FD_67275 | JGI IMG/M metagenome (GOLD analysis project Ga0070726, IMG submission 67275) | Marine sediment microbial communities from the Atlantic coast under amendment with organic carbon and nitrate - tdAd47.1 | ecosystem: Environmental > Aquatic > Marine > Coastal > Sediment | place... | reverse complement strand
TTCCGGGTAGTCCATGTAAACCACCGGGTCCGGGTCACGAATGGCCGTATGCAGCAGGCCCTTGGCATCATAAGAGTTGCTCGGGCAGACGACCTTGAGGCCCGGCAGGTTGGCATAGATCGCCTCGGCGCCGACGTCCGTGTGCTGTCCGGCAGAGCCGCGACCGCGACTGGACCCGTCGATCCACAGTACGAAGGGCATGTTGGCCTGGCCCCCGGTCATGGCCCTGATTTTGCCGGCCTGGTTGAAGACGTACTCGACGGCGTAAATCTGCGCCATGCTGGGCAGCCGGGCAATGGCTTTCGAACCCGCGGTAGCGGCCCCGATGGCGGCGCCGACGATCCACTGCTCGTCGATGGGCCAGCCGGACCCGGAAGTGCGATCGGGCCCGAATTCATTGGCCAGATCGAGAATCTCGCCGGTAGGTAACGCCGAAATGGGTACCTGGTACTCGTAGTAATAGACCATGTCCGGATCGTTGCGCATCTCCCAGGCAACGGCTTCCAGTTGGGCATATCCGTAAGACTTTCTGATTCTAAGTGCTTGTTCTGCCATAACGAATTCTCCTCCGGAGTGGGCTACCGATCAGGTGGCGATTCCCTTGCGATTGTAGAATTGGGTCCGCACTGCATCGGACTCGGCGAAGGTATGGCTGACGCCGGCTTCCGCGTCAGGTTCACTGCCATTGCGGGCAAACTCCACCGAGGCATCGACCTCGTCCCTCACCCTGGCCACGACGGCGTCGATGTCCGCCTCGGTCACCAGGCCCTTGTCCAGCAACCAGGTACGGTAGCGGGTGATCGGGTCCCGGGAAATCCAGCCAAGGACTTCTTCGTCGGTGCGGTAGGGAATCCTCATGGCACCGTCTTCACCGATTCGTGCACCCGAGAAACCGGCATGGTCGTACCAGCGATAGGTGATGCCCTCGATGACGGTCGGCCCCTGGCCTGCCCGGGCGCGGTCCACGGCCGCCGAGGCGGCATCAAAGACAGCGGTAACGTCATTGCCGTCAACGATGTGATGGGGGATCTGCAGGCCCTTGGTGTAATCGGCGACGAACTTGGTGGGTGAATGTCGCGCCACCGGGACACCCATGTACTGCAGGTTGTTCTCCAGCACGAAAATGACCGGAATGTTTTCATTGACGGCACTGCGCACCGCGCTGAAGTAATAGGGTGATGCCGAGGCGCCATCACCGAAGAAAGCCACGGCCACCTGGTCGGTACCCCGGACTTTCGCCCGCAGTCCGGCTCCTGCCGCCATGTAGTAACTGGCCCCGACAATGCCGTTCATGCCCAGGATGCCCTTGGACATGTCGGTAATGTGCATGGAGCCACCGTAGCCCTTGTTGTAGCCATTGGCCTTGAAGAATATCTCCGCCGACATCCGGTTGAGGTCGCCACCCTTGGCGATCAGGTGGCCGTGACCACGGTGCGTGGAGGCAATGTAGTCATCGTCCCGGAGTGCCCCCATAACGCCTGCGGCAATGGCTTCTTCGCCGATGTAGGCATGGAAAGCACCGTACAGGCCGTCATCGCCGGCAAGAAAGAGGTCCTTCATGGTGGATTCCCACACCCGGCTGGCCTGCATGGTGCGATAGAAGCCCAGCAGCCTCTCCCCGGGGAGGCTGGCAAGGCGATCCGCTGCGGGACCGCTGGTGGGAATTCGTTCAGCCGGCAGAAACTTCAGCGCATCGCCGGGCTGCCAGTTCTTATTGCCACCAGGTCCGCTGGTTGCAAGGTCAACCGACTGCCCGAATTCGGCGCCGGTGAGGCCGGTGGTTGAGGACAGTTGCTGCCCCGTTCCGGATGAAGGTGACCCGCAGGCCGAGAGCACGGTGGCGGAGGCGCCCGCGGCGCCCATCATCTTCAGCAAGGTGCGTCGGTCCATCATTGTTGTTTCTTCTGACATGGAACTCACTCCCCGTTTTTACTGGTCGGATAGTTTGCCTGTTTTTTCACCTGCCGTATGCACGGCGATATAGAGAAAACTTTTAATAGTTTACTGCATTAAGGTGAGGATAACAGCCGCCGGATTGCGGGGCAACTCGTGCATCGACTCCGCCGGGCCAGCACCACGGAATCGGCGACACCGGTGCCACCAAGGCCCACAGAATCGTTCAGGTCAGCGTGGCGCCGGGCGCCTGTTGGGTTATAATGGCGCCCGTCCTTAGGGGTGGCGCTTGCGCCTGAGATGCCTGCCGACGGTTTACTGTCGCAGCGAACCCTGGAACCTGATCCGGTTAATACCGGCGTAGGGAAAGGAAGGTCGCACTCCTTGTACTTTTACCGCGTCTGAAGCCGGGTCTCTTTTACCAACATCCTGTTGTGGAGAGGCCATGCAACGTTTACCTCTGTTAGTTCTTACCACCGCTGTCCTGCTGCCCCCGACCATCCGCGGCGCCGAAGAAATCGAGGAGATCCTGGTTACGGCCGATTTTCGCGATGCCGGTCAACTGGAGATACCCTCCAGCGTCAGCGTCGTCCCGGAAGCGGTCATTCGTGCCCGCAATGCCGAGCAGCTTGAAGACATTGTCGCCAGCATTCCCAACGTCAATTTCGCCGGCGGTACCGGCCGCGCGCGATTTTTCCAGATCCGCGGCATCGGCGAACGCAGCCAGTTTGTCGATCCCGTCAATCCCTCGGTGGGTATCCTCGTCGATGGCGTCGACATGAGTGGCATCGGCAGCGCCGCCACCCTGTTCGATGTCGAGCAGGTGGAGGTCCTGCGGGGACCACAGGGCACCCGCTACGGGGCTAACGCCCTGGCCGGACTGATCAACATCAAGACCCGGGACCCCGCGGAAGTCTTCACCGCTGCCATCCAGTCCAGCGTGGCTGACTACGATACCGCGAGCCTGGGAGGTGTGGTGTCCGGGCCGCTGGGGGACAACCTGGCCTTCCGCCTGGCTGCCCGTAAGCATCGATCCGATGGCTATACCTATAACGCGTTTCTGGATCGCGATGACGTCAATGCCCGGGATGAGACCACAGTTCGGGGAAAACTGGACTTTGAACCAGCCATCAACAACACCACGAGATTGACCGTATTCCACCTGGACGTGGACAACGGCTACGACGCCTTTTCCCTGGACAACACCCGCACGACGCTCTCCGACGAACCCGGTCACGACAGGCAGCAGACCACCGCGCTGAGCATCGACAGCCAGTGGCAACTGGACCGTATGAACGTGGAGATCCTGGCGTCGGGGGCAAGCTCTGACCTGGAGTACGGTTACGATGAGGACTGGACTTTTACCGGGATTCACCCGTTCGGCTATACCTCCACGGATAACTACAGTCGCCAACGGCGGACCGGCAGCTTCGAGGCCAGGCTGGTGTCCAACGAAGCGAGTCGACTGTTCACTGACCGGGCCGACTGGGTGGTGGGCATCTATGCGTTCGACTCCGACGAGGATCTGCGCCGCGAGTACACTTACCTGGCCGACCCCTTCAACAGTGGGTTCAGCTTCGAAACTCTGGCGGCTTTCACCCAGCTCGACATCAATGTGACGGACGACTTCATCGTTGCCGTGGGACTTCGACTGGAAAACCGCCGCACGGAATACGCCGATTCGGCAGGAGTCACCTTCAGCCCGGATGAAAATCTCCATGGTGGACGAATTGCCCTCAAATGGCTGCTGGGCGACAGCAGCCTGGCCTACGTAAGCCTGGCGCGGGGCTACAAGGCCGGTGGATTCAATACCGACGGTTCCCTCGATGCGGACCTCAGACAGTTCGATTCGGAATTCCTGTGGGAGGCCGAAGCCGGCATCAAGGGGACTCTCCTGTCCGGACGTCTTGCCTACCGGACAGCGTTGTTCTACGACGTCCGCCGTGATCAACAGGTCAAAAGCTCCCTGGTGAGGCCGCGGGGCGACGGGACCACGGAATTCATCGATTTCATCGGTAATGCCGCTGAAGGCACCAACCGGGGGCTTGAACTGGAGGCAGACTGGAATGTTACCGACGGTGTTACGCTCACCGCCGGCATCGGCCTGCTTGATACGGAGTTTGACCGGTTCATCAATGAATTCGGCGAGGACCTGGCAGGCCGGGAACAGGCCCAGGCCCCGGGCTACATGTACACGTTGGCGGCAAACTTCGCCAGGTCGGGATGGTTTGCCAATGTGTCTGTGGACGGCAAGGACGACTTTTATTTCTCCGACCGTCACAATGTGCGCAGTACCGGACACACGCTGCTGAACGCGAGGATGGGTTATGGAACCGGAGGTTGGACCTTCAGTATCTGGGGAAGGAATCTCACCGATGACGACTACACGGTTCGTGGCTTCGGCAGCTTTGGCAACGACCCGCGCAAGAACTATGCTGTCGAACCCTATGTGCAGTTCGGCGAGCCACGGATTATCGGCGCCGCCCTGGACTATACATTCTGACCGGCGCCTGATGTAGGGTCTGAGCGCGGTCAGGACGCGGCAATAACTGGCGAAAAAAGCGCAATTTACCCGGTGTATAGGAATTTATGGAATCAGCAACTGGCCTGGGCCGGTTCACACTGATTCTGCTTACTGCTGCCGGTGGTTATTTTTCAACAACCTGCTTAACCAGACGGAAGACGAGCTTATGAAAGCATCAATGGAAATCAGCCTGTATCCACTCAACGAAGACTACAAACCGGCAATTCGGGAGTTTATCCAGCGGATCAGCGCGCACCCCGACGTCCATATCGTCCGCACGGACCTGTCGACACAGATGTACGGCGACTATGACGAGGTGATGGACCTCCTCAAGGAGGAGGTTCGCCACAGTTGGGAGAAGTGGGGCAAAGGCTGCTTTGTCATCAAGCTGTTGATGGATGATCTGCGTGGCCTTGCCGGGGACTGACAGTTGCTGGATACCCTGATTGAACAGGCGCGCGGCAACTCGGTCGTGGAATTGACCGCGGTAGCGTTTGCCGTCGCCTATCTGCTGCTTGCCGTACGCGAGCACCTTGCCTGCTGGTTGGCCGCCATGCTGTCCACCGCCATTTATCTGGTGATATTTTCAGGGGTGGGCCTGTACATGGAGGCGGCCCTGCAGGTGTTCTATTTCGCCATGGCGCTGTATGGCTGGTACCAGTGGACTCACGGCAGCGGCGAGCATCACTCGCTGGCCATTTCAACCTGGACGACCACGCAACACCTGGTGGCCATCACTGTAATTGGCGTCAGCACCGTGCTGTCTACCTTCCTGCTGACGACTTATACCAGTGCCAGTCTACCCCTGCTGGATTCGTTTACTACCTGGGGCGCCATCATTACCACGTTCATGGTGGCAAAAAAAATTCTCGAGAACTGGATTTACTGGTTGGTAATCGATAGCGTTTCGATTTATCTGTATCTTGATCGGGGCCTTTACTTTACGGCACTGCTTTTTGCACTGTACATCGTGATCATCTTTTTCGGCTGGGCGGCATGGGTCAAGAGCTATCGACGACAGACCGCCTGACGCACACCCTGGCGCAGTGGTCATCCTGGAAGGTATGTCCTGCCCGGCAACCCGAACTGCTCAGAAAACTCGGCGGTAAAAGCAACGACGCGTTCCTGGTCTCCGACGGCAGCAGTCAGTTCGTGGTGAGGATTAACCGACCCGCCGGCAACCTGGGAGTGGACCGGCGCAGGGAGCTGCAGATCCTGGAGGATATCGCCGCCAGGGAGTATGCACCCTGTGTGGTTTACGGCAACCAGGAGGTTCTGGTCACCCGTTACGCGTCCGGGGGACATCCCGATAGGGACGGCTATCGATCCTGGCTGGTCGAGGCCGGTCGCCTGTTTCGGGCCATCCATGAAACACCAACCCGGGTAACGTCGACACTGGATCCGCTCAACCGGGCAGTCCGGTATTTCCATGCCATCGATAATCCAGGACGGCTTGTCAGCGAATGTGTCGAGGTATTGCTGCAGAGGCCGCGGGTGACCCCTGATAAAATCTGCCTGTGTCACAACGATCTGCTGGCTGAAAATATCATTGCTAACCAGGACGGCTGGATAGCCATTGACTGGGAATACGCCGCCCCGGGGGATCCGGTATTTGATCTCGCCGTTCTGGTGGAGATCCTGGGTGCCGACGATGAAGGCGTGGAATTGCTGCTGGCCGGTTACGGCGCAGAGCTGTCCCGGGAGCAACTCGATTACTATCGGGATCTGTATCGACTCATCGACATTCTATGGTGGCGTCTCAAAGAACCGCGAAGGCCGGTAGTGCCAGGTCTCCTTCAACTCGCAGCGCGTCTTGGCATCGACAAATCAGACGGTGAGTGACCGGTGACCAGGACCCGAACCCGGATAAACAGCAACAGATCAAGCGAATCAGTGTCGCTTAGCGAAGCCTGCGCAGGACAGGAGGCATGCTGAACGTCCGAATTCTGCCTGCACATGCATCTACCTGGAGATTGTGGGACAACAATGATTTAAACTTAACTCGAACCCGATACTGAACCCGAAACTACCCGAAGGTCTCCCACCAATGAATTTGCACACGCAGCTCAGGCTCGCCCTCCTGTTTATCGGTCATCTGCTTTTGTCCGGGCACCTATTGTCGGGCCATGTTGCCGCCCAGACGCCGGATTGGGACGATCTGGGTCAGTCCGGTCCCTACCAGGTCGCCTACTATTCCCAGCTACCGCCGGTTCCGGAGTTCAGCGCCGCCACGCTTTATTTTCCAGCCAACAAGGCCCAGGACTTTGCCGGTGTGGTCATCGCTCCCGGTTTCATCGAGAAGCAGATCAATATTCAGTGGTGGGGCTATCACCTGGCCTCCCATGGTTTTGCTGTCCTCACCCTCGACACCAACGATGTGCAGGAAACTCCCCCCCTGAGAGCCGCGGCCCTGATGGCGGGCGTGGCGATGCTTAAAGCCGAAAACAGCCGGATGGGTGGCATGTTGCGCGGTAAGATCCTGGAAGACCGCATGGCGCTCATGGGGCATTCCATGGGTGGCGGCGGGACACTGCTGGCAGCCAATGAATACAGCGAAGCGTTGCGGGCTGCCATCCCGTTTACGCCCTGGCTCCCGAACGGTGACGTCAGCTCGGTGTCGGTGCCAACCCTGGTGCTCGCCGGAGAAGTCGACCGCATCGCTTCGAATGATCAACATGCCTGGCCCCTATACCAGGGTCTGACCAGCGCGGCACCAAGGATGTACCTGGAAGTTGCCGGCGGTAATCACTTCATTGCCAATACGCTGACCGACAACGAGGGGCTGAACCCCAATATCGATGTGCACGACCTGCTGGGCGGCATGGCGGTGGCCTGGTTGAAACTATTCCTGGATGGCGATGAAAGCTATCGTGACCTGGTTTTCGGTGATCTGCCGGAGCGTGATAGGGAGCGGCTTTCAAGATGGGAATTTGTTGAATAGTGCCCCGGGGAAATACCGGCATTAACTGCAAGGCGGGTTCCCCAACAGCCTGCTAATTGTTGTCGTCAGCACTCCTGGCCGGAGTGAGCGCAATCGGAATTGATCCTTCGCGGTTGCCCACCAGCATTGCGATCACCGAGTCTCCCCAGATGTACTTCTCTCGCATCAGATCGTTGATCTCCTCGCTCATCCCGGGTCTGGGCACGCCACGGAAAGGCAGCGTTTCGCCTTGTCGTGTCAGGTTGAATTCTTCATTGGCAACCAGCCGTGTGTACCAGCCGGAGCCTTCGCTACCGACCCGCAAATAAGAAACCCCGTCGTGGTCGACGACCCACAGCCGGGTCGTGACGTTCTCGCCATCAGAACCGATGGTGTGCAGCTCAACGACTTCGATCCGCTCCGAGGCGACATATTGCAGGGCAAGCACCCCGATAGCGACGATCAGCAATCCAGTTCCCAGATACAGCCCTGCTCTAATTAGTCTGCTCAATTTACTCTCCTTACGCTGATCAGAGGTACCTTAAGAATCTTGTGGGTTATCCGGTCTGCCTGGAAAGGGGCGTCTCCAGGCCCGAAAAATCTTCCGGCTGACTGAGAATTCTGGCAGCCCCGCGAGCTACCGAGAGCAATGGCTCTTTGGCAATGGTTACTGGCAAATCGAGTTCCATTCGTAGGCGCTCCCGTAATTGATGCAGGCAGGCTCCCCCTCCGGTTACTACAAGGCCACGCTCTTGAATATCTGCCATGATATCCGGCGAACAGGGTTCCAGGGTTGATCTTATGCATCTGATTACGGGTTGCAGTACCTCGTCCACTGCCGGGAAAATCATCTTCGAATTTATCGAACGACGAACCGGCAGCCCGCTTGCACAGTCCAGTCCGCCGATCTCCACACTTTGGCTGACGCTGCCTTTGAGGCAACTCGCCACTTTAATCTTGGTAAATTCCGCCGTCTGCTGGCCGATGGCAAGCTGGTTGTTTTTGCGAAGTATTCTGATGATTGCCTCGTCGATATGCGTACCACCAATGCGAACACCCTGGGCGCTGACAACACCTCCAGCAGACATGATCACGATTTCAGTCGTCCCACCACCGATATCCACAACCATTGACCCACGAGGCTCGAAAATCGGCAGGTCCAGTCCTATGGCGGCCGCAACCGGTTCGTGTAACAGGTTTACAGTCCTGGCGCCAAGTTCAAATCCTATTTCCCTCACTGCCTGTCTTTCGTGGTAAGTCACGAGATAGGGCAGGGATACCATCAATTGCGGTTTCTGCCAGAATCTGTGTTGCTTAATCTGAGAGACAAACGCCCTGACCATTTGTGCAGTGTTGTCAAAATCAGCAATGACGCCATTTCGCAATGGAGATTGAATGGATAATTTACGATGCCCCCTGCCCAACATCAGCTTGGCACTTGTGCCAACAGCCAGTGGTTTCAAGCGTTGTTTTATGCTTGTCATGGCAACAACCGAAGGCTCGTTGAGCAGGAGGCCCCGCTGTCCGCTGTAGATCAACGTATTGGCAGTACCGAGATCAATGTAATAGTCGACAGACATGGAAGCAGCTTTCGAATTAGCAACAGGTTAACGGGATTGAATCTTACCCCGGCACCTGGTCTGTGCCGGGTCAGTCAAGGACCTGACCAGTGCGAGAGTCTATCCTGACCCGTAGCTGAAAGCTATCCAGTCTCATTCTATTTACAGGCTAGCTGTCCTCAAGTGCCTGCCTGGTGATTTCTATGTTTCGTGAATGTTCATCGCGCATCGTCTTCAATTGCCGTGATACGGCCAACTGTCCAATACGTGGAAGCACTTCATCTATTTTCCGAACCACCCAGTTCTGACCCTTGTTCAACAATGCCAGGCGCGCTTCAATATCTTCTACAGCCATGCATTTCTCGAGAAAATCTCCTGTTTCGCGATGAGGTTCGCCACCCAATGCGCGAATACTGGCGATCAGGGACCGACAGGAGCTCACCTCATCCTGGTGAATCCGACGCAGCAATCGATGCCACTTGCCGGTACCGGCCTGCTTGAGGGAAAAAGCACATATCTTGGCACCGGCTCGTTCGGCCGCCAGCAGCGAGTAGAGCAGGTCGAGTACCTCGTCAGCGCTGCACTGTCCCGCGTAGTCTCCGGATACTTCACTTTGCATGCAGGGGCTGGAGGCAAATTGCGCCTCGCCTGCGCTGATGTCTGTGGCAACGGCATCGTTGTTCACGAATCGGCTGAAGACGGTGTTGGCTTCATCGATAAATTGCTCAAGTCGCTCCGCCGCCGGGCAGATGTCATTGATCTGGCCGCAGGCCTGGCTCGCATAAAGAGGCATTTTGTTCAGTTCGCCTACCGCCCCGCGCAGCGGTGAATCGGTGGAATACAATTGGATAGGGCGGCCGTCCTGGACACCGATCTGGCGGGTAGGGGGCAAGGTCGTGGACGGAGCCGTCTCGGTGATGGCGTTTTTCAACACGCGTACCGGTGCGTTTTCCGGCCAGTTGATAACATACCTGTGGGTATAGACCGTATCGTCGGAGTTCGCGTCAATGACGTGCTGCTTGTGGAAATCATGGGCGTTGGATTCTGTCGTCGCCAGGAATGCCGAACCGCACCATACGCCCTGGGCACCCAGCATCAACGCGGCAGCCAGTCCCTGTCCGGAGACTATACCGCCTGCAGCCACGACCGGAACCGGGCTGATGTCGGCAACCTGGGGAAGCAACGAAAAGGTACCCAGTGTACCGCGAACGTGTCCACCGGCTTCATGGCCCTGGGCAATAAGTATGTCCGCACCCGCGGCCAGCGCTTTTTCGGCGTCGTTCAGTGACCCGACCTGGTATATGACAACGATACCGGCTTCCAGGAAGCGGCTGACGACTTCGTGATTCACGTCCCAGAAAAGGCTGACAACAGGTACTTTCAATTCAATAATACACTGCACCTGGTCAGCAAGCAGTTGCCTGTCCGTTGCCGCAGGAATGATATTGACGGCGAACGGCCGGTCCGTGTGTTCCCGCAGCCTGGCCACCTGTTCACGGATCATGTCCACCGGTTCCCGGACAAGCCCCAGACAGCCAAGGCCGCCGGCTGCACTCACCGCCGCAGCGAGTTCATACCGGGCAACTCCACCCATGCCCGCGCAAAGAACCGGGTACTCACAGCCGAGTATATCCAGCAGGGGTGTATGGAGATTGAGCCTGTTTTCACCTCCACGGTGAAACAGTAAATCAGACATGGTCAGTGTTCCAAATCAGGTTCATGGAAAGGTTCCATCGCACGTAATGAGGGAATGCCCCTGGCACCGGTCAGCCCGAACGTCAGGGCGGACTGCCTGACGAGGTAAATCAACCAGGCCTGGCGTGGGGAAAAATGGCGAATTTCTTGGTTCATTTATTGGTGGATGCCTGAAGAAGTAAAAAATTCAACGAAGAATCTGACTGGTCCGTCTGGCTGCACATGGTGGAGCAATTCCGGCGGGATAGGTGCCTTCATCCCCGCGCTCAACAATAGCATTCGATTTACAGGAGCCTGACAGTGATAATAGAGCTTGCCGGTAATCACATTGATGCGGCCCCATGTCCCTTTCCTGGTCTTATGATCTTTCTTCAAGCCGCCGGGAAAGTTATCCTGATCGAATTCCGGAGTTCTTCGTACCAGTACCAAGGTGTCAGGCAGGCTCAACTCGTCACAGAGCACACAATTAAGTTCCGTACCGATCATGGCGTTCCTACCGGCATCTGACTGCGTCCATGGCCTGTTCTGAAAAGGCGGGTCGTGACGAACGTGCTGATTATGAAAGCAATCAAGCTCGGCAACCCAATGGTCAGATGAATCCAGATGGAATTCTGTAATTTTCCTGTGCATCGGGGTTCCTTTTCCTGCGGTCCGGGATTGAGTAATCATAGGACCCTGCCAGAAGTGACGGGTTGCGTTACATCCTCTGCTGAAAGCCGGGGAGTTCCAGGATAATCACCGGCATTCTGTTATAACATGTATGTAGAATACATGGAAAGCCCGTTATCAGTCCAGCGATTGTGCCGGAGGTGAAAGGTGAAAGTTGCAAGATGGAAAGTGGAAGGTGGAATGTGGAAGGTGGAAGATGAATAGGTGAATAGGTTAATAGGTTAATAGGTTAATAGGTGAATAGGTGAATAGGAATACGGGCCCGGTCACCTGGGTTGTTGCGTTGGTGTGTCTGGCGGGACCGGTTCCCCAGGGCCTGGGAGAAATTTATACATTGACCTGGAGGCCGGCATGCAGCTGATGAGGTTCACTGACTACAGCTTAAGAGTTCTGCTTTACCTGGCAATCAACGACAGCAGGCGCTCCACCCTGCATGAGATAGCCGGGTTTTATCCCATTTCCATCGAACATCTGCGTAAGGTGGTTCACGAGCTGTCAAGAAGCGGGTACATCACTACCTACCAGGGCAAGGGGGGAGGCATGGAGCTGGCGAAACCACCGGCAGCTATAAAGGTTGGTGAAGTCATTAAACATTTTGAAGGACACCAGTCATTCATCGACTGTGACAGCATCTCGTGCAGACTGGCTCCGGCCTGCACCCTGAAATCGGTATTGCAGATCGGACAAAGAGCTCTTTACGATAAGTTGAACGAATATTCTATAGCTGATCTTGTGGAAACCAAACCCGGCATGATCAGACTGCTGGTGAATGAGGTGTAGTGCGTTGACATGTCAGCGGACACTGATCAGGTCACTTCGGTGATAGGCGCATTCACGGCGATGTCCTGCAGTAGCCGCAATCCTTCCTGCGCGGCGCTGTTAGACGAGTACCCCTGGGATTCAAGAACCGCTTCTCCACCCCTGGAATTCAACCGGAAACAGTATTTTCCGTCGGCGTCACAATACAGGCCGAACTGCCTGGGATCCTTGGCAAGCATCCTGATCAGGTCAATGGCCAGCCGTGCCTGGTCCCGGGTCGAAAACAGCCCTGACGATCCCATGACAGCCCGATTTTCGGCTACCAGGTCAAACCGGTAGTCACCGGTATCGGTTTGATAAAGCTTGATCTTGGCAGGCATTACGGTTTACCGGGATTAAAGGACCCTCTGATCAACCATGGAAATACTCCGGCTTTCAGGCGAGCTGACTGACTAGGCGCCTTGCCGTCGGCATGCGTCGGTCTGTCAAGGCGAAGCAATGAAAGCAGGGGAACTGATTGACCTATTCGTCGGATTCCGACCCTGTCAGGCGGGACAACGCCATTGTCATTTCTGCAAGTGAAATCATTTCCAGTTCCAGCCTTGTTCGGGCACGAACAGCCTGTTGTTCAGCGAGTCGCTGGGGAATATTGTCTATCAATACTGAATCCGTCGCTGTCGTGGCGAGGGCGGTCAGCACATTTATCGTGGCCTGTGCCCTGAGAAAATCTGCAATCAGCCATTCCATGTTCATTATTTCCGCCAGGAGCTGTCGGGCGACTTTCTGCAATTCGCGACGGTCCTGCTGCGCCAGGCTGCCGGGTGGATATTCAAGCGCACGGGCAAATCGAATCAATTCGCGGTGTTGAAACTGGAGAAAATCAAAGTGCGATACCTGGCCATCGATGATGTTGTCAGCTTCCTGAACAAGGCGCGGCAGGGCGGATTCCAGCGCTGCTATGGTATCGAGATAAGCCTGCTGGTGGGCCGGGATATCGCCGGTGCCTGGTACCACCGGCAAGTCGGCGTTGGTCAATGCAGTGGTCGCCTTTCGCCCGCTGGTAAAATATCCGCCAAGGGATCGAAGAAATGCGGCTATGTCCTCAATTGCTGTATCCGGCAGCTGGCGCCCAAGCTGATGCCTGGCCATCAGGCTGACGGCCTCTTCGAGGTTGGCAACGCTGCCATCATGAAAGTAGGGAGGCGTAGTAGCCACGCCGTGAAGGGAAGGAACACGAAACAGGTAGCGATCACTTTCTCGTCCGGAGCGTTCCATCACACCACGGTCATGCTCGTCGGCTTCCTGCCCCGTTCCGTAAAAAGGCACGAGTGTGCCGAGCTGCTGATAGGAATTTCCTCCGATGTTGATACCGTTATGACAGGAAGAACAGCCGATTTCATCGAAGGTTTGCCATCCGCGACGACTTTGTTCATCGAGGGCGGATTCATCACCGTTGAGAAAACGCTGAAACGGAGTATCCAGGCGGATGAAGGCATGGCGTTCAAAATGCGCAATCGCATTGGCCATATTGAGCACGGTGACACCGTCCGGGTAGACCGCCTCGAAGCGTTGCCGGTATGCCGAGCCCTGGAGAAATCGCTCCACGTCATCCAGCCGGTTGGCCATTTCGAATGCCGTTTCAACCGGAAGCAGTGCCTGATCTTCCAGGGTCACGGCACGGCCATCCCAGAACTGGCGGAAATTGAACGTGGCATTGAACACGGAAAGGGCATTCATGTGTCCCGGGGCTCCGCCCACGCCAAGTGAAACCTGGCGTCGATCAGTGCCGCTCAGGGCGCCGGCATGACAGGTAACACAGGCAATGGAATTACCGGAGGACAGGCGACCTTCGTGGAACAGGCTGGAACCGAGTTCAAACCTGGCGGGATCCAGCGATTCCGGGTCAGGCAGCGGTAGTGGTCGATAGGTGCTGTCCGCCAGTTCATGGTTCGCGTTGGCGCCTATCATTGCAGGCTGGGCCAGGGCATGCTGAAAATTTCGCCAGTGCGGATCGCTGGACTCCAGGGCAAGAATCGCTGCGCTGTTATAAAAAAACAACGCAAAAAGAATTCCGATCAAGGGAACGCTGCCGCATACGTAGACTGAATTTTTAATCTGCATGGCTGGTCTCGCTCAGGCGTCTTGTGGCGAAGACCGGAACACCTGTTTTCTTGCGGAGGCTTGTAGGGGATTGCAGGTCCCGGTGTTCCAACTGACGATAACATCAGGTGCAGCCGTTGCCAAGCTTGCAGATAGTAACGCCGGGAACGAATTCAGGCTCTCAATAGAGGCAGGTCAAAAAGGCTCTCGGTCAAATGGCACAGGTCTATACCAACGCGGCCATGTCGTTGACGATTCGCAAAAGAAAAGGCAGCCCTGAAGGCTGCCTTATGACATTAATTCCTGTCAGTACAGTCAGGCTTTCGATCTGCGATTGCGTGTCAGGCCGAGACCTGCCAGGCCTAGACCGAGCAAGCCGATTGATACGGGCTCGGGGACGGCGCTAGGCTGAAAAGCTACACAGGAGTTGCAGAAGTTGTACTCACCGGTGGAGTCTTCCCTTACGCCGAATGTATTATTTGAAAAGATTAACATGCGATCGCCGGGGTCGGTGATGATGTTAGGCGCCTGCGGGCTGCCGAAAGCATTCAGTGAAAACTCTACGAGTGTGCCCCCCACGAAATCGAAATTCGCGGTGTTACCCGCATAATCGGTTTCCGTCCATACGCGGGATCCGGTGGTCAAACTGAAATCGACCAGCGCATTGATATCAGTGAATGTGTTGTCCACGGTTATCGAGCCGCTTAGAACCGGAGAAAGTGGCATGCCATAAGGTGTGCCACCGGAATCGGTCCAACCTCCTGAAACCGTAATATCATAGGAGATAATGTCGGCCTGCGCGGCGCCTGTGAAAAAAGCAAGTACTAACAACACTCTTGAAACTTTCATAAGAATTCCCTTTTAATTACACTGAAAACTATCGCCTGGACGAAAGCCTCTTCTGCTCAAAGCTTCGCGTCATTGCCGGTATCCGGATTTCCTCCAGTCCTGCTGCGACAAAGCCAGTAAATCCTCGTTTGATTAACCTTCGAAATCCCGCCGACAAAGCTCGACGAGCTGTTTCCAGCTCGCCCGTATTACTACGGCAAACAACAAGCAAAAAACGGGAAGCAAAAAACGGGCCTATTCTCAAGAGCCAAGTAAAATCAATCAGTTGGATGTAGGATATTAGGAAATGAAATCAAGCGGATCGTTAAAATGAAAAGAATCCTGACACTTTATTGGCGAATACTCTTATTGACTGGTTTCCTGTCACCGCCAGGCAATGTTGAACCTGTAAAAGCAGTGGACAAACCGGTCATTTGACCTGGCAGTCTGGTGTAAATGGAAATTGAAGGGGCATAATAAAAAAGGGCACCTTGCGGTGCCCAAGCGTGGAGGTTTGCGCAACCTTCCTTCAATAATCCTTAACAATTCTGCGATGTGGCGTCCTCGCATAAATCCTCGACGGCATTGCCGGCATCCTGCGCGGCATCTCCCAACTGTCCGGCGGCTCGATCAATCTCCTCGCCTAACCGCTCAGCGGGTCCGTCGTTTTCACAGGCAACAAGGCCCAGGCTGACTGTCAGCAGTAATACTATATTCTTCATGATGTGAACTCCTTTAGATGCGCTTGATTCCAGGAAAACGTGTGAACGAATCGTCATACTACAGGGGAGGCCGACCCCTGATCGCCCTGGCCAACAGCGAAATTACAAGGAGTACGAAAAAGAGAATGAACAGAATCTGGGCGATACCGGCCGATGCTCCGGCTATTCCGGTAAAGCCAAACAGCCCGGCGATAATGGCCAGTATAAAAAAAGTCAGAGCCCAACCTAACATCGTTTTCTCCTGGGACTGCGTGTCCAGTTTGGTGAATTTCGAGTCGTCGTGATTTTTATTGCGAGAACCATGCCAGTTTCTTGTGTGTCTCTGTACCGCTGCCATCACCGGGCCTAGCTTGTTGGGAGGGGCCTGGGATGTGCTTTCTGTCGCCTGGCAGGCGGCAATAATTACAGGAAAGTTGCAATAATTTCAGGCCGGGGTTCTTTGCTGGGTCGGACATTTCGCGGGCCGTTATCACCGATGCACTGCAGGTGCCCACCGCTTAATCCGCTTTGTTGGTAATCTCTGCCCGTGTTAGTTGCCGCAAGGTGCGCCGGTATGAGGACAGGAATTCTGATCCGGATTCCACTGCCAGTTGTGCATGGGCCGTGGCCGCAGGACCGCATTGAAAGCGGACCTGCGGGTAGAACGGCAAGTCGTCTGCGTGCCCTGTCAGAGAAATATCGTTGTCCTGTTGCCGCAATAGTTACGCTGTCTATAGTGCCGATTAGCAGCGCATCAGGCCCAGGGAGGTCAACACACAGGCGCAGAGTATCCTGACGCCAAGACAGTTCATATTGACGGAAAGATGTCGGTAGCACCGGCAATGTCCAGCAGCATGAAGATAACCAACAGGCCGATAACAAACCCAAGAAATCCCTCGCCTGCCGGCATGGAATCGATACCTTCGGCCAATTGTCGGACTTCCTGGTCAGTCATGCTGTCGATCCGGGAATCCACATCCGCCTGGCTGACGCCCATGTCCACCAGTCTTTCCCGCACCTCATCCCGGGCCAGCAGGTTCCTGATTTTGCCACGCTGCTCATCCAGCGCGTGCTGGGCGTAGATCTCCTCGGTGGTCAGGATGTCGGCCTGAGCTGTTGACATCATGGCCATGGGCACCAGGCTAAGAATTATGACGCCTGTTATTGATCGTGAATACTTTCTCAAGCTGCTTGAAAACATGGTGTGACTCCTGACTGTGTCTGTGATTAAAACAACTCTTTACGTAATACGTCGACGGAGATGTAATGTTCGCATCAACGCTGTCAGGGAAATAACGGAGCAAGCTGTGTGCCAGTCGCTCGACAGGTGCCGATGATCCTGGCCTGGAGCTATTGCATCGCTCCTGTACCAGGTCCCGATTGGCGTTCGTAATTCGTGAACAGGGAAAAAATACCTGGTTATCCTGCAACAATTTCACGACTTCGTTGCCTGCTGAACGCCCGAACCCTTATCCGTGGCAGAAACACTGCAGAACACTGCACTGTTCCGGAGGTATGAAAATTGCAACTCCACGATCTGGGGAACAGAAGTCTTTAGCCAGGAGTGCAGACGTGGACAATTCCAGGAGAGCCGAATCGAGTTCGCCGTCAGGCAGGCCAGGGTGCAAGCCAGAGGCAAAAACAGTGAGAACGGGCCGCGATATTGCCCTGACGCTGTTATTGATCTGCGTACTTCTCGTGCTGTATTTCCTGCCCTCC
>Ga0070726_10002298_pt1 | contig 17368 bp, 14 predicted proteins | sample tdAd471_FD_67275 | JGI IMG/M metagenome (GOLD analysis project Ga0070726, IMG submission 67275) | Marine sediment microbial communities from the Atlantic coast under amendment with organic carbon and nitrate - tdAd47.1 | ecosystem: Environmental > Aquatic > Marine > Coastal > Sediment | place... | reverse complement strand
CTGGCATATTCGCCGGGCGTCGCCGGGCCGTGCCTTGCCATACACGAGGACCCGAGCCGGGTGTATGAGTTGACCGCGCGCGGCAACATGGTCGGCGTTATCTCCAACGGGACTGCCGTACTCGGCCTCGGCAACATCGGCCCGCTGGCGTCGAAGCCGGTGATGGAAGGCAAGTGCGTACTGTTCAAGCGCTTCGCCGACGTCGATGCCTTCAACGTCGAAGTGTTCTCCGAAGACGTCGACGAGATTGTCGAAAGCGTGCGCCTTTTCGGCAATGCCTTCGGTGGCATCAACCTTGAAGACATCAAGGCGCCGGAATGCTTCATGATTGAGGAGCGCCTGCGCGAGCTGCTCGACATTCCCGTGTTTCACGACGATCAGCATGGCACCGCGATCATCACTGCCGCCGGGCTGATCAACGCTGTCGCGCTGACCGGGCGCACATTGGCGGATTCGAAAATCGTCATCAACGGCGCCGGCGCGGCGTCCATCGCCTGCGCCGACCTGATGACGGCCATGGGCGTCAATGGCGAAAACATCATCATGTGCGATTCCAAGGGCGTCATCTATCGCGGTCGCACCGAGGGCATGAACCAGTGGAAATCGGCGCAGGCCGTCGACACCGATGCCCGCACCCTGGCCGACGCCATGAAAGGCGCCGACGTGTTCATCGGTCTTTCCGTAAAGGACGCGGTCAGCAAGGACATGGTGAAATCCATGGCAGACCGGCCCATCATCTTCGCCATGGCCAACCCGGATCCGGAGATTACCCCCGAAGACGTCAAGGACGTCCGTGACGACGCCATCATCGCGACCGGGCGCTCCGACTACCCGAACCAGATCAACAACGTGCTCGGCTTCCCGTATATCTTCCGGGGTGCGCTGGACGTTCGCGCACGGCGCATCAACGAGGAAATGAAGATTGCCGCCGCCAATGCGCTGGCCGAACTGGCGCGCGAGGACGTTCCGGACGAGGTCGACGCTGCCTATGCCGGCATCCACCTTCAGTACGGTCCGGACTATCTGATCCCGACGCCGTTCGATCCGCGCCTGATCGTCGCGGTGCCCAAGGCCGTCGCCCAGGCGGCGATGGATTCCGGTGTCGCGCAGAAACCGATCGAGGATATGGATGCTTACGAAAGTGAGCTGTCAGCCCGTCTCAATCCGATCATCGGCAACCTGCAGGCGACGCTGGATCAGGTTCGCGCCAAGCCGCGGCGCGTCGTCTTTGCGGAAGGGGAGGAAGAAAAATCCATTCGCGCCGCCCATGCCTTCATGAATGCGGGCTACGGCACGCCGGTGCTGGTCGGGCGCGAGGAGCGGGTGCTGGAAACCATGAAGTCGCTCGGCCTCGGCAAGATTGACGGCATGGAAATTCATAATGCCCGGCTGTCGGACCGCAACGCGGATTACGCCGAGTATCTGTATAGCCGCTTGCAGCGGAAAGGCAGCCTGAAGCGGGACTGCCAGCGGCTCGTCAATCAGGACCGCAACTTTTTCGCCGCCTGTATGGTCGCAACCGGCGATGCCGACGCCATGGTGACCGGCTTGACCCGGAACTATCACGCCGCCATGAACAATATCGCATCGGTGATCGAGCCGGCACCGGGGGCTCGGGTCATGGGCCTTTCATTGATCATCGACCGTGGCCGCACGCTGTTCGTCGCCGACACCGTCGTCGCAGAATCGCCGAACCCGCGCGCGCTGGCCGATATCGCGCGGCAATCCGCCGCCGAGGCCCGGCGCTTCGGCCACGAGCCGCGGGTCGCACTGATTTCGTTCGCCAACTTCGGCCATCCGGCGCTGCCGCGTGCCGAGCTGGTCCGCGAGGCCGTGCAGATTCTCGACAAGGAAGGCGCGGACTTCGAATACGACGGCGAAATGGCCATCGACGTCGCGCTCAACAAGGACCTTTTGGCGAACTACCCGTTCTGCCGTCTGACCGACACCGCCAACGTATTGGTGATGCCGGGCCTGCACAGCGCGCAGATCAGCATGAAGCTACTGGCCTCCGTCAGCGGCGCAACGGTGCTCGGGCCGCTGATCAAGGGCCTGAGCAAGCCGGTGCAGGTGGTGCCGATGGGATCCACGGTCGCCGACATGGTGACGTTGGCAGCCCTGACCGCGCACGAAGCCGTGGATTAAGCGTCCGCGTCTTCGGCGCGCTGCATCGCTTCGCGGACAAGCGCCATCGCTTCCTCGGCCTCGCCCCAGCGCTGGACCTTGACCCACTTGTCGGGCTCCAGATCCTTGTAGTGCTCGAAGAAGTGCTGAATCTGGCTGATCTGCACCGGGCGAATATCGCGGTACGAGCTGATATCGCCATAGAACGGGTGCAGGTCATCGACCGGCACGCACAGAAGCTTCTCGTCGATGCCGCTTTCGTCTTCCATGATCAGCACGCCGATCGGGCGGCATTTGATGACGCAGCCCGGAATCACCGGCATCTGCCCCAGCACCGCCGCATCCATCGGATCACCGTCTTCCGACAGTGTGTGCGGAATAAAGCCGTAGTTGATCGGGTAATACATCGCGGTGTGCAGAAAGCGGTCGACGAAAATCGCCCCGGATTTCTTGTCGACTTCGTATTTGACCGGATTGCCGCCGAGCGGAATTTCGATCAGCACATTGACGTCATAGGGCGGATTGTCCCCGACAGGCACCAGATCCATATTCATAACGGTTTCCTTATCTAAATCTGTGAACACGCCCTCCCAAGCGGGCGCACCATAAACTTATCGCCGCCGTGTCTCCACATATTTTCACAGACCTGCTAGCGTACGGTATCTGACGGGGGATTCACCACCTTGCGACTACGTTTCATCAATGCGCTGGCCGGGCGCCTGCCGTTTTACTATGGCTGGATCATACTCGCGGCCGTCTGTGCGGCCTCGTTTTCAAGGCAAGGCCCGGCAGTCGCCACGCTATCGATCTTCATCGAACCGATGACGACGGAATTTGGCTGGTCGCGCACCGAGATATCCGGCGCGGTGTCACTGGGCGGCGTTCTCGGCGCCGTCGCCGCACCATTGATCGGGCCGCTTTTGGACCGCAACGGGGCGCGCACGATCCTTTGCCTGGCAGTATTGAGCACGGGGATTCCCTTGCTATGCCTGTCGGCGGTCAATTCTTTGCCGGTGTTTTATGCGTTTTACTGTGTGGCGCGCATGAATTTTACCGGACCGTACGATGTCGGCATCTACGGCTCCGTCGTGAACTGGTTCTACAAAAAACGCTCGTTCGCAACATCGATAACAACGATGTTTTTAATGTTCGGGCTGGTGGCGATGCCGCTGATTGCACACTTCGCCATGCAGGCTGGGGGCTGGCGTCAGGGCTGGATTGCCGTCGGCGTCACGGTGCTGCTGGTCGGATTCCTCCCGGCATGGATATTTCTGATCCGCCGTCCGGAGGATCTGGGACTTGAGATCGACGGCGCCCGGCTCGGCGAGACGAAAGACGCCGGACTGAACGATGATAAAACGCAGGTGGCGGCGGTCCCCGAACCCGCGTTCACCCGAGCCGAAGCCATGCGGACCCCGGCGTTCTGGTTGCTCAGCGCCTTCACCTTGCTGGTCTGGCCGATCCAGGCCGGTGTCAGTCTGCACCAGGCGCCGCTTTTGCTGGAACGCGGGCTGGATGCGACCGTTGCCGCGACCGCCGTCAGCACATTCTCACTGACGTCGGCGATCACCGGCTTCGCCTATGGGTTCTGGCCGAAAAGGGTGCCGCTGCGCTTCGCTCTGGTTCTGGTCGGTGCGCTGTTGGGCGCCGCCGCGTACGCCATGCATGAAGTCCACAGTGCCCCCATGGCATATGGTGCGGCGATACTGTTCGGCTGCGGCATCGGCGGATTACTGACGGTCCTGCCCATCGCCTGGGCGGATTTTTTCGGACGCCGCAGCTACGGGGCCATTCGCGGCGCGGCGCTGACAGTCCAGGTCGCAAGCCAGGCAGCCGGCCCGCTGATCGCCGGCGCGCTCCGCGATATCACCGGCGCGTACGACACATCGCTGATGACCTTCGCCGTATTCGGGTTCGCGGGCGCGGTCGTGGCGCTGCTGGCACGGCCCCCGAAACCGCCCAAAGCGTGAATGAGCGCTTACATGCTTTTGCTCTACAAAATTTCCGGAACGTGCTAGGCGGAGAGCAGGGGACAGTGCCATGAGAAAACCCGCGTCCGAGATCAAGAGCGTATTGGTGCACGTCGGGCTGGACCGGCTCGGCGACGGGCTTTTGAAACTGCCGTTCGTGCGCGGGCTGAAAGCCGCATTTCCAAATGCCCATGTGACGTGGCTCTGCGGCAAGGAAAACAGCGTTTACGGCAGCACATTGGCGCCGCTGGCAGAAGATCTTCTCGACGAGATCATCGAATACGCCGGTGTCGGCGAAAGCCCGAAAGAACTGCTTGGGTCCCGTCCATTGTCGGGGCGCAGCTTCGATCTGGTGATCGACACGCAGCGGAATTTCTGGATTGCGCTTGCGGTCAGGCGCATCCGCCACAAAGCCTTTGTTTCGCCCGCCGCGAAATTTCTTTTGTCATCCGACAAACCACCGGCGGGGTACAAGTTTCCGAAAGCCATGCAACGCCAGATGCTGGACCTGCTGGAGATCGCTTCCGGACAACGGTTCGACACGCCTGCGTCCCTCGACCTCGATCTGCCGGACGGGCATATCGCGGCGGCGCGAAGCTTGTTGGCTGACGGCCAGAGCTATGTCGCTTTTGCGCCGGGGTCGGGCGGACGTCCCAAGTGCTGGCCGCTGGATCGTTTCATCGCCGTCGCCCGCTCCGCACACGAACACGGCCATACACCGGTGTTTTTGATCGGCCCGCAGGAAGAGGTGTGGGCGGATGTCATCCGGGCCGAACTGCCGGAGGCGCGACTGCCCCTGCAATCGAATGCGGCACAGGCATTCGATTTCGATCCGCTGCTGACGATTGCGCTCGGCCGCTATCTCGCCGCTGCCGTTTCCAATGATTCCGGTATTGCGCACATGCTGGCTGTCGGCGGCGCGCCGCTGGTCGCGCTTTATGGTCCGACAGTCTATGAAAAGTTTCCGCCGATGACCGACGACATCACCGTGATCCGCGCGGAAACGTTCGGTTCGCGGGAAATGAGCGCAATCCCGGTCGACGCGGTCACGTCTGCGCTTCTTGAGCGGCTGGCGCTAGGGCCGGTGTCCGCCTCATAAGCCAGATCAGCATCAGAAGTCCCGGGATCGCCGCCAGCCCGGTCAGCAGGAAATACGACACCCAGTCGATATGATCGGCAAGCCAACCGCCGCCGGACGCCAAAACGGTGCGCGTGAACGCCATCAGCGACGACAGCAATGCGAACTGCGTTGCCGTATAGGCGACATTGCATAGTCCAGACAGGTACGCGACGAAAGCGATGGTGCCGATCCCACCGGTGAGGTTTTCGACGCCAATGGTGACGAACAGCATCGGCAGCTCCGGCCCGATCCAGGCCTGCAGGGCGAACACGCCGTTGGACGCCGCCTGCAAAATGCCGCCGAACATGAGCGCCTTCAGCGTGCCGTAACGCGCCACGAAAGCACCGCCGATGATGCCGCCCGCGATCGTTGCGGCGAGGCCGAAACCTTTGGTCACCAGTCCGACCTCGGTCTTGGTGAAGCCGATATCCAGATAAAACGGGTTGGCCATGACGCCCAACAGTGCGTCGCCATATTTGTAGAGCGCGATGAACAGCAGCACGGCCAGCCAATTCCGACGCGACATGAACTCGGCAAACGGCATCCATACGGCGCGGCGCAAAATATCGATAGCGGCCGCAAATTTGTTTGTGGTTTGCCGCGCCGCGGGCGTTTCCTGGCGGACCGGTTCCGGACCCAGCAGCGCCCCGATCATGCCGACGCAGACCAGCACCGCCATCACCGCATAAGCCGAAAACCATCCCGACTGGTCGGCAATCACCAATGCCCCGGCCCCGGACGCGAACGTGGCGATCCGGTAACCGACGACATAGTTTGCCGCACCGGCGCCCATGCGTTCTTCATCGAGAATCTCGATTCGATACGCATCGACAACGATGTCCTGCGTCGCAGAGGCGAACGCCAGCGCAACCGCCCAAAGCGCCGTCCACGCCAGGTCGTCGGCCGGGTCGGTGCCGCCCAGCATCAGGATCGCCACCATGACGCACGCTTGCGACAGTAACAGCCAGCTTCGACGCTGCCCGAGCATCCGCGTGAGGATCGGTAACGGGCAGCGGTCGACCAACGGTGCCCACAGGAACTTAAGCGCATAGGCGCTGGATGCGATGGAAAACCAGCCGATGACGGTCAACGAGACGCCCTCGTCATGCAGCCACGCGGACAACGTCCCATAGACCAGAAGCAGCGGCAGGCCGCAGGAGAACCCGAGCAGCAAGATCAGGAAGACGCGAAACTCAAAATAGACGGCACCCGCGGCAATCCAGCCTTGCAGACGCGGCGTCATACGGCCTCTAGCCCGCCGCCAAGGATTGGTCGTCCGCGCTTGCGGTTTTCGCGATCAGGGTTTCGCATTCGGTCCATACGTCGTCGACTGCGATTGCCGCGACACACGGGAACACATCGAATTTGCTGTCACGCTTATGGCACCGCCAGAAGCAGTGATAACAATCCATCACTTCGTAAATGAACCGTGCATTCGCAGGGCATAAGCTGTCAGGGTAGGGGACAAAACTGGTGAAATGTCCACCGCCGACAATCACCAACGTCGGCGCGCCGAGGGCAATCGACAGATGTGCCGGGCCGGTATCGTTGCTGATGACAAGCCCGGCGTGATGCATCAGGTCCATCAGTTCCGGTAACGAAGTCCGCCCCGTCATATCGATGACGCCGGGGCGCCGGGCGATTTCGTCCAGCAACGCCGCGTCCCATCGCTCGCCCCGGGTGCCGACGAACGCCACCCGCCAGCCCATCGCAAGTAGTTTTTCGGCAACCGCCACGTACGATGCGAACGGCCAGCGCCGGCCAGGCTCGTTGCTGCCCGGATTGATCACGGCATAGGGACCGTCGCTCGCCAAGGCCGGTTTGTTCCCGGGCCAATCGATCTTCGGCGGTTCCGGCACAATGGTGCGTCCGGCAGCCTCGGAGACGAAGCGGAAATGGCGGATGATCTCATGGGTCGGGTAGGGGCCCGTGTCGATGATCTCGTCGACCTGGCTCAGATAGAATGTAAACTCGGCGCGCGTCGGTTCATTGACGTACGGCATGGAAACAACCGTGCGCGCCGCTGCCGATGCCCACACCAGACTGTCGGCCATCATCGCGCGGCGCAGATAGGAATCGCAAACGGTCGTCCGTGCCGCTAGACGCCGGACCATCAGATTGACGCGAAACCGGTACATCAGTTTGCGCGCATACGCATGTTCGTCGATGGTAATGACGCGATAATCCGCAAAGATGTTATCCGCGATCGGTTTCCAGCTATCGCACCCGAGCACTGTAATGTCAGCCCGGCTCACGCCGAAAGCGTCCGCATAATGATCCAGACTTTGACGGAACAGCATCATGTCGCCGATGCCGTCCATGCGCACCACCAGCAACCCGCGACGTTGCCTGAACACCGGGAAATGTCGGGCGATCAGATCGAACGGGCGGAACATCCACCAGCGTCGGCGCATTCCGGCCGGAAACATGCGCCAAAACGCCGACACCGTTACACTCGGACGCTTGGACTCTGGGGCAGGGGCTGCGGAATCGGGCATGCGCGTAGGGTATCCCCGCTGCGTGCCCGGCTCAACCGGCGTCCTTCTGTCGGTCGGCTTTCTTGCGCTCGTGCGGATCAAGCAGCCTTTTGCGGAGCCTGAGATTCAACGGCGTCACTTCAAGAAGCTCGTCATCGTTCACATAGGCGATAGCGTCTTCGAGGCTCATACGCCGCGGCGGCGTCAGGCGGATCGCGTCGTCGGTCCCGGATGCTCGAACGTTGGTCAGCTGCTTGGCTTTCAGCGGATTGACCTCGAGGTCGTTGCCGCGGCTGTGTTCGCCGATGATCATACCTTCGTAAACCGGTACGCCGGCACCGATCAGCAACACGCCTCGGCCTTCCAGCCCGGACAGGCCGTAGGCGTTGGATTTGCCCGTCGCGTTGGAAATCAGCACGCCGTTACGCCGTCCCGGCACTTCACCTTGATACGGCGCATAGCCGCTGAACACGCGGTTGAGTACGCCGGTACCCCGGGTTTCCGTCATGAACTCGCCGTGATAGCCGATCAGCCCGCGCGACGGCACGATAAAGGTCAGGCGAACCTTGCCGCCACCGGCCTGGCGCATTTCCGTCATACGGCCCTTGCGGACACTGAGCGCCTCGACGACGATTCCGGAAAACTCCTCGTCGACGTCGACGACCACTTCTTCCAGCGGTTCCATTCTTTCGCCGGTGTCCGGATCTTCACGGTACAGCACGCGGGGCCGCGAAATCGACAGTTCATAGCCTTCGCGGCGCATCTGTTCGATCAGCACGCCGAGTTGCAGTTCACCCCGTCCCGCGACTTCGAAGGCGTCCTTGTTTTCGGCTTCGGTAATGCGGATGGCGACATTGCCTTCGGCTTCGCGCATCAGCCGCTCGCGGATCATCCGCGACGTGACCTTGTCGCCGTCCTGCCCGACGAAGGGCGAGGTGTTGACGGAAAACGTCATCGCCAAGGTCGGCGGATCGACCGGCTGTGACTGAATAGGCGCGTCGACCTCGGTTGCGCACAACGTGTCGGCGACGGTCGCCTTGGTCATGCCGGCGATGGCGACGATGTCCCCGGCGATGCCCTGGTCGATGGATTCGCGTTTCACGTCACGGAACGCCAGGATTTTCTGCACGCGCCCCTGCTCGATGGTCTCGCCTTTGCTGTTCAGGGCCTTGATGGTCTGGTTCGGCTTGACCGCGCCGGAGAAAACCCGGCCGGTCAGAATCCGCCCAAGGTAGGGATCTGCTTCAATGGTCGTGACCAGCATCGAGAAAGGCCCGTCGGCATCGGCGTCGGGCGCGGCGACGTGTTCGATAATGCTTTCGAATAGCGGCTCCAAGGTATCGCCGTGCTCTTCCGGGTCCGCCGACGCCCAACCGCTGCGCCCGGACGCGAACAAGGTCGGGAAGTCGAGCTGTTCGTCGTTGGCGTCCAGGGCCGAAAACAGATCGAACACTTCGTCCTGTACTTCGAACGAACGCGCATCGGGCTTGTCGACCTTGTTGACGACGACGATGGGCTTGAGGCCCAGTTTCAAAGCCTTGGCGGTCACGAACTTGGTCTGCGGCATCGGGCCTTCGGCGGCATCGACCAACAGGACGACCCCGTCGACCATCGACAGAATACGTTCGACCTCTCCGCCGAAATCGGCGTGCCCCGGCGTATCGACGATATTGATACGAACATTGTTCCATTCAACCGAGGTGCATTTGGCAAGAATGGTGATGCCGCGCTCGCGTTCCAGTTCACCGGAGTCCATAGCCCGCTCGGCGACTTTCTGGTTGTCGCGGAAGGCGCCGCTTTGGCGCATCATGGTGTCGACCAACGTGGTTTTCCCATGGTCGACGTGCGCGATGATCGCGATATTTCTGAGTTCCATCAGGTGTATCCCAGTAAGGGGTAAAAGTTGATCAGCCGTCCAGATCCTGCAGCAGGTGCTGCACGCTGGCGGACGGCCGGGCGCCGATCTGCTGGATGATGACCGCCGCCAGAAGGCCGCCAAGCTGGGCGGCTTGTTTCAGGCTGTGCCCTCGCGTGTAGGCGGCAAGGAAACCGGCAGCATAGGCGTCACCCGCGCCCGTGGTATCGATGACACGGTCGACCTTGGCAGCCGGCACCGAAATGATTTCGTCGGCGGAAACGATGACCGAACCCTTTTCGGAGCGCGTCAATGCTGCGATGCCGACCATACCGCGAACACGTTCCTGGGCGGCATCGAAATCGTCGGTCTGAAACAGCGACAGAATTTCGTCTTCGTTGGCGAACAGAATATCGACATGTTCGGCGATGAACGCCATGAAGCCGTCGCGGTGGCGGTCGACGCAGAACGGATCGGACAGCGACAGCGCAACCTTGCGCCCGGCGTCATGGGCAATACGCGAAGCCTGGAAAAAGGCCTCACGGGCCGGATCGGGGTCCCAAAGGTATCCCTCGAGATACGTAACCTGCGCCGCTTCGACCTGAGCGTGATCCAAATCCGCCGTCGAGAAGTCGACACAGGCGCCGAGGTACGTCTGCATGGTGCGCTGGCCGTCCGGTGAAATCAGCACCAGACACGTCGCCGTCGGCGCGCCATCGTTGGCCATGGCCGTGTCGAAGGTAACGCCCGCGGCGCGAATATCGTGCGCGAAAACGCTGCCGAGTTGGTCATCCATTACCTTGCCGGCAAAGGCGGCGCGGCCGCCGAGCGCGGCGATGCCGGCGAGTGTATTGGCGGCGGACCCGCCCGAGCTTTCAATGGCCTGACCGGTCTTGTCATAGAGGGCATGCTGCTCTTCGGCGCTGACGAGCGCCATGGCGCCCTTGGTCAGGCCGTTCTCGCTGAGAAAATCGTCTTCGGTCTGGACGAGAATATCGACAATCGCATTGCCGATGCCGAGGACGTCGTAGGTTGCGCCTGCCATGGATCACTCGCTGAAAATAAAGCCGGGGGTACCTATCGGCACCCGCTGATTCGCGCGGAGTATAGTCAATGCCGAGTTCGGAGCAAGCGGGAACGGGCATGCTGCGGACAACCCGCATATCGCCCGGTTGAAGGTATTAATCTTAAAAATACAATATGGTTAACAAAATATTGATATTATTAACATTTAGATGGTTTTTAAGATTTTGGTTCAGAATCGGCTCTTGACCCGGCCCGTAGGCCGTCCTTAAATCTGGTATTACCTCCTTGTTTTAATGGTTTTTGGTAAAAATCAATATGATAAGTGCTTTTGTTAAAGGGATTGATCAGCTTAGCGACAAAGCCACGCGAAAATATTTATGGTTTTCGATTCTGGCTGCGCTGGTCACTTTCGCGCTCCTGTGGACGGTCATCGGCTGGCTGTTGCGCGAAACCGCGATATCCGAAATCGGCTGGCTGGAAGACGTAATTGATTTTCTCGGTGCGGCGGCAACGCTGGTTCTGACGGTATTTCTGTTTCCGGCGACGGTCAGCGGCGTCATCGGGCTGTTCCTCGATCAGATCGCCGATTGCGTCGAGCGGCGGCACTATCCGGCACTGCCGCCCGCCAACGGCCAATCCGTGGGCGAAGCCATCGTGATGTCGGCGAAGTTCCTGGGTGTGCTCATCGTGCTCAACATCCTGATGCTGCCGTTCCTGTTTTTGGGGCCGCTTTTCCCTTTTGTTTTCTATCTGGTGAACGGTTATCTTCTGGGGCGTGAATACTTTGAACTGGTGGCGTCTCGCCGTCTGTCGCAAAACGACGTGACGGCATTGCGCAAGGCGCGCCAGGGCAGCGTTCTGATGGTTGGGGTCGTGATCGCGTTTACGCTGACGATCCCGCTGGTCAACCTGCTGATGCCCGTGGTCGCAACGTCGGCGATGGTACACCTGTTTGAAAAATGGCGCCCGAGCGGGACCGGCGGCGCCCCGGCGAAAGCCTGATCTCGGTCCGAAGGGGTTTGCGGTCGCCATGGCCGCATCTGTTGGGGATAGACATTCATGTTTGGTAAGAAAAAAGACGACGATCCTGCCAAGGCACCGGAAAAGCCCGATGCGCTGCCTGCACGGATGGACGCCGGCGACGATGATGCCGGAGATGCGCCGCCGCTGAAGCCGTTTTCGAAGAAAGGCTCGCATGCACCGGCCAAACCGCCGTCGTCCAGCTCGCATATGCCCGATCTGCAACGCCGCGGCCCGGACCTGCCGAGCGCCCCGGCACGACGCATCGACCGCCCGCGCACCAATGAGATTGAAAGCCGCCGCCTGATCGTCGGCCGCGATATCCAGCTCAACGGTGAAATCACGGCGTGCGACAAGCTGATCGTTGAAGGCCACGTCGAAGTGACCCTGCCCGGCGCGCGGGTTCTGGAAATTTCGCCCAGCGGCTACTTCAAGGGTGCCGCCGAAGTCGATGAAGCCGATATCAGCGGCCGCTACGAAGGCGATCTGACGGCACGCGAACGCCTGATCGTGCGTTCCGGCGGGCGTATTCACGGCAAGGTCCGCTATGGCCGCATCGTCATCGAATCCGGCGGTGAGATTTCCGGCGACATGCAGACGCTGACACCGCCGGACGGCGATGAATAACGACGCCCGACGGCGCTTACGGTTTTTCGGAATTTTCATGGCCGCTGCCTTGCTCGGCGGTTGCGCCAGCGATGGTACCTCGCCGCCTGAAACCGTGCGGCAAACCACCATCGAGGCGGCTCTCGCACCCGAGGTGGCGGTCTTACCGAAACCGCCCCCCAAGCACACGGCACGCGCCGCCCCCGAACCTGAAATCTATGCCCCCGAGCCCGATGACGTCATCGGCTGGTCGACGGATGCGCTGAACTCGGCGTTCGGCGCAGCAAGCCTTGTGCGCCGCGATCTCGGGGCGGAAATCTGGCAATACCGTACCGATCAGTGCGTGCTTTTGCTGTTTCTCTATCCCAGGAAAGGCCGCGACGGCGCGCCGTTGCAGGTGGACCATCTGGATGTCGGCAACGGCAACGACGCCGGAACGTGCCTGAAATCCGTGGTTCGCAGGCACGTCTCGCGCACCACCGGATAAGCCGGCTCAGGCGAGTGTTGTCTTCCCCTTGAAGGCGCATACATCGGCGACAATGCAGTTCGGACAGTCGGGCTTGCGCGCCTTGCAGGTATACCGTCCAAGCAGGATCAGCCAGTGGTGCGCATGCAGGGCGAATTCATCGGGCGTGACCTTGAGCAGTTTCTTTTCGACGGCCAGCGGTGTTTTGCCCGGTGCCAGTCCGGTGCGGTTGGATACTCGAAAGATATGCGTATCAACGGCAATGGTCGGCGCACCGAAAGCGATATTGCGCACCACATTGGCGGTCTTTCGACCGACCCCCGGCAGCGCTTCCAGCGCCGCCTGATCGTCCGGAACGACGCTGCCGTGACGCTCGATCAGCAATTGGCTGAGCGCGATCACATTCTTGGCCTTGGTATTATAAAGCCCGATGGTCTTGATATGGTCCTTGAGTCCGGCCAGCCCCAGTTTAACCATTGCTTCCGGCGTCTTGACCTTCTTGAATAACGGTGTTGTCGCCTTGTTAACGCCGACGTCGGTGGCCTGCGCCGACAACGCGACGGCAACCAGCAGGGTGTAGGGATTCACGAAATGCAGTTCGCCCTTCGGCTCCGGGTCGGCATCGCGCAGGCGGCTGTAAAACGTCACGACATCGGCTTTTTTCATGGTTTCTTATCCCGCAAAACAGGCGTTGAGAAAACCCGGTTGTTGCTTTTTCGGGAGAACGCGTAAAATACGCCCCATGGACACACCCCGCCCCCGTCCCGAACACGACCCGGAAAGCGATACCATACGCTTTTCGCGCGTCATCCGTCCGCACCGCAGTTCCAGCGACCGCGCGGTCAAGATCGTGTCGTTCTTCGTGCTGTTCCTCTTCATCCCGACAGGCACGGCGTTTCTGATCGCCGGCGCATGGCCGGTGTTTGGCTTCATGGGTATCGAAGTGGCGGGGTTGATCTTCGCGCTTCACTATAACCACAAGGTCGGCGCCGCGTTCGAGGCGATCACCCTCACCGACCGCGAATTCCGAGTGTCGAAAGTCGATCACTGGGGCAAACGCAAGTACTGGACGTTCCAGCCGCAATGGTTGCAGTTCCGGCTCGACGGGCCGTCGCAGCAACTGATTGCCGGCACGCATGGCAAGCGGATCGTGATCGGCAAGTTTCTCAATCTCGACGAGAAAGAGGCCCTGTGCGAAGTGCTGCAAAGTGAAGTCCGGCGCTTGAGCGACGTCCGTTACGCCGACGCCGTTTGTTAAGGCGTTACGTGTTCAACCCCAGCACGTCGCGCATGGAATAAAGTCCTGGCGCCTTGTCAGCGGCCCACAGCGCGGCGCGGACAGCACCCTTGGCGAACAGCCCCCGGTCGGCAGCGCGATGCGTGATTTCAATGCGTTCATCGTCGGACGCGAAAATCACCGAGTGATCGCCGACGACCATGCCGCCCCTGAGCGTGGCAAAGCCGATGTTGCCGACCGTACGCTCGCCGGTAATGCCGTCGCGGACCCGGTCGGACACCTTGTCCAGATCGACGCCACGGCCCCTGGCTGCCGCGTGACCCAGCGCCAATGCGGTGCCGGACGGCGCATCGACCTTGTGGCGGTGATGCATTTCCAGAATCTCGATATCGAATTCGGGGCCGAGCATGCTTGCGGCCTGTTCGGCCAGGCCCAGCAAGACATTGACCCCGACCGAATAGTTGGCGGCCTGGACGATGGCGACGGACTTCGCGGCTTCGTCGATTTTCGCCTGATCGTCGGCGGAAAGCCCCGTGGTGCCCGGCACCAGTGCCGTGCCGGTTTCGGCGGCCAGCGCCGCGTGTGCAACGGTCGCCGCCGGTGCGGTAAAATCGACGACCGCGTCCGAGACCTCGAACAGCTCGCGCGCATCGCCGGTAATCTTCAGGCCCGACGCAGGCAGACCCGCCAGCACGGCCGGGTCTTCACCGAGCGCGTCCGAGTGCGGTGCTTCCGAGCCGCCCGCGAGTTCCGCGCCCGGCGTTTCGTGGACGGCCTTGACCAGCATGCGGCCCATCCGTCCGGCGCATCCGACAATTCCGATTTTCATGGCACGTCTCCTAAAACAAACTGTTGAGACGCATCATACGTATTGATTGAAAGCTGTCACGCCTTCACACCGTCGTCCTGAACTTGACCCGGGGGCCATAGATTTTGCGCAAGTATCCGTAATGGTCCTGAATCAAGTTCCGGACGACGGCGCGAAGAGAGGCTCAGTCCCGCAGGTCTTCCCAGAGTTCCTTGACCTTATCCAGGAACCCGGTGCTTTCCGGGCTGTGCTTCTTGGACGTCTTCTCGTCGCCGGAGAATTCCTTCAGCAGTTCTTTCTGCTTCTTGGTCAGATTGACCGGCGTTTCGACGAAAATCTGCACGAACATGTCGCCACGGCTTTCCGAGCGCAGCACCTTCATACCCTTGCCGCGCAGACGGAGCTGGTGGCCGGTCGGTGTGCCTTCGGGGATAGACACGCGGAGTAGTTTGCCTTCGACGGTCGGCACCTCGATCTGCCCGCCCAACGTCGCCGTCGCCATCGGCACCGGAACACGGACATGAATATCGGCGCCGTCACGGCGGAAGAAACGATGCGGCTTGACGCTTAGGAATATATACAGATCGCCTGCCGGTGCGCCGCGCAGTCCGGCCTCGCCTTCGCCGGCAAGGCGGATTCGCGTGCCGTCCTCGACACCGGCCGGAATGTTGACGGCCAGCGTCTTTTCCTTTTGTTGGCGCCCGGTGCCGGAACAGCTCCGGCACGGATCCTTGATGGTGTGGCCGGTGCCCTGGCAGGTCGGGCAGGTACGCTCGACCGTGAAGAAGCCCGACTGCGAGCGGACACGCCCGGCACCGCCGCACGTATCGCACGCCACCGGTGCCGCGCCGTCCTTGCCGCCGGAACCGTGGCAATCGTCGCAACTGACAGACGTCGGCACGCGGATATCGGTTTTGAGACCGTTGAACGCGTCTTCGAGCGTGATTTCCATGTTGTAGCGGAGATCGGAGCCGCGTCCGGCGTTGGCGCGCTGGCCGCCACCGCGCCCGCCGCCCATGAAGTCGCCGAACATTTCCTCGAAGATATCGGCAAATCCGCCGGCACCGGCGCCACCGCCACCGAACCCGCCCGGTCCGGGACCGCCGCCTTCGAATGCGGCATGGCCGAAGCGGTCATACGCGGCGCGCTTTTCGTCATCCTTGAGGACTTCGTACGCTTCGCTGACCTGCTTGAACTGTTTTTCCGCTTCTTCATCGTCCGGATTGCGATCCGGATGGTATTGCATGGCGAGCTTTCGGTAGGCTTTCTTCAGTTCAGCCGCGTCGGCGTCCCTGGAAACCCCCAAGCACTCGTAATAGTCCTGTTTAGCCATGGTGACGTCTTCCCCCGAAGCGATCCGCCGGCAGACGGCCCGATATGCTCGGGCCGTCCATGCCGGGGAGCGACGTTAGCCGCTCTTCTTGTCCTGATCCGGATCGACTTCTTCGAAGTCGGCATCGACGACGGTGTCGTCATCGGATGCTTTGGCGTCGTTACCGGCATCGCTACCGGCTTCACCGCCGGCCGCTTCGGCCTCGGCCTGCTGCGCCTTGTACATTGCCTCGCCCAGCTTCATGGACGCCTGGCTGAGCGCTTCGGTCTTGGCCGTGATGGCTTCGAGATCGTCACCTTCCATGACCTCGCGCACTTCGGCAATGGCCGCTTCGATGGCCGTCTTGTCGGCGGCATCGACCTGATCGCCGAATTCGCTCAGGCTCTTTTCGGCGGCGTGGGCCATGCTGTCGGCATTGTTGCGGGCATCAACCAGCTCGCGGCGCTTCTTGTCGGCATCCGCGTTCTGTTCCGCTTCCTGGACCATCTTTTCGATGTCGTCGTCGGACAAGCCGCCCGACGCCTGGATGCGGATCTGCTGTTCCTTGCCGGTCGCCTTGTCCTTTGCCGAGACGTTGACGATGCCGTTGGCGTCGATGTCGAAGGTGACTTCGATCTGCGGCATGCCACGCGGACTCGGCGGGATACCGACCAAATCGAACTGGCCGAGAATCTTGTTGTCCGCCGCCATTTCACGTTCGCCCTGGAAGACCCGGATCGTCACCGCGGACTGGTTGTCCTCGGCGGTCGAGAAGGTCTGGCTCTTGCGCGTCGGGATCGTCGTATTGCGGTCGATCAGACGCGTGAACACGCCGCCCAGCGTTTCAATGCCGAGCGACAACGGCGTCACGTCGAGCAGAAGCACGTCTTTGACGTCGCCCTTGAGCACACCGCCCTGAATGGCGGCGCCGAGCGCGACGACTTCGTCCGGGTTCACACCCTTGTGCGGCTCACGGCCGAAGAAGTTCTTCACCGTCTCGATGACTTTCGGCATCCGCGTCATGCCTCCGACGAGGATGACCTCGTCGATTTCACCGGCGGAAATACCGGCATCCTTGAGCGCATTCTTGCACGGGCTGATGGTGCGTTCGATCAGGTCCTCGACCAGCGTTTCCAGCTTGGCGCGGGAAAGCTTGATGTTGAGGTGCTTCGGACCCGACTGATCGGCCGTGATGAACGGCAGGTTGACCTCGGTCTGGCTCGTCGACGACAGTTCGATCTTGGCCTTTTCGGCAGCTTCCTTGAGCCGTTGCAGGGCCAGACGATCTTCGCGCAGATCGATGGTGTTTTCCTTTTTGAACTCATCGGCAAGATAATCGACGATGCG
>Ga0070726_10002293_pt1 | contig 17399 bp, 13 predicted proteins | sample tdAd471_FD_67275 | JGI IMG/M metagenome (GOLD analysis project Ga0070726, IMG submission 67275) | Marine sediment microbial communities from the Atlantic coast under amendment with organic carbon and nitrate - tdAd47.1 | ecosystem: Environmental > Aquatic > Marine > Coastal > Sediment | place... | reverse complement strand
CACCGCAAGCGCCGCCAGGAGGGCCGACGGGCCCGGTGCGCTGGTCACGGCCAGCCCCTCGGCCACGGCATCGCGCACCAGGGCAAATCCCGGATCAGCCACCAGTGGCGTGCCCGCATCCGAGACATAGGCCACTGATTTTCCATCGCGGATATACCCAAGCAGGCGGGGCCGCTGTTTCGCGCCATTATGGTCGTGATAGGCCACAAGCGGCCGCCCCCCCAGAGCGATGCCATGGATATCCATCAGCTTGCGGGTGTTGCGCGTATCCTCGGCCGCCAGCACATCCGCTGAGGCCAGGATATCCAGCGCCCGCAGCGTTATATCGCGCGCGGTTCCGATTGGTGTGGCCACCACATAGAGCCCCGCTTGCAGTGATTGTTCCTGAACTGTCAACAATTCCCCCCGTCCGCATTCTCGACGTTTACTTGCGCGCGCCCAGCCTTTAGGTTCTGGCACAACCCTGCTGCACCTGGCCAGAGAAATAGGAGCCATTGGCGATGCTTTCCTTTGTTACCCGGACCTTGTCCTCTATCCGCATATTGGTTCTGATCGCTGCGGCAACGCTGCTGGGCGCTTGCCAGATGGATTTTGGCGGGACCGGTCCGGTCGTCAACACCAACGCACCTGTGCCGGTCGCCCTTTTGGTGCCCTTCGGGTCCGAAGACGGAAACAATGACGTTCTGGCCACCAGCCTGCAAAATGCCGCGCAGCTGGCAGTGTCGGATCTGGGCGAGGTGAAAATCGACCTCCGAGTCTATCCCACCGCCGGAACCACCGCGGGTGCTGCCGAGGCCGCCACCAAAGCGGTGAATGAGGGGGCCAAGATCATTCTGGGGCCGGTCTTTGCCGATGCCGCCAATGCGGCCGGGTCGGCGGTGGCAAGCCGGGGAGTCTCCGTTCTGAGTTTCTCCAACAATACCCAGATCGCCGGTGGTAATGTCTTTGTCCTTGGCCACAGCTTCAACAACACCGCCAAACGGCTTTTGGAATATGCGGCGACGCAGGGCGTCAACAATGTCATGGTCGTGCATGCCGATAACCTGACCGGGCAGGTCGGCAAGGCCGCAGTCCAGCGCGCCACGAGCGAAACCGCGACCACATTCGCCGGAGCCGCCTCGTATCAGTTTTCGCAACAGGGCGTTGTCAACGCGGTGCGCGATATTGCCGAGCAGGTTCGGGAAACCGAGGCCAATGGCCTGGTCTTCGCGTCGGACACGGCCGGGGCGCTGCCGATCCTGTCGGAATTGCTGCCGGAAAACCGGGTGGATCCCGCCAAGGTCAGATTCATGGGGCTGACGCGTTGGGATATTCCGACCCAGACGCTCAGCCTGAAGGGTCTGCAGGGCGGGTGGTTCGCATTGCCGGACCCCTCGGTCGGCGGCGCGTTCAAAGATCGCTATACCACCGCCTTTGGCCGGGCCCCGCACCCGCTGGCAGGAATTGCCTATGATGGGGTGGCTGCCATCGGCGCCCTCGTCAAGGCGGGTGGATCAACGCCGCTGTCGAAAGCCAGCCTGACCCAGCCAAGCGGCTTTGCCGGCGTCGACGGCATCTTCCGTCTCTTGCCCGATGGCACCAACGAACGGGCCATGGCCGTGGTCGAGATCGAAAACAATCAGGTGAAGGTGATTGACCCTGCCCCAAGAAGCTTTGGCGTCGCCGGTTTCTGACGCGGTCGCGTCGCAAAGCCCAACTGCCAGCCCCGCAGATGACGCGATCTTCGCGCCCGGCAGCGTGTTCGACACCGTCGCAACCGCCACCGCCGAGGCCGACACCACGTTGGAGGCACGTGGACTGGCCGTGCCATTGTTGCTGGACGCGTATCAATCCGGCTTTGCCGCGATTTCCGAGCAGTTTCTCGCCAATCCCTTTGCCGCCCGCCAGGCCACGGCGGCCTATACCAAACTGACCGACCGGCTGGTGGCCGAGATTTTTCGCATCGTCACCGAGCTCATTCACCCGCTGGCCAATCCCTCGGCGGCGGAGCGCATGGCGGTGATGGCGGTTGGGGGCTATGGCCGGGCGGAAATGGCGCCGCATTCCGATATCGACCTTTTGTTCCTGATTCCCCGCAAGAACGCGCCCTGGGCGGAAAGCGTGGTGGAAACCATGCTTTATATCTTCTGGGATCTGAAACTGAAAATCGGGCATGCCACCCGCACCATCGGCGATTGCGTCAAGCTTGGCCGGGGCGATTTCACCATCCGGACGTCGCTGCTGGAACTGCGTCGGGTCTGCGGCGACGCGCCTCTGGCCCGCGACCTTTCGGAAAAACTCTGGTCCCAGCTGTTCGAAAACACCGGTTCGGAATTCATCGAGGCCAAGCTGGAGGAACGCGCCGAGCGACATCGCCGGCAGGGTGGCCAGCGCTATATGGTCGAACCCAATGTCAAAGAGGGCAAAGGCGGTCTGCGCGACCTGCAATCGCTGTTCTGGATCGCGAAATACCTGCACCGGGCCAGCGCGGTGTCGGAACTGGTCTCGCTTGGCATGTTCAGCGATCAGGAGTTCGAAACCTTCCAAAGTGCCGAGGATTTCCTCTGGACCGTCCGTTGCCAATTGCATCTGCAAGCCGGCCGGGCAACAGAACAGCTGACCTTCGATTATCAGGTCGGGGTCGCAGCGGCCCTTGGCTATGAAGATCGCGACGGGCGGCGCGCGGTCGAAATATTCATGCAGGATTATTTCCGCCATGCAACGCAAGTAGGCGAGCTGACGCGGATCTTCCTGACCGGGCTGGAGGCCAAACATGTCAAGCGCCAGCCCGGCGTCGGCGAGTTGCTGGGCCGGGCCGGGCGGCGGCTCAGAACGCGGCTGGGGGCGGGGTACAAGCTGGAGCTGGGCCGCCTGACCTATGCCGATGAGGCCAGCTTTCTGGCCGATCCGCTGAACATGCTGAAAGTCTTCCAGGAAGCGTTGCGGACCCGGTATCTTCTGCACCCGGATGTGATGCGGCTGTTGACGGCCAATCTCGACCGGATCGACAAGAGCCTGCACGACAATCCCGAGGCAAACCGGATTTTCCTGTCCATCCTGTTGGATTATGGCAACCCCGAACGCGGCCTCAGACAAATGAACGAATTGGGGGTGCTTGGCGCCTTCGTGCCGGAATTTCAGCCCATCGTCGCGATGATGCAGTTCAACATGTATCACCATTACACGGTGGATGAGCATACGATCCAATGCATCTCGACTTTGAACCAGATCGAAAATGGCGATCTGGTCGAGGATTTACCGGTTGCCTCGGGCATTCTGGAGCGGGGGGTCAACCGGCGGGTGCTCTATGTGGCGCTGTTGCTGCATGACATCGGCAAGGGCCGGCCCGAAGACCATTCGATCCTGGGCGCCCGGATCGCGGAAACCGTGGCCCCCCGGCTGGGGCTGGACCGGGCCGAGACGGAACAGGTGATCTGGCTGGTCAGGAACCACCTATTGATGTCCGATGTCGCCCAGAAACGCGATCTGGCCGATCCCAGAACCGTGCGCCAGTTTGCCGAAACCGTCGGCAGCCGGACCCGGCTGAAACTTCTGACGGTGCTGACGGTCTGCGATATTCGCGGTGTTGGCCCCGGCACATGGAACAACTGGAAGGCGCAATTGTTGCGCGACCTCTACCATGCCACCCGCTCGGCCCTGACCTCGGGCGTCGATGAAGACTCCCAGACGCGCCGGGCCGATGCGGCACGAGCCGCGCTGGAACCGCTGTTGGAGGCGATGCCCGCCGCCGACCGCGAAATCGAGATGAACCGCCATTACGAGCCCTATTGGCAGGGGCTGACCACCGAGACCCATACGATATTCGCCCGTCTGCTGAACGGGTTGGGACAAGATGAGATCCGCTCGGATTTCATGCCCGACCCGGATCGCGACGCGACCCGCGTCTGTTTCGCGCTGGAGGACCATCCGGGCATCTTTTCGCGGCTGGCCGGGGCTTTGGCGCTGGTGGGTGCCAATGTGGTCGACGCCAAGACCTATACGTCGTCCGACGGGTTTGCGACCTCGGTCTTCTGGATCCAGGACGCCAATGAAAAACCCTATGAGGGGTCGCGGATGACCCGCCTGTCCAACATGGTCAGCCGGGCCTTGAAAGGCGAGGTTGTGGCCCGCGATGCCCTGAAGGACCGCGACAAGTTCAAGAAACGGGAACGGGATTTCATCGTGCCGACCGAGATCACCTTCGACAATGAAGGCTCGGAGATCTATACGATTATCGAGGTCGACACCCGTGACCGGCCCGGGCTGTTATACGACCTGACCCGGACGATTTCGGCCAATAACATCTATATCGCCAGCGCCGTGATTGCGACCTATGGGGTTCAGGCGGTGGATGTCTTCTACGTCAAGGACATGTTCGGCCTGAAGCTGCACAGCAAGTCCAAGCGCGAGGCGCTGGAGCGGAAACTGCACGGCGCGATCGAGAAGGGCTTTGAAGGGGCGATGGCGGGATGAGCCGGCCGATCCGCCTGCTCGCTGGCTTTTTCACCGTCGGCGGCTGGACATTGATGAGCCGAATCCTCGGCTTTGTCCGCGACATCATGATCGCGGCCTTTCTGGGTGCCGGACCTGTTGCCGAGGCCTTTCTGATCGCTTTTAGCCTGCCCAATATGTTCCGCCGGTTCTTTGCCGAGGGTGCATTCAACATGGCCTTCGTGCCGATGTTCTCGAAAAAGGTCGAAGCGGGCGAGGATGCCGCCGGTTTCGCCGCAGATGCCTTTTCGGTGCTGGCCGCGATCCTGATCACGCTGACCCTGATCGCCCAGGTTTTCATGCCCTGGCTGGTGCTGGCCATGGCCAGCGGCTTTCTGGCCGATGACCGGCTGGATCTCGCCGTTGATTTCGGGCGGATCGCCTTTCCCTATATCCTGTTCATTTCGCTGGCGGCCTTGTTGAGTGGGGCTTTGAACGCGCTTGGGCGGTTTTGGGTGGCAGCCGCCGCGCCGGTTTTGCTGAATATCCTGTTCATTGGCGCCTTGGGCCTGGCCTCGGCGCTTGGCTGGAATATCGGGCGAACGCTGGCCTGGACGGTGCCGGTGGCCGGGGTTGCGCAATTGGCGGCGATCTGGTGGGCCGCACGGCGCGAGGGGTTGCATCTGCGCCTGCGCCTGCCGCGCCTGACGCCTGAACTGAAGCGGCTCGCCGTGATTGCCGCCCCGGCAGCGCTGGCGGGGGGCGTCGTTCAGGTGAACCTTCTGGTCGGGCGCCAGGTGGCGAGTTTCTTTGACGGGGCCATTGCCTGGCTGAACTATGCCGACCGCTTGTATCAATTGCCACTGGGGGTCGTCGGGATCGCCATCGGCGTTGTCCTGTTGCCGGACCTGTCGCGAAAATTGCGGGCGGATGACGCGGCTGGCAGCCAGGACGCAGTCAATCGGGCGGCCGAGTTCTCGCTGGCGCTGACCCTGCCTGCGGCGGCGGCCCTCATGGTCATTCCTTTGCCGCTGGTCGCGGTTCTGTTTCAACGCGGCGCGTTCAGCGCAGCGGATGCCGAGGCGACGGCGCTGGCACTGGCGATTTATGGCGCGGGCCTGCCGGCCTTTGTTCTGCAAAAAGTGCTGCAACCCCTGTTCTTTGCCCGCGAAGACACCAAACGCCCTTTCTATTACGCGCTGGCGGCCATGGTCGTGAACGCCGCACTGGCGGTTGGCCTGTCACCGGTCCTTGGCTTTACCGCCGCGGCCTGGGGCACGACACTGGCGGGGTGGGCGATGGTCGTCCTGTTATGGCGCGGCTCACGCGGGATGGGCGCGGCGGCGGCGATGGATGCGCGCCTGCGGCGCAGCCTGCCCCGGATCGCGCTGTCGAGCGGGCTGATGGCGCTGTGCCTCTGGGGTCTTGCCGGATGGATGCAGGAGTGGCTGGCGACACCCGGTCTGCGCTATGGCGCGCTGGCTGTGCTGGTCGGGCTTGGGATTATGCTTTACGGCCTGTTTGCCTTGGCCACGGGCGCTGTTACCAGGGCCTCATTGCAGGGCGCTTTGCGCCGATGAACGCCAGGCCCTAATCCGCGCTGACCGACGCCAGCAGCGCAGGAAAGCGCCGCGCCAGCGTCACTGCCCGGGCGACGAAAAACACCAGGAGAGCGGCCCAGAGACCGTGGTTCTGCCAGAGCGGCATCAAAAGGAAAATTGCGCCGATATAGACCAGGAGCGACCAGATCATCGCGATCCGCATGTCGCGGGTCCGGGTCGCACCGATAAAAATCCCGTCCAGCATCCACGAGGCGATGCCCGCCACCGGTGCCGCGATCATCCAGGGCAAAAAGTGCCGCGCCTCGACGCGGACATCGGGGGCCAGAGCAATCACGTCAATCATCCAGCCGCCCAGCACCGCGAAACCGATTGACATGGCAAGGGCAACCACCCCACCCCACAGGGCCGTCAGCCAGACCGCCCGGCGAAAGGCGGGCCGGGCTTTCGCGCCCAGCGCCTGACCGACCAGCGTTTCCGCCGCAAAGGCCAGACCATCCACGGCATAAGCCGTCACATGCAAGAATTGCAGCAGCACCTGATTGGCCGCCAGGGTCGTGTCGCCAAACCCCGCGCCAAGGAACAGGAAACTCATGAAGCCGATCTGCAAAAGCACCGAGCGGATCAGGATATCGCCATTCACGGTCAGCATCCGGCGCAGCTTGACCAGATCGAAGACCCGGCCCCAATTCCGCCAGGCCCGCCCCGCCAGGCCGGACTGACAGAGGACGAGGCCCAGGACCAGCCCGCTCCATTCCGCCAGAAATGTCGCCAGCGCGACGCCCTCGACCCCCCAGCCGAGTCCAAGGACAAACCAGAGGTCAAGCAGGATGTTCAACCCGTTCATCCAAAGTTGCAGGGCGAACACTGTTCGCGTCCGCTCCAGCGCGATCAGCCAGCCGGTCAGCCCATAGCCAGCGATGGCAGCGGGCGCTGACCAGACCCGGATGGAGACATAGGTTCGGGCCATCTCTTCGACCTCGGACGAGGCCGGGGACACTGAAAAAGCGAGCCAAAGGATCGGGACCTGCAAAACGATGACCAACAGCCCCCCGGCCGCGGCCATCAGAAGCGCCCGCATCAACAGCGCGTTCACTTCGTCGCGGTCTCCGGCTCCAAATGCCTGCGAGGTCAGCCCCGTCGTGCCCATCCTGAGGAAACCGAAAATCCAGTAGACGGCAGTCAGGATGATGGCGCCGATCCCGACAGCCCCGATCGGAGCGGCCAGTCCCAATTGCCCGACGACGCCGGTATCGACCAGCCCGAGGATCGGCACGGTGGCATTTGCCAGAACTATGGGCACCGCAATGCGGACAACCCGGCGGTGCGTCACCGCCTGCGCCTTCATGACCTGATCAGTCCTGTTGCGGCATCAGGAAATGCCCGGTGCCCTGCGCGAACATGCGATCGCGCTGATCTTGCCAGGCTTCGACATGAACCGAGGCATAGCGCCGCCCCGAGCGGATCACCCGCGCCCGCGCATAGGCATCACGCGGCAGGCCCGAGCGGAGATAGTCCGTGGTGAAGTCGATGGTTTTCGGCAGGCTCGGCAGATGCGAGGGGTCCCAGCCATCGACTTCACGATGGCCGTTCTCCATCTTTTCCCAGGCAATGGACCAACTCAGGATGACGACGGCGGTGATCTCCAGGAAAGCGGCCGTCACGCCGCCATGGATCGCAGGAAGGCTGGGATTGCCGATCAGCTTGTCATCAAAGGGCAGGATCCCGGTCAACTCGTCGCCGCGGCGGTCGAACCGGACGCCGAGAAACTGGATATAGGGAACACCTTCAATCAGCGCATTCAGCGCCTTGTCCCGGCGCTGACGGACAATCTGGACGGGTTCAGGTTTCTGGCGGGCCATTATGTCGCCTTCGCTTTTGCCGGACGCTCAACCGCGAAGGCGCCGTTGGCCGTGGCGACCGGGCGGTTCCGGTCATCGTCATAGGCGGTGACCCGGACAAAGGCGACAGCGCGGGTCATGTTGTAGCATTCGGCCCGGCAGAACACCGCCTGATCGGGGGTTGCGGGCCGCATGTAGTCGATCCTGAGATCCAGGGTGGCGGTGACCGAGGGGCCGGCCGGATGGCTCATCACGGCAGCGCCGGCACAGGAATCCATCAGGGCCGAGACCGCCCCTCCGTGGATCACACCGGTAGCCGGGTCACCGATCAGATGCGCGGCATAGGGAATGGAGCCTTCCGCCACACCGTCATTGAGATATTCCAAGACAATCCCGAGATGGCGTGAATGCGGGATCGCATCCATGAATGCCCGCGCTTGTTTCGCTTTTCGCTCGCCGTCTTCCCGCGACATCCTGACCGCCTTTGTTACCCTGTCTTGTTATTTGATCTTGACTCCGGCGACGCAAGCGCTATTTCTGAGAATGAGAATAAGTCGCAATCGCAACGGAGCCAGAATGTCCCTGCTCGCTGATCCGAAGACCAACCTGCCCCCCACACCGGCCCTTGGGTCCGGCGTACGGGAGACTGACGGCCTTGGGCCCGGCCGGAACACCAAGCGGATTGCAGTGGCCTTGGTTCTGGTCCTGCTGGCGGTTTTTCCCGGTGAGTTGGGCAGCCTGACGCGGACATTGATGACAGACGCCTATGTTCAGGTCTCGGCCTTTGTGGCGGCAACGCTGATGCTGTTTTATGGTGCCGAAAAACTGTTCAAATTCGACCTCGGCCAATCCCTGAAAAACGCAAAAGGCGCCCAGGTCCCGCTGGCCGCCATATTGGGCAGCACGCCGGGTTGCGGTGGCGCTGTTATTGTCGTGGCGGCCTATTCCTCGGGCAATATCAGCTTTGGTGCGGTGGTGGCGACACTGACCGCGACCATGGGGGACGCGGCGTTTCTGCTGATCGCCACGCGGCCCGACGCGGCGATGGTGGTTCTGCCGCTGTCCTTTGGAGTGGGCATCATCTCGGGTTATGTGGTGGACCGGGTCATGACGCTTGAGGTGACGCCCAACAGCAGCGCCTGTCATCTGGTGCCGGAAATTGGCCGGACCGGCTGGAAACACATCGCCTATGGCGCCATTGCGCTGCCGGGGCTGGGTATGGGCGCAATGCAACTGGCGCAAATGGATATCGAGACGATCTTTGGCGCCTTCCTGCCGGCCGTGGCACTGGCCGGCGTATTTGTCGGGCTGTTCATCTGGGCGACTTCGCCCGTGGTTGCCATGACAAATGCGCGGGATTCCGCGCTGACACGCACCGCTGAAGAGACCAGCTTCATCTCGGTCTGGGTGGTCGGGGCGTATCTTGCATATGACTATCTTGTCGCCTTTGCCGGGCTGGACCTGGAAGCCGCCTTTCGAAGCGTCGCCCCCCTGTTGCCGCTGATCGCGATTGTCATTGGATTTGTCCCCGGCTGCGGGCCACAGGTTCTGGTGACAACCCTCTATATCAACGGGCTTGTTCCCTTCGCCGCCCTGATCGGCAACGCGATTTCCAATGATGGCGACGCGCTGTTCCCGGCGATCGCTCTGAACCCGCGGGCAGCGATTCTGGCGACCCTCGTGTCGGCCCTGCCCGCCCTTCTGGTCGGGTATGGATTTTACCTTCTGGCGCCTGGGTTTTTAACACCTTGAGAATCGGCGCTTCGTTTGGCAGCTTTCCTTGGAAAGACGGGACATGGAAAGCGATGAGCGAGCGTCTGACTTTAAAGGAAATGTGCGCGCGGTTTGACGTGACACCCCGCACGCTGCGCCATTACGAATATATCGAACTGCTTTTCCCGGACAAGGAAGGGCGCACCCGCTTTTATGGCCCGCGTGAGATTGCCCGCCTGAAACTGATCCTGAGGGGGCGCCGGTTCGGGTTCTCATTGGAAGACGTGCGGCAATGGCTGCTTCTCTATGACGAGGATCCCCAGAACCTGTTGCAGTTGACCACCTTTGTCGACATGGCCAACCAGCAGCTCGACGAGTTGCATAACCGGTTGGCCGAGCTGAATGAGGTGATTGCCGATCTCAATAACCTGCGCGACGTGGCGCAGGGCGAGATTGAGGCGCTCCACAAGACCGAGTGACCCCGCCTTTCCCACCCGAAAAGTTTACCCGATTCATATTGACGTAACGTCTTTATAACGTCAACGTGGCGTCAAACTTGAAATGCGTCCGGTGCCGGCGCATTTCGGGACGGCAAGGGAGACACCGATGACCGAGACACAATTGTCTATACGCCAGATGTGCGAGTTGTTTGATGTGACACCGCGCACGCTGAGATTCTATGAGGCCAAGGAATTGCTGGCCCCCGAACGGCGCGGCCAGAAACGCCTGTTCAGCCGCCGCGATATCGCCCGGATGAAACTGATCATCCGCGGCAAGCGCTTCGGGTTCTCGCTGGAGGAAATCCGGCAATTGCTGAACATGTATCATGAGCCTGACGGACAGATCCGCCAGATCTCGACCACGCTGGAAATTGCCAAGGACCGGCTGGCCGATCTGGAAGCCCGCCGGGATGAGCTGAACTCGGCCATTGACGATCTGCGCAATCAGATACGGATGGGCGAAGACATCATGACCGACATTCATTCCACAACGACCGCCGCCGAATAACCGGAGAGACCGATGACAATATACACCGCCCCCGTCAAAGATATGCAGTTCCTGCTGCATGATATGCTGAATGTCTCGGGCCAGGAAATTCCCGGCTATGATGAATTGGAACGCGATTTCACCGCCGCCGTCCTGGAAGAGGCCGGCAAGATCACCGCGGACGTGTTGACACCCCTGAACGCCGTCGGTGATCAGGAAGGTTGCCGGCTGGAGAACGGCGTCGTCTACACCGCACCCGGTTTCAAAGAGGCGTTCGACCAGGTCCGCGAGGGTGGCTGGACCGGACTGGATTGTGATCCGGACTATGGCGGGCAGGGAATGCCCTATGTGCTCGGCTCGGCCGTGGGTGAGATGTTCATCTCCTCCAACCAGGCCTTCGTGATGTTCCAGGGCCTGACCCATGGCGCTTATTCCGCGATCCATGCCCATGGCACCGAACAGCAAAAGGCAACCTATCTGCCCAAAATGGTAAGTTGCGAATGGACCGGCACCATGAACCTGACGGAGCCTCATTGCGGCACCGATCTTGGTCTGATGCGCAGCAAGGCCGAACCGCAGGGGGATGGCAGCTACAAGATCACCGGCACCAAGATCTTCATCTCGTCCGGCGATCACGACATGTCGGACAATATCATCCACCTTGTCCTGGCAAAAATCCCCGGAGGCCCCGAGGGCATCAAGGGTGTCTCGCTGTTCATCGTGCCGAAATTTCTGGTGAATGAGGACGGCTCGCTCGGCGCGCGAAACAGTGTCTCGGTCGGCAATATCGAAAAGAAAATGGGCATCCATGCCAACCCGACCTGCGTGATGAATTACGACGGCGCGACCGGCTATCTGCTGGGCGAGGAACATAAAGGTATGCGGGCCATGTTCACCATGATGAACGAAGCCCGGATCGGCGTCGGCATGCAGGGCCTGGGACAGGCTGCGGTCGCCTATGAAAACGCGGTCGCCTATGCCAAGGACCGCCTGCAAGGTCGCGACGTGACCGGTGCGAAAAACCCCGACGGCCCGGCGGACCCGATCATCGTCCACCCGGATGTGCGACGCTCGCTCATGGATCAGAAAAGCTTTGTCGAGGGTGCTCGGGCCTTTGTCCTGTGGGGATCGGTGATGATCGACCGCGCCCTTCGGGCCGAGGACCGGGATGCCGACGGGCTCATCTCGCTCTTGACGCCGGTGATCAAAGGGTTCCTGACCGATCAGGGCTATGACATGACCGTGCAGGCACAGCAACTCTATGGCGGCCACGGCTATATCGAAGAGCACGGCATGAGCCAGTTTACCCGCGATGCCCGGATCGCCATGATCTATGAAGGCGCCAATGGCGTACAGGCGCTGGATCTCGTCGGCCGCAAACTGGCCCAGGATGGCGGCAAACATGTCCTGGCGTTTTTCGAGATGGTGAAGGCATTCATCAAAGAGAATTCAGGCGACGACCGCCTGAAAGCCGATTTTCTGGAGCCTTTGAAAGCGGCCTCCAAGGATTTGCAGGCATCCGCGATGTATTTCATGCAAAACGGCATGAAATCCCCCAATCACGCGCTGGCCGGGTCCAACGATTTCATGCATCTGTTCGGCCATGTCTGCCTTGGGCTGATGTGGGGTCATATGGCCAAGGCGGCGTTGGCGCAGCTGGATGCCGGCGCCGGCGATGCGGCGTTCTATGAGACCAAGCTTGCCACGGGTCGCTATTACATGGCGCGACGCCTGCCGGCGACGGGGATGCACCTGGCCCGAATCGAAAGCGGCGCCGACACTGTGATGGCCTTGGACGCGGATGCGTTCTGATGGCCAAAAGACTGCCCTTGCCGAAACGCTTTGCTTGTGCCGTAACGGAACAAGCCTATGACAGGTTGCGCGGCTTGAACGCGCGTTACGGCTTTGGCAACAATTACTGCCTGACTTTCCTGCTCGAGAATCTCGACAGGATCGCCGACAAAGACGCTCTGGACGCCGTTTTTGCCGAAAAGACGGCGGAATACGGCGCACCGGGCAAAGGAAAGATGTGACGATGACCGCGATGCAACTGGACAGCGCCTGGATGACGGACGAGCATAAAATGCTCGCCGAGATGACACAGAATTTCATCACCACGGAATGGGCGCCGAAATTCGAGAAATGGCGCAAACAATCGGAAATGGATATCGAGACCTGGCGCGAAGCCGGCGAACTCGGCCTGCTCTGCCCGTCCGTGCCGGAAGAATATGGCGGCGCCGGGGGCGATTTTGGACATGAGGCGGTGATCCTGATGGAAGGCAGCCGCGCCAATCTTGCCAGCTGGGGCCATGGCATCCATTCCGGCATTGTCGCGCATTACATCCTGAACTGCGGCACCGAGGAACAAAAACAGCGCTGGCTGCCAAAGATGGCAACCGGCGAACTGATCACCGCCCTGGCAATGACCGAACCGTCGGGCGGCTCGGATGTCCAGGGGATCAAAACCCGTGCGGTCAGAGACGGCAATGGCTATCGCTTGTCGGGCCAAAAAACGTTCATCACCAATGGCCAGCACGCCAACCTGATTCTGGTGGCCGCAAAAACCGACCCCTCGCAGGGCGCGCGCGGCACATCGCTTGTCGCGGTCGAAACCGACCATGCCGACGGGTTCAGCCGGGGGCGCAACCTCGACAAGATCGGCCTGAAGGCCGGCGACACCTCGGAACTGTTTTTCGACAATGTGGAAATCCCGCCGGAAAACATCCTTGGCGGTGCCGAGGGTCAGGGGTTTTACCAAATGATGCAGCAATTGCCCCAGGAACGACTGATCATCGGCTGCGGGGCCGTCGGCGCCATGGAGGGCGCTGTGGAACGCACCATCGCCTATTGCAAAGAGCGCGAAGCCTTTGGCCAGCCGATCATCAACTTCCAGAACACCAAGTTCAAACTGGCGGAATGCCAGACCAACACAATTGCCTCACGTGCCTATCTGGACACGTGTATCGCGGCGCATCTGAAGGGCGCACTGTCAGCCGAACAAGCCGCAGCCGCGAAATACTGGCTGTCGGATATGCAGGGCCGGGTCCTCGACGAATGTCTGCAATTGCATGGCGGGTATGGCTTCATGCAGGAATATGCCGTCGCCGAGATGTGGACCGACGCCCGTGTCCAGCGCATCTATGGCGGCACCAACGAAATCATGAAGGAGATCATCTCGCGAAAACTCTGACGCAGCGCAAGATTGAGGCGTTCGAACAAGAGTATTTTTGCCAAGAAGAAACCCAAGTTGCGCCCCTGACCACGACCCTTGCGGTTTCGGATCAGAGGCGGCTTCTCCTTGGACGGCCATCGGCTCTCCAGCCTGTACCGCCTCATTTTTCTAGCGGCGCGTGGTTAACAAATGGTTGTTTCTTTTTGGCGGAAATACTCCACGGGGGTGCGGGGGTGTGAAACCCCCGCTGCGAGACGGCAAATGGCGGAGACACCGATGACCATAAAACTCTACTGCTTCGGCGAAAGCGGCAATTCCTACAAGGCGGCTCTGGCGCTGCAACTGTCCGGGCTCGATTGGGAACCGGTTTTCGTCGATTTTTTCAATGGCGAAACCCGGTCTCCGGACTATCGCGCCGCGATCAATGAGTTGGGCGAAGCGCCCGTGATGGCCGATGGCGACTATATGCTGACCCAATCGGGCGCGATTCAGGATTATGTCTCGGAAAAATCGGGCCTGTTCAACGGCACCGCGCCGGAAGAGCGGCGCGAGATTCTGCGCTGGGTTCTGTGGGACAATCACAAACTGTCCTCGATGGCCGGGTTGACCCGGTTCCTGATGAATTTCCTGCCCGAGCAACACCGCAACGCGGATGTCATCGCCTTCAACCAGGGCCGTCTGAAAGCAGCATATGACCTGCTCGACACCCATCTGAAAGGGCGCGACTGGATTGTCGGCGCGGGAATTTCCAACGCGGATCTGTCCTGCTGCGGATACCTCTATTACCCCGAACCTTTCGGTTTCGACCGCAAGGACTGGCCCAATATCGACGCCTGGCTTGACCGCATCGCGGATCAGCCGGGCTGGAAGCACCCCTATGACCTGATGCCCGGCAGCCCTGCTGACCGCGCCTGAAACTGAAAGGACACGGACATGACCGACGCCTATATTTACGACGCCGTCCGCACCCCGCGCGGCAAGGGAAAGAAAGACGGAACCCTGCATGAGGTGACCGCCGCCCGCCTGTCAGCCGCAACTCTGAACGAGCTGAAAGCCCGCAACAATCTTGAAGGCCACGTGGTCGAAGACGTGATCTGGGGCAATGTCACCCAGGTCGGGGAACAGGGCGGGTGCCTGGCCCGGACGGCCGTTCTGGCCTCGGATCTCGACGAGCGGATCCCCGGAGTGTCGATCAACCGGTTCTGCGCCAGCGGACTCGAAGCGATCAACATAGCGGCCAATCAGGTGCGGGGCGATGCGGGCGATGCCTATATTGCCGGCGGTGTCGAAAGCATGAGTCGTGTACCCATGGGATCAGACGGGGCGGCCATCGCCATCGACCCGACCCTTGCCATGCGCAGCTATTTCGTCCCGCAAGGGATCAGCGCGGACCTTATTGCCACCAAATACGGGTTCAGCCGCGACGATTGCGATGCCTATGCCGTGGAAAGCCAGAAACGCGCCGCGGCCGCTCAGGCCGATGGCCGGTTCAACAAGACCCGCTATACCGTCCAGGATCAGAACGGTTTGGATATTCTGGCCCAAGACGAGATGATCCGTGGCGATACCGATATGCAGTCCCTCGGCGGACTGAAACCCTCGTTCAAGGAAATGGGGGAAGTGATGCCGGGCTTCGACGCCGTCGCTTTGATGAAATATCCTGAGATCGAGAAGATTTCCCATGTGCATCATGCGGGCAACTCCTCGGGCATCGCCGATGGCTCGGCGGCGCTTCTGATCGGCAACAAGGCTTTCGGGGAACGCCACGGCCTTGCGCCGCGCGCGCGGTTCCGGGCGACCAGCCGGGTCGGCACGGATCCGACCATCATGTTGACCGGACCTGTTCCGGCGACCGAACGGGTTCTGGCAGCCGCCGGGATGGAAATCGGCGATATCGACCTTTTCGAGGTGAACGAGGCCTTCGCCAGCGTTGTCCTGCGCTTTTTGCAGGCGTTTGACGCGGATCACGCCAAGGTCAATGTCAATGGCGGTGCGATTGCCATGGGCCATCCGTTGGGGGCCACGGGCGCGGTGATCCTGTCGACATTGCTGGACGAAATGGAGCGGTCGGACAAGGAAACCGGCCTTGCAACATTGTGCATCGGGTCCGGCATGGGTGCCGCGACCGTGATTGAACGGGTCTGAGGAACAGGAACAGAGACATGGCTGAATTTACGCTGAAAAACGACGGCGACATTGCCGTCATCACCTGGGATTGCCCGGACAAATCCATGAATGTGCTGACCCATCAGGGCGTTGACGAGCTGGAGGCCTGCGTCGATACCGCCCTTGCGGATGACAGCGCCAAGGGCATCATCGTCACCTCGGGCAAAAAGGACTTTGCCGGTGGCATGGACCTGAATGTTCTGGCCAATACCGAGGTTCCCGAGGGGTCGAACCCCGCCGAGATGACCTTTGGTCTGATCATGCGTCTGCACCGGATCCTGCGCAAACTTGAACGCGCCGGGATGGACCCCAAGACCAACAAAGGCGGTAAACCGGTTGTTGCAGCCATGCCGGGCACAGGGGCCGGGATCGGTTTCGAACTGCCGCTGGCCTGTCACCGGATCATCGTTTCTGACAACCCCAAGGCCAAGTTCGGCCTGCCGGAAATTCTGGTCGGCCTGTTTCCCGGCGCCGGAGGGGCCACCCGTGTCAGCCGCACTCTGGGCCTGATGGGAGCGGCGCCGATCCTGATGGAAGGCAAGCTTCTGAACGCGGCCAAGATGAAGGCGACCGGGCTGATCCATGACATCGTCCCGGCGGACCAATTGCTGGAGGCGGCCAAATCCTGGATCGCCGAGGCGACCGATGCCGACCTTGTGAAGCCCTGGGACATGAAGGGCTTCAAATATCCGGGCGGCGCGCCTTACTCACCGCAGGGTGCCAATATGTTCATTGGCGGCGCGGTGATGATCCACGCCAAAACCCAGGGGGTTTATCCTGCGGCCAAGGCACTGCTTGGCGCGATTTATGAAGGCGCTTTGGTGCCCTTTGACACGGCCCTTAGAATCGAGGCGCGCTGGTTCACCAAAGTGCTGAACACCCCGTCGACGGCGGGTATGATCCGCTCGCTCTTTCTGAACAAGCAGGCCCTGGAAAAGGGCGCTGTACGGCCAGAGGACGTGCCGGACCAGTCAGTGAAAAAAGTCGGCGTTCTGGGCGCGGGTATGATGGGGGCCGGGATCGCCTATGTCTCGGCCAATGCCGGGATCGAAGTCGTGCTGATCGACGCCAATCAGGAAGCTGCGGACAAGGGCAAGGCCCATTCCGCAGGCATTCTGGACGGTGGCATCAAGCGCAAGAAGGTGACCGAAGAGAAAAAGGCCGAAATCCTGGACCGCATCACCGCGACAACCGACTACGCCGCGCTGAAAGGCTGTGACCTTATTGTCGAGGCGGTGTTTGAAGATACCGGCGTCAAGGCCGATGTCACGCAAAAGGCCGAGGCGGTGATTGATGCCGACTGCATCTTTGCCTCCAACACCTCGACCCTGCCGATCACCGGCCTGGCCACCGCAAGCCAGCGGCCCGAGCAGTTCATCGGCATCCACTTCTTCTCGCCGGTGCATCGAATGGCGCTGGTCGAGATCATCAAGGGCGCGCAAACCGGCCCTCGGGCCGTGGCCAAAGCGCTGGATTTCGTGCGCCAGATCCGCAAGACCCCGATCGTCGTAAATGACGCGCGGTTCTTCTATGCCAATCGCTGTATCATCC
>Ga0070726_10002292_pt1 | contig 17404 bp, 12 predicted proteins | sample tdAd471_FD_67275 | JGI IMG/M metagenome (GOLD analysis project Ga0070726, IMG submission 67275) | Marine sediment microbial communities from the Atlantic coast under amendment with organic carbon and nitrate - tdAd47.1 | ecosystem: Environmental > Aquatic > Marine > Coastal > Sediment | place... | reverse complement strand
ATCGGCGTTCAGGCCCCGCTTCCCAGTTGGGGCAACCTCGCGGCCCAAGGGCTGACCGAGTTGAACACCATCCGATCCCGCTGGTGGCTCCTGCTGTTCCCGTGCCTGATGCTCGGGGTGACCCTGCTTGCACTGAATTTCGTCGGCGAGGGCCTCCGCGAGGCGTTTGATCCGAAGCGGGCCCGCAAGTAGTCTGAGCACAGTTGACAATCGTTTTTCACATCGATCGCGAATCGAGGATCTGACGTCATGCAGAGTAAGTTCGGCCTGAAAGACTTCATCCTCTATGTGCTGGTTTTCCTTCTGACGATCACGGTCGTGTTCGCGATGCGCCAAAACGATCGCAACTTCGAGCGTCTGAGCGCCCTCGAACAGCAAAACGATAGCATGGTTCAGACCCTCAGCCAGATCCGCGACGAGTTCGCCAAGACCGGCAACGAACTCGTGGACGCGCTGAGCGAAACGCTCCGCGCCGAAGTGCAGGTCATCCAGGGCCAGATCGATCGTCTGGGCGATTCGGCCTCCGGGATCAGCGTTTCCGAAGGTCAGTCGATCGACGCCGAAGGGCGCGACATTTCTTGGGCACGCCCTGGGGTTCCCGTGGTTTTCCCGAGGCAGTACGAGTACATCAACGATCCTTTCGAAGCGCCGGACTATTCCACCGGCGGCGAGTTCATCGAGACCTTCGAGGCGCAGTTCCCAAAGATCACCCCCTACTTTTACAGCGACGTGTATGGTCGCCGGATCGTCGATGAGTCGGTATGCGAACAACTCGGGCGCTATGACCCGCAATCGCTGGAAATGGTTGGCTTGCTCGCCGAGGCTTGGCAGATCGACCCCGACGGTGAGTGGATGCGGGCGAAGATCAATCCCCGCGCCCGTTTCTCGGACGGCGTGCCGGTTACCTCCGCGGACGTGAAATTTACCTATGACCTCGTTTTCAACCCGCAGCACGAGACAGAACGATTCCGCTCGACGCTGAACGTCATCGAGAGCGTTGAAGCGATCAGCGAGCGGGTTGTCGAGTTCAGATTCACGACGCAGAACTTCAGCAATGTCTCGGCCGCGTTGACCATGACGATCATCCCGAAGCATTTCTACGAGCAGTTCCAACCGTCGCAGCTCAACCAGGCGACCGGACTGCTCATGGGCTCCGGCCCATACCGCCTCGAACGGCTCGACGCGTCGAACCAATGGTCGCAGGGCAGGGATCTCGTGCTCGTCCGCAACGAGAACTACTGGGGGCGCAAGCCGCCGATCCAGCGGCTGCGGTTCAAGGTCATCCAGGACAACGTCGCCCGGCTGACCGATTTCGAGAACGGCAACTCGCACATGATGCGTGGTGTTTCCGAGCAGTACCGTTCGAAGACGAGCGATCCGAGTTTCATGGCGAAGAACTACGCCGAGCAGTGGATCAACATGCGATCCGGTTTCGGGTTCATCGCCTGGAACTGCGGCGAGAACAACGGTGAGCCAACCCCGTTCGCCGACGCCCGCGTCCGGCGCGCTATGACCCACCTGATCGACCGCGAGCGCGTCCTCCGCGACTTCGCCAACGGCCTCGGTGATGTGGCGACCGGACCGTTCCCGCCCGCCGGACCGATGAACAATCCGAACATCACTCCTCGCCCGTACGACCTCGAGGCCTCCAAACGCCTGCTCGACGAGGCCGGATGGCTCGTCCGCGAAAGCGACGGCTTCCGCTACAAGGACGGCAAGCGCTTCGAGTTCGAGTACACGATCTCGACCTCGTCGACCTTCTCCGAGGACGTCGCGAATTACCTCGCCGACCAATGCAAGAAGGTCGGGATCGTCTGCACGATCCGCAAGATCGACTGGGCGATTTTCGCCGAAACGCTCGACGCACGCAGTTTCGACGCGATCACGATGCAGTGGTCGCAGAGCTCGCCCGAGTCAGATCCGTATCAGCTCTGGCACTCGAACTCGATCGCGAACCGCGGCGACAACTTCGTGCAGTGGTCAAGCCCGCGCGCCGACGAACTCATCGAACGCGGACGACGCACGCTGGATGACACCGAGCGGATGAAGATCTGGCACGAACTGCACGAAGTGTTTTACGAAGAGCAGCCGTACACGTTCATGCTCAACAGCCCGTGGATCCGCTTTATCTCGCGTGATGTGAGCAATGTGCACACCTATCCCATCGGGCTCGATCGCAACGAGATGTACTTCCCCGCGGACATGAACTGACCCGACCGGCGGCCGGGCAGGCCGAATCCGATCTCTTCTCGCGGTACCCGAGGAAGCCACGGCCGAATGACGACCTACATCCTCCGACGCCTGCTGCTCATGATCCCGACGCTGCTCGGGATCACCTTCCTGCTGTTCATGCTGGTCGCGAACGCGCCCGGCGGCATCGGCGCGAGCCTCGCGCTCGGCGGGGGCGAGGGCGCTGACGCTGGCCAGAACCGCGCGATCCAGCAGGCGTACCTCGAAGAGCGCTATGGCCTCAACGATCCCACGCTCGTGCAGTACTTCCGCTGGCTCGCTCGCGTCTCACCGCTCAAGTTCGGCGAGCCGCTCCAGCGCGACGATGTCGGCGAGGTGATCGCCTCCCCCAAGCCGCTCGAAGCCCCACCGTTCTTCGGCGAGTACTACGGCGAGGGCACCCAGCTTCCAGAGCAGATCCGCCCCTCCCGGGTTTCCACCGGCCCAACTCAGATCGAAGACGAGGAGCGCCTCCAGCGCGTCGCGGCGTACCGACGGGCCCTCAACGATTACACCAACGCCCGCGGCGCATTCATCGGCGCTGTCGAACGCCTCAAGATCGCGCTCGAGAACTACGCGATCGCAGAGGAACTCGGCCGGTCCGACGAGATCATCAAAAACAACAAACTCAACATGGCCCGCTTCCGGGGCCACAACTTCAACGCCGACTCCGAGTTGGGCCGGGCCGTTGTGCAGGCGGGCGAGGCGGCGATCGTGGCGATGCGGAATGCCGTCGAATCACGCAATCGGCTCGCCGAGGCGTTCGCGGAAAGACCCTTTCCCGACTCGGTGTTCCGGGTCGGCCCCGTCCCGCTCGGGGTCCCCGGCATCGTGTATCTCGCTCCACCCGACCTCGGCAAATCATTCTCAAAGAGCCAACCGGTCAGCAGCCTGATCGCGGATGCGCTCCCGATCACCCTGCTCCTGAACTGCATCGCGTTCCCGATCATCTACATCGTCGCGGTGCCCTCGGGCCTTCTCGCCGCGACGCATCGCGGCAGCTGGTTCGACACGCTGAGCGGTGCCCTCTACGTCGCGCTCTGGTCCATCCCGGTGGTGTGGGCAGGCGTGCTCGCGGTCGGCTATCTCGCGAACAAGAAGTACCTCGGCGATCTGGCGTTCCCGACCGCTGGCCTGGCGAGCAGCGGCGCGGAGGACATGCTGTACCTGCCTTCGTGGGGCCCCGACGGCTTCGAACGCGGTGCGCTGCTCGACCAACTCTGGCACCTGTGCCTCCCGGTCGCCTGTCTCGTGTACACCGGCTTCGCGATCCTCTCCAAGCAGACGCGCGCCGCGATGCTCGACAACTTCAACGCCGACTATGTGCGCACCGCCAAGGCCAAGGGCGTCGCGCACAACGACATCGTGTTCCGCCACGTGTTCCGCAACTCGCTGCTCCCGCTGATCACAATGTTCGCGTCGATCTTCCCGGCGATGCTCGCCGGCTCGGTCGTGGTCGAGCGGATCTTCAGCATCCCCGGCATGGGCTCGCTGGTGCTTGAGGCGATCAACGCCCGCGACCGCGACCTCCTGCTCGCAAACGCCCTGATGGTCGGGGCGGTCAACCTGCTCGCCCTGCTGCTCGCCGACATCCTCTACGCGCTGGCCGATCCGCGCATCACCTTCGACTGATCCAACCGGGTCCAGCACACGGAGACCGTTCGCTCGATGTCCAACGACGGATCATCAAAGACACCCGAAGCCATCACCGGCATCCACGCCCTCCAGGGTCACGGTGTGAAGCAATCGCGCGGCTTCTGGGCCGAGGCGTGGAGCCAGGTGATCCGTCGCCCGAGCGCCATCATCGGTCTCGCGTGGTTGGGACTGATCACGTTCTTCGCGGTGTTCGCGCCGATTGTGGCGAACGGCCACCCCGTTCGCTTCGTCGAACGAGGCCCGGACGGTGCTCGCACCGTCACTTACCCGCTCATCGACAGTCTCACCGCCGGCGACTGGCTCCTGCTGATCGCAACCATCTTCGGCACGATCTTCGTGCTGCTGCCACTGCCTTCCCTCTCCCGCCCGAAGCGACTCGGCTGGCTCATCGCCGCCATGGTCACGGGCACAGTCACGGTGCTGCTGGTCACGCTGCTCCGCTCCGAGATAGCCGACGATTGGTTCTTCGGGTTGCCCGATCGCATCCGAGGGCTCGAACGCGACAGCGAGGGGCAACCGGTCCTTGCGTTCCGCGCCATCGCGCTCGTCGTCTGCGCCAGTCTCGCGCTGCTCTCGACCCTCTGGATTCCGTTCGCACGAACGGTTCTCACGCGCCTCGTGTGGCTCTCAATCGTGGTCGCGATCAGCGCCACCGTCGTCGGTCGGACCTGGGATCGTCCTCAGATGCTGTACGACTACGGCGACGAGATCCGCGAGGGCACCGCTGATGCGAACTACACGATCATCCCTTGGTCGCCCGCCCAGCGTCCGTCGGACCGCAACTCCGCCGAGCGAGCGCCGGGGGAAACCGAAGACCAGAGTCTCTATCGCAACTTCAACAACCGCATCTCAAACTACCTCGACAGCACGCCGCGAGATCGAAACACGCATCTCGATGTCGACGGCCTGGAAGCGGTCTCCAGAGTGCTCGATCGCGTGGAATGGCCCGATGAAGCCGTCGAGGCGGCACGACGGATCGCCGAGCAGGCACGGGCGATCATCGAATCCCGGAGTCGGATCTACAGCCAAGCCGACTTCGAGGCCCAAGTCCGGCAAGCAATCGACCCCATTACCGACGACACCGACGCGCTCATGGAGCAGTTGTCCGAGGACCTGAGCACGGCGCTTCGACGCGTGAAACGCGGGCTGACCGCACCGTTCGGTCCAGAGGGCTTCCGGATCGCGCGCCAGACGCTCCAGAGTCAGCCGCTCCCGGATGAGATCCGCGACCGGATTGCGCAGTCGATCGACGAACTCGAGCTGCAAAACCCCGCCGCGACTCGGTCGGACCTCCGAGCGGAGCTGATGCCCATCCTCGGAATGTCGGGCAAGACCTTCCCCCTCGGCACCGACAACCAGGGCCAGGACATGCTCAGCCAACTGCTGCACGCGTGTCGTCTTTCGATCTCGATCGGTCTCGTATCCACCGGCATCTCGCTGCTGATCGGCATCACGGTCGGTGCGCTCATGGGCTACTTCGGCGGCTGGGTGGATCTGGTGCTCTACCGTGTGGTCGAGATTTTCATGGCGATCCCGGTGCTGTTCCTGCTGATCGTGGCAGCCGGCGTCCTCCCCAAGAACATCTACGTGATGATGATCATCATCGGCTGCTTCAGCTGGACCGGCGCCGCCCGGTTCATCCGCGCAGAGTTCCTGAAGCTCCGCAACATGGACTTCGTGCAGTCAGCCCGCGCGACCGGCCTGCCGCTTCGTTCAATCCTTTTCAAGCACATGCTCCCCAACGGCGTCACGCCGGTGCTCGTTGAGTCCTCCTTCGCGATCGCCGCGGCGATCCTCGCCGAAGCGACTCTGTCCTACCTCGGACTCGGTCCGGACAATCAGGCCTCGTGGGGCAAACTGCTCGCTTCGGCGACCGGTGAGAGCGGTGAGTTCTTCTGGTGGCTTGCCATCTTCCCCGGCGCCGCCATCTTCCTGACCGTCCTCAGCTACAACCTGATCGGCGAAGCCCTCCGCGACGCCATCGACCCGAAACTCAAGAAGGCACGCGTGTAATCGATCCATGACCGCAACCACCACACATCCGAAGCCCGCGCCGACCCCTTCGAAGCTCGATCCGAAACGCGCGTTGATGCGCGTCGATAACCTCGCCGTCTCGTTCGATAACGGGTCCGGCCCACGCATCCAGGCTGTCGACGGCGTGCGGATGTCGGTCTACCCCCGCCAGACTCTCGCGGTCGTCGGCGAGTCGGGCTGCGGCAAGTCGGTCACGGCGATGAGTTCGATGCAGCTCGTCCCCCGCCCCCCCGGTCGCTTCGATCGCGGACGCATCATGTGGGGTGGCCAGGGGGTGGACATCGATCTGCTCACACTCACCGAGCAGCAGATGCGACAGATCCGCGGCAACGACATCGCCATGATCTTTCAGGAGCCGATGACGTCGCTGAACCCCGTCTACACCATCGGTGACCAGATCATCGAAGCGATCCTGCTCCACCAGAACGTCAATGTCAACGAGGCCGTCGAGATCGCCGTCGAGGCGATGAACGATGTCGGGATCCCTGAGCCGCGCGAGCGCATCAAGGCGTACCCCCACCAGTTTTCCGGTGGTATGCGTCAGCGCGTCATGATCGCCATGGCCCTCGCCTGCCAACCGAAGCTGCTCCTGGCCGACGAGCCGACCACCGCGCTCGACGTCACCATCCAGGCGCAGATCCTCGAGCTCCTGCGCGACCTCCAGACGCAGCGCGACATGGCGATGATGCTCATCACCCACGACCTCGGGGTCGTCGCCGAGAACGCCGACGTTGTTTGCGTCATGTACGCCGGACGCGTGGTTGAATACGCCAACGTGTTCGAGCTCTTCTCGAACCCGATGCACCCGTACACCCGCGGTCTGTTCGCATCGATCCCGAAGATGCACCAGCGACTCGACCGCCTCGTGACCATTACCGAGGTCACCGAGAACCCCAAGGAATTCGAGAAACTGCCCGGAGCCCAGGAAGGCGTGCGCCCGTGGTGGCCGTGGCACGATCCGCCGAAGGACCTCGCGCCCAGCGACGAGCCCGCCGGTGACTACTATCTGCAGGAAGTGAAGCCGAACCACTGGGTCGGCGTCTGGAGAACCGAGGCGGTCGAGGGCCACAAGTCCAGAGCCCCCGATCTCGACTATCGGATCGCCGACGATCCAAGCCGGCAGAAGCCCCAGACCGACGCCTAATCCCGCTTCGAAGGGCGGATCCATGCGCGCGTTGATCCTGACCGATGCCGACGTCGCCGCTCGCGAAGCGTCGATGCTCAGCCGGCTGGAAGTCGGCCTGCTCGACCAGAACATCCGTGTGCTCTACGCCGAACCTTCCGATGACCGACTGCACGTCGATGCGGAAAGCCTGATCACCGGTCTGACATACACTTCCGGAGGATCATTCCTGACCCGCAAGGCACGCGCCCGGCGACTCGTCCGCGATATCGACGAGCACATCGGTTTCGATGATCCGAGTTCCTCCCGGCTTGACGTCGTCCACGCGATCGGCGAAGGGGCGTGGGCGATGGCCCTGCAAACGGCGGCGTCCGCTGGATCGAATCTCGTCGTAGAGGTTCTGTCTGGCCACGAGTTGGAACGCGTGCGTTCGTTCGAGTCCACGGCCGGTCGCGCCCTCGGGGACGGGTCACGCTTCGCGTGGCTGGCCCCCGGCCAAGCGATGCACGATGCGCTTCGCGTTCGGGCCCGAAGAGCTCCCATCCTGCTCGTGCCGTGGGGGGCACACGCCTCCAGCGGCACAAAGCCGTCCCGTCCTCCGGAACAGCTCGCCGCCGTAGCGATCATCACCGCTGGCCGGAGCAGCAAGCGGCTCGAGCACCTTCTCGATGCGCTGAAATCCTTGTCGCCGGCCGAAGGAGCCGCACCCCCGCTGATCTTCCTGGACGAGCACGCGGTTTCGCGCACGCACACCGCGTCCCGCTACGCTCGGGAGATCGGCATCGAAGATCGCCTCTCGATTGTGCCCTCGCTGGAGCACAGCCGGTCGCTCACCGCGCGGTGCGACTTGCTCGTCCTACCCGACGGCGATGGCCAGCACCGTTCCATCATCCTCGACGCCATGGCAGGCGGTGTGCTTGTGGCTTCCGAGTCGGACTCGCTTCTCGCCGATGTGCTGGTCGACGGAAGCACAGCCCTTCTCACGCCAGAGGCTTCCGTCGACGCATGGACCCGTGTGCTCAGCGCGGCGCTGGAACCAGGAAACGAACGCGCCAAGGCGATCCGGTCACAAGCGAGAGCGCTGATCAAAAAGGATCGCTCGGCCGCCACGCATGTCAATTCGCTCGTCGCCGCCTACGACGCGATTTGTGATGCTGAACCAATCCCCTTCTCATAAGTGGGCAAGTCGCCGAGGGTGCTCTGAAATCACCGACCGGCAAGCTTACCCATCTTCACATCGCGCGATTCATCCGTTGACGCACTTGTCGCAAGTGCTTTCCGTGCAAAGATATATGTGCACGGAGAACAGACTCAGATTGGAATCGCCATGAAACTACAGACACTCCTCGCGTCCAGCGTGCTCGCTTGCGCTCTCGCCCCGGCCCTCGCTGGTCCGGGCCGATACGAATCTCTGCGTACGGACGTTCGCGTGCCCTACGGACCGAGTGTCATCTTTCTCCAAACCCCACGCGAAGGCGTCCTCCAGAACAATGATCCGCGTAGGGCTTCAGTGCGCAGCGTGACCGCGACGATCGGCGGTAATTTCTACGACGCTCGCTCGCCGCTTCCTTATGGTGCTCCCCTCAACGAGGCCGACGATGTCGTTCTTGTTCGTCCGCGGGAGAGAGTCCCCTATATAGCGATCAACCCGTGGGAACCGATCACTGACCGCACGATCGACGAACTCGAGCGCAACTATCCGTGGATCCGACGGACCGAGTCCATCCGCAACGACCTCATCATTGCCCGCAATCAGTACCTGCGCGAACGCGGTTACATCAACAGCGTCCGGGGCTTCAAGAACCAGTCCCCAGAACCCGTCGGCGTGCGTACGGATGAACAGCGTCGCGCCTACAGCCGGGTTCAGAACCGCGCTGTCCAATCCAACGCGGAACCACAACTCGTCATCGTTCCGAGCGATCCGGAGCAACGCGAACAGGTCGTCGAAGACCGTCTCAAGGACGAAAGCGTTATTCGGCGCAGCGACTCAAACTAGCCGCGATAGTGACATCGGCTCGTGCATGTCTCGTGCACGACGACCTCGGCGAGCAGGTCCAGTTCCGGCTTGAGCCGGTCCCAGATCCACTTCGCCAACACTTCGCTCGTCGGATTCTCGAGCCCCTCGATGTCGTTCAGACAGTAGTGGTCGAGCTGTTTCTCGATCGGCGCGATCAGTTTTTTGATGTCCGCGAAGTCGATGAGATACCCGCGGTCGTCGGGGATCTCGCCCCGCACCACGACGTCCACGCGGAACGAGTGCCCGTGCATCCGGCGGCACTTGTGCCCTTCCGGAAAGCACGGCAACCAATGGGCCGCCTCGAATCCAAAGCTCTTCACCAAATCGACCTGCACGCCGTCTATACCCCCCGCGTCTGCGGATCCCAGATAAACTTGTGAAGCTGCGTCTGCATGGTGACCGGCAGGCCGTCCTCAAGGATCCACCCCGCCAGGTCACGCAGTGCGAGCCCCCGCTGCCCGAGGATCTCCAGCCCAGCCGGTTGCTCGAACACTGCGCTCATCAGAACCGCCCGGGCACGCTCAACCAACGAGTGCTCCCGGATTGTCTCTCGCGCCCACTCGTAGTCCGCCCGATCGCAGATCACGAATTTCACCTCGTCGTGCGCCCTGAGGCGCTCGATGTTCGCCCAGTCGTTCCGATCGACCTCGCCCGAGCCCGGCGTCTTGATGTCCATGATCCGGACCACGCGCTCGTCGCACGCGCCGCCGCCGTCGATGTCGCACGCTCCGCTTGTCTCGATCGCTACGGTCTTGCCGAGTTCACACAACCGATGCATCAGGTCGTGGACCCGTGCCTGGAGCAGCGGCTCGCCGCCGGTGATCTCAACGAAGTTGCACGAGTGAGAGCAGACCTCTTCCACGATCGAGTCGATCGTTCGGGTCTCGCCCTCCTTGAAGGCGTACTCCGTGTCGCAGAACGTGCAGCGCAGGTGACAGCCGGTGAGCCGGACGAACACGCACGGCTGGCCCGCGCGCGTGCTCTCACCCTGTATCGAGTAGAAGATCTCGTTGATTCGCAGCGTGTCCGGCATCGAATCGGCCAGTATAGCCGCACCCCGATGCCCCCACGATCCGGACCGGCTCAGGACGAGGACGCCGCCAACTTGTTCTGCAAATGCTCGACCCGGGCTTCCCCGTTCGGGTGCCCGAGCATCCGTGCTCGCTGGGCGTAGTCCACCGCCTGCTCTAACCGCCCCGCGGCATCAAGGGCATCCGCCGTCATCATCACGATCTCGGCACTCGTCCCGCTGGCCTCCGCCGCCCGCTCGGCAAAGTCCGCAGCCCGATCATGCTGGCCGAGGGCCTGAAGCGTCAGAATCACGTCGCGCAGCACCGCCGCATTGGTCAGCCGCGTGTACTCGTCGATTCCCGTCAGCGCCGCCAGAGCATCCTCAAGACGTCCCAGGCGTCGGAGCAACCGAGCCTCCGTCACCCGATAGGCGAACTGGTCCGGGTCGAGCTCCCGAGCCCTGCGGGCGAACTCGACGCCCTTCTCGCTGGCCCCTTCCGCGAGGTCCATTTCCGCGAGCATGCCGTAGACCTGCGGCTGGGCGTCGTTCTGCTGCAGCGCGATCAGAAGGGTCCCGCGTGCGTCCGGCACCCGCCCGGCCTTGAACTGCATGGCACCGAGAAACCGATAAAAACGGGTATCGGGGCGCTCGCTCATCACGATCGCCTTCCGGGCCTCCGCGATCGCATCCTCGGTCAGTCCCGCCTCGTTCGCGTAGTTCGCCGCGGCGTAACGCAGCTCCGGATGGTCCGGCCCCACTTTGTACGCCTTCTGCATCTCCAGATACGCCTCTTCGGGGCGGTTCTGCCACATCCGAAGCTCGGCGTTGAGTTTCAGAAGGTCCTGGTTGTTCGGAAGCTGACGCAGCGCGCTGCTCAGGATGGTGTCCGCTGCCTCAAAGTTCCCCTCGTCAAAGTACGCCTGCACCGCGACCCGGGTCCGCTCAAGGTTCCGCTCGAGTTCGGCACCAGAGAGCTCGAGCGAGTTCTCCGGCTCCGGCTTCTCCGTCGCCAGTTGGATCGCGAAGTAGCCCATCCCCGCCACGATCGCCACGGCGGGGATCAGCACCAGCAGGGCCTTCGCGACGGTGCCGCGTCGGGCGGATCTGGAGGACGCGAAACTCACGGATTCTCGGTCGGTCAGTCGCTGCATACCCAAGCATATCGGCTCCGATACACTGGGAGCCCCACCCGCAACGAATCCGTCTGAACGCCCTTCGCGGAGCCCGCTTTGTCTTCGACCGCCCCCGCCACATCCGATCCGATCGCCGAACTCCCACGCAAGTATGTGCCTTCGGAGCACGAGCCGGTCGTCCGCGATCGCTGGGACCGCTCCGGGGCGTTTCACGCGGACCCCAACGCCGTGCTCGCCGGCGAGGGCAAGCCCTACTGCATCCTCATCCCGCCGCCGAACGTGACGGCCCGCCTGCACCTGGGCCACGCGCTGAACAACTCGCTGCAGGACATCCTCGTCCGGGCCCATCGCATGAAGGGCTACCAGACCCTCTGGATGCCCGGCACCGACCACGCCGGCATCGCCACCCAGACCGTGGTCGACAAGCGCCTGCAGGCCGAGGGCCAGCCGGCGCTCAAGGACTACAAGCTCCGCGAGGCCGCCGGCGACCCGGGGCGCGAGGAGTTCGTCGCCAAGGTGCAGGAGTGGAAGGACGAGTACGAAGCCGTCATCACCGACCAGCTCAAGATGATGGGCTGCTCCTGCGACTGGCGGCGCCAGCGCTTCACCATGGACGACATCTGCGCAAGAGCGGTTCGCGAGGCGTTCTTCCAGCTCTTCAAGGACGGGCTCATCTATCGCGGCAAGCGTCTCGTCAACTGGGACCCGATCACCCAGACCGCCCTCTCCGATGACGAAGTCGAGATGACCGAGGTCGACGGCAACTTCTACTACATGCACTACCCGCTCGTCGATGACAGCGGCGCGTACATCACCGTCGATGCCCTGCGCGATCGCGGCTACCCGGCTGACCACCTTCCGGAGCCGGTCTCGCTCGACGGCACCGACAACGTCGCCTGCGTCACCGTCGCGACCACCCGCCCCGAAACCTACTTCGGCGACACCGGCGTCGCGATCAACCCCGCCGACCCGCGTGCCGAATCCCTCCGCGGGCTCCGGGTCCAGCTGCCCATCGTCGGGCGCATCATCCCGATCGTCGAAGACGATTATGTGGTCATGCCCGACTTCATCACCGGCGAGGACTCCGGCGACCCCAAGGCCCAGATGGCCACCGGCTTCCTCAAGGTCACGCCCGCGCACGACCCCAACGACTGGGAGATCGGCCAGCGCCACGGCCTCGAGGTCATCAACGTCATGGCCCCCGATGCGAGCATTTCCGCTTCCCATGGCTGGACGGACATCGGCGACGCGCAGGACTTCATCGGCCTGTCGCGCGAGGAGGCACGCATCGAGGTCAAGAAGCGGTTCAAACCCCTCGGCCTGCTCGGCGAGGTCAAGCCCTACCGCCACAGCGTGGGTCACAGCTATCGCTCGCACGCCGCGATCGAGCCGTACCTGTCGGACCAATGGTATTGCAAGGTGACCGACGACAAGCTGCGGGGCTACGCCAACCGCGCGCTCATCTCCGACCAGCGCTCGACCGACACCTGGCCCGCCCAATCGGACACGAGCAGCGACGGCGAACTTCGCTTCTACCCCGACCGCTACGCCAAGACTTACGAGGGCTGGCACGACAACTTGCGCGACTGGTGCATCAGCCGCCAGCTCTGGTGGGGGCATCGGATTCCGGTGTGGACCCGGCAGATTTCGAGCAGGGAACCATCGGATACGACAACGCTCGCAAAGTTCGAACAGGAGCCGTTCTGGAGAGACAAAGTTGCAGTGCAGCGCGACGGAGCAACCGAGTATGTCTGCGTCAACGCGTGGAATGACGTGGATGAGGTAATCGAAGACCTTGAGAAGGACGGATATACCCAAGACCCCGACGTTCTCGACACCTGGTTTTCCTCAGCCCTTTGGCCGCTCTCCACCCTCGGCTGGCCCGACGCCGAGCAGTCCGACGACACGCGTGACCTGCTCGACGCGTTCAACCCCACCTCCGTACTCTGCACCGCGCGCGAGATCATCACCCTCTGGGTCTCGCGCATGGTCATGTTCAACCGCTACTTCCTCTCGCCCGACGGCGGCGACACCCCCGGCCAGCTCCCCTTCTCCGACGTGTTCATCCACGCGATGATCCAGGACGGCGAGGGGCGCAAGATGAGCAAGTCCCTCGGCAACGGCGTGGACCCGCTCGACATCATCGACTCCCACGGCTCCGACGCCCTGCGCTTCACGCTCGCCAACATGGCGACCAACACGCAGGATGTCCGCATGCCCGTGGAGCTCGACGAGTCCACCGGTAAGAACACATCGCCGAAGTTTGATCTCGGGCGCAACTTCGTCACAAAGCTCTTCAACGCCACGAAGTTCGCGCTGATGAACATCGACGAGGCCACCGCCACCTCCACCGACCCGGTCAACGCCGACGCCCTCTCGGCCACCGACCGCTGGATGCTCAGCCGCCTGCGCACAACGATCGACCGCTGCGAGGCCGCGCTGAGCAACTACACCTTCAGCGAGTACGCCAGCGCCCTTTACGACATCCTCTGGCGCGACTACTGCGACTGGTACCTCGAAGCCGTGAAGCCGACCGTCAAGACCAACCCCACGCAGCAGGCAATTCTCGTGACCGCGCTCGACGCGATCGTCCGCCTGCTCCACCCGGTCTGCCCCTTCGTCACCGAGACGCTGCACCCGCACATCCAGCGGGCGAGCGCCAAGGTCGGCGAGGTCCCCGGCATCGAGCTCGGCGAGGCCGAGGAACTGCTCTGCACGACGCCGTGGCCCGACATCGCCGCCGACCTGCGTAACGATGACGCCGAGGCCGCCTTCGAGTTCCTACGCGGCCTCACTGAATCCGTCCGCCAGGTCCGCGCCCAGAACAAGATCGGCTTCAAGACCCCCGTCACGCTCCACGCCCCCGCCGAGGTGCTCGATCGCATCAAGGCCGGCGCGGGTCTGGTCGAAACGCTCTCGAACTCCACGCCGACCACCGACGCTCCGGGCGCTGGCGCGATCCCGTTCACCTACGAGGCGCAGGAGTTCTTCGTCTCCGGCTTCGCCGACGGCTCCGGCGTCGATGCCGAGTCCGCCAGAGCCCAGCTCGAAGAATCGAAGGCGAAGCTGAGCAAGGACATCGCTGCGCTGGAAGGCCGACTGGCCAACAAGGGCTACACCGACAAGGCCCCCGCCCACCTCGTCGAAGAAACGCGCAACCAACTCGAGCAGAAGAAGACCGAACTCGCCGCCGTCACCAAGCGACTGGACGAACTCGGATGATGCGCTTCCGAACCCGGTTCCTGCTGCTCACCGCCGCATTGCTCGCCCTCGGCGCCTGCTCTGGCCCGTCAGGAAGCGGTACCCGTGCGGTCGAGCGCGAAGTGTCGCTGGGCGCGGTCTCCGTTGCCGGCGGCGTGCTCGCGCGCGAGCCGTGGAGCTTCGGTGATGCCCCCGGCGAAGTCATCCGCACGCGTCACTACCGCGTTTACACCACCGAGACCAACGGCATCCTCGTGGACCGGCTCAGTTCTTTCACCGAGTACGCCCTCGCGCACTACCGCTCGGCCATCGTCACGCTCCCCGAGCCGCCCCAGCGCCTCGACACCTACCTGATGGATACGCGGGCCCAGTACGAGGGCATCACCCGGCGTCTGCTCCCGGACCAAGCCGACACCATCCTCCAGATCATGCGCGGCGGATTCGCCTCTCGCGGCATCGGCGTCTACTTCGACATCGGCCTCTACGACACGCTCGCCATCGCCGCCCACGAGGGCTGGCACCAGTACGTCCAGCGCACCTTCGCCAACCCGCTGCCTGTCTACCTCGACGAGGGGCTTGCGACCTACATGGAAGGCCACTCCTGGATCACCGGCCCGCGCGTCTCGACGCCGCTGTTCCGCCCGTGGGGCAATATCGAGCGTTTCGATCAACTCCGCGACGCGGTCATCAGCGGGCGCACCGTCTCGCTCGAGGTCCTCACGAACAACCGGCCCCAGGAACTCGTCGAGACGGTCGGCAACGGCGCGCTCGACTACTACGCGCAGGTCTGGGCCCTCGCCCACTTCCTCAATTCCCCCCAGCACCGCGCCGGCCTCGGCTTGCTTCTACAGGAAGCCGCCAGCGGCCAGATGCGTTCGCGCCTGACCGACCGCTACGGCCGGCGCGAGGCGCTCGCGCTGCTCGGACGGCGCATCGGTTCCGAATTGCTTGAGCTTTACTTCCTTGAAGACCTCGATGAACTCGATCGCCAGTACCAGCAGTTCATGGTCGATCTCACCGCCATCGGCTCGCGCGACGCCATCGCCGCGGGGCGCTCGCCGTTCGAGTAAGCGGCCTCAGAACAGCCCGATGATCTCGCCGCCGATGACCAGTGCCATCACCGGTCCCGCGGTGTAGCCCAGCCCGATCATGCCCTCGTGCTTGCCGCCGCTCTCGACCGCCGCGGGCCCCGCCTCCATCGCGTAGTACAGCGCCGCGGCGTACACCGCGCCGATCCCCGCCCCCAGCAGACACAGACCGGCGCCCATCGCCCAGAGCCCCGGCCCGTCGCCCGACTGACTGGCGATCACCGGTGACACAGAGCAAACCGCGAAGCCCGCCAGCATCAGCCCGCAGGCCCACCAGAACGTCCGCCAGCGCCCGTGCCAGCCGTGCCAGCGCTCCATCAGGATGAACATGCCCAGACGCGACGCCATCCAGATCGAGGCGAACGGTGTCTTCTGCTTCTCGCTGAGGCCCATGTCCTCCAGGAGGTGAGGAAGCAGCGGCGTCAGCGCCGCGTGCAGCGCGTAACTGCACAGCAGCGAGACCCGGAACACCCGCAGCAACCGGATCGCCCGATCCGGATCGATTTCGTGCTCGCTCGCGTCCTCCTCCACGTGCGGCGCGGGCTCACGCGGGAACCACGCCAGCAGCACCGCCGTCGCAAACATCGCCACCCCGAGCAGCCCGAGGATCAGCCGCGGCTGGTTCTCCATGAACACCGCCATGCCCCACATCGCCACCACGATCGCCGACGCCCAAACGATGTTGAAACGCCCCGTGATCGAGCGCATCGCCCGCCCGCGCCGTCCGCCCGACAGGTACGCCTCGACCAGAGGCCACATCAGCCCCTGCAGCGTGATGAACACGCCCGCGAACACCCAGATCGCCCAGACGTCGGGCGTGGACGCGGGGATCATCGCCGCTGCGCCCATGCCCGTGCATACCAGCGCGAGCACGGCGCGCCGCGACAGCCCCGGCCTCGCGTCGATCAGCCGCGTCACAACCGGTCCGGCGACCAGCGCCGAGATCGCGTAGACCAGCCCGAGCCCGGCCCCAAGAATGAGATTGCTCCGCTCGTCGAAGCCGTAGGCCACCTCGGTGATGAAGAACACACCGCTCCAGCCCACCGCCGTGCCGATGCTCCCCAGCCACGTGACCGCCAGCACCGCCCACGCGGGCGCGACCGCCGATGTCGCTCCGGATGTCCGAGTCGTCGAACCCAAGTTCCTGCTCCCGCGTACAGCGTGCGATCGGGCAAGATACCGCCGGATACGCCTCCGAGCGTTGCGGGGGGCCATCCGAAGGCGTATCCTTGCAGGACAGACGCGCCCGTAGCTCAATTGGATAGAGCGCTGCCCTCCGAAGGCAGAGGTTGCAGGTTCGACCCCCGCCGGGCGTATTGATCAAACGAAAGCGACCCCACCAACCGGTGGGGTCGCGTCGGTTTTGGAATCCAGTGTCCGGTCAGCGGATCTCGCCGCGGCCTTTTGCTTCCGCGATCTCTTCATCCGTCAGCAAGTAGTACTCGCGGTACTTGACCATCCACGGTGCCTCGCGAAACAACCCACTGATCGCACTTCCTCCATTGCCACCTCCCCGCCCGCCGGGCCCGCCGATGGCGTTACCAAATCCCGTCACGTAGTCACCAGCGTCGTCATAGGGACCGATGATCTGGGCATACACCTCAAGCCTGCCGCCCGTGCCGCCTCGCCCGTTGTCATCCGGTAATAGCCGGTTCGCATACCGCTGGTCCTTGGGGACCCCACCGCCTCCTCGGGGCGCGATGAGCGGTTGGTTCAATGTAAGCACCGGTGTGCGAATGATCAGCGTACCCCCATCACCACCGTTCGCTCCAGGGTAGTCGCCGTCCGCACCGGGGAACCCGTGTACTTCGCCCCGAATGACGATGCCGGTGACGCTTGACAGAGTCATCGACGGCCCGTCTGCGCGATTGGTATCTGGGGCCAGTCCTCGGATCACTCCATCTACAGTGA
>Ga0070726_10002289_pt1 | contig 17430 bp, 16 predicted proteins | sample tdAd471_FD_67275 | JGI IMG/M metagenome (GOLD analysis project Ga0070726, IMG submission 67275) | Marine sediment microbial communities from the Atlantic coast under amendment with organic carbon and nitrate - tdAd47.1 | ecosystem: Environmental > Aquatic > Marine > Coastal > Sediment | place... | reverse complement strand
CTCGGCGGCGCGGACGTGTTCTGCCTGCCCGGCCCGCCGCGCGAGATGCGGCCGATGTTCGAGAGCTTTGTGGTTCCAGTGCTTCGCACGGACCGGGTCGTGCTCACGCGCGTGCTGCCGACGGTCGGGCTGGGTGAGTCGGCGATCGCGGATCTCCTCGGTTCGCTCATGGATCGCGATCGCAACCCTTTAGTCGGAACGACGGCCTCGGCGAGCATCGTCACATGCAGAATTCGGTACGAGGGCACTGACAAAGCCGAGGGAGAACGTCTGCTGGACGAGACCGTGTCCCTTGTGCGCGCCAAGATCGGGGCGTACATCTTTGCGGAGAACGATCAACCGCTTGCGGAGATCGTGCTCGGTCTGCTCCGAGATAGGGCACAATCGGTCGCCACCGTCGAATCCTGCACTGGCGGGCTTGTTGGCGGCATGGTGACGGAGATCCCCGGCTCGTCCGACGTGTACGCTGGCGGCTGGGTGACGTACACGAACCTGATGAAAACGAGCCAGGTCGGCGTGCATCCCGACGTATTTGAGCAGCACGGCGCGGTGAGCCAGGAGTGCTGCCGGGCGATGGCCGAAGGCGGACGCGAGCGGAGCGGCGCAGATTATGCGATCAGTGTGACCGGCATCGCGGGCCCCGGTGGCGGGTCAGACGAGAAGCCGGTGGGCACGGTCTGGATCGGACTGGCTACGCCCGGGGGCACACGGGCCAAGCATTTCCGGATCATGGGCGACCGAGATATGGTGCGACAGCGCTCGGCGACTGCGGCTCTTGCGATGCTCTGGAAAGCTCTGAAAGAGCCGCGGGCGTAAGCACGCGGACTACGTTTCTGGCGTATGCTTCGGCAATAGTTTCCCTCGCTCGTGCTTCGGGCTCGTCGAGACGGATCATTCCCCAGGAATATAGCTGATCGTCCCTTCCATCGGGCTGCTGGCGGTGGCGTAGAGCTTTTTGGGGATGCGGCCGGCGAGGTAGCTCTGGCGGCCGGCGGTCGTCGCGTGGCGCATGGCGCTGGCCATCAGGACCGGGTCCTGCGCGTGGGCGACGGCTGTGTTCAGGAGCACGCCGTCGGCGCCGAGTTCCATGGCGACCGCCACATCGCTCGCCGAGCCGACGCCCGCGTCGACGATGACGGGGTAGGTCGGATCGTTCTGCTTGAGAAGCTCAAGACAGAGCACGATGTTGTTTTGGTTGAGGATGCCTTGGCCCGAGCCGATCGGGCTGCCGGCGGGCATGACGCTCGTCGCGCCGGCGTCCTTGATACGCATCGCGCTGATCGGGTCGTCGGAGGTGTAGCAGAGCACCTCGAACCCGTCGGCGACGAGCTCGCGCACGGCCTCAAGTGTGCCGACGGGATCGGGCAGGAGCGTCTTCTTGTCGCCCAGGACTTCGAGTTTCACCCAGCTGGCGCCGGGGTTGCCGAGCTGTTCGAGGAGCTCACGCCCGAGTCTTGCGACGCGGACGGCATCCTCTGCACTGAAGCAGCCGGCGGTGTTGGGCAGGATCGTGTACCTGGAGAGATCGAGGAACTCGAGCAGGCTCTGGCCCTGCTCGTTGTAGAGCCGTTCACGCCGGACCGCGACGGTAACGACCTGCGCACCCGAGACGTCGAGGGCGTCGCGCATGAGCTCGTTGGTGGCGTATTTACCCGTGCCCACGATCAGACGCGAATCAAAGGTGCGTGTTCCGAGCGAGAGCAGGCCCGAATCGGTGGCGGGTGTGACGGTCGACATGGCTCAGCCTCCTCCTACGAGCGTAACGATCTCGACGCGGTCGCCGTCGGACAGGGTGTGACCCGCGTGCTTTGCCTTGCGAACGAGCTCTTTGTTGACCTCCACAGCACAGGCCTGGTTCTGGAGGCCAAGCTCCGTGATGAGCGCCGAGATCGTTGCTTCGCCCTGGATTTCATGTTCTTTGCCGTTGAGTTCGATACGCATGACTGATCCTACGCCCCCAAATCCGGTACGATCTGGCATGCCCCGATTGCTCATCAGTGTGCTGGTCATGGCCTCGCTCGCGGTTGTCGGCTGTCGGCGTGGGCCCAAGGAGTACAAGCAGGACACGCCCGAAGCGGTCATCCAGAGCATGGAAGCCATGGTCGAGGATGGCCAGACCCGTCGCCTCCATGAGCTCTTCTACGCCGAGGACGAGGACATGCGCCTGGCGCTCCGGCGATTCGGGCGGATGTGCGGCAGACTGGCTGAGCTCGCCGAGGCGATCGGCAAGGCGTATCCCGAAGAGGTTGAGGCGCTTCGCAAGCAGACCGAAGAGGCTGCGGCAAGGGGCGAGGCGACGAACATCCTCTCGCGGTTCTCGCAGTCGGCCTTCCAGAATCGGCGCAACCGGAATCAGCAGCGATCCAGCCCGGGCGACGCGTTCAATCTCGCGTTCCGCCAGTTGCTCTCGAATCCGTACGCATCCTTCGAGCAGGCGACGGATCGGCTCTCGACGATCCCGGTTTCGGATGAGTACGTCGGGCTCTTGTGGGATGACAAGCCGATCCTGCCACCCTTTGGCATCATGATGCGTCAGGATGTGGACTCGAAGTGGTACATCATGTTGCCGCTGGATCTGCCGATCGTGACGAAGTACCGCCCTCGCACCGAGGAACAGTGGCTGATCGCGGGCTATCTCATGAAAGCGTGGGAGAACGCTGCCGTGGATCTCAAGGCGAAGATCGAAGCTGGGGACTTACGCAATCTCGACGAGGTGGCGTCGGAAGCGGGGGCGATGATCCTGCCGCCGACGATGATGATTGGGATTGCGTATTCGAGTCAGTTCAAGCAAGACGGCGATTGATGTGTTTCAAGTGCGCCGTTCAACTGCCTCGTTTGCGCGATCTGATCTCCGCAAGGCATCTCTATTGAGGCCTTTGAGCATCCCCCGGAACACGAAGCCGTGCAAGGGGAGGACCGCGTACCAGTAGGCGATACCGAGCAGGCCTTTGGGGCGGAAGATTGCGGTCATCACGAGGCGGTGCTGCTGAGCGCCCTCACTGGTTTGCGGGGCGGGCTCGATATCGAAACTGAGACGCGCCACACCCGGGAGATTCATTTCCGCGGTAAGTTCGAGGTGCTTTGGGGCTTCGATGGCGGTGACGCGCCAGAAGTCGAGCGCATCACCGAGCATGAGTTTGCCCGGGCTTCGTCTGCCGCGCCGAAGGCCAGGGCCCCCGGTGAGGCGGTCCATGATGCCCCGCAGACGCCAGAGCCAGTCGACCGCGAAGTAGCCTTGCTCGCCGCCCAGCGAGCAGACCGCGTCCCAGATGGATTGCTTTGAAGCGGTCGTCACCAACTGACGGCGATCGACGAATTCTGTGCCGCCCGCCCAGGTCGGGTCGCCGGGCATGACGCCCGCATCGGACCAGGCGGTTTCGACCTCGCCCGACTGCATGCGAATAAGAGCTGCATCCATGGCCTGGCGGATCGTGAGCCTTGATTCCCCTTCCGGGTGGGGCATCAGGGTTAGAGCGTCATCATTCCGGCAGACGACACGGTTGCGGAGGCCCTCGGCCAGCGGGCGTGCGATGCTTGCGTGCAGCGGCGTGACGAGATGGATCCAGAGTGAACTGAGCCTCGGCGTGAGCACCGGGACCGGGATAACCAGTCTTCGCCGGAGTTTCAGGGCGCTGGCCATTTCTTGCATGATCGTTTCGTACGAGCGGATCTCTGGCCCGCCGATGTCGATGATCTTGCCGGCAGTATCGGGTGATTCGATCGCGGCGATCAGGTAGTGCATCACATCGCGCACCGCGATGGGCTGGGACTCGGTACTCACCCAGCGTGGCGTGATCATGACGGGCAGGCGTTCGACGAGATAGCGCAGGATCTCGAATGAGGCCGAGCCCGATCCGATGATCATGGCGGCGCGGAGCACCGTGACAGGAACACCCGCTTTGGCGAGCGACCGCTCGACCTCTCGGCGGGATTGCAGGTGCTCGCTGAGTTTGTCTTCAGACCCGCCCAGTCCGCCGAGATAAATGATCCGTTCCACTCCCGCTGTGTGTGCCGATTCGCCGAACGTGCGCGCGAGTTTCAGATCCTGTTCTCTGTACTTGGCGACGTCAGCATTCATGGAGTGGACGAGGTAGTACGCGGCCGTGCAACCGGTCATCGTCTCGGTGAGTCGCTGCTGATCGCTGGCATCGCCTTCGACGATCTCGACCATGTCGTGGTTCGCCCAAGGGCGTGCGCGGAGCTTTGCGGCACTGCGCGTCAGGCATCGGACCCGGTAGCCGCGCTGGACAAGGCGAGGAGCCAGTCGGCCGCCGATGTAGCCGGTGGCTCCGGTGACGTAGATGGTGGGCGTGCGGTCATTCAAAGACTGCATGGTACTGCGGATGGAGTGAGGACGGCGATTAGCTACCCAGCCCGTCCGTTGCGCGGGCGGCGGCCGATCTGGGTGAGGCGCCGACGCGGGCGGCGCTGCCTCGGCCCAGGGGTTGGAAGAGCACGCCAAAGCTGGTTTCTTCGCTGATGTTGTTGTACGTGAAGCTGACGCCGAAAACAGCGTTCTGGAAGTCGCGGAGCAATTCGCCCCGGACGCTCTGGATGCTGCCGACCTCGGTGTCGTAGGTGACGTCGGTGCTGAGTGAGTACTTGTCGGACAGCATGTAGTCCGTGCCGGCCGACAGGAGAGTTGATTCCTGAGCGTTGAGATAGCGATAGGCGAGTCGGCTGGAGAAGACGGGCGAGTGTTGCAGGACGAAGCCCGCGGTGGAGGAAGCCTGCTGTGAATCTTCGAAGTCGAAGATCGTCGCCGCGGCAAAAGTGACCGATTCGGTCGCCTGCATTGTGCCCGAGATTGTGCCGAAGTTTGAGAGGTGCGAGTTCTCGGGGCGTGACTCGAAGTACCGCCCAATCGTGTCGTCGGCGATGGCGTCGTCGCCTGCGAACACGAGTTCGGTGTCGAGCGTGATCCAATCGACGGAGTACCAGCGACCCGGGCCGCCGCGTTTGGTCTGCCAGGTCTGGTCGAGGCCGAGCCTCATGACCGCGCCGTCGGCGAGTGATTCGACGCTCTCGTCATAGACCGGCAGCTCGTCCTGATCGACGTTGCTGCCCGCGTAGAACACCGTCGCGCTTGGACGGATCAGATGACGCACGCGGTTGACGTCGAGCGCTCGGCTGTAGAAATCGCTGGCGACCCGCTGGATGGTCGTCGCGACCGTCAGGCCCGCGGCACCCCAGAGGCGTTCGCTGTTGTCGCTGTTGCCCGCAAAGTCCTCGAAGTCCGTGTCGTACACCGTGCCGCGACCGACGAGCCAGGGGAGGATTTTGACCGGGCCAGCCGCCAGATCCATCGAGACCTCGTGGCGGGTGTCGGCGCGGAGGATGCTGCGATCCGGGTAGCCCGCGGCGATCAGGGCATCCTCGATATTCTGGTTCGCGTTGAGACCAAGTGCTTCCTGTGCACGTGCGTTGGTGCGCAGCCCGTACTCGGCGGGGGTCTTGTCGGTGAAGTTGAGAGCGAGGTTCCCAAACCGGCTTTCGCCCGAGTAGAGCATCAAGCCCGGAGCACTCTGGGCAAAGATGTCCGTGGCGACGACGGTGTAGGTGGCTTCGGGGAGACGTTTGACCGTGTACCCGTCGGATTGGAGGATGTACTCGTTGGGCGTGAAGTCGTCGAAGTTGGTCGAGGCTTCGAGTGTCAGCGACGAGTTCTCGGTGAGCTTGCGGGCGGTGACGCCCGTCTTGAACTCGCGACCGGTCTCGGCGAGACTCGAGTAGAACGAGTCGACGAAGTTCTCATCGGAAACGTGGCTGGCCTCGGCGAAGACGGTCCACTCTCTGCCGACCTTGGCGATGTGCTCGGCCCGGACGATGCCGCGGTATTCGCCGTCGCGATCGACCTTGGCGCCCGTGGTGAGCGCATCGGTGCCCGTGTCGTTGAGCACCCAGTAGGTCAAGAGCGAGCCCTTGAAGTTCTCGCCCGTCCAGTTGGAGGTCAGGCCCACGCCCGGGCCGCGATCGAAGAGGGCATCGAGCAGGAAATTGGCGCTCAGCTCGTCCGGCTCGTCGATCCCGAGCAGCGGGAAGAGATCCCAGCGGGTGCGGATCTCTTCGCCGGTTTTCGAGTTGGTCACGAACCGGGCATCACGGAGTGGGATCTCTTCCGGGTTGCCCTCGTATGCGGGGAGCCAACCGACGGGCAGGCCCAGCGTGTTCAGCGTGATGTTCTTGGCGTCGGCGACAAGGTACGGGTCCTGCGTGCCATCGGCCAGGACGCGTTCCTCCTGGCGGATCGTGACGCTGCGGGCGCCGATGGTCAGGTTCGGGCGCGCAAAGGCGGTGTTAGAAACACTGGCGCGGTCGGCGATGAATTCGTCTTCTGAGAGCTGACGCACCGAGCGGGCCCGGACATAGAGCGGGAAACCGACGCGGGTATCGAACGTGCTGAACACCGCGTCGAGAATCAGCGCCCGGTCGTTGCGGACGTCGTAGAAGACCCGTGGCCCGCGGAGATTGTAGTTGCCATCGGAGGCGACGACATCGCCCTCCATGTAGATGCCATCGATGTTCGAGGCTCGGACATTGGTGGTGTTGACGCCGACATCGGTCGCAAAGAACACGACGGCCCGCTGACCGGAGAGTTCGAGCACACGCTCGGTGCCCGGCTCGCGGTAGGTGATGTTGACACCGTCTTCCAGAACGATCGCTTGCTCTTCGTTCGAGACCGTTCGGATGACCCGTCCCGCTGCGAGGCTCACGATGCCGCGGGCGGTCATGATCGGGCTGCCGGCGGTCGCTCTTGGCAGGGAGTTCGTAAAGTCGAGATCGGGCGTGATGCGACGGATCGGCGTGCCCGGGCGATCCTCGGCGAGCTGGTCGAGGGGTATGGGCGTGATGATCGGGCTCGTCTCGACCGTATCAAGGAACCCCGACAAGGCGACCTCGGCGACAAGGGTCGAGGCCAGATCGATCGGGCCAGGTTTGATCTCGTCGGCCGCCAGATCGACCGGCATGGTCAGGCGGATCACGCCTTGGATACTCAGGACATCCGATGCCAGCGCAACGGTCGCGTCGGCTTCAGGCGTCGAGACCTGAGTCAGGTGAGCGAAGACCTGCACGACATCCGGGCCGAGTTCCGGGCGGGGGCTCAGCCAGAGGACCGCGGTCTCAGCCGCCATGTCGTAGCCCGCGAGATGCACCCGGACATCGTCATCGAGGACGACCCGGTGCACGGGGACCGGGCCGGAATCATCCGTCCAAGTCCACGCACGCAGACCCGAGAGCGAGATCTCGCCGGCAACGGGCTCGATGGGCAATTGGATGTCGGCGAATCGGTCGTTCTGCGCCAGCGTCGAGGCCGCCAGGCCCGAGGCGAGAATCAGAGCCGGGATGGTTCGAAGGGGTGTGTGCATCCGTGCGGCTGGAGCATATCGCAGAAGCAGCATCGAGGCGATCAGTGGGCGCCAAGAGAAGCCGAGTGAGATGGAATCAGTCTCAGCTTGATCGCTTGGCGAGGATGCGTTCGCGTGAGGGCACACGGATGTCGCGGGCCAGGCCGACCTTGGACATGGCCCAGATGATCATGTAGCTGAAATCGATCTGCCACCAGTGCAGGCCGTGACGGGCACTGGTCGGGAAGGCGTGGTGGTTGTTGTGCCAGCCCTCGCCGAGCGCCAGGACGCCGAAGATTGCGTTGTTTCGGCTCTCGTCGTGGCTGTTGTAGGGCCTTGTGCCCCAGATGTGACAGACGGAGTTGATGCTCCACGTGACGTGGTGCACGAGGAAGATGCGGACGAGGCCGCCCCAGACAAAGCCCCAGAGCACGCCCGACCAAGTCATGGTCATCAGGCCCCCCAAGATCGCGGGGATCAGGAGGCTGGCGAGAACCCAGACGGGGAAGAGACGGCTCATCCAGACGATGAGTTTCGAGTTTTTGAGATCCTTGGTGTATTTGTCGAGGTTCTTGGGCTGCTTGTAGATAAACCAGCCCATATGGGCGTGCCACATGCCCTTGATGGTGCCCCAGAACGTGTCGCCGTGGCCGTGGGGGGAGTGCGGGTCGTGGTCGTGATCGCTGTGCTGGTGATGGCAGCGGTGCTGCGCAACCCATTGCAGGACCGGGCCTTCCATCGCCATGGAGCCCAGAATCGAGAGCAGTGCGGCCACGGGCTTTGAGGTCTGAAAACTGCGGTGCGTGAAGTAGCGGTGGTACCCGACCGTGATGCCGACGGCTGTGGCGATGTACATGCCCAGCATGATCACGAGTTGCTGCCAGTTGAACGCGACGTTCCACAGGAGCGAGATCGCGACAACCACGCCCGCAAAGGGCAGGACGACGCCAATCAGGTTCAAAATGCGGAGTTTGACGGGGGTTTTAAAGCCCTCGGGGAATGCGGGGGTGGCCGGCATCACGCACTCATCGTGCGTTGCCTGGTCCATCCGTGGAGCGTCGGTGTTGTGGTGTGTTATGGCAAGGTCCTCTGGGTCTTGGCGTACATGATACGCCAAGGGCTGTCAACCTGTTCTCAGAGTGATTGGGAGACGCGGATTCAATTTGCCTGTGGAGTTGATCGGTCTATTGGATTCAGGGGCGTGAGAGGGGGGAGGGGAAGCCCTTGTTTGCGAAGAGGACTATCCACGAGACTTGTCTATCTCGGCTTGTATGTAGGAGAGTCGTTCAAGCAGAAGGCCAAAGTCAGTCAGGTTTGATCTGACGACGCACCCGCCGAATCCAACGAAAATATGGACCGTCAACATGCCGTGATAAGACTTGGTGTGCACCGAATAAATATCTGAGATCGAAAAGGACCGACGGCGCATACAGGGAAAGTATTCCATCGGTATCAGACGATAGCATTTCTCAAACACGACACGATTGTTGTCCCAATCAAATATAATAGCCGTGTTCTGGATTATGTAAATATAGCCAGCCATCACTAGGCTTGAGGCAAAGAAGGTCGCGGCTCCGATCAACATCACCCATATTGCATCAAGATGACTGAACTGGCCGCAAATGATAATAGTCACACTCAGCACCATCACGAATGCGAGTGTCCACATGACCCACTTAGGAATGAAAGCGCCATCAAAATGAAATCGTTCTTGACCGGTCGGTTTCATGTATTGAACAACTGCTTCGCTACTCACGCCATGCATTCTATTGAAAAGCACCCCGCGCGTACGGGGTGCTTCGATGCGTTCTTGATTATCCCTCGCTTGCGCTTCGGGCTCGGCGGGCTCAGTCCCAGGTATTCACCGGCACCTCGCCCGGCTTGGGCTTGCCGTTTTCAAGCGGCGCATGGTGATCCGCTCGCCAGCTGTCGGGATACTTCGGGTCGTCCATCTCTAGGGCGGTCTTGGTCGGGAACATCGGGCGGAACGTGTCGCACATGACCGCCAGCTCGTCCGTGTAGTTCTTGCCCAGGCTCGCCTCGACGGTGCCCGGGTGGGGGCCGTGGGGGATGCCCTGCGGGTGGACGCTGATTGAGCCGGAGGTGATCCCCTTGCGGGCCTTGTAGTTGCCCTCGACGTAATACAGGATCTCGTCCGAGTCGATGTTCGAGTGGTTGTACGGCACCGGGATCGCCTCGGGATGGAAATCCAGCATCCGCGGGCAGAACGAGCAGATCACGAAGTTGTGACCCTCAAACGTCTGATGGATCGGTGGCGGCATGTGCAGCTTGCCGACAATCGGCGAGAACTCATCGATGTTGAAGGTGTACGGGTAGTAGCAGCCGTCCCACCCGACGACGTCGAGCGGGTGGTAGGTGTACATGTAGCTGTGCACCGTGTCGCGGGCCTTGATGCGGACCTCGAAATCGCCCGACTCGTGGTAGAAGAGCGGGTGGTCCTTGTCCTCGAATGGGATGACCAGATCACGCTCGCAGTAGGGGGCGTGCTCGAGGAACTGGCTTGTCTTCTTGGAGATGTAGCCCGGCGGTGGCAATATGTGGCTGCCGTTGACCGTCTCGAAGATGATAAACTTGCCCAGCGGCATGTCGGCCTTGGTGTACCCGCCGAAGGCTTCGACGTCGGAGCCGTCGTCCGGTCGCTCGTCGAAGACCATCTGGTAGATGGTTCCCTTGGGGATGACGATGTAGTCCTTCTTGGCGAACTTGAGCGTGCCGAACATGGTGTAGAGCGTGCCCGAGCCGAAGTGCACGAAGATGCACTCGTCGCCCTGGCCGTTCTTGAAGTGGTACTTCATCGCCTCAGCGGGATTGCAGACGCCCATCTCGACGTCGGCATTGCCAAAGAGCACGGTGCGCCCGGTGACGGGGTCGCCCGTGGGCTTGACGTGCTGCGTCATCGTGTGGCGCATCCGCATGACGTCCATCTCGACGTACTCGGGCTTGGTCTTGTAGACGGGTTTCCAGCCCGAGACCTGGGTCGGCGGGTGGATGTGGTAGAGCGTGCTGGTGGGGCCGACAAAGCCCTCGGTGCCGAAGAGCTCCTCGGAGTAGAGGGCACCGTCGGGGCGTCGGAACTGGATGTGGCGTTTCTTTGGGATCTTCCCGAGTTTGGTGTAATACGGCATCGTTCCCGGAGCCTCGTTCTTCCCCGCCGGGGTTCTGGTTGCCGGGGGGAGGGGGTGAATGCTTGGGCATTGTATACGGACCCCGCCCAGACAAGAAAATGGACGGATGAGTCTCTAAATTGAGAATGGTGTGGCATTGCCGGGGGGATGTCTGTTAGGTTGCTCCGACCTTTTTCACGACCTGGAGACTGCCCATGTTTATGTCATCGCTGATCGTTGCATCACTCGTCTCACTTTCCGTCCCGCCCGGTCAGAGCGATGGGCATTCATGCGAGCACTGTGCAGCTGTGAAAGTAGTGAACCCGATATCGCTTCCAGCGATGGCTCCCCAGGCCAACCGTAGCGGGTGCGACCTTGCGATCCAGCTTCACATTGTCGTAGATCACGCCTTGGCACAGAGCCAGGGCGCGGGTCTGGATTCCTTCGTCCAATTAGTGTTCTCAGAGGCGGATGACATCTGGTCGAAGCCAACAGCAGTCGGCGGCGCGGGGATCGATCTGATACTGGCGGGCGTCACCGTCTTTGATGTTCAGGATCCATGGGCCACAACGACTGATCCGCTGCAACTGCTCGCAAGCCTTCAGTCATACTCCCAGAACACGCTGCCTATCGATGGGACAACGCGTGACATGATCATGATGATCACCGGACAGGATCTGGACGGCTCGAACCTGGGGCTCGCGTACATGAGCACGATCGGGACCGGCAACGCTGTGGGACTCACCCAGGCGACTCCCGGGTTGACAGAAGCCTTCGTCGGGACTGGCCTGGCACACCAGATCGGGCACGCGATGTCAGCGGAACATGACGGCTCGGGGAATACCTGTGTTCCTACCGGCTATGTCATGTCCGGGTTTGTGCAGATTAATGTTGCCGCTACAGAGTTTACAAGCTGCTCCCATGATTACTTTAGTGCGTACATCGGAAGCAACCCAAATGCTTTGCTCGCGCTCGAAACGCCCTGCATGACATGCACCGCAGATGTGAACGGCGACGGCATGCTCTCTCCCGCCGATTTCTCAGCTTGGGTGAGCGCGTTCAACGCGATGGCGCCGGAGTGCGATCAGAACGAGGATGGCAACTGCTCGCCAGCGGATTTCTCGGCGTGGGTTGCGAACTACAACGCCGGCTGCTGAGAGAGTCGAAATCGACCTGTCGGCGTTACAGCGACAGTCTCGGCTGAGCCAGTTCAACCTTCCACGCCGACCCGCATTCCGGGCATATACGGCAATCGTCGTCCTCGATTGGGCACCGCGACAAGTCGTAAAGACATCGGGCACATCTCCCGGTGGATCGAATGGCTCTGGAGAATTGTTGGGAGAATGACTTAAGCCAAATCGCAATCGTCAGCCACCAAAAGATGGCTACAAATGTGACGATAAAGAGAATGGCCATTTGTCCAGATAAGAATGTATATCTATTTATCAGATATAATACAAACATGATGCTGGAAAGGGCGCCAAGTAGGCCGACAATGTTCGACCAATGGTGGTCCCCCCTCCGTCCCTTTCGAATGTAATACATCCGGCCCGGTGGTGGAAGACCAAGATCCGAAAGCGAAATACCAACCGCTCGAAGATCCATGTGATTGGCAACTCGAGACGGCTGGCCTCTGTCATCGGTCGTTCTTGGATTGATCCAGATCATGCGGTTATGAGTCTACGGGATTAGGACTTGCTCACGTGCAGCTCGATCCCCTCAATCACCGTGTGAAGCACCAGCATGTGGATCTCTTGGATCCGGTCGGCGGTTTCGCCCGGGGCGATCCATTGGTGGTGGCCTGTGCCGGCGAGCTTGCCGCCGCCTTTGCCCAGGAGCAGGACCACGCGCATGTCGAGTTCTCTGGCAGCCTCAACTGCGCGGATGACGTTGGCGGAGTTGCCGCTGGTCGAGAGCGCGACCAGTGCGTCGCCTGGGCGACCCAGGCCCCGCACCCAGCGGGCGAAGACCTCGTCGTAGCCGTAGTCGTTGGCGACGCAGGTCAGGTGCCCGGGGTCGGAACAGGCGATGGCGGCCATCGGGGGGCGGTCATCGCGGAAACGCCCGGTGAGCTCCTCACAGAAGTGCATGGCGTCGCACATCGACCCGCCGTTGCCGACGGCCAGGAGTTTGCCCCCGGATCTGAGCACGCCGGCGAGCTCTCTGGAGACGACGTCCAAACGCTCAAGGTTTGAGCGGTCGGCGATGAACTCGGCGAGGGCCTCGTGGGCCTCGATGATGGACTTGGCGAGCATGCCCAAAGCGTATCGGGTTTAGTGGACCGCCATCGCGGCCTGGGCGGGCTGATTGCTCGTGCCCATTCTGGCTCGCTCGTGGGCCCGATCGATCGCTTCGGTGAACATGGGGTCAGAGAGGTAGTTCTCGCCCCGATCGCAGACGAGCACGAGGGCCGTCTTGGGCGTGGTCTGCTGCTTGCACCAGTCGAGGGCCGCCTTGAGGGTGTAGCCAGTGCAGGGGCCGCCGAGAATCCCCGTGGCGGCCACGAGATCGGCGCAGCAATCGACCGCGTCTGTCCTGTTGATGACCGCGGCGTCATCGACCATGGACAGGTCGAGGTTCTTGGGGACAAACCGTTCCCCGAGACCGTCGGGAGCCTTCATCTGGTCCGCGCAGGGCTGCTCGCCCCGGACGATGGCCGCCAAAACAGAGCCTTCAGGGTCGACCATGGTGATTCCCATGTCGGGGTTGCGATCGGGGTGGCGCAGGGCCGAGCCCAGGCCGCAAAGGGCCCCGCCGGTGCCCGCGCCGACAAAGAGGCGGTCGATCGTGCCGCCGAGGTCGGCCAGCTGCTCCCAGATCTCGACGCCCGTGTACTTGCGGTGGGCGTTGACGTTGGCGGGGGCGGAGAACTGATCGAGTGTGATGTAGTTCTCCGGGTCGCTCTGGGCGAGCTCGATGGCGGCATCGCGGCGGATGTTCGTGAATGGGCGGTCCGGGTCGGCTGTGAAGAACCGCATCTCGACGCCCAGAGCCCGGTGGAGCCGCTTCTTTTCCTCGCTCATCGAGGCTGGGACGTAGGCCAGGACCTTGTAGCCCTTGTCGCGGCAGATCGAGCCGAGGGCGATCGTGGCGTTGCCCGAGCTGGCCTCGACAATGGTCATGCCGGGACGCAGCCGACCCTCGCGTTCGGCGTCGGCGATGAGTTCGGATGCGACGCGGTCCTTGACCGAGCCGGTCGGGTTCATGTTCTCAAGTTTGCCCAGCACGCGGCAGCAGCCGGCGTCGAGCCCGGAAAGCTCGACAAGTGGGGTCCAGCGTGATCGGGACAGGTCGGGTTGAGCAAAGGCGCGGGCCTGGGGCCGAATACGGACCGAGGCGGGGGTGACAACGTCCTCCATGACGTAATTCTCCTTGGGCTGGGTTGTGGGGTGAGTCTAGCGGGAAGGGTCCCCGGGTGTATCCGGTCGACTACAAATGCACTCAAAACACTGGGAATCCCGGGGCGAAGCGGCAGAGCCTGTCGTTTCTTGCGCGTGGATCGGGTGTACGGGGGAAGTACGCTTGGTCCATGGCAAAGCGATCACTCAAAGCCGGCCTCATCCTGCACAGCCGAAAGATGCCCGCAGCGACCGAGGACATCAAGTGGGGCGACCACCTCGTCTTCAGCGTGGAGACCAAGATGTTCGTTCTCTTCGATGTCGACGACGCCAGCAGGGCGGTCCGGTTCAAGTGTGATGAAGAGGACTTTGATCGTCTTTGTGAGCGTGAAGGCGTTGCGCCGTCCGCGTATGTCGGGCGCTATGGCTGGGTCGAATTCGAGGATGTCGACGAGCACGATCTGAACGAGCTCAAGCGGCTCATCACCAAGAGTCATCGAATTGTCGTGAGCAAACTTTCGATGCGAAAGCAGCGCGAAGTGTTTGGAGGGTAACGAGCGAAACGGCTTACTTGTATTTGATGAGTTCGCCTGTCACGGTGTCGTCTTTGTCGCCGGTCGATTTGGCGATGTCCTCTGCATCAGGCAGGTCCTTGATGACCATCGCGTCGGCACCTCTGGCTTTGGCCTGTTCGATCAATTCCATCCGAAGGATACCCGGGTTCTTGTACGGCGCAACACGCACACGAACCCTGCCCATGACTTCGTATGACCTGCCGATATCAGATCGGCTCTCCACGACGAGCACTCGCTGCGTGGAAGGGTACGACTTGCCGAGATCATCAGTGGCGCAGCCTTGAAGCATGAAAGCCAGAAAGACAATGAGCGTCGGTATCCGTGTTGGCATCGCGAGGATCTCCCGAGGAGTCAGGGTGAACAAGGTGTTCACTCTACCACATCGGTTTACTCCTGGTGTGTTCTGGTCTTAGCCATCCGTCGCCCCGCGTCGTACATCAGCATGAAGACAAGATTGAGCGCCAAAAGCGCGACAAGCACGCCCGACAGAATCCCCGCGTTGAGTGAGGCCCGTTCGTTGTAGAGCGTCCAGACAAACTGGATCATGCAGAGCCCCGAGACGATGAGCAGTGTGACCCTGCGTGGGATGAGTTTGCAAGCGACCACGCCGAAGGGAGCGCCGAGTGCGACGATCGGGGCCGCCACGATCCAGTTGGCGAGCAGTCCCGGCGAGAGCGAGTATCGGCTGGGCATGAGGTGGGCAAGCGTGGACTGTGTCGCGATGCCGATAAGCGAGGCGTACGCCATCAGGACGACGGAAGTCGGGATTGCGATCTTAAGGTCGGCCCGGCACATGAGCACCAGCACGATGTAGATGAGCATGTCGACGCCCACGCCTGTTGTGGAGGCGATCAGCGCGCCGGCGAAGAGGCCGATAGAGAGGCCGCTGATGGCATCGAATCGTTCGGTCATGCTCGTAAGCCCGGACATGCGGGCGATCTCGCCGACCTTGACGAAATGCAGCATGCCAAAGGAAGCCCAGAGAGTCGCAAAGGTGAGCTTGACGTAGAGCCCGGGGACATACGGCGCGATGAACGCGAGTCCGAGTGGCACGCCAAAGGTCGCGCCCGCGAAGGCCCACCGGAGCATGCGCCACTCCAGCGGCATCCTCATGCAGAAGATCAGGATGCTTGCCGAGACCATCCCGATGGATTGAATCGCCATCGAGAAATCGCGCCCCATCGATGCGGGCTCGTTGAAAAGAAGCACAAGAACAGGGAAACCGACGGTCCCCCCGCCCATGGGCGTGGAGCCGGCAAAGTAGGAGCCCAGAGCCATGGCGACACCGATGCCCCAGTGCTCGCGAAAGGCGGTGGAGTGTTGACCGAGCAGAACGATCCCAAGCCAGACGGTGTAGAAGACACCCAGCCAGAGCATGAAATAGCGCACGCGTGTGGGCATGCGGTTGTCGGCTTCGAGTTGTACGGCTACAGCCTCCACGAGCGGGCGAGTATACAGCGTATTTTGATATTCGGGTTGACATACCCGAGCGTTCTGGCTTTCTTTCCAACTGACTGAGATCGGTACGATTGCCCCTATGTCACAGACAATTCGTCCGATAGCCAAACGGCCCACGTTGTTCATACTCTGGGTTGAGATGCTCGCCATCTTCTTCGTCTTGCCCGGTCTCGTGGCTCTGGTCACGGACCCCAAAGAGCGCGTCCGCCCGTTCACCCAACAACTTGGTTTGGAGAACCTGTACGATCTCGCCCAAGGCGGGGTCCGGTTTCTCATACCGATGTTGATCGCCATCGGGCTTGTCGCAGCGGCTTTCCTTGTGCTTGACAAATCCTTCGACAATCGGCGGCTCTGGGGCTGGCGGGAGACGAAGCCTGATCTGCGTCGGCTCCTGTTGCTCTTTGTTGGGCTCGGACTGGGGCTCTTCGGACTCGGGATATTGCTTGAGTCATTTACAGATGTCTTTCGGTTCGCAGGCCGTGATGGGACCGTGACCACCGCGTTTCTGCGCTTGCCCCGCGAAGCCCCGTTTGTGCTGCTCCTGATCGCGATCGGTTATCCGTGGCTGAGCGCTTATCCGCAGGAGATCACGCACCGGGCATTCTTCTTCCATCGCTACCGTGCGCTGATGCCGACGACATGGCTGATCGCGGTTAACGCGATTGCGTTCATGTGGCTCCATGCGCCTTTCTGGAGCCCCGAGGCCTTTGCGCTCACGCTGCCCGGAGGCGTGCTCTTTGCAATCACGTATCAGCGCACCAAGAGCACGCTCGCAGCGACAATCGAGCACGCGCTCTACGGCTGGTGGGCGTTCTTTACCGGCTTCGGCTGGTTTGTCTTCACAGGCTCGATCGGCAGGTAAAGCTCTGCGGAATTTGAGTCAGACGCCAACCTCAAGCCTGGACATCCGGACGACGCCCCCGACGATGGTCATCACGGGGCGGGCCTGGAAGGTCCAGTCGAAAAAGGGCGTGTTCCGGCTCTGGCCTGCCAGGTCTTCCTGACTCACGGTCCAACGCCTTGCGGGGTCAATGACCGTGACGTCGCCTACGCCTCCCTCGCGGAGTTCGCCCAGGCCATCGTCACCCAGATGCTGGGCATCCAGATTGCAGAGCTTGGCGGGGTTGATGGTCAGGAGTTCGATCAGCCGGGGCCAGTCGATATGACCCGGTTCGATCAGCGCCCGTGCATAGCCCGCCAACGCGGTTTCGAGGCCGATGATCCCGAAGGGGGCTTCGCTGAAGGGCAGTGATTTCTCATCAGGCGTGTGCGGCGCGTGATCCGTGGCGAGGACGGTGATCACGCCCTCTGCCACGCCCCTGCGGAGGGCTTCGAGGTCGTTCGTTTCGCGCAGAGGCGGGTTCATCTTGGCGCTCGTGTCGTATCCAAGGCAGGCCTCATCGGTCAGCAGGAGATGGTGGGGGGACACCTCGGCTGACACGGGCAGCCCGCGCTCACGGGCGGCGTGAACGATGTCCACCGAGCCGGCGCAAGAGAGATGCTGAACGTGGTATCGGCAGTGCGTCTCGCCGACGAGGCGGACGTCGCGCTCGATAATGATTTCCTCAGCGATCCGCGGCCAGCCCGT
>Ga0070726_10002288_pt1 | contig 17450 bp, 13 predicted proteins | sample tdAd471_FD_67275 | JGI IMG/M metagenome (GOLD analysis project Ga0070726, IMG submission 67275) | Marine sediment microbial communities from the Atlantic coast under amendment with organic carbon and nitrate - tdAd47.1 | ecosystem: Environmental > Aquatic > Marine > Coastal > Sediment | place... | reverse complement strand
AATCAAAATCTATACCTCCATAGAGCCCCCGATTCTGAAAGTACTGGCAGAAGAGGCGCACAAGAAAGGGATAACGGTTACCGGGCATGTGCCGACAGCAGTAGGTAATGCTAAAGATGCGATAGAAATGGGAATGGACCAGCTCAGCCATAGTGGGCTATTCCTCACCCTACTTTTACCCGATAAAACATCAGCTGAATTGGGCAGGAACTTCTTGGGTGAAACGGAGGTTACGCCCGATCAAATTACAGCAGCAACCCGTTTTTTATTGCAACATAAAACGGTACTTGATCCCACCATCGCCTTGAATGTTGTACGCAGTTTGCCGCGAGGAGTGCCAGTAGAGACGGTTGAGCCAGATGCGGGGAGAATGGCTTACGAACTCTGGGAGGGTAAAAGGTTTCGCAATGGCCTAAGCCCTAAAGGGGCCGAAAAAGGCAAATTAAACTATACTAGAACTATGAAAATCATCGGTGATTTTTATAGAGCAGGCGTGCCTATTGTAGCCGGAACGGATAATGTGGTGCCTGTTTACAGTCTTTATTTGGAAATAGAGACTTATCAAAAACTAGCAGGTCTTACGCCCCTTGAAGCCATCAGGACAGCTACTATCATTCCCGCTAAAGCGATGGGTTTGGATGCTGAGACGGGAACATTGGAGACGGGCAAGGAGGCCGATATTGCTATATTAAACGAAAACCCATTGAAAGATATTAAGAACTTAAGAACAGTATCAGCAGTGGTCTCAAACGGCAATTACTATGAAAGTAATCCACTTTGGAAAGCCGCAGACTTCCAAGCTCGTGATAAGTAGGAATGACTTACAAACCAACAACTTCATTACCAAAAAAAAGAAAATCATGAAGAATATCTCTCACTCCCTTTTTTTGATCCTCCTAGCGATTTTATTTACTACAAGTGCCTGTGATGAAGCGGCGAAACCAGAAGCTGGCTACGATCCCGAAGCCAAGTTGAAAGCATTGAACATTACCTTACCCAGTCCACCCCAACCTGTGGCTAATTACGTCAATGGAGTCCGAGCGGGGAATCTCATTTTCTTAGCGGGCAAGGGGCCACGCTATGCCGATGGAACAGAAATTACAGGCAAGCTGGGACAGGATGTTTCCATAGAAAAAGGCTATGAAGGTGCTCGCCTCACGGCCATCAACCAACTTGCCGTTTTAAAGGCGATGCTCGGGAATTTAAATAAAGTGAAACGAATCGTCAAAGTTTTAGGAATGGTCAACTCCGATCCCGCTTTCATTGAGCAACCAAAAGTAATCAATGGCTTTTCGGATCTAATGGTGGAAGTCTTCGGCGAAAAAGGCAAACATGCTCGAGCAGCTGTTGGTATGGCCGCTCTGCCCAGAGGACAAGCCGTAGAAATTGAATTGGTGGTAGAGGTGTATGATTAGAGACTTGTGTTCAAATTCCTAGCTGCTGAAAGAAATCATCTCGATAAGATTTGCTGAGGCGAAAATGCTCGCCATTTTTCATTCTTACATCAATTTCGCCGCCATTGCCATAGAGAATCTCATCTAAGTATTGTAGGTTGATGATGGAGGAACGATGAATACGGATAAACTGGTCGGGGTTGAGTTTGGTAAGGATTTGAGTGAGCGTTTCGCGCAGCAGGTATTTCTTATCGGTCGTGAAGATCTCAATGTAATAACCTGAACCGACGATATATTGAATATGATCCACATCGACAAAGCTAATCTTTCCAGATAGCTTAAGGGGGAGCATCTGTGGGCGAAGCGTCTTACTAGGTACTGGCTGCTTTAGGTAATCGAGTAAGGCGCTAAGTTCTTGCGCTTGAGGCTCTGTCTTTTTTTGCTGGAGGTCATTAATGGCATTATGAAGGGAGACCTTAAAGCGTTCATCCTTGAACGGTTTGAGCAAATAGTCGAAGGCAAAAACCTCAAAAGCTTTAATCGCATACTTGTCATAAGCGGTGATGAAAATGACCAATGGCAATTCTTCTTTGGGTATGGCTTGCAATACATCGAAGCCTGTCATGTCCTTCATTTGGATATCCAGGAAAATCAGATCGGGCTGCTGCGTTTGAATCTGGTGGATGGCGTCCGTTCCATTCTTACATTCTCCGATTATATCTACCGCATCTTCTCCCGCCAGAAGATGGCGGATTCTTTGCCTGGCCAAAGCCTCATCGTCGATAATTAATATTCGTATCATACCCTGAATTCAGATTCCTAACAATTAATGGTACATTCTATCTTATCTCTGGAAGAAGGCTAGGAATACGGATTTACGCGCTTTAATTGTTAATGCCTACTGCTGGGACACACGGAATTTCGATAAAATTCCTAACACCTGGGTTAAGGTTTTCGACAGAGAACACAAATTGATCGCCGTATAGCGATTTTAGCCGAGCAAAGGTATTACTAAGCCCCATTCCCTTATGGAAAACTTGGTCTTCCAGTTCAGGATGCAAGCCCTTGCCATTGTCCGTAATATTGATTTGCATATGACCATTGGAACGACTCAATTCAATACCAATCTTCAACTGTGGATGTTCGCGAGAAAAACCGTGTTGAATGGCATTCTCGACAAGCGGCTGTAGGAGTAGACTGGGGATTTTAACCTGCCCTAGGTCAGCATCAATTTGCCATTCTACCTCTAGGTCTTCCGAAAAGCGAGTCTTTTCAATACGTACGTACTTTTGTAAAACCTCTAGCTCCTCCGCTAGCGGCACCAAGTTCATTTGCTTATCACTATTATCCAAGACCTGTCGTAATAGGTCACCCAAATCTGCTACCATTTCCTTCGCCCGTTGGACATCAATATCCATCAAAGACGCAATACTATTGAGGGTGTTGAATAGGAAATGAGGGTGCAATTGAGATTGCAATACCTTCAGTTTGGTTTCAAGTAATTGACTCTGGATTTCAGAACGTTGTATTTTATGAACACTATCTCGTTGGAAGTAATAGTAAGAATAGGTGAAGCTTACGGTGACTAGATAGAGTAAAAACAGTTTGTCGGTATTCATCAGGTAAGAAAACAGCATATTCTTACCGGTATACAGAAATGGATCTTCGGAGCCCAACAAGTAGGATAGCACGAGTATACAGGAGTACCAAATGACCGAAGTAATTAGCGCGAAGATAAAATGGATCAATACAATTTTTGACCAGGCTTTGTTTTCTAGCAAAAAGCGTCGAGTGGTTTGGACGATAATGATAATGAAAGCCAGACCAATTAGCCAGGAAATGACCCGATCTTGCAAGATCTCTGGCCAGTTGATTTCCATTTCATCCAACTGATATTGCGAATAAATCCGCAGCAAAGTAAAAGCTTGAATCACGGAGTATAAAGCCACAATCGAAAATGTGAGCCAGGTATTAGAACTATTAAGTTTAATCCTTTTGGACATAGACATTAATTGTCGGATAAGATGATGTCATATTGATCAGGCATAGTTCCCCACTTATGATACGGCTAGTACTTTGCCTAGTAAAATTGTCCGAGCAGTACAAAAATACACTTCTTTGGGGGAGTCTGTCAATCATTAGCTGCGTCCTTTGTGAAATTCACTGCAAAAATACTGCCATTGGCAGCATTGCCCTTTCCAACGACTGATTTATGACTTAATTTGTAACTGTTAATTCAATGTGGCACAGTAGGTCACCCGACTAAAATGCTGTATAGAGAGGAGAGACGGGAGTTTGTACTCCCGCCCTAAAGAATAAGCAGCCCCCATTTTTCTGCTGTGAAATAGTGAGCAGCGATTATTTCACAGGCTGGTCAAAAGATTTTACCAGTGAGAGTTTTTTAAAGGGGGCTGCTTTCTTTTTCTATCTTGCCTAGCCGTCTCGGTCAACCTTCCTAAATTTATGTTATATTTGTATACACCCGCAAAATCTATCACCCGTCCTTATCTGATTTTGTAGTGGCAAATGGCAGGTTCTTACCAAAGTGAATAATACACAACTAGCGCTACTAGCACCTAACTGTAAGAGCATATTTGGGCAAGGCTTTTGGAGATCAAAAGGATATTTTTAGCCCAGATGGGCTTACCCAAACATGCTCTTATACTTCTACGGCCCATATACTATAGCGACAAAACGAATTCCAAACCTACTAGTGCAAAACCCAGTTTTGATCCTTTGTGTAAAAGAAGGATTAGGCTATTGGCGTGCTGAAGCCTATAGGCTAATCAAGTTATAGACTTATCCTACCCAATGCGGGCTCGCGAGTGATTTCATTCCGGGTCCGTTTTCTTAACTGCATAATTGGCACTCCATCGATAGGAAATGCTGCCGACGAATACATTCACCAAGCCCAGTAAACTCTCCATCGGTTTATCGATGAGCAGGAAGATCAATATCCACGCACTGAATAAAAGAAAGATGATTTGTATCCAGGGGAAAGCAGGACTGAGATATGCCCCTTGTTCTCCTTGTTGACGCCATCTAAGCAAAAGCACTCCTGCCACACTTAGAGAAGTAAACAGTTGTAAAATGAAGCCACTATAGACTAGTAATTGTTCGAATGAGCTGGTAACCACCATGAACAGGCTAATGACAGCTTGCAATACAATGGCCCTCACGGGGATGCCATTGTTATTTTCTTGGGCAAAAAATCGCCAATTGCGATATTCTCTGGCCATAGCCTGGGTAACCCTCGGTCCTACCCACACCATCGCGCTGATACTGGCAACCAACAATAGCACTATGAGTAAGCTAATCGTACTCCCTCCCGTTTTGCCAAACATAATCTGAGCGACTACAAAGCCTACATCCACTTTATTCCGGAGCTGACCAATGGTCGCTTGGTTTAAAAAAGCTAACTGTAAAAGCACGAATAGAATGCCTACCAACAGGGTGCCCCAGATCAGTGCTTTGGGGAGGTTCTTTTTGGGCTGATCAATTTCTTCGACAATATAAGCCGCCGCATTCCAACCCGAAAAGGCATAGATCACATAGATGAGAGATACGGCATAGGCCGGGCTAAAAAACTCATTTTTCCAGTTGTCAGACCAGTCAATGGCATTGCTGGGTGTATGCAAGGTAATCCCAAAAAAGATCAAGAATAGAATCAGTACAATCTTTAATAAAGTCAGGAAGTTTTGAAAAAAACTACTTTGGCGAACGCTGGAAGAATGGATCATTGAGATCACCAAAATAGCCAGTATGGCGATGACCTGCCCTGACCAACCCATGATGTCCTGTAAATAGGCTCCCATGGCCATAGCCGACAAGGCAATAGAGGCGGCAAAACCGACGGTCAAGGACACCCAACCCGAAAGATAACCCAGGAAAGGATGATAAATCTGACTTAAAAAATGGTATTCTCCCCCAGATTTAGGGAGTCGCGTACCTAACTCAGCGTAGGAAAAGGCACCTAACAGTGAAAAAACAGCGCCAATTACCCAAAGTGATAAAATAGTCCAGGTGTTTTCTAGGGCTTGTAGCTGGAAGCCAAGGCTGGTGAATACCCCCGTTCCCACCATATTAGCAATCACAATAGCAGCCGCACTACGCCATCCGATTTTCCTGCTTTTCACCATACTTTGAGATATGGGAGCGCTGACTCGCGATCTTTGCGATCCGAAAAGTCCCCCGGCTTCTGTTTTCTTAACCATAAATCTACAGGATTTTGTGGGGCTGGTGTCTTTCTACAACTTTCTTAACGAAAGGATAACAATTAAAATTTGTGAAGAGCAGGTTAAGGCTTGGTTAAAAACTTTTTGTCGAATTCATACGTCTGTTCATAGAATTCTTCCTGCTAGTATGCTTCAGTTTTCAATTGTCTATTGTAAATTGGCAAGCTTCACCGAATAAAATCTATTAAATAAAGACCAGTTCATGAATCACCGACCTTATTTTAAACTCCTAAGCTGCCTATGCTTAATGCTGTCTGCGAGCTTCCTGACAGCACAAGTTAATGCTCGATTATTTCGTCATGCCGATGTTTCCCAAACGCATATCACCTTCGTATACGGGGGAGATATCTGGGTGGTAGAGAAAGGTGGCGGAACCGCCTTGAAGTTGAGTTCTCCAAGTGGGGAAGAGTCTGCACCCAAGTTTTCTCCCGATGGTAAACAAATTGCCTTTAGTGGAAACTATGATGGCAATACCGATATTTATGTCGTACCTACCATGGGTGGTGTACCCAAACGATTAACCTATCACGGAATGCGAGATGGCGTCTTGGATTGGACACCGGATGGCAAACATGTCCTTTTTGTCTCCTCTCGAGAAAGCGGCCGACAACGCTTCAGTCAATTTTATACTGTACCTCTCAATGGCGGCATGGCTGAAAAATTGCCGCTAGCTTATGGCTCTGTTGCCTCTTATTCGCCCGACGGGCAAAAATTAGCTTTTACCTATACTTCTCGAATAACCCGAACCTGGAAACGTTACCGAGGTGGTGCTGCTGCCGATATCTGGGTGTTTGACTTAGCGACTAAGAAAGCCAATCAAATCGTAAAGAATGATGCCAATGATGAATTGCCGATGTGGAGTGGCGATAAGGTCTACTTCTTGTCAGATAGAGGACGCAACAAGCGATACAACATTTGGTCATATGACACCAAATCTGGCGTAACCAAGCAGTTGACCAAATTTAAAGACTATGATGTACACTTTCCTTCTGTTGGTCCTTCCGACTTAGTCTTTGAGGCAGGCGGGAAAATGTATTTGATGAATTTATCGAATAATAAGTACAAAGAAGTAAAAGTTGAGGTAGTAAGTGATTTGGCTAGCCTGGCTCCTAAAACAGTTAGTGTGGCGAACATGATGTCAGGTGCCTGGATTTCTCCCGATGCAAAAAGAGTAGTCGTGGAGGCGCGCGGAGAATTATTTTCGGTACCAGCCAAAGACGGTTATGTTAAAAACTTGACCAATACTTCTGGCGTAGCGGAACGTTCCCCTTCTTGGTCGCCCGATGGACGATATATTGCCTACTGGAGTGATCGCTCTGGAGAATATGAGTTGACATTAATGGACATGAAGGAAAAAGGGAAAGAAGAAAAAATCTCCAATTATGGGGCCGGCTTTAAGTACCAAACCTATTGGTCACCAGATAGTAAAAAATTGGTGTGGACGGAAGGTGATATGGGGATTCGCTTGTATGATATGGAAACGAAGACGACCAAAATCATTGATAAAGGCCTAGACTTTTTCGAAGGAACCGCCAGAGGCTTTAGTGTTGAGTGGTCCAGTGATAGTGAATGGTTGGCCTATTCTCGTACTAGTGAAACGGGTAATAATGCGATTTTCGGCTACAGAATGAGCGATGGGACATTCCATCAATTAACGACTGGCTACTACGCTGATCAAAATCCAGTTTTTGATCCCGAAGGCAAATACCTCTATTTTTCCACCAACCGTAATTTCTCACCTATCTATGGTGATTTTGGAATTTCTTGGACTTATCCCAATGCTACCCAACTAGCAGCGGTTTCTTTGCGTAAAGATGTTCCTTCTCCCTTGGCGCCCAAGAATGATGAGGTAGCGATTAAAGAGACAGTGGAAAAAGACGAAAAGAAAGAAGAGAAAAAAGAAGGGGATAAAAAGGAGGACGATAAAGCGAAAAAAGACAAAGAAGAAGACAAGAAGCTAGTGATTGATTTAGATGGGTTTGAGGAAAGAATTGTCTTACTACCTCCACGAGCGGGTAACTATGGCAACCTGGCTGCGGTAAAAGGAAAATTGATTTTTACACATGCACCGCCAAGCGGATCGCAAGGCGCACAACCCGCCATTAAGTATTTTGATTTTGGATCTAGGGAAGAGAAAAAAATCATCGACGGCGTTTTCAACTACTTAGTTGCAGCTAATGGAGAGAAAATGCTAGTGATGCAAAGAGGACAATTGGGGGTAATCGGAATCGCACCTGGCCAGAAAATGGATAAGCCATTACCATTGAAGGACATGGAAATGACCGTAAATCCAAAAGAAGAATGGCAACAATTGTTTAATGATACTTGGCGATTTGAGCGGGATCTCTTTTACGATCCAAATATGCACGGTGTAGATTGGGAAGAGATGCGTCAACGCTACGGTAGCTTGATCAAGGATGCCACCATTCGAGAAGATGTCAACTTCATCATCGGTGAATTAATTGGTGAATTGAATGCTTCTCATACCTATAAAGGAGGGGGAGATGTAGAGCAACCTAAACGTAAAGATGTAGGTTACCTAGGTATCAACTGGGCGGTTGAAAATGGTAAATACAAGATTGCCAAAATCATTAAAGGAGCGCCTTGGGACGCCGAGGTGCGTTCGCCACTAGCCATGCCCGGAGTAGATGTGAATGAAGGAGACTATATCATATCTGTCAACGGTCGTCCACTCGACGTCAACAAAGAACCTTACGCCGCTTTTGAAGGTTTGGCGGGTAAAACAGTAGCGCTAGAGGTAAATGCTCACAGCTCGGCTGATAGTGCCAAGACAGTGGTCGTGGAATTGATGCGTGGAGAAACGCGCCTACGTCATTTGGCTTGGATTGAAGGGAATCGCAAGCGGGTAGAGGAGGCCTCAAATGGTAAAGTCGGTTACGTGTACGTTCGCAGTACTGGTGTTGATGGCCAAAACGAATTGGTCCGTCAATTCATGGCGCAGTACAGAAAAGGAGGATTGATCATTGACGAACGCTTTAATAGTGGAGGACAAATTCCTGATCGATTTATCGAATTACTCAATCGCCCCGCATTAGCTTTTTGGGCGGTGCGAGACGGTGAGACTTGGCAATGGCCTCCCGTGGCTCACTTCGGCCCTAAAGCCATGTTGATTAATGGCTGGAGTGGTTCAGGTGGGGATGCGTTCCCTGATTACTTCAAAAAAGCAGGACTAGGACCCGTTATTGGTTCTCGAACCTGGGGTGGATTGATTGGAATTTCTGGCTCGCCGGCCTTGATTGATGGGGGGTATGTAACGGTACCTACCTTCAGAATGTATGATCCAGATGGTAAGTGGTTTAAAGAAGGATTCGGTGTGGCTCCTGATATTGAAGTACCTGAAGACCCGACAAAACTAGCAGCTGGAATAGATACCCAATTAGAAAGAGCCATTAAAGAAGTGATGGACGGATTGAAAAAAGAGCCGGTTATTGGCAAACAGCCTGCGGCAGAAATCAGAAGTAAATAGGGCTTTAATTCGCGAAGAAATCGATTGATAGCGAAGAATATATTTTGGCCATTAGGCTGTGATGAGTCATCTGAAATACGGGATGACTCATTTTTTTTGTTATCTTTTTGCTATTAAATAAAAGCAACATGAAGCGAAGCCTACTTATTATTGGTCTCATTCTCTTGACCTTCTTTGTTATTTCCTTTCTGACGAACATGATTGGGCCCCTTGTGCCAGATATCATCAAGAGTTTTGACCTCAGTCTCACCTTGGTAGCCCTGTTGCCTTTTGCTTTTTTTATTGCTTATGGATTAATGTCGATTCCGTCTGGCATGTTGATTGAGAAGTATGGAGAAAAGTGGGTGATGTTGGTCGCATTTGCTTTCTCTTTTTTAGGGGCCTTCTTCTTTGCCTTCAGCCCATCTTATACCATGTATGTGGTTTCTCTCTTCTTCATTGGAGCTGGGATGGCGATGCTGCAAGTGGCGATCAACCCTTTGCTGCGTGTTGCAGGAGGCGAATCCAATTTTGCTTTCAATTCAGTGTTGGGACAGTTGTTCTTTGGCCTAGCTTCCTTTTTAAGCCCTTTAATGTATACTTACCTGGTATTGAATATCGGTAAAGCAGATGGGGCGAAAAATGCGATTATCAGTGTCTTGGAAGGGCTTGTTCCACCCGACTTGCCTTGGATTTCTTTGTATTGGGTATTTGCCTTCGTTTCTTTACTCATGGTTGTTATTATTGCTGCTACTCGCTTCCCCAAAGTAGAGCGAGAGGAAGATGAAAAAGCGGGCGCGATTAAACTCCACTTGGAGTTATTAAAGAATCCAACAGTGATTAAGTACTTTCTAGCCATTTTCGCCTACGTGGGAATGGAACAGGGAATCGCCAACTGGATCTCTAAATTTCTAGAGACTTACCATAATGTTGATCCGCAAACTACCGGTGCCAGCACGATATCCTGGTATTGGGGATTAATGACCGCTGGGGCCTTATTGGGATTGGTGATGCTCAAGTTTATGGATAGCCGTAGAGTGCTCATTATTTTCACAGCAGCAGCGATGGCCTGCTTAGGGATTAGCTTAGTAGCCTCCACCGACATTGTCCTGATCAGCTTCCCAATGATTGGCTTTTTTGCCTCTGTGATGTGGTCGGTAATTATTTCTTTGGGTTTAAATTCCATAGAAAAACACCATGGTTCGGTTTCCGGTATTTTAGTGACGGGTATTGCTGGTGGTGCCATCGTGCCTTTAATTGTTGGTGGATTAGGAGACATGATGGGCTTGAAAATAGGTATGCTATTTTTGTTTATTCCCCTAGCTTATATCTTCAGCATTGGCTTCTGGGCCAAGCCCTTGATTACCAATCAGGTGATTGGTAAGCGAGATTAGTCATCTCAAGGGGTGAGTGAAACTCACCTCTTGAGATGATTATTGCTTCTTGCGCGCCCTTATCCTACTCAAAGACACCGGCGTAATGCCCATGTAACTAGCCAGTACATGCTGTGGAATCCGATTTTCTAGGCCCGGGTGAAGTTCTTGGTAAGCTTTGTAACGGTCCGCAGGTTTATGTATGATTAGGGAGGCGAGGACTTTTTGCGCATGTGCCATACGTTGCTCCAATATCTTGCGAACTAAAATATTCATCTTCGGGACATCCAGATACAATTGTTGTAGACTGGCATGGCTTAAAACCAGCAACTCGGCGGCTTCCAGTGTCTCTACTACTTGTAAACTAGGTACCTGCGAAAAGAAGCTTTCATGCGATCCTGCCATCATGTTTTCTTGGAAGACAAAGCCAGTAATCTCATTCCCTTCATCTGAAATATAGTAGAACCTGAGTATGCCTTTGTTGATAAAATAAGCTTCTCTGGCGATGTCTCCAAAGTCGATGAGGGTGTGATTTTTAGGTACATCCCGAAGCACCAGCTGAGATTGTATGTGTTCTTTCTCCTTTTTTGTAAAAGAAACGAATTGCGCTGCAAAGGCCCAGAAATTATCAAACATTTTGGTAGTTGATAATGAATAATGAAGAGTGAATAATGAGGAATGAAGAATGACTAATTATTTCACTATTCATTGCCCTTGCTTAAAGATACGGAGGAAATCATAACCTTCTCTGACAATTTTTGTGGGCAAGTGAAAATAATAAGCTAAAGCGACCACAGGAAGCTGTGTCTTTTGCTTTCACTGGTCTCAAGAATACAAAAATTGTCAGAGAACCAATTATAAATGGTGCAAGTACGGCCTAACACACAAAGCGGGCATCATTCGTCTTCATTGAATGATACCCGCTTCTATTTGCCAACTTATCTTCTAAGCTTGCCTAGGCGGCTGGCTTATAAATCCGACTAATTAAATTATTGATAATGTAGGACTTCGCTTTGGAATAGAATGTATCCATTTCCTTCAGATAGCGATGGTAGAAGAAGTTCAAGACCAATCCGATCAATAGCGCGACCAGGGTCGTATCAAAAGCGACATTGAGATTGCGGGTGATTTCGGGCATTCCCTCCATCGTTTTGGCCAAGTGAGCCATGCCAATAGAGGTAGAAAGTCCAATCAAGGTGCCGACGAAACCAAGTGAAATGATAGCTCCTTGGAGGTAGCGAACGATTTCTAGTCCACCTTCCAACTCCTCTTTACTCGTATCTACTTGTGCATTGAAAACTTGTAAAGTTTCACCAATGGATTCATCATTGCGATATTGGGTACAAGCTTTTTTGATAAAATCACTAACTAAATACTGTTGGCCATTCCGCTCCAATTGGATGGTGTTTAGCTTAATTTGAGCTACTTCATCTGGCGAAAGAACCAATTGATCCTGTGTGGGCAGTAAGCTAAAATTAAAGCCTTGATACTCTTTCTGGATTTGCTTGCGCTTTTCCATTAATTCAAAGATGCTATAGCTAAATAGTGCATACATGACAGCTTGTATATAGCCACTCGAGGTGCCACCCAACAATTCGACGAGCCGACGGAAACCGGAGCCCTCTGGACTAATATAGCTTAAGAGTAGAAGGAACAACCAAATGCAGATCGCGCCTAAGACGCTGAACATTACTTTTATATTTTTTGCTGATAACATGGTCTTTATTTTTTGAATTGATAATTACCGTCTGCCTGCAGGATCACTGTTCCAATATAGACACGGTCTTTAGTAACTTTGAGTGTTTTAGTGAAGGTTTCTCCTCTTTGGAGGTTCGATTTGCCTTTAGTGAAAATCAAACCATTCACGGTCACGGAAGTCTTCTTTTGCTTGCTCTCTTTCAATTGAGCATATAGTTTATACTCGCCAGGGATGATCTTGTCATACTGCCTGATAGCTTCTTGATTGGTCCGTAAGTCATTGCCAAATAAACGGTTCCTGGCCTTTCCACTATCCCATTGACCCACATTGCGATCCTTCTTTCGTCCGCCATACACACAACTGCTACCTCTACACACAAACAAGTCAATATTATCTGTTACGTCCGCCCAGGATATCTCAAAAGATACTTTACAGGGTACAGAGGGGGCATCGCCTTTGAAGACGGGGGCACTTGGAATCGGCTTTGGAGCGGGAGTGGGAGGCGCTTTGGGCTTAGGCTCCGGCTCCGGTTTTTCGACCTTTTCCGTCCTAGGTTTTGGTTGCTCTTTCTCCTCCTTCTTAGTAGGTGCTTTATTGATAGGTTTCTCTATTACCTTGGGCGTTTCCCTCTTTTCGTTGAAAGCAAATATTCGTTTAGGTTCTTTTTTTTCTTTGGGTAAATCTTTGTGATCTAATAAGACCATCAAAAGTGTGTCGCCAGCTGTTTTGTACAATAAGCTATCGGGTAGCTCACCATGGATTTTCATTTGCGTCGTATCGAAAAATACCATGGCCTGTTGAACCTTAGAAGCAGATTCTCCTCCTTTCGGTGTAATAATAAAAAGGAAAATGATGGCACCCAAGGCACTGGTCAGTAAGTCTAAAAAAGACAAATTGAACAGCGAATTTGATCTTCTAGCCATTAGTTATAATTTAAAACTGAAATAAAATGAAAAATCGGAAGGTGGAAATACGAAATGGGAATTTCCGACTTGATACTTCGTACTTCCAACTTCGCATTTCTAACTTTCCATCAGCCTACCCGAAGGTTGACTTTAGGTGTTAAGGTTGGAAATTCCTCCTGTGCTACTGCCGTTGTTCTGGACAAGGGTAATGGGAAATGACAATGGCTACATTTTACCCCTTCCCCTGGATCTGGCGAACCACAGTTTTTACAAGACAAACTTGCTTTAGTCGGTAAGGGAGTAGCCGGTGTTTCACCAGTAAAGGTGAAATTGCCTGTCATATTACAATGCCCACATTTCACGACATCGTCTTCATTGCTTGTATTACAATTATTGCAAACTTTCATGTCTTAGTATTTGTCGCCAAATGAAAAATGATACTCGTAGCCCAACTGGAAAACCGTCGAACGATTGACCTCATTCCCTTTGAAGTCAGCAAAGAAATCATTCGCATTTTTATAGCGTGGGTTGAAGTTATCTTCCGTACCAAAATCCCAAATGATATTGAAAGTGAACTTGCTTCGATCGTTGATATTGTAGACAATACCCGGCGATAGTTGGAAGCTGATTTGGGTGGCTTTATAGTCATCATTGACACCAGAGCCAAAGGCTACTTTGTAATTTTCCATTTCCACTTGTTCGGAACCGAAATACTCAGTTGTTTCGTCAATATTGCCGGATAAACCAAAGTTGATCGAAGGTCCCATCGTAAAAGAAAGTCCAATTTTATCTCCAAAGTATTTTCGATAGCCCACTAGGATGGGGATCGAGACATAGTGAAGTTTCTCCTTGGCTGAGAAAAAACCTGTTCCTTGATCATCGGTAAAATTATCGGTTTGGTACTCACTCCCTCTTTGCCCGTATTGAAGGCCGGTAGAAAGCGTGAAGTTCTGAATTTCAAACCCCAAACTTACACCACCATTCAAACCAAAAATAGAGTTGGTCGTAGGATATAATTCGCTCAAGTCTTCGGTGTATTTAAACTTCGATAAATTGGCTCCACCCTTAGCACCAATGAAGAAAGAATTGCTTTGTGCAGCTAGGGTGCCAACGCAAAATGTCAATAGGACAGCTAAATTAAATGTGACTGTTTTCATGCTTTAGATATTTTATTGCTAAATAAAAAGTGAGTTTAGTTTTATTGCGCTAGGCGCATAAGGGTACCGGGCTTGAATACTGCGATTCAAGCCAATTAGAATGAATCCTCGGAGCTGCCGAACAGCAAATTGCCATTGTAGAGCTACGAGCTACAATTGATTAATATGGATATGAGCTGGGGTAAAACGGAATTAATAAGTGTTCTTAACTACTAGTCTTTGTGTCTGCGTTTAATCATAATGAATGGGTGGTTTCTACTACATGTCCCTATTCCATTCATTGGGTTTCTACCTAATATTAATTCCTTTTTGGAAGAGTGCTTATCATTGTATCCGTAAAGAATACATTGCAAATAAACAGGATATAAATGTTAAGGAGTGTTATGACAAACTTGTGTTTTTGTTAATCGTAGACATTTAACTAGGCCTTAAGAGGGTGCTAAGGATTTGTTAATTGAGTTATAAATAATTGATTTACAGTGTTTAAGGTGTGTGTGGCTGCCGAAGAAAGATAAGCGCAGTTAGGAAGACTTCAGAAGTTTCCTCAGTCCTGTCAAAAGAAAACTTCTGAAGTATGCCTTTACTTCTCACCCAAATGCGTCAAAACAATATCAAAGAAAGCTGCGCGAATTTTATCTGCATCAATATCCTTGTAGTAATATACTGGACGGCTATAATTCTCTTTCGTCGTCATGATCTTGACCTCCTCTACCCATTCAGGGTGAATGACCGCTTCTATAATCGACAAATCCCAAATCGTCCGCTCATATCTGCCTCCATCTAGGTGTTGGTACCAACGATCGACCAAGAAATCTAATACGCCATGTTTCCCGCGGAGTTTTTGTTCCGTTTCGGCATAATTGAAGGTCATTTTATTGGCTACATTAACGGGGATAACATGCAGCTCTACCGAAGACTTCAATACCTCTTCCAAAGCTTGCGGGTCCATCATGCAATTGAAATCACGCTTTCGAAGAATGTCTTCTTCAAAATCATAGGTGGTTCCCAGCCAGTAGATGGCTATTTTCGAAGCAATACTGGGGTCCATCAGCAGCGCCGAAGCAATATTGGTCAGGGCACCGAGGGTGACGACCGTCAGCTTTTCGTCATCTTCCATTTTATGAGCTTCTTGGATCAAATGATAGGATGCCATGGACGGTTGAGCCAGGTTTCCCCAATCGAACAATCGATTCGTCGCGCCTCTGTAGCTTTTTACGGCTCCACCTAGCTTTAGATAACCCAGTAATACCTGATTCAATCGGTAACTTTCTTCCATAGATTGTGCTACTGCCCAATGAGCAGGTTGCCATTGTGCGGCATTGAGTGCGATAACATTCCAGGAGGGTTCGAGCAAGCCCCTGACGATGGCATATAAGTCGTCCACTTCATTACCAGTGTCTGCGTCGATAATTACTTTGCGGGTTTCTTGCGCACTGAGGCTACTTACGGCTAGGAGAAAAAAGAAGGAAAGGAAGAGTCGATACATGTGAATAGTTTTATTTAGGCTAGCCCTTGAAGGCCCTGTTGAATGATGGTTATTGTTTATAAATGAAAACAATTTTCAACAAAAATCCAATCATCCTTGTAGCTTTGAGCTAGAATATATCACCTTTGAGTAGGGGAGTATATTTACCGTTTCAACATGTTTCTCTCCTTATTGTTATAGAGGTTGTTTTTACAACCACTTCATCGTTTAAATGCTATACCAAAATGAATCATACTGCTAGCCTCCAACAAATAGCCTTATTCATCGGACTGTTTTGTACTATTGTCTGCTTCGAATCAACCGCCCAAAATCTACAATTAAAAACGCCTATTCGTTACCTGGCACTTGGTGATTCCTATACGATTGGAGAAAGCGTACCGGCTAATGAACGCTGGCCCATTCAGTTGCGTGATTCCTTGGTGGTACGAGGCATACATGTAGACGAAACAAGAATTATTGCAACGACGGGTTGGCGTACAGATAATCTCTTAAATGCTATCGAAGGTCAGCAGTTGGCGACTAAGAATTACAACTTAGTGTCTTTACTGATTGGGGTGAATGATCAATATCAGCAGCGGCCCATTGAGCAATATGAGCCTCATTTTCGTGAGTTACTAGATTCCTGTCTCTTTTATGCAGGCTATGATACCAGTAGTGTATTCGTGCTGTCTATTCCCGATTATGCCTACACGCCCTTTGGACAAAGGCGCTCAAACCCGAATGCAATTAGCGAACAGCTAGATGCTTATAATGCGATTAATAGAAGCGTTAGCCAGGAATACGGACTCCATTATTTTAACATTACCCCTATTTCTAGACTAGGACTCAGTAATACAGATTTAGTCGCCGGAGATGAATTGCATCCTTCTGGCTATCAGTATACGTTGTGGGTACGATCTATTCTAGCTTATTTGGACCAGAGAGACCTGACTACTCTTGCGGAGCAAATCACCTTAAAAGACATAAAAATTTATCCAGTCCCGGCGAGACAACGCATTCGAGTAGAAGGACTAAACCCAGACCAATATGATACCATTCGTATCTTAAATGCACTAGGACAAGAACAAGGCAAAACGCCGCTTATTCAGCAAGGTGTACTGGAAATTTCCATTGATCATTTAGCAAAAGGGACCTACTTTTTGCAGGCGCTAAAGGGCAAATTACTAGTAGCAAAGACCAATTTTATGGTGCAATAGATTATATTGTCTCTAAATCAGTGATGAAACCACCTATACTAACCACCGATCGCCTTCTATTAAGAGAGTATACCTTATTGGATACTGCTTTTATTTTGGAATTGCTCAATAGCCCCGGTTGGCTCACCTTTATTGGAGATAAAGGCGTACGAACCGTAAAAGATGCAGAAGAATACTTGTTGACCGGCCCAATGGAGAGTTATCGAAAGAATGGGTTTGGTTTAGCGATGGTAATCCTAAAAGAGACCGGTGAGGGAATAGGCATGTGTGGTTTGATCAAGCGAGAAAGCCTGAGTGATGTGGATATTGGTTACGCCTTGCTGCCCGCCTTTACCAGTAAGGGCTATGCCTTTGAAATTGCAGCTGCAACTTTAGATTATGGGAAAAATGAATTGGGACTTAGTCGAATAGTAGGTATTACTGATCCAAAAAATGAGCATTCTATCCGCTTATTGCAAAAATTAGGAATGCAATTTGAAAAAAATGTAAAATTTGGGAGCGAAGGGCTAGAGTCTAAGTTTTTCGCTATATCCTGGTAG